>Ga0255756_1001003_pt1 | contig 32983 bp, 27 predicted proteins | sample 011ome_20_FD_179956 | JGI IMG/M metagenome (GOLD analysis project Ga0255756, IMG submission 179956) | Coastal salt marsh microbial communities from the Groves Creek Marsh, Skidaway Island, Georgia - 011509CT metaG (version 2) | ecosystem: Environmental > Aquatic > Marine > Intertidal zone > Salt... | reverse complement strand
ACTGCCGGTTGTTGTTTCTTCTTAGCCATAATGCTTCTTGAATTGAGTCCGCCAAAAATAGTATAAATTTTGAAGCTTAGAAGCCTATTTTTGTAGCTATGGAAAACCTTTTGGTCAAGCAATTAGAGCTCACACATTTTAAAAACCATCGCGCGTCGAATTGGTCCTTTAACCCTAAGGTGAATATCATCTCTGGAAACAATGGGAACGGGAAGACAAATGTGCTGGATGCCTTGCATTTCCTGAGCTTGACGAAGAGTTACCTGAACTTAACGGACGGCCAAACCATCACTCATGGGGAGACAATGTCCTTGGTTAAAGCGCACATTGAGCGCAAAAATTCAGAGCATTCGGTGGATCTAGGCCTTAAAAAAGGGCAGAAAAAGAAGATCCGAGTGGATGGAAAAGAGGTAGAGCGATTGGCGGATCACATCGGGTATTTGCCTGTGGTGATGATCTCGCCCATGGACCGTGACCTGATTATTGATGCGGCTGAGGTGCGTAGAAAATGGATGGATACGACCATCTCGCAGAGTGATTCGAGCTATTTGCGCGCGCTGATTCAATACAATAGAGCACTATCTCAGCGCAATACGACCTTGAAGTACTTTGCCAAGAACAGAACCTTCGATGCTGAGATGTTGGGGTTGTACAACGACCAATTGGTCGAATACAGCACCCAAATTTCTGAAGCGCGTCAGGCGTTCGTGGAGGAATTGGCCCCGCTACTTCAGCAGTATTATGAGGTGCTTTCCGGTGGCAAGGAAGAAGTGGGTTTGACTTATAAGAGTCAACTGCTCACCGCGTCGATGGAGGAATTGCTGGCCTCGAATCTGGAAAAGGATAGGGTGTTACAATACACTTCGGCGGGAACGCATCGCGATGATTTGACCTTTAAGTTGGGCGAGCACCCGATCAAAAAAGTCGGATCGCAAGGGCAGCAAAAGAGCTTTTTGATTGCGTTGAAATTGGCCCAATTCGAAGTGAGCAAGCGCCACATGAACATGCCGCCGCTACTGCTGTTGGACGATATTTTCGATAAATTAGACGAGGGGCGCGTGGCCAACCTCTTACAGCTGGTGAACACCGAGGAGTTTGGGCAAATCTTCATCACGGATACCCATCCGGAGCGCATGCAACAACTCAGCGATAACCTGAAGCTCAATCATACCACCTTTGAAATAGCAGATAATGGCGAAGTACAAACCCTCTAACGAACAAACCATGGGGGAGGCTTTATCGCTATTCCTCGAGCGCTACAGGTTGCGCCGCGGTTTCGACGATGCCATGGTGCTCAAGGCGTGGGACGATGTGCTAGGCCCGTCCATCACTCGCCAGACCACCTCGAAAAAAGTACAGAATAAGGTTTTGGTGGTCCAATTAGATTCGTCCGTCGTCCGCAAAGAATTGTTGATGGTGAAGTCCAAGATTATTGCATCGATCAACGAGCACTTGGGCAGAGAGGCCATCACCGACCTCCACCTGTTTTAATCTCCAAGTAAATCTGGACGTCGCTCCTTCGTGCGCTTGTAGGCTTGCTCCTCACGCCATAAATCTATGGCCTTGGTGTTGCCGCTGAGCAAGATTTCTGGCACCCTGTGGCCTCGAAACTCTTCCGGTCGCGTGTACACCGGCGGTGCCAAAAGGTCGTCTTGAAAACTGTCCGTGAGGGCAGAGGTTTCGTCGTTCAGCACCCCAGGAATTAGGCGAATGATAGCGTCAGTAATGACCGCGGCAGCCAATTCCCCTCCAGAGAGTACATAATCTCCAATGCTGAACTCGTGGGTTACCCAATGGTCACGAATGCGCTGGTCGATGCCCTTGTAATGGCCACATATCATGATCATATTGCCCATCAAACTCAAGGCATTGGCATCGCGTTGATCGAATCGCTTGCCATCCGGTGTCATGTACAGCACAGCCTCATAGTCTCGCTCGCTTTGAAGCTTTTCAATGCAGGCCACAATAGGTTCACATTGCATGACCATGCCGGCGCCCCCGCCGTACTGGTAATCATCGACTTGTTGGTGCTTGCCGGCACCAAATTCACGCAACTGATGCACATACACTTCGGCAATGCCTTTATCCGCAGCACGCTTGAGAATGCTATGCGAAAAAGGGCCCTCGAGGAGCTCCGGCATTACTGAAATGATGTCTATGCGCACGATTATTTCTTCTTAAGGCCTATTTCTACCAAGCGCTCGTCCAAATATTCCCCAGCGGTGATGTCGTCAAAGGCTTTAGGACGCGCATCGCTGATGCACTGTGCCAAAGCGTTCAATGGCATCTTGCCCACAGGGTGTAGGAAGAATGGAATGCTAAAACGTGGAGATCCCCATTGTTCTTTCGGAGGATTCACCACACGGTGAGTCGTAGATTTCAAGCAGCCGTTGGTCAAACGTTGAAGCATGTCGCCTACGTTTACCACGAGTGCACCTGGGATGGCAGTAATGCCTACCCATTGGCCTTGTTTATTCAATACCTCGAGGCCTTCCGCACTCGCACCCATCAACAGGGTGATCAGGTTAATATCTTCGTGTTGCCCCGCACGCACGCTATCTCCCGGATCCTCCGTGATAGGCGGGTAGTGGATGGCGCGCAAGATGCTATTTCCTCCTTTTACCCAAGGTTGGAAATACTCTGGGTCCAATTCTAAATACGTGGCAATGGCACTCAACATATCGAGTCCTACACCCTCTAACTGCTTGTAGGCTTGTACACAGGTCGGTGCAAAATCTGGACGCTCGTCGACATGTACATTGTCGTGGTATTCTGGGCCATTGTACGCAGGCTCTGGTTGCCCTACCTGCCAGAATTCTTTCAAATCCTTTGCGGGAATGCCCTTAGCATGTTCACGTCCGAAGCTCGTATAGCCACGTTGCCCCGCTAATGAGGCAATCTCATACTTTCTTTTGGTATCGGTATTAAGCCCGAAGAAGGTCTCTACCTCACTGTAGAGCTTGGCCTGCATTTCGTCCGTAAAGCCATGATTAGTAATGGTTACAAAGCCGATATCTGTATAGGCTTTGCCCAGGTCTGCAGCAAACTGTTGTTGCTGTGCTGGAGTGCCCTTGGTCCAATGGGCGAGATTTAAAGTTGGTATATAAGACATGTCCCCGCGATTAGGTTAACAACTACAAAAATAACTACCTTTTGGCAGTCAATTATACGACGCGGGACCACCCGAACAGAAGTTATGAACCACACCACCGAAAACGAGCGTTTACTCGATGATTTTCTACGCGCTCGGGCCATTGAAGAGAAAATGTTGATCTACTTGCGTCAAGGCAAGATATCCAAGTGGTTCAGCTCCTTTGGACAGGAAGCATTGAGCGTTGCGGCCACGCATGCATTGGCATCCGACGAGTACATCTGCACGATGCACCGCAATCTCGGGGTTTTTATTGCCCGCGAAGTGCCGTTACTGCGCCTTTTTGCCCAATTCCAGGGCAAGCCCGAAGGCTTCACCAAAGGACGCGACCGTAGCTTTCACTTTGGAAGTCAAGAGCACCACATCATAGGCATGATCAGTCATCTTGGGGCCCAGTTAGGGCTGGCCTGTGGTTTGGCCTTGCGCGAAAAAATGCTCGGCACAGGAAAATGTGTGCTGGCCTTTACCGGCGACGGGGCGACTTCTCAGGGAGATTTCCACGAGGCGCTGAATGTCGCGGCCGTTTGGGACCTGCCTGTGGTCTTTGTCGTGGAACGAAACTACTGGGGGCTCAGTACCCCGGAAGAGCAACAATTTGTCTTTAAGTCATTTTTAGATAAGGGCCCCGCTTATGGGATGGAAGCCCGATCCTTCAATGCCAACGATTTGCAGGAGGGAGGCCGAGCGTTTAGCGAGGCCGCAACTTTTGCCCGACAAGAGCAGAAACCTATCCTTCTAGAAGCCCGAACCTTCCGAATTCGCGGCCATGAGGAGGCGAGCGGCACCAAATATTATCCAGAGGGCATGATCGATGCAGCGATGGAGGAGGAGCCGATGGCCTTGATTCAAAATAATCTGAGTGCATGGGGATTGACCCAGGAAGAATTGGACAATAAAATGGACCAATTCAAATCTGAGGTCGACGAAGCCTTCCATGCAGCGCTGGCACTTAGTGGCCCAACCTATGATGCGCAAGAAAGTCTCAAGGACCTCTATGCACCCGCTGTGGAACCTCACTGGACTGGAGAAAGTGCACAGGAAATGCGCATGATTGACGCCATTCACGATGCGTTGGGCTTGGCGTTGGAAGAGTGGCCGGAATTGGTTTACATGGGGCAAGATATTGGTGCCTATGGCGGCGTCTTCAAAGCCACCGAAGGCTACACCGATAAATTTGGTGAGGACCGTGTACGCAATACGCCGCTTTGTGAGAGTGCCATTGTTGGATCTGCGCTCGGCTATGCCATTTCAGGCGGTAAGGCGATGATGGAAATGCAGTTCTCGGATTTTGTCAGCACTGGATTCAATCAAATCGTCAATAATTTGGCCAAACTGCACTGGCGTTGGGGCCAGGCGGTGGATGTGGTCATCCGTATGCCGACAGGCGCGGGCGTGGCCGCCGGTCCGTTCCACTCGCAAAGTACAGAGGCATGGTTTACCCATACCCCTGGACTCAAGGTGGTATATCCCGCCTTCCCGAGTGAAGCAAAGGCGCTACTCTTGGCTAGTTTCGCGGATCCAAACCCAGTAATGTTCTTTGAGCACAAGGCCCTGTACCGCACCTTGAAAGAAAATGTGCCTCAAGGAAAAACTAGCATGCCTTTAGGCAAGGGTGCCGTGGTATCACAAGGCGATGCCCTGAGCATTATCAGCTACGGCATGGGCGTGCATTGGGCCCTGGAGGCTGTGGAAGCCCTAGGACTCGAAGGCCAGGTGGAGATCTTTAACATGAGAACCTTGGTGCCGCTCGATATCGAAGGCATCAAACAAAGTGTTTGCAAAACAGGCAAGGTCATCGTGCTCCAAGAGGATGTGGCCGTCGGCGGTTATGGCGAACACGTGGTGAGTATTTTATCGAAGGAATGCTGGGACCAATTAGACGGTCCGATCACCCTAGTGGCTTCTGATGCGACACCAGTGCCGTTCCACCAAACTTTGGAGGAAGGCTACTTGGCCAAGAGCAAGCTTCAGGCGGCCATTGAAGAACTCATGCAGTATTAAAGCCTTTCCTCCGCGACGAAGGAGAAAAATCTAAGGCATAAAAAACCCCCGCGGCGCAGCCGCGGGGGTTTTTAGTGGGTCAAAATTTTTGCTTACTCCACGATCAATTTCTTAGTGATGCTGTAATCACCAGATTGAACCGTGTAGAAGTACACGCCTGATGCGAAGTTGGTCGCATCAACAGTGTGAATGTGGCGACCTTCGTTCAAAAGACCTAGATCTTCGTTCAAGATCAAACGACCCGTAAGGTCCACAATGCTCAAGTTGAATTGCGCTGGAGCGGCTGCTTCAATAGCAATCTTCGTCAAAGCATCCGTTGGGTTCGGGTAGTTTTGGCTCACGCTAAAGTTGTTGAGTTCCAATTCTTCCAAACCAACGTTATTTGGATAAGGCTGGCCGAGGTAGTAGAAGTCAATCGGGTTCAATACGCTGAACGAACCGAAATCTTCAATTGGACCATAAGTCATGTGCAACTGGTGAGTACCGTCGCCGTTATCAAATGCCCAATCCGCTACGTTACCCCAAGTGGCATCGCCATAAGTACCCATTACTGTCATAGGACCTTCCAATGAATCGCCAGTAACGTTGTACCCTTGACATCTCCAATCTGGGAACTGGTTATCAGTGGTACCGCTTGCGAAAGTAGTATCTGTTTCGAACCAAGAGAAGAACATCATGTCGCGAGAGGCGTTCATGCTGATGTAAGGACGGTTCGCCTCTGGTACAGGACCATTGGTCGCATCAAAGTCGTAGCTGAAGGTAAATACTTGAGAGATGATATTACATTCCCAAGTCAAACCACCGTCAGTAGTAAACACATCAACCAACAAGTTCACACCCGGGAAGTAAGTAAAATCACCCGCAGTAGAACCACCTGTTGGAGTTGTTCCTGTTCCAGGGAAGATATGTACAAACATGTGTGGGTTACCGTTGGCATCAACCGCTAAATCGTGACCACGAGTCGAAGACGTCAAGTGGCCGATGTCCCAACCGCCGGTGATCATATCAAAAATGTCCACCAAGCTGTCGCCAGAGCCATTGTCTACAAGTAGGTCCATATTTGGTCCCATTGCCGCGCTCCAAGTAGATCCACCATCCGTAGTTTTAATCAAGTACGGGTGAATCACTTTATCTGGTGCGATGGTACTGTCGTAGGCTTCGATGCTCACATAACCAGTGGTTTTGTTCGATGCGAAGAATACTTTTCCGTCGCCGTAGATCTTACCGTTGGTTGGATCATTGGTTACAGGAAGGTAAGCCTTGTGCTCCGTGTAGGTCATAGAATCTGTCGTCCAGTCCATGGTACCTTTCCAGATCAATGCAGTATCGGTGTATTCAGTATTCAGGTAGTCTGGATGATCGAAAGAAAGTCCCCAGAACGTACCGCCGTCCACGTAAGAGTTCTCTAGCGTCAAGTGACCGCCAGTAGTATCTACAGACATGTTGGTAGTAGTGTTGTCCATTTTGTGCGTACCCATCAAAGCACCACCCCATGATCCAGCATTAGTACCTGCAAGGGTAGGAGCCCATACAGAAATACTAGCGTTTAGTGGGTTGGTGTTTCCGCTTTCGTTCAAGATACCGATGTGTGGGTAACGAGCGAAACCTGGGTAAGCGTAACCGCTCAAGTTCGGGTTGTAGACTGGACCAGCGTTTGCAGTCCAAGTAGAACCGCCGTTGGTTGAATAGTCAAAACGCAAACTTCCTGAGCTATTATCGCCGTTAGTACCGTAATCTGAACGGTGCAAGAAAACGATGGTATTCAAATCTTCGTCCGCCCAAATGTTCGTCTTAGGACCGAAACCGGTTCCGTACACGTTTGGTGCGGTACCAATAGCTACAGCAGAGCTCTGCTTGTTAGCACTGGTATTGTAAGGAATGCCATCTGCATGATTAGCTACATACATTTCGGCACTTCTTCCGAGGTCAACTCGTGCCTCTTGTGCTGTGGCGCCGATGACGCTCAAACCAGCAAATGCGAGTAGAAGTCTTTTCATATACTTAAGGTGTTTTTGTGTCGAGTAAATATAACGGATTGTCCTGAAAATAGGAGGGTCAACCAAGGATTTCGCGATAAATTTGGTTGATTTCTGCACCGATGGACTTAGAAGAGAGTCCCACGAACTTTCCATCGGTAGCTTTTTTCGACTGAATGAGTGATTTCATTTGATCTACCAATGCTTCCTTGGTATCGGCAATGAGTACTCCGTCATCGTACCAAGGAGCTCCTCCAAAAGAGCTTTTTGAAATGGCCCAAAGCCCGGCAGTCCTTGCCTCAAATACGGTGATGCCAAAGGTCTCGTAATGGCTGTGTAAAACCAGCGCGTCGTGATTTGGGAGCAATTGCAGCACCTCTTCGTTTGTTTTTCTCCCGTGCACCCAAACATTGGGCAAGGTACGTGCTAGGCCTTGTAAGCGCTCGAGGTCAGGACCTCCGCCGTAAAAGTGCAGCTCAGCCTGGGCTTGGGGGAGTTGTTGGAAGCACTCCAAAATGATTTCTTGCGCTTTCGTTTCAAACACCACATCGGCAACTACGCAAAAGCTGAAGCTTGACGGAGAGGAAGTACGCTCTTTCGCCGTAGTAGAAATGATGTTCGGTAGGATGTTGATGTTGTGATTTCCCGAAATTTCGGACAGTCCTTCACTGAGTGCTGGGCTGATGCAAGTGAGTCTATGGAGTCCTTGGAAGTACCAGCGTGCGGCGGTTAATTTCCAGCCTTGAAGTAAGGGCAATCGATTGTTTAGGAAGGCGCTGCCGTGCTCGGTGTGGACGGTTTTAATGCCTTTTAATCGGGCGTACCACAACAGCGGGAGCAGGTCGGGAGCATAGCAATGAAAGTGCACAATATCGGGGCGGTCGAGGGCAATGCGTGCGGTCATTGCACCAAACTTGGCCACTTGACTCATGCGTCGTGCTCCATAGATCTGAATGCCGTGGCGCTCTTCTAATTTGTCGTTTGAATTCACAAAGCCCAGTACCAAAGGTGCATCGGAAGTTGCTTCGATGTGCTTTTGGACGAAAATACCGTTCTGTGGATCCGATGCGTGCGGATACCACTTCACCACATGTAAAACCTTCGGGTCTTTACTCATGCCTACAAGGTACGCTAGTGAAGGGTATTTAAAAAAGCATTGAGCTGGGCCAATTCTTCTCCGGTCAGCCCCAGCGCTCGCACTTTATTATACGTCCTAAGCACGGTATCTAGATCGGCATAGCTGCCGTCGTGCATGTAGGGATAGGTGAGGGCAATGCCTCTGAGGGTAGGGATTTTGAAGGCGCCGCTATCTTCTGCGTTGTTGGTGAGGTTCATTCTGCCGTAATCTGCATTAGTGGGCAAACCATTGGTGGCGATGGCAAATGAGCTCAGCTGAGGTCCGCTGTGGCAAGTAGAACAATGTGTTTTGAACAGGTTATAACCGGCGCGTGACTTTTCATCGAGGGCATAGTAATCTCCACTTAACCATTGGTCGTACGGGCTGTCGTAGTGTTGAAGCCCTGCCATGTAGTGGGCAAGGGCAGTAATGAATTGGGCATCCGTGATGGGCTGTGATCCGAAGGCTTCACTGAATTCCAGCATATAGGAAGGGTCGTCCATGAGACCTTCGACCACATCGTGGAGTTCACGGCCAAATTCGTGTCTGTTATTGATGGGAACAAAGGAGCTGAGTTCTAGGTTTCGTACGCCCCCTTCCGCAAAGAAGTAAGGATGCCAGGCCAAATTCACTAGAGCGCTCGCATTGCGCTGGTTGTGTGTTCCTTCTAGTCCTACAGAAAGTGCCTTACCGGGATCTGAGAAATAGGCATCCGCTTTGTGGCAGCTCGCGCAACTGATCGTGCTGTCGATGCTGAGGTTTGGGTCGTTAAAGAGTTTTTGGCCCAGGGCTATGGTGTGTTCGGTGCGAGCGAAGCGATCTCCACCCGTGTACGTTGGGGGTCCCGCGTAGGCGGGGCCCGAAATAGGGATTTCTTCTACCGCAGTGTGGCACTGCCATAAGAGGAGGGGTAGGAGGAGATAAGAGAATCGGGCCATGAAATAAAGGTACACAATACCTTCTCTGTGGCATCAGACAATTCTCACGCAATGATGAGTAATTGTCCAAAGTACACTACATTAGGGACGAAACTTAAAAGACACACTCATGCTCAATACAACAGATTATATTGTTGTAGCACTTTATTTCGTCGCGGTCTTCGTGATTGCTTTTAGGAGCGGTTCGAAAAAGAGCGAAAATGGCGAAGCTGCGGATTACTTCCTCGGCGGGCGAAACCTGGGTTGGTTCGTCATCGGTGCTTCATTATTTGCTTCTAATATTGGTTCAGAACACTTGGTCGGCTTAGCGGGTCAGGGAGCTTCTGGAGAATTAGTCGCGGGCCAATTCGAATTGCTCGCCTCCCTCATTTTGATCGTTCTAGGTTGGGTTTTTGTACCCTTTTACCTGCGTTCGGGAGTCTTCACTATGCCTGAGTTTTTGGAAAAACGATACAACGGCTGGGCCAGAACATATTTATCCTACGTTTCCATTGTTGCCTATGTCTTGACAAAGATCTCCGTGACCATTTTCGCAGGGGCCATTGTCTTCACGGCGCTTTTGGGCATTGATTTCTGGACGGGTGCCATTTTCATCGTGGTCGCGACGGGTATTTATACCGTATTCGGCGGCTTCAAGGCGGTAGTCTATACAGATATGATGCAAATGTTCGTCCTGGTGGGTGGATCGGTGATATTGACCATCTTTGGATTGAACCATTTGGGTGGCGTAGGAGAATTGGTCGCATATACCACCGAAGATCACTGGAGCTTGTGGCGTCCTATGAGTGATACGAATTATCCGTGGACAGGAATTATGTTCGGTGCACCCATTCTTGGGGTATGGTATTGGTGTACGGACCAATTCATCGTGCAGCGCGTCCTTGCCGCGAAAGATGTGGACACCGCACGCAAAGGGGCCTTGTTCGGAGGTTACTTGAAACTGTTGCCCCTTTTCATCTTCATGATGCCAGGTGTGGTAGCCTTTGCCTTGGCAGAAAAAAATCCAGAACTGCTTTCTTTTGGTGCCTCTGGCTATGATGCTGCGTTGCCTTTGATGGTCAAAACGGTATTGCCTACCGGTCTTAAAGGGTTGGTGGTTGCTGGACTCTTGGCTGCCCTGATGTCTTCGTTGAGCTCCGTCTTTAACTCTACTTCAACGCTCATCACCTTTGACATTTATAAGAAATACCGTCCTGAAGCATCGGACAAAGAATTAGTCAATGCCGGCCGTATTTCAACTATTGCACTTGTCGCCTTGGGCATTGGTTGGATTCCACTGATGCAAGCCATTGAAGGTGGTTTGTTCCAACAGTTGCAGTCTATCCAGGCCTACATATCTCCGCCTATTGCTGCGGTATTCCTATTAGGAATTTTCTTTAAGAAAATCAATTCTGCAGGGGCCAAGTGGGCCTTGATCTCCGGAGCCATTTTAGGTGTAGGTCGATTGTCCATGGAGGTTGCAGGAGGAGAATATGCTGGATTTCTCGGCTGTTACGTGGGAATGAACTTCTTGCACTTTGCGTTGCTGCTCTTCGCCATTTGTTCGGTCATTCTAATCCTAGTCAGCTTGGCGAAGCCTGAAGCTGAGACGTACGATGATGCTTCTTTGGTTTGGAGCAAGGATACCAAAGTACCGCTGTCTTCGACCACGCGTGCGTTGACTTTCCTACTCGTACTCTGCGTAATAACTCTTTGGGTGGTGTTTTAATCGTCCGTAAGAATAGATGATATCTGAGGCCGGCGCCTTTGGAGTCGGTCTTTTTTTGCCCAATTTTTTTAATCCGACCTATTGCAGATGTGAATTGAATAACTATATATTTGCGCCCCTTAAATGGTGATTGTAGCTCAGCTGGTTAGAGCGCCGGATTGTGGTTCCGGAGGTCGCGGGTTCGAACCCCGTCTTTCACCCTGAAGATGAAAAGCCCCGCATCCGCGGGGCTTTTTTGTTGATTTAAAATCTCTTTCTAGGTCGATAATATTTGGTTCCATTAATTCTTCGGACTCCGTCTATGATCAATAAAGTGCCTATTCCACTAAACCCTAATCCACCAGCTAATCTGTAGGCATCGGTGATATATGGGTTGGCATTAATTAGTATTGATGCCCCTCCGACAATGCCAACGGCTCCAGCCACAATTTCAATACTCCCCACCATGCTTGGTTTAATTCTCTTCACATGATGGGGTATTTCTAATACGTCTAATCTCTGCAAAGTTGAATTCTCAATGGTGTTGGCATGAAGTATGCATGTGTAGGATATAAGAATTATTGAACTCAGGATTTTCATTTGGCGAACCGAACAATGTGGTATTTTGGTTGTTCTAAATGTAAACTTAATTTTCGCAAAACCTTGATTAACCTAAAATTAACAGCATAAAATAAAGTTCCACTTGGACATTTTATATCTTTGCTGCAAATACCCTTACTTATGAAATTTGATGTTGCCTTAGGAACCTCCCTCGTCGTAATTGCCTTTGACGGCGAGAAATTAGTCACCCTCGTCGGAAAGAAATCAGAAGAGCCTTATCGTGGAGCGCCCATGCTGCCGAGCAACTGGGTCAGTGCCTCAGAAAGCGTAGAAGATGTTGCCAAACGTTTGGCGGTGAAGATTCTTGGCATGGATAAGGTGTATCTCGAACAACTCAATGCCTTCGCCAAAGTGTACCGCAACCCTATGGGTCGTGTTGTGAACATTGCACATTACGCGTTGGTGAATTGGGATTTGGTCAAAAATGTAAAAGTGGAAGGATACGAGTGGATGAGTCTCAACGATGCACCAGAAATGATTTTTGATCATAACGAGGTCCTTGAGATGGCTTACGAGCGCTTAAAGCGTCGAGTGAAGCACCGTCCTATCGGATTCGTGTTACTTCCGAAGCAGTTTACTTTCAACATGATTCACGCTTTGTACGAGGAGTGTCTAGGCAAGGAATTGGACAAGCGAAACTTTAGGAAGAAGTTTATGCGTAGCCAATTACTTATTGAAGTTGGCGAAAGCATTTTTGAAGCACCCGGTAATAAAAAACCAAGCCGCCTATTCGAGTTCGATCAAAAGGAATACGACAAGCTCACCCTCAAAGGGTACGATTTTAAATTCTAAGAAAAAGCCCCGCTTCGAGCGGGGCTTTTTTTATTGCTGTGAGTAGTCTTGCCAGCTGGTTTCTAGATAAATATTATCGCCGAAATATTTTGCGATATTCATGAATGCCGCTGGTTCTTGATATCCAGGAACGGGGCTGAGCATTTCAAATTTACCATTGAGAAACACCACAGTAGGGTAGCTCATCTTACCATTCAACAGCGCTGCGGCCAATTCGTGGTAGCCACGACTTCCTTGTGGTACAAACTCAAACGTATTGCCCAGCATTTCGATAGACTCTTTCTGCTCCGCGTCGAATTTCACATTGTAGTAATGCTCGTTCATATAGGCCGCTACTTCTTCGTTTTGGAAGGTCGCCTTATCCATACGCTTACACCACCCGCACCAATCCGTATAAACGTCGATGAAGATCTTTTTCGGATTCTCTTCCGTCAGGGTTAGTTCATAGGCTTCTTCGATACTCATCCATTGGATTTTCTCTTGAGCCAATCCAAGTGTGGAGCAAAGCACTCCAAGGAGTAGGGCTAATTTTTTCATAAGGTCTAAAATAAAGAACCCCGCGCACAAGGCGCGGGGTTCGTATGATAAAACTATGCTAAAGTTATACGACGCCGTGCATCAGCTTGTTCAATGGTTTGCTTAGGATGGCAATTAAGATGGCGAATCCGATCAGTACAAACCCGAGCGTAGAGAAGGTATCTACATAAGTATGCAGACCTTCTTGAGCACTCAAGGCAACCTCTTCACCGCCGTGACCTTCACCACCGGTGAGCGTGGCGATCGCACCTGCGAGGTAGTTCGCCATGGCGAACGAAAGGAACCATCCACCCATTGCTGTTCCTGCAATTTGCTTTGGTGCCAGCTTTGTTACCATAGATAGACCAATAGGGCTCAAGAACAATTCACCAGTGGTGTGTAGCATGTACAAGAACACCAAGGTCAATAGTGGTACTTGGAACGCCTCGTTAGCAAACTGCATACCGATGATGGTTACCAAATATCCAGCACCGAGCTGAAGAATACCATAGCTAAACTTCATAGGGATAGAAGGATTCTTGCCCATAGCGTCCAATTTTACCCACATCCATGAGAACAGAGAGCCAAAGGTGATGATAAAGAAAGGGTTAAAGAATTGCGTCATGGTAGCCGGCATTTCCCAGCTGCCGACCATACGGTTAACATTTTCTTTAGCGAAAAGAGTCAATGAAGTTCCAGCTTGCTCAAATGCAGCCCAGAAGATGATGTTGATCACCATCATAATGGTCAAGGCAATCATTCGATCTCTCCAAACGCCACCCTCTTTAACACCAGCAGAAATCAATTGGAAAACTACCAGAATGAAGATGGCAATCAAGATGTAAATTAAAATGTTGTTTTTGAAGATGAGCACCATACATAATGGGATCAACAATAGAGAGAGGAGGGTGATTGTTTTCCAACGCTCCATGCCCAACCATTTCTCGCGTCCTTCGTCAGTAATGGCAATATTTGGTACGTGCTCATATTTTTTACGGCCACTCCAAAAAATAAAAAGACCGGCAAGCATACCCAGTCCTGCAAGGCCGAAACCGTATTCGAAACCATATTTTTTACCTACTACGGCAACTACTGTGGTGGCCAATAAGGCACCAATGTTAATACCGATGTAGAAGATGGTGAAACCAGAATCGCGACGAGGATCGCCGTCTTTGTAGAGTTTACCTACGATGGTTGAAATGTTCGCTTTGAAGTACCCGTTACCTACGATCAAACCACCCATACCAATAAGCATAAGGGTATCGCGAACTGCGGTATCGAGGTCCAAAATATCAGTACTCGCTACGATGAGGAATTCACCGATCGACATTAACACGGCACCGAGCATGATGGCATATTGGTACCCTAGGTATTTATCAGCTAATCGGCCCCCGAGAATAGGCGCAGCGTAGACTAGAGCGGTGTAGGCTCCGTAAATCAAGAACGCTTCAGAGTTGCCTTTCATCATCGATTCGATGAGGAAGAGGGTCAATAGGGCGCGCATTCCATAGTAACAGAAACGCTCCCACATTTCCGACATAAACAGCGTCCACAGCGCTGGTGGATGCTTCATAGATTGATCACTCATGTTTCAGGTGTTTTTTGTGTTCAACAAGTATACATTTTATTTCTAAGAGCGGCTAGGGACCAATTCTTATAAATTCTCAGCAATGAATTCCGTCATCATGCGGTACAAATGCATCGTCGTATTGCCTCCATAGATGCCGTGATTTTTATCCGGGTAGGCGAACCAATCGAAATCCTTATCGGCTTGCACCAAGGCCTCCACCATACGCATGGAGTTTTGCACGTGCACATTATCATCTCCAGTTCCGTGGATCAGTAAGTATTTGCCTTGAAGGCCGTCCACATGCGAGAGCGGACTATCGGCATCATAGCCATCGCCATTATCCGAAGGCAAGCCCATATAGCGCTCCGTATAGATGTTATCATAGAATCGCCAATTCGTCACGGGCGCCACGGCAATAGCCATTTTGAAGACTTCTGGGCTTTGGAACAAACAATTGGAGGCCATATAGCCTCCATAGCTCCAACCAAAGACGCCGATGCGATCCCCTTTAATGTACGGACGCTTGGCCAATTCCAATGCCGCCTCTGTTTGATCACGCGTCTCGAGTTTCCCCATCTGACCGTAGGTGCTCTTCTTGAATTCTTCGCTGCGACCGTCTGTCCCGTGGTTATCTACGCTGGCGACAATGATATCAAGCTCATTGGCCAACATCTGGAACCACATGCCTCGGAAGGCATCATAGCTATTCATGACCGTTTGGTTGCCTGGCCCACCGTATACAAACATGAATAGGGGGTAGGTCTTGCTCTCGTCAAAATCCACTGGCTTGATCATCCAGGCGTTCAAGTCGCCGCCAGACGGCGTTGAAACGGTAAAGAATTCCTTAGGGGTGTACGTGTACGTTTCGAGGGCTTTTTCTGCACGCTCGTTGGTTTTAATCGTGCGAATTACTTCTCCTTTTCGTGACTCTACAAGAGTAACTCTGGTAGGTTGTCCTTCCGCACTGAAGGTGTTTACAAAGAGCCTCATGTCCGGAGTAAAGGTCGCGTTATTCGTGCCTTGTCGACTGGCAAGAGGGACTTTACCAGAACCATTTAATTTGATGCTGTAGACGTTGCGTTCTGTGGCACTGGCCTCAGAGCTTTGGTAGTACAAACGCTTGTTGTTATCAATGCCATAGAAGGTCGTGACATTGAAATCTCCTTTGGTGATTTGGCGCTTGATCTTTCCGTTCGAGGCAATATGGTACAAATGGTTCCAGCCGTCTCTGTCGCTCAAGATGATGAACGAGCCGTCTTCCAAAAAGTGGAGTTCGTCGTTGATTTCTAAATACTTCTCATCCTCCTCGTGGTAAATGTTAGTAGCATTTCCTGAAGTGGCATCCACGGCGTAGAGGTCGAAGGTGTTTTGCAATCTGTTGAGGGTGCTGATGACCCAAGTGTTTTCATTCGACCACTTGGCGCGCGGTAAATATTCGTAGTCGACATCCGTCAATACATTGCTTACGGCACCGCTGCTCATATCCCAGATGTGTGCGGTCACTACGCTGTTATCTTCGCCAGCTTTAGGGTATTTGAAGGTGTAGGGATTGGGATATAATTCCTTCCCATAGATGTCCATATTGAAGCTGCGGACATTGCTTTCGTCAAATTTTAGGAAGCCAATTTTATCAGAATTTGGCGACCACCAAAATGCCTTAACAATGGCAAATTCTTCTTCATACACCCAGTCTGTCGCCCCATTGATGATATGGTTAAAGCTGCCGTCTGAGGTGATGCGGATGTGTGCATCTTCGCTGATGTCGTAGATGTACAAGTTGTTATCCATCACATAAGCTACATATTCACCATCAGGAGAAAAGGTAGCGTTGCTTATTTTCTCTGGACGAATCTTAGTGGCCTGCAACGACTGCAGATTCACGACATATACGACGCTTTTTGAGCTGCGTCGATAAATTTGGTCGGTCTCTGTTTCAAGCAAAGCCCACTGCTCATCGTTTGAAAGGCTGTAGCTGTCGAAATTTGGCACGCGATCTTCCTCTTGAGCCAGGAAGTTTACATCGAGTAGGGTGGCTACTTTCTCACCAGTCATGTAGCGGTATTTCTCTATGGTTCCTTCACCTTGGGCGGTATAGTGCTTGCTGTCGTTCATGCTGCGCAATCCGCTGATGCCACCTGCATAGAAGGCGTAGCGTTGCCAGAGGGTACTTAGGTCGATGCTTTGTTGTGCAATGCTTCCAAAAGAAAGGAGCATTGCGGTCAGGAGTATGAATGTCTTTTTCATGGGATAGATCTGAATCCCGCTAAGATAACATTCAAGTTTAATGGAAGGAAGGTGGGTAGGCGATATTGATGGAATTATTCGCTTTCCTCCGCCAATCGTACGGTCAATCCGTCGAGCTCTTCTTTCATGAAAATTTGGCACCCCAATCGGCTGTTATCCTCAACGAAAAAGGCCTGATCGAGCATATCCTCCTCATCTTCAGAAGGTTCGTTCAGCTCATGGTCGCTTTCAATGTAGCAATGACAGGAGGCACACATGGCCATGCCGCCACAGGTCCCTTTGACCGGCAATTCGTATGCCTTACACACCTCCATGAGGTTCATGTTCATATCGGTAGGGGCAGCAACATCGTGTTGCACGCCCTCACGGTCAATGATATGTACGGTGATATCTGACATGTTTATTCGAGGCTGCCTACGCCGCCCATGACGGTAGTGTATTTGAACGAAAGCTTTTTATCCGGGAAGGCACGCTTAAAGGCACTTTGTACCATGATGGTGGCCTCGTGGAAACCACAAAGAATGAGCTTGAGTTTGCCAGGGTAGGTATTGACATCGCCAATGGCGTAGATGCCTTCGATGTTGGTGCGGTAATCTGTCGCATTGTCCACAACGATAGCGTTCTTTTCAATTTCCAATCCCCAATCTCCAATAGGACCTAGGGTAGGGGTCAGTCCAAACAATGGAAGCCAATGGTCACATTCGATGAGCAGGTCATCTGCGCCTTTTTGCTTGATGGTGACTTGAGATAATTGGTCCGTGCCATGAACATCCACAACTTCAGCATTCGTGATGAGTTTCACTTTTCCTTGTTGGGCCAATTCGTGCACCTTATCCACCGTATCCAAATGTCCGCGGAACGAGGTTCTGCGATGCACTAAACTCACCTCACTTGCAACATCGGCCAAGAAAACTGTCCAGTCTAATGCACTATCGCCACCTCCAGAGATCACCACGCGTTTATCGCGGAACTTTTCAGGATCACGAACGATGTAGTCCACGCCTTTATCTTCGAAGGCAGGTAGATTTTCGATGGGCGGTTTACGCGGGGTGAAGACTCCTAAACCTCCCGCAATGGCCACTGATGGGGCCTTGTGCTGGGTACCTTTATCCGTAGTAACGATGAAAGAACCGTCTTCAATTTTTTCAATGGTTACCGCACTTTCGCCAAGGGTAAATCCTGGGTTGAACGGTTTGATTTGCTCCATGAGGTTGTCCACCAATTCCCCCGCCATTACAACAGGATATCCTGGGATGTCGAAAATAGGTTTCTTTGGGTAGATTTCGGCTAATTGTCCGCCGGGTTGCGGAAGTGAGTCGATAAGGTGACATTTCATCTTCAATAAACCCGCCTCAAACACGGTGAAAAGACCCGTAGGTCCTGCGCCAATTATGAGTAAATCTGTTTCTATCATGGTGCTCAATCAATACAATGACAAAGGTAGGTACTGTAGGGTTCACAGAAATAGGCAAGTTTGAAAATCTAAAAACCCGAGCCGCAGGCTCGGGTTTTTTTCTTTACACTGTATTAAAACCGCGCTTTAGGCGTTGAATGCGGCTTTGAATTTGTCAACGAAGTTGAGACGTTCCCAAGTGAAGAGTTCTACATCTACGCTGATTTCAGATTTGCCATCTGCGCTTTTGAAGGTCTTGGTCACTACCTCGTGCTCGCGTCCCATGTGGCCGTAGGCAGCAGTCTCGCTGTACATTGGCTGACGCAATTTCAATTCTTGCTCGATCAATCCTGGACGGAAGTCGTAGATCTCCTTGACCTTTGCAGCAATCTCCCCGTCTGTGAAATCAACTTTGGCGGTGCCGTAAGTATCTACGAATACACCCATGGGTTCTACTACTCCAATAGCATACGAGACTTGGACCAATACTTGGTCACAGATACCTGCCGCTACTAGGTTCTTCGCTACGTGACGCGTGGCATAGGCCGCGGAACGGTCTACTTTAGAGGGATCCTTTCCTGAGAAGGCACCCCCACCGTGCGCACCCTTACCACCGTAGGTATCAACGATGATTTTACGACCGGTCAATCCAGTGTCTCCGTGTGGTCCACCGATGACGAATTTACCCGTAGGGTTGATGTGGTATTTGATATCGTCGCCGAACAACGCTTGGATGTGTTCGGGGAGTTCTGCCTTCACAGCAGGGATGACCAGCTCAACGATGTCTTTTTTGATTTTCGCTAACATGGCGTCGTCCGTTGGGCCGAAGTCGTCGTGCTGTGTACTTACTACGATGGCTTCAATGCGCTGAGGTTTGTGGTCATCGCCGTATTCGATGGTCACTTGGCTTTTTGAATCCGGACGTAAGTAATCAATCTGGCTGCCGTCGCGACGGAACTCGGCCAATTTCTTTAGGATTCTGTGGCTCAAGTCCAATGCCAAAGGCATGAAGTTATCTGTTTCGTTCGAAGCGTAACCAAACATCATTCCTTGGTCACCGGCGCCTTGTTCCTCAACAGATCCGCGGTCAACGCCTTGATTGATATCTGAGCTTTGTTCGTGTATGGCGCTGAGGACACCACAAGAATTGGCCTCAAACATATATTCACTCTTGGTATAACCGATGCGCTCAATGACACCACGGGTGATGCTTTGAACGTCGAGGTAGGCAGAAGATTTTACTTCGCCGGCCAAAACCACTTGACCTGTAGTGACAAGAGTTTCAACGGCCACTTTCGACTGGGGGTCGAAGGCCAAGAAGTTGTCGATAATAGCATCTGAAATTTGATCAGAGACTTTATCAGGGTGCCCTTCGGACACGCTTTCAGAGGTAAAGAAATAAGCCATCTCTATTTGTTTAGGGTTGTTATTAGCTTGGTAGATGAAGATTCTGCTTGCCCTGCGAGATGCTAAGAACTGTGTTTAGCATTTTTTTCTGTGGTTGCAAGCAGTCAAATCCTTCCACGGCGTCAAAAGTAGAAAACAAAATGAAAATGAGTGAGTCTAATTTTAAATTTTCGAAAAATCCGTTCTACTTTTGTCTCGCTATCAAGAAAGACGGAGGGAATGGGCCCTTTGAAGTCTTGGCAACCCGGAAGCGCCGGGTGCCACCACCCACCCGCAAGGGAGTGATACGGATCTCTGCATCTCCACGCTTTCTTCATAGCACCTAACCAATAAGGAGATGACAATACAACAAGCCATTAAGGAAAAGATTCTCGTGCTTGACGGCGCGATGGGTACCATGATTCAAGCTTACAAGTTTGAAGAAGAGGATTACCGTGGTGAACGTTTTAAAGAGTATGCTCACCCGTTGAAAGGGAATAACGACCTCTTAGTACTTACCCAGCCCAAGGCGATTGAAGATATACATTACGCTTACCTCGAGGCAGGAGCCGATATTCTTGAAACCAATACCTTTAATTCTAATTCTATCTCCATGGAAGATTACCACATGGGTGATCTTGTAGTAGAACTAAATGTTGCCGCTGTGGAGGCAGCGCGTCGCGCCATCGAACGTTATGAGGCGGCAGTAGGTCAAGGGCCTAAATTCATTGCAGGTTCTGTCGGGCCTACGAATAAAACCGCATCGCTAAGCCCTGATGTTAACAATCCAGGCTACCGGGCCGTGACCTTTGACGACCTGAAGGATACTTATTTTGAGCAGTGTGTCGCCCTCATTGATGCAGGAGTGGATGCTTTGCTGATCGAAACCGTATTTGATACACTCAATGCCAAGGCTGCACTTTTCGCGGCCCAAGATGCCATAGACGCTTCGGGTAGAGAAGTGGCGATTATGTTAAGCGGTACCATTACCGATGCTTCTGGTCGCACACTTAGCGGGCAGACGACGGAGGCGTTTTTAATTTCCGTAAGCCACTCACCATTACTCAGTGTTGGTTTGAATTGTGCCTTGGGTGCCAAACAATTAATGCCTTATCTGCAAACATTAGATGCCAAAGCGCCGTTTGCTGTTAGTGCGCATCCAAATGCAGGATTGCCGAATGCGTTCGGAGAATATGACGAGACACCAGAGCAGATGGCAGCGCAGATCAAGGATTATTTGGATTTGAATTTAGTCAACATCATTGGTGGTTGCTGCGGTACCTCTCCGGCGCACATAAAGGCCATTGCGGACTTATCTAAAAATTATAGCCCAAGAACCTATGAGCACTAAACTACCACCACGTCCTATGCGACTCAGTGGGTTAGAGCCACTGGTGATCACTGAGGAGACCAACTTTGTCAATGTGGGTGAGCGTACAAATGTGACGGGATCGCGCAAGTTTTTACGCTTAATAAAAGAGCGTCAGTTTGACGAAGCCTTGGATATTGCGCGCGACCAAGTAGAAGGGGGTGCCCAAATTTTGGACGTCAACATGGACGAAGGGATGATTGATGGGGTCGAAGCTATGACCACCTTCTTGAATTTGATCGCCGCAGAGCCTGATATATCGCGCATTCCAATCATGATCGATTCTTCTAAATGGGAGATTATCGAGGCAGGACTCAAGTGTGTCCAGGGAAAATGTGTGGTTAATTCCATTTCCTTAAAGGGTGGTGAAGAAGAATTCATCCATCAAGCCACCACCATCAAGCGCTTCGGTGCGGCAGTCATTGTTATGGCATTTGATGAGGATGGCCAGGCAGATAACTACGAGCGTCGCATAGAAATCTGTGAGCGTTCTTACAGGGTACTGACTGAGAAGGTAGGCTTCCCACCAGAAGACATCATTTTCGATCCGAATATTTTCCCTGTAGCCACGGGTATGGAGGAGCACCGCTTAAACGCATTGGACTTTTTCCGTGCGACCAAATGGATCCGTGAAAACCTTCCGTACGCCAAAGTAAGTGGTGGGGTGAGTAACGTAAGCTTCAGCTTCCGCGGTAACAATACGGTAAGAGAGGCTATGCATGCCTCTTTCTTGTACCACGCTATTCAAAACGGTATGAGCATGGGTATCGTGAACCCAACGATGCTTGAAGTCTACGAAGAGGTAGATAAAGAATTGATGACCTACATTGAGGACGTCTTATTCGATCGTAGAGAAGATGCTACAGAGCGATTGCTCGACTTTGCGCAGACTGTAGAAGGCACAGTCAAGGACGAAGCGAAGGTCCTCGAGTGGCGCAATGAGTCCGTTGCAAAGCGTTTGGAACATGCCCTAATCAAGGGAATTACGGAATTTATCGACGAAGATGTCGAGGAGGCACGCCAGCAGTTCGCACGACCACTCGAAGTGATTGAGGGGCCACTGATGGACGGTATGAATATTGTCGGTGATTTGTTCGGGGAAGGGAAAATGTTCTTGCCTCAGGTTGTAAAGAGTGCCCGAGTCATGAAAAAGGCTGTGGCGTATTTAATGCCCTACTTAGAAGCCGGAAAAGAAGAAGGAACCTCTTCGAGCGCAGGAAAGGTGCTACTAGCTACTGTGAAAGGAGATGTGCACGATATCGGTAAAAACATTGTAGGTGTTGTACTCGCATGTAACAACTTCGAAATCATTGACCTCGGGGTGATGGTGCCGCCAGAGAAGATTTTACAAGCTGCCCAAGAGCACCAAGTTGATATCTTGGGGCTTAGTGGACTGATCACACCGTCCTTGGATGAAATGATTCATATCGCCAAGGAAATGGAGCGCCTGAATATGCACATCCCATTGCTCATCGGTGGTGCGACCACTTCGAGAGCGCATACTGCGGTGAAGATTGATCCGGAGTACAGCGGTGCGGTTATGCATGTTAATGATGCGAGCCGGGCAGTAGGTGTGAGTTCCAAGCTGCTTTCAAGCGAAGGCCCTACCTATGTGTTACAAGAGAAAGCCTCGCTTGAAAAGGTGAGAGAAGGGTATGCGAAGCAACGCGAGCGCAAGGCTTTGGTACCTTTCAAATTTGCGCAGCAGAACAAGCCCAAATTGGTCTTTGATAAAAGCACTGTTCCCACGCCAAAATTCATTGGCAGCAGGCAGGTACACGATATTGCTGTGGGTGATATTATTCCATACATCGACTGGACGCCGTTCTTCCAGACTTGGCAGCTCTTTGGAAAGTACCCAAGAATTCTTGAGGATAAGGTGGTGGGTGAGGAAGCCCAAAAGCTCTTTAAAGATGCGCAGGCCATGCTTCGTGATATCAAGAAGGGCGGATGGCTGACGCTCAAGGCAGCCTATGGAATTTTTCCTGCAAATAGTGCCGGTGAAGAAATTAAGCTTGGCGAAAATGGGGAATTAGGCAGTTTCTATGCCCTGCGTCAGACGGGTGAGAAATCCAAATTCCAAAGTCTCGCAGATTTTGTCGCTCCAGAAGGAAGTGTACAAGATTATGTAGGTTGTTTTGCAGTGACGGCAGGCTTGGATATGGAAGGTCCGTTGAAGCGCTTTGAAGAGGCTATGGACGATTACAACGCATTGATGTTAAAGGCATTGGCGGACCGATTGGCCGAAGCATTGGCAGAATACCTTCACCTTCGCATGCGTCGCGAGTTCTGGGGGTATGCACCGGACGAGCAACTGACCAATGACGATCTAATCGCAGAGAAGTACAACGGCATTCGTCCTGCACCGGGATACCCGGCATGTCCGGACCACTTGGACAAAGAGACCATTTTTGAGCTGTTGCAGGCTGAGGACATAGGAATGTCATTGACTGAAAGCCTTGCCATGTACCCCGCGGCAAGTGTGAGCGGGTATTACTTCGCTCATCCGGAAAGCAAATATTTCGCCGTGGGAAAATTGGCCAAAGATCAAGTCGAGGCCTACGCAGCTATGCGCGGGATCAGCATGGAGCTCGCAGAAAAGTGGCTGGCTCCGAATTTAAATTATTGATATGAAGATTACTGATATACTAGCGAATACTAAAGATTGTGAATTTACTTTTGAGATATTGCCTCCTTTGAAAGGGCAAAAGGCTCAAGAGATTTTCGACAACCTAGATCCGTTGATGGAGTTCAAGCCGCCGTTCATTGATGTGACCTACCACCGAGAGGAGACCGTGTACAAGCGATTGGACAATGGGTTGCTCCAGGAGAAGGTAGTGCGTAAAAGACCAGGAACGGTAGGGATTTGTGCTGCAATCATGCACCGCTATGATACGGAAACAGTGCCGCACGTGTTGTGCGGGGGTTTCTCGAAGGAGGATACCGAGAACTTGTTGATCGATCTGAATTTCTTGGGCATTGAGAATGTAGTGGCACTTCGTGGAGATCAGGCCAAGCATGAGAGCTATTTTACGCCACATCCTGAGGGCAATGCCTTTGCCATTGATTTGGTGAAACAGATTAAGCAATTGAACCAAGGAAATTATTTGGACGAGGATTTGCAGAATACCACCGCTACGAATTTTTGTATTGGGGTGGCAGGATATCCGGAGAAGCATTTTGAATCTCCATCGTTGAATATTGATATCGAGCATTTGAAGGCTAAGGTGGAAGCAGGGGCCGATTATATCGTCACCCAACTCTTCTTCGACAACTCGAAGTATTTCGCCTTCGTCGATAAATGTCGTGATGCGGGTATTAATGTGCCCATTATTCCTGGATTGAAGCCATTGTCGACCAAGCGTCAGTTGAGCATTTTACCGCAGATTTTCCACGTGGATATACCGGACGAATTGGCCATTCAAGCCATCAAGTGTAAGGATAACGAGCAAGTGAGGCAGTTAGGCATCGAGTGGTGTATTCAGCAAAGCAAGGAGTTGAAAGCGGCTGGAGTGCCAGTCTTGCACTACTATAGCATGGGCAAGAGCGCCAACATCAAAGAGATTGCCAGCGCAGTCTTCTAGAGATAAAAACACAAAAAAAGCGACCCGAGGGTCGCTTTTTTAATGCTATAAAAATCTGGCTGCCCAGCTTTCCTTGAGCGGTATCAAACCGGAACCACTCTCGCCGAGTGTGGCCGCGGTGGTGTGCAGCACAGGGGTGTTCTCATCGACCCTTCCTTCGGCAATGGCGGCTTTTAGGGATGCCGTGGAGTAGGAGGTAAATCCTTCGCCGGTTTGGGCATGGACGAGCATGCGATTGAAAAAGTCCACACCGTGCTTGGCTCCAAATTCTTGAAGCAGGTGAACGCTTTTATCGATACTACATCCGGTGGCTTGCTGCTGACCTTCGTCTACAGCGATGATCAAGAACTGGTGGTTGATCCATCGGTAGGCTGCGGCGAGTTGCGCCCCATGGGCTTTCCATTGGCTGATGAATTCATCCATTAATTGGACCAATTCCTCACTCTGCGCCCCGCTCAACGGTTGCGCCAAGCCGTAAAACCACATCCTTGATGCAGGATTCATGGTGTGCATTCCCATCCTAGAGTTCTTCTGCTAATGCGATCATTTCGGCCAAATCCAACACCTGAACTTCGGCTTCCTTCTCGCGGTTTTTCACTCCGTCCGTCAGCATGGTATTACAGAAAGGACAACCCGCTACCACAATCTCCGCCTTTGTTTCCAAGGCTTCATCCGCGCGTACGTGGTTGATTTCTGCGGTTCCTTTTTCCGCTTCCTTAAACATCTGCGCACCGCCCGCCCCGCAGCAGAGTCCATTCTGCTTGCAGCGACGCATTTCGCGGAGCTCGACGTCCAATTTTTCCAGCAGCTCACGCGGCGCTTCATACTCACCGTTCGCACGTCCGAGGTAACACGGATCGTGGAAGGTGATTTTCTTCCCGCGGAACTGGCCGCCCTCAATTTTCAATCTTCCAGCTTTTAGGAGTCCATTGAGGAATTGGCTGTGGTGTTCTACGGTAAAGTTGCCGCCGAGCTCGGGATATTCGTTTTTGAGTGTGTTGAAACAGTGCGGACAGGTGGTGACGATGTGTTTCACTTCGTAGCCATTGAGCACCTGAATGTTCATCATTGCCTGCATTTGGAAGAGGAACTCGTTACCGGCGCGCTTGGCTGGATCTCCCGTGCACCCTTCTTCAGTTCCCAATACGGCAAATGAAACGCCTACGTGTTGTAGGATTTTGGCGAAGGCTTTGGTGATTTTCTTCGCGCGGTCGTCAAAGCTTCCGGCACAGCCTACCCAGAACAAAACTTCTGGGGCCTTGCCTTCGGTCGTCATTTGGGCCAGCGTGGGAACGTGGAGTGTACTCATGGGTTACTCTTCAAATACTTGGATAGTGGTTTCTTTTTCGACCAATTCCGTGAACTTCCCTACATAGCGCGTGGCGCGTACAATGTGGTTGTCCACCCAGTGGTAGTTTCCGCCGCGTGGCTTGCCCATCAATAGGCCGTGCCATTTGAAGCCATTTTCTTTGAGCCATTTCTCAGTGACTTCGCGGTGGTCTTCGGTACGAGAGGTGAAGAACGTGATCACGTGTCCTTCGTCGTACCATTTGTTCAACGTGTCCAAAGCATCCGGATACAACTTAGCTGTAGCCATTCTCTCTGGTTCTTCGTTGGGGATATCGTCACAGATGGTGCCATCAATGTCGATGAGGTAATTCTTGATGTCTTCAGGAAGCATGGGAGAGATTTTCTGTCCATCTTCTGAGGCTTCGCGTAATAGGTTGTCGATGTGTGCGTTTGCGCTTTTTTCCATGTGTTGTGTTTGACGCGTTGAAAGAATTACTGTTTGTTATTTGGGTTTTGTGTTATTCGTTGGTCCAATTCGCTCTATCCATCTGTGAGAACGGCCACGGGGCGCCATTGTTCTCTACGTTGGTCATCATGGCATTGAGCTCGGAAGGTGCACTACTCTCTTCCATGGTCGCATAGTTGCGAAGTTTCATGATGATGTTCAATGGATCGATATCTACGGGACAGGCTTGTACACAGGCATTGCAGCTGGTACAGGCCCAAATTTCTTCTGGGGAAATATAATCACCTAGTAAGCCCTTGCCGTCCTCTTGGAAGGTTCCGCCGTTGGAGTCCATGTTCTGTCCGATCTCCTCAATACGATCGCGTGTGTCCATCATGATCTTGCGCGGACTGAGTTTCTTACCGGTGAGGTTCGCAGGACATTCGCTCGTACAACGGCCACATTCCGTGCAGGTATAGGCATTCATGAGATTGATCCAGCTCAAATCCGTCGCGTCCTTCGCGCCAAAGCGCTCCAACGGTACCTCGGCATCAGGTGCCGGGGCCGCGAAAGGATCGGCATTTGGATCCATCATCAGTGCGACCTCCTTGGTGACGGCTGCATTATTCTCAAACTGGCCTTTGGCTTGGAGGTTGGCGTAGTAGGTGTTCGGAAACGCAAGAATGATGTGGAAATGCTTAGAGTAGGGCAGGTAGTTCAAGAAGGCGAGGATGCCCACGATATGTACCCACCAAAAGCTTCGCTCCAACAAGTGAAGGGTCCCCTCGGATAAGCCGCTCCACAACGGTGCAATGCTATTAGAGATGATAAAGGCTTCGTGTCCTTCCGGCAACAGGCTTTCTACGGCATTCATGTTCAACAGCGCAAACATCAAAGCAACCTCGATGTACAAAATGTTATTGGCGTCTGTTAAGGCCCAGCCCTTCATTTCAGGTTTGTGGAAGCGGTCGAGTTTGGCCACATTGCGTCGCCACCAAAAAATGACCACTGCCACGACGGTGAGCACGGCGAGGACTTCGAAGAATCCGATGATTATAGGGTAGGCATTACTCAGGAAGGGCGCGAAAAATCTATGGGTGCCGAACAGGCCGTCCACAATAATTTCTAGTACCTCAATGTTGATGATCAAGAACGCGGCATAGACGATAAAGTGAAGGACTCCAGCTACGGGGCGCGCTTGCATTTTACTTTGGCCAAAGGCCACGCGCAGCATGTTGGCGAGTCGCGCAGCAGGATTGTCGCTTCTGTTTTGTGCCTTACCCAGATGGATGTTGCGGGCAATAGTCCCTGCCTTTTTAGAGAACCTCCAAATGGCAGCAATGAGTAAGGCGGCAAAAACCAATTGTGGTAAAAAGCTCATCAATCCTCTTGTTTGCTTTGAATATCACGCTCGATGGCCTGAATCTCCTCCTCTGTGTATCGGGTACGAGATCCAAAGACACTCACGTGCAAGTATTTGTTTGGGTTGTATTTGATGTCGAGCAACAAGCGGTTTAAGTTTTCCGTCGCCTGCTTGAGGTTGGCATAGACATCTTCGTCGTAAATGATTTTTGAAGCTGCCCCTTCGCCAGTCTCGAGTTCCGCCATCAAGCGGTCAAAGCGCGCCGTGATGCTTTCCATGTTGTTCACGGTTTCCGTCAAACGTGCATTGGCGAGCGAATCTGAAATGGCCTCGACGTTCTTGATAGTAGCACTGATGCTGGCGCTGTTTGCGGCCAATTCTTCACTGAGCACGCGGAAGTTTTCGCTCACTGCGTCGAAGTTTTCTTTGTTGTCGCTGAGGTAGTCGCTGATCTCAGAAGCACTCTCTTGCACGCTTTGGAAGGTCTTCTCAATGCTTTCAATGGTCGATTTAAAGTTGTCTGAGGTGCGCTGATCGAGGAAACCACTGGCCAGGCCAATGACGGTGTCCAACGTTCCAAGAAGCTCTTCGGTACGCGCCTTAATAGGGGCCAATTGCATGTTGACCTCCTGAGTCAAGTCTCTTTCGGTATCGCCTACGAGGGTATCTCCGCTCAAAGCCAAAGGCGCACCCTTCTTCGTGTGGAGGGAAATGCTCTTCTCACCCATGATGGAGGCGGAGTAGATTTTAGAGATGGTTCCTTGAGTAATGGGAAATTCGTCGCTCACCTGCAAGGTTACCACCAAACGACCGCTTTGATCGGGGTGAAAGGCAATGTTGTTCACTTGGCCAATCTGGTAGCCGTTAATGGTCACAGGACGGGTGGCCATCAAGCCTTCGGTATTGTCATAGATAACATAGAACTTTTTCTGAGCGCTGAAGACATCTTCACCCTTCATGAAGTTAATGCCCCAATACAACAAGAGAAAGCCTAAAACAAAGGCGAGTCCTATTTTAAATTCCGTTTTCAAAATGGCAGTGATTTATTGCTAAAATACATTAAGGCGCCCGCTTTTTGGCCTCATTCAGGTCAATTTTCCGGTCTTTTTCGAAGGCCACGATGTAGGCATCTGGGTACTGCTCTACGACTGTTGTTTTTAAGGCCTCCACCTCCTTGTAGGTGCTGATTTTACCGCAGTAATACTTGAACAAGCCATATTGCTCTTCTTTCCAAACCCCTTCGAGACCTTTAAAGTTTTCAGGGGCACAGGCCAAATCATTTCGACTCACGGCCAATTGTACCGCAAAGAACAAGGAAGAAGGTATGGTAGGGGCCGGAGCGGTGGTCACGGGTGCCGGCGCTTGTTCGACGGCCATGGCAGCTTGTGCGGATTCCGTGTTATCTGTGGTTGAGGTCGTAGGTGCTTCGTCTATTTGCTCAAAAATCGAGGTTTGTCCTTCCACACCTTGGATCATAGCATCGCGGCTTTCGCGTTTGTACTTGTATTCTTTGATGGCGCGGTAGATGGCACTGGCCAATAATTCTTTGCCTCGGGTGCTCTGCAAGAAATCTTCCTCCCCGGGATTGGTCAAGAAGCCTAGTTCGACCAGAACGGCCGGCATGGTGGAGCCTCTCAGTACGGCTAGTGGTTGTTGCTTCACCCCGCGGTTGCGGCGTTTTACGCGGCCCTCAAACTGGTGCTGAATCTCATCGGCAATGCTGATGCTCTGCTCCAAGAAGGCATCTTGATACGCGCGAAGAGCGATGATGGCAGCGGGATTGGAGGCGTCGAGTTTTTCATAGTTGCTCTCCCAGTTGTCTTCCAATAATCTGGCGGCATTTTCGAGCTGGGCGGTCTTATTGAGTCGTTGGTCTTTTTCCCCCATACCGAGGACAAAGCTCTCAGTGCCGTAGGCGCTGTGGTTGTCGTTGGCATTACAGTGGATGGAGATGAACAGGTCGGCGTTGGCACGGTTAGCGATGACGGTGCGCTGGTAGAGTTCGATGAACTGGCTGTCGTCGCGTGTGAGGATGGCCTTGGTGCCTGGGAGGTTTTCCTCAATGTATTGCTTCACCAATAGGCTCACGTCGTAGCTCACGTCTTTTTCGCGGTCTTTGTAACGGCCGGTCCCGAGGTTGCCCGGATCTTTACCGCCGTGCCCTGGATCGATCACGATGATGTTGACCCCTTCCTCCTCGGCCGCAAAAGGGCGTGGATTGAAAGCGGCGGCCACGGTGAAAAGCACCGCTAAGGCGGCGATTCTAAAACCTTTAAAACTTGGACCCATCATACCAAGGCGCATCAACATTCGTTTTACCTTTGAAACTTACATGCAAATTACGTACCCGGGTGTATCAGCGTCTTTCCGCATTGGTTTTTTTGCTCACATTTTGTGCACCGTTTTCAACGGTTGGGCAGGAGCAGCCTATTGACTACGCTGCCGAGGATTCCATCGCTTCAGATGTGGCTGCTGGTACGGTAGAATTATTCAACAAGGTACAGATCAGTTTTGGTGAAACGCAGTTGAGTGCGGGGTACGCCAAAATCTTTTGGGAAGAGCATAGGGTAGAAGCTAGGGGGATCCAATTACCGGACGGCTCATGGACGCAACGTCCTGTTTTTCAAGATGGAGAGCGCACTTTTTATTTGGGAGAGATCGCCTATAATTGGACCACGGATAAGGCGAGAATTACCGAAGTGTTGACCCAAGAAGGCGAGAATTTCCTAAACGGTCAGGCGGTCAAGAAGGTAGATTCGAATACCATGTACATGGCCGGGACCGGCTTTACAACCTGTTCGCATGAGGAGCCGCATTTTCAGATCAAGACGAATAAGAGCAAGGTAGAGCTGGGCGAGCGCATTATTACAGGTCCCGCGCACTTCGAGTTTTTCGGCATTCCCACACCGCTGATCATCCCTTATGGGTATTTCCCGACGAATATTGAGAAACCGAGCATTTCAGGTTTGCTCATGCCGAGTTTTCAAAACAGTCCGACCCAAGGGGTAGGGATAGTAAACGGCGGTTGGTATTTTCCTATCAATGAATATTTCGACCTGGCCTTGCGCGGAGATTTGTACCTGCGCGGTTCTTGGGCGTTGGGCGCGACGACGAATTACCGCAAGCGTTATAAATACAACGGCAACTTTGCCTACCAGTACCGATACCAGAAGCAGGGGCTGCCCATCTTTGAGCAGTTTGGGAGGTACAACATCACCAAGAATTTCTCCATTCGCTGGACGCACAATCAGGATCCTAAGGCGCATCCCACCCGTAAGTTCAGCGCGCAGGTCAATCTTCAGAACCCAAATTTTTTTAAGAACAGCGCGAATCCAGGGGATTTGTTGAGCGGAAACATGACGACCACCAACAACACGATGAATTCGAGCATTACCTACAATCAGAAATTGGGCGCGGCGAATTTAACGGTGAGCGGGAATCATAGTCAAAACAATGGTACACAGGCGTTTACCACTACGCTTCCGAAAGCGAGCTTGAACGTGCCACGCTTTTTCCCCCTCAAGACGAACGACGGGAAGAGCCAGTGGTACGACAAGGTGGGGGTCAACATGAGTTCGGTAGCTGAGGGCCGATTGAAAGGGAACTTAGGGACCATCACGGAACAATTGGACACCCTAAATAATTACGATTGGCGCGATGTACTGGGCGATTATGGACAATATGGTTTGAAGCACACGGCGTCGATCAGTTCCAATGCGACGCTGTTGAAATACATTACCTTCAGCCCGAATGCCAACATTACCGAGCGCTGGTACTTCCAACAGTATGATTATACCTTCGATCCCACCCTGAACAAGGCGACGTTGACGGATACCATTCCTGGGTTCACGGCAGTGCGAGATTTCGGGATGAATGCTTCGTTCAACACCAAAATTTACGGGACTTTCCTCTTCTCAAGAGGGCCGGTGAAGGCGGTGCGTCACATGATTACCCCACGCGCCACGGTCAATTACCGTCCGGATTTCGGGGCTGAACAATGGAATTATTACCAAAACTTCACGGATACCTTGAGCAACGAGCTGTTTTACAACCGGTATAACGGGTTCTTGTACGGGTCGCCGGGGCGTGGGAGTAACGGGACGATCACCATTAACTTGGACAATAACCTCGAGGCGAAGGTGGTGGACCGCGCGGATACCACAGGTGCGACGAAGAAGATCAGTGTATTGGAACGATTTAACGTGAGCACGAATTACAATATGAATGCGAGCAACGGGTATAATTGGAATGTGGTGCGCGTGACGGCGCAGAGCGCGCTGTTCAACAAGAAATTGCGTTTGAGTTACCAGGGCCAATTCGATCCTTACGGCTACGACCAAAATGGGGACCGTATTACCACCTTAGCTTTTACCATGGGTCAATCGCCATTGATTCACAGAACTTCACAGTTTTCGGCGTCCACACAGTTGCGTAGCAACCGTAAAAACAGCCGCCAGCCCATCATGTATGAGCAGCGGGGTGGGGCCTTTACCGAAGGCGATATTGATTATTACCATTACCCAGATGTGGTGGGGCTGCGTTCGGATTGGGACGTGAATATTCGCTATGATTTCCGTATTGTTACGAATGTCGAGGAGGCTTTGGCTGGGGACGATGCCCCCCAATTCATGCATGAGTTTTCCGCGCATTCCTTGAGCTTGAGCGGTTCATACCAACCCACAGACCATTGGTCGCTCAACTACCAAACTGGAGTGGACATTGCGCAGCGCACCGCCGCCTTTACCACCATACGTGCCGTTCGGGATTTGCACTGCTGGCAAATGAACATCTCTTGGGTGCCGTTCGGAAATACGCGCTCGTATATGATCGGGATTAATCTGAAGAATCAGCAATTCCGTCAGGTGAAAGCCCAGCGCCGCCGCACGGCCATCGATTTCTAAGCCAATATTTTTACCCAGTTTTCCATCATACGCAACCCCTCGGGGGTGAGGACGCTTTCAGGATGAAATTGGACCGCGAAGACTTTATCAGCAGGGCGCTCGATGATCATGGGCGCGCCATCGCTCAAGGCCACGGCGCAGAGGTTCCAATCTTTTAAGGTCTTTGGATTGACGGCCCAGCTGTGGTACAGGCCCACCTGAAGGTTTTGAACGTCTTGCAGCAAAACGCTTGGCTCGCCCAGTTCTAGCTCAGTGGTACGTCCATGCATTACGCCGTCTCGATTATACAAATCCGCACCACTGTGCTCTGCCAAGGCTTGCATGCCTAAGCAAACACCGAGGATGGGCAAGGTGCCGTAAGCTTTGGAAATGATGGCCATGAGCTGTCCGCTTTCCGACGGGAGGCCCGGCCCAGGACTGAGCACTAAGCCGTGGAAGGTGCTGAGGTCGAGTGAAAGAAGGTCGGGGTCGTCGTTGCGGAGTACTACAACGGTAATGCCCAATTGTTCCAGGTAATGAACGAGGTTGTAGGTAAAACTGTCGTAATTGTCAACGAGGAGGACTTTCATGCACGCAAATATGGGTTAAATTGGACCTTAATCATAGAACAAATACTCGATCACTCATGAAAAAAGCAGT
>Ga0255756_1000994_pt1 | contig 33114 bp, 32 predicted proteins | sample 011ome_20_FD_179956 | JGI IMG/M metagenome (GOLD analysis project Ga0255756, IMG submission 179956) | Coastal salt marsh microbial communities from the Groves Creek Marsh, Skidaway Island, Georgia - 011509CT metaG (version 2) | ecosystem: Environmental > Aquatic > Marine > Intertidal zone > Salt... | reverse complement strand
CCCGCTGGGGGGCACTTCCTATGTTGCGCCACCGCATTCGCGGCATTATGCGCCCATAGCTCAGGTGGTAGAGCAACTGACTTTTAATCAGTGGGTCCCAGGTTCGAGTCCTGGTGGGCGCACCATTTAAAAACAAACACTTAGCGGTGTTCTTAGAACCCCTCGATCTTAGGATCGGGGGGTTTTTTGCGTTTTGCTGCCAAAAATTTTTCCCCGAAAATAATCAGAAGGTCATTTAGCGTGAATTTAAAAAAACCTATCGTAGCAAAAAACGAGATTTCATGCTCTCACACACGGCTAAACTGTTAAGCGTTGCAACAGGCAAAACCGGTCCCAAATTTTTTGATTCTTTGGCGCTTTTATTGTTAGTCACGCCTACTGGGTGACGGTGTGACTGTTGCGCTGAGCACGCAATTAACATCAACTGGAACCACAATACTATCTGGCGAGGGTCGTGGTGAATGGCACTGAACTTGGGGGCTAGACAACGCAAATGAAGACAAAGTTTTGGACCAAGCTTCTGCCACCTTGGCTTACGGTTGTAGAACTTTAGTACGATTTGACGTTTGGCTCCAAAAACCTCCAATGACTGGATCTAATCGACGTTCTGCGCAGTTAAGAACATCGCCTTTTCGAGCGCCGAGAAAAACTGCTGATAGGGTTTGGCGTCGCTGACCGCGACAAGGTTGTATTGTACGCTGGCCCGCACTGTTGTCTGTTTGTTGTTTCTGTTGCGGACGGTCACGGTCATCCGCATGACGAACCCATCCAGTTTGGTTGCGCTGATCGTTCCGAGTTGATGATCCGCCTTATCGACGACAAAGCCGAGATCCTGGAGGGTCGCGATGACCGTCCGCAACGTCAAATTCTGGTCCGCTGTTTCGAACGCACGGGTCTGGATGGCACGGAGCGCAACCTGGCTCTTATCAGTCAACATGACCTGCTGCCTAGAATCCGTCTGACAAGCTGCCACACCGAATAGCATTGCGCTGGCTACAAGGCAGCGGAATACACTCATATCTGATTGGCCTCCAGAAAGACGGATTGAGACAGCTGATCGAAGAATTCTTGATAAAGTTTAGGCTCGTTGATCGATTCGACGCGGGAAATACGACCTTTTGTGTTCCATATTTGCCGCTGAAACGTGACGCGCACGAGCGTTTCGTCGCCCGGCAGCGTTTTGGTCACCACGGAAATACGGATCTTCTGGTTCCTTTCCCATACCGGGTCGTGCTGCGCGCCAAAGGCGGCCGCTATCAACGTCAGCATAATCTGGCCCGTTACTTGGCCGGCTTCTACGGCATCCCTATCCTTTGACGCAACAAGAAGACCTGTCTGAGCCGAACTCTCGTCCAAAATGAACCCGAGGTCCTGCAGGACTCCAGCACAGGCGGCCAGAATAATTTGTTCATCCGGGGTACTAAAACGACGGCTCTGGATTTGGCGGTCTGACAGGCTGGTTGGCGACAATGTCAGGGCCGCAGATTGCTGATCTACAGTCGGCGTCTGACAACTCATCAAGAGCGGCACTATCAAGGCCAAGGCGGCAGCAGGAAGCCTGAACATTGTGGACAAATATCAGAAGCTACTGGAGCGGTAGGCAAAGTCGCGAACCTGACTTTTTTCATCGAATTTTATAATGATCGTCAAGGTACGCTGCGAGGTGCTACTAGCGCCGGCAGAGCTGCTATAGCCTGCCCCACCGCGGCCACCGATCAGTCCCGCGCCGGTGAGTTTCCCACCAAGTATAAGCGCGTTTACCCCGCCCGAACTTTGGGAGTAAACGGTATCGGTCGATATCCGGTCGTAAACCCAGTTTTCCCGGCGTTTACTATCTGTCGTCACCATGTTGGGAGAGCCCAGAGCACCGACCACGTCGGCGCTTGTCATCCCAATGCGAATTTCACGCTGAACCTTACCAACCGTCATCTTATCGCCCGATGCACGAGCCGCCTGAACATCAACAGAATGCTGGGCGGCAGTCTGACAGCCCGCAATAAGTCCAATGACGCCCAAAACAGCAAAGGTTCTACATCCGAATATCATCCACTCTCTCCTAACTGATTACTTCACACCACTTTATCGCGACTGCTCGCTCTCGGCCTCATCCTTTTTTTTCTCTGCGGCCGCCTTCTTCCGTTCCAGCTCTGCCGCCAGACGCTCGCGTTCCTCCGCATTCTTAAGGGTCTCCTCCGCCTTCTCTACGGCGGGATTATCAGATTCCTCAACCTGAAGCGCCTGGAGGAATATCGCCTTCGACAATGGCTCGAAGAAGCGCTTCAAATAGAATTCGGGGGAGTCGACTTGATTACCAGGCAAGTCTAACGCAATCTTTACGACCGCATTAGCACGCACGATCATGCGCGTGTTATCTTTAGGATAGGCCGTCGCTGTCATTGTCAGTCGCGCCAGCTTGTCCGCGGTAACAGTTCCTGCATCCGGTTCGACTTTCCTGATCGAGTATCCTAGATCCTGGAAGGTTGCGATGATTCCCCTGAAGACCTTATTTCGATCATTCGATTCAAAGGCGCGGCTTTGCATCGAACGCAATTCGACTGCACTCTTCTTGCTTAGAATGAGCGTCGGCCTATCAGCTGCGCAAGCAGACAGGACCAAAGCCGCGCCGGCCAACACAATACACCCCTTGAACGGTCTCATCATAGTTTTTGTCCTTCAAGAAAAACACCCTGAGAAAACTTCTCAAAGAATTCCTGATACACGCTGGGGTCGAGGATTACTTCCGACCGCCACAGATCGCCATAATTGTTTGTCAGTCGGCGATCGAATGAGACGCGAACATCGGATTGATTAGAGTTTTCGACTGGCGATGTCGTCAGAGTTACAACGATTTTCTGGGATGCATCCCAAGTGGGGGAATGGTACGTCCCCAACGCTGCAAAAATTAGAGTTAACATTACCTGACCGGCAATCTGTCCGCTTTCCTCGGCATCACGCTCCTTGGCTCCCACAAGCACCCCCGATTTGAGCGAAGACTCCGTTACCGTATAGCCGAGATCCTGTAAGGTCTGGGTCGCCGCCCGCAACAACCGACGTTCGTCAAACGTATCGAAACGACGGGTCTGCATCGACCTGAGATTAAGGGCTGTCTTGCCTTCCTCAGCTTTTGGCGGACCGCCAATGTCCATCGCAACATCATTGGGCGACACGCAGGCTGATAAGACAAATGCCATTACCGCCATGCCAGCGATCGGGCCCCGTAAAAGATAGTCTACTCTCATAAATTTCTCTTGCCAGTGAGTTGTCTGTTGATGATCAGAGCGTAAATTTCAAACCGTTTTTACATAGTAAATTTTACAACATTTTTACATAAAAGTGGTCGAAAGCCCAAAAAAAGCCTCTGTATTGCCGAGAGTCAGACACCGTATCGCTCGTCAGTCAACGCTAAACTGATCTTATCGCATTGCGTGGCGATTGGCTCTCGTCGTATCAAATATTCTCGATGGGCTCGTTATCCTCCCTAAAACTGGGCCACTATTTTTAGAGGCTGAAGGGGGATGTGATAGCTCGGAAACGTCATTCGGACGAGGATGTACTGAAACTCCCGCGTGAAATTGAGGTGAAGCTGGCGAATGGCAGCAATGTGCCATCGGCATGTCTCGGCGTAGGTATCAGCGAGCCTACGTATTACGACTGGCGCAAGCGGTTCGGCGGGATGGGTCGGTCGCGAGCCGCGTTCACCGAAAGCTGTCGCCGCTTCAGAAGCAACTCGGTGTGCGTACCGCGTACATTGATCTCAACACCCGCGACGTTCACGTGGTGCGGCCGATCGATGAAACGTGATGCTTGCGCTGACCCACTGAATCGGGACCGGCGCTGCCAAATTATTCCTGCAAATTATTCCCTTGAGAGTTTTCAAAATCCCCTGTACAAAAATCTTTGTCTTTTGATCGAATGGTTTAACCGCTAAACCGTTGATTTTAAATGAGTTTAGAACGGGGCCGAAACGCACTTTTAATCAGTGGGTCCCAGGTTCGAGTCCTGGTGGGCGCACCATTCTTTTCAAGGGCTTGGCGGGAAACCTCCGAGCCCTTTTGAATTTTCGGAGGCCTATCGGAAGCGGTATTATCGCTATCCCTCCATCCCGGCGTGCCGCCCGCCGATGACCTTGATGTTCGCGGCAATGGAAATGCGCTCTCCCGCCCCGTAAAACGGATGGACCGCGTGTTCCATCCAGGCGGGAAACAGGATCATCTTGCCGGGTTCCGGGTCGATCAGCAGGCTTCGGGCAAATCCGTATCCGCCGAGTTTCGACGATTGCGCCATCACCCTGGGGTCGCGGAGTTCGAACTGGCCGTTTCGCTCCCACCCGGGTTCGGGCTCTCCGCTCGAGGCGTAATAGACGCAGGACCAGTCACAGTCGGGATGGACGTGGGGGTCGTTATAGCTGCCATGTTCGTTGATGTTTGCCCAGGCGCCCGCGACATACTCCAGGTCCACATTGCGGAGATTTGTTTCCTGTGTCGACAGGGCCGCCATTCGGAGCATGCCGTCGTGGACCCAGCCTTTGAGGGCCTCGATCTCTGGCGTTTCCCAGTCCCAAAGGGTTGGGGAAGAATGCCAGCCGCCGCTGTTGGAAACGCGTACGCCCTGATCCTCGTCTCGGGCGGCCACGACCTGTTCGACAAGCGCTTCGTTAACCTTTTCATAACCGGGGACAGTCCGGACCAGTAACGGTGTCGCAAAGGCGATAGAAATATCGGGGGTAATCGGAAAGCTGAAATCCATCGAACTTCTCTTTAAATTCGAGATCTTGGCTTCAGTAAAACATTATCTTTCCCGAATATAAACCTCCTAAAATTTCGGGCGCAGGCAACAGAGGAGTCCGAAACGGGATATGGACTTTATCTGATTATAGGACAGTCCTCTGGTTATTGTGTCTCACTAGGTGAAAAGTCTTTTGCGAAATATGGTCATTTCTGAGGACTAGAGAAAATCCCGGCCGCGTCGGCGCCACGGACCGACCGTTTACAAAGCGCATATCTGACCAATCACAGGAGCAAGACGCGAATTCCGCAAACTGTTGCGGGAGGGTAGGATGTGTCCATGGTCAGCAGAGAAGACATCATCGGCACCTGGCTGCTTGTCGAACGAGGCAGCGACGATCCGGCCGACGCCGCGCTTGCACTGGAACGCTACGGCGATGCGCAGGAGGGCGTTCTGATCGTATCCGCCGACGGCTGGATGAATGCTGCCCTTTGCCACGGCGCCCGGCCGCCTTTATCCGGCAATCCCGCATGGCACACGGATGCGCCGGAGGCGGATCGTCTCCAAGCCTTCGATACATACATTTCCTATGCGGGGACCTGGTCTCTGGAAAACGACGTCTTCACCACCGATGTCCGCTTCGCGCTGAATCCCGGCTGGGTCGGCGGCCAACAGGTGCGCGGGGTCGAGATCACCCCGGATGGATATCTGATCCTGTCATTATCCCGGGCGTGGCCGGACGGGCGGTTGGTCCGCGGCTGGGTGCGATGGCAGCGGGCCCAGGCAGCCCTGTAATTCTAGATCGTCGCAGCGCCTGGATCAGGCGGCGTTGCCATGAGTAGGCAGGGCGCCGACGGGTTGTTATGGTACGCCCGAAATCCGCATTCCGACGGATGGGAGGCAAACTAAAATGATCCGTAGCACTGACCGAATTCTGACGACCCATGTGGGGAGCCTTCCGCGCCCCGAAGACCTGATCCAGATCATGTACGCCAAGGAAGAGGGCATTCCGGTCGACCGGGCGGCTCTGGCCGCGCGGGTCGAGACGGCGGTGGCGGAGATCGTCGCCAATCAGGTCAATGCCGGTGTCGACATCGTCAATGACGGTGAGATGAGCAAGCCGAGCTATGCGACCTATATCAAGGACCGGCTCGCGGGTTTTGGCGGCGAGAGCAATTCCTTCGTCTATCAGGACGTTGCGGAATTTCCGAAAATGGCCGCGCGGGTGTTCAACGATCCCGGCCGGTCGCGGCGCAAGACACCGGGCTGCAACGCGGAAATATCCGTCAGCGACCGCGATGCTGCTGTCACCGACACCAGAAATCTGCTCGATGCCACCAAAGACAAGGACGTCGCCGGAAAGTTCCTGACGGGCGCGTCGCCGGGGGTGATCTCGCTGTTTTTTGCGAACACCCATTACCCGGATTTCGAGACCTACATTTTCGCTATCGCCGATGCTATGCGCTACGAATACGAGACGGTCACCGAGGCGGGCATCATGCTGCAGCTCGACTGCCCGGATCTCGGCATGGGGCGCCACATCCAGTATGCGGATCTGAGCCTGAGCGATTTCCGCAAACGCGCGGAACTGCATGTCGAAGCGCTGAACCATGCGCTCGCCAATGTGCCGAGGGACATGGTGCGTATCCACCTGTGCTGGGGCAATTACGAAGGGCCGCACCATTGCGACGTGCCGTTGCGCGATGTGATCGACGTCGCGTTCAAGGCGAATGTCTCCGGTATCTCGTTCGAGGCCGCGAATCCCCGCCACGCCCATGAATACACCGTGTTCGACGATGTGAAGGTGCCGGACGACGTGGTACTGATCCCCGGCGTGATTGAATCGAAGTCCAACTTCATCGAACATCCGGAACTGATTGCCCAGCGGATCACGCGGATCGCAGAACGCGTCGGCCGTGAGAAGGTCATCGCCGGCAGCGACTGCGGTTACGGGACCTGGGTCGGGCAGGCAGCGGTCGAGCCGGAGATCGTCTGGAAGAAGCTCGAAGCCATGGCCGAAGGCGCGAAACTGGCGTCGGCGCAACTCTGGCGCTAGGCGCCTACGCTGTTCTGCCGATCGGCCACGGCTTGTCGGACACGACCGCCGGGCGTACGCGGATTTCGTCGCCGACATTGATCACCATCAGGTCGTAGCCGATCTCGACCGGGCCGTCGTAGTTTTCGCGGATCTGGTTCAGCGCGGGGCCGATGACATCGTCGTTATTGTACATGTGATAGATGACCGCCATGCGCGGGTTGGTCTCCGCGAAGACCTCGCCGGCCTCGCGGGGCGAGGTGTGATAGACCTCTGAAATCTTTTTTGCGACGTCGAGCGGGCGGTTTGATTTCTGGGCATAAAGCTCCGCCGGGGGGAAAGCCTCGTGCACCAGCAGGTCGCAGCCCGCAGCGTGGTGCAGCATGGAATCGCATTTCTTGGTATCGGCCGAGAACACGAAAGTCCGGTTCCTGTATTCGACCTTCATCGCGAAGGTATTCTGCGGTTCGCAGTGGAGGACCTTGAACGCGGTAATCCGCACGCCGCCGTCATCGTAGGTGTCGTAGATCGCACCGTCCTGGCCGAACTCCGAACATTCGATCTGGTGTCCGCCGGCGGGCAGGGCATCGAGCCGGGTCTCGATATCCCATTCGTAAATGCCGCGCAGGTGCTCGACGATCTTTTCGGTGCCGGGCGGTCCCCAGACTTTCAGCGGGGTCGTGCGCCCGTAGGTCCAGCCGCCGATCCAGAAATGGTCGAGCCCGCCGATATGATCAACGTGGTGATGCGTCGTGAAAACCTTGTCGACGGCAGTGAAGGGAATTTCGAGCGAGGTGAAATTCTGCGGCGCGCCGGGGCCGCAATCGAGCAGGAATTTTTCATGCCCGGCTTCGACGAAGATGGATGCGGAGGCCTGGCCTCGGCGTGGGAAGGGGGTGCCGGTGCCGAGCAGGGTGACGCGGATTTCATCGTCTGCCAGGGGTTCGCCCGGATAAAAGTTTTCGCTTCCCATCGAAGTTCCTCCGTCATTCTTGATCTGGTTGTCCTGACGGTATCCACCGGAGAGGTGTTTGTCGATATAGCGTCGCCCGACGCGGTCAGTCAGCGATTTCGCCCCGCGCGAAAGCCCGCAACATCAGAATCCAGACCCAGAAACAGCCTGCGAGCATGAGGGCGCCCATCGCATAGAAGCTGTATTCGATGCCGATCACTTCGACCATGCCGCCCATGGCGACGGGCACCACGGTTGCCGCGGCCCGGTTGGCGGTTGTGCGCAGTCCGACGCTCTGGCCCTGCACATTGGAAGGGGCGGCGCCCGCGATGATCGATATCATCAGGGGCTGGTTGAGGCCGAGCAGAAGGCCGCGCAGCATCAATGCGGCGAAAAGCGGCCAGAAAGTGTTCATCAGAGGCGAGATCGACAGCAGGATAATGGCGAGGCCAAGGGTGAATAGAAACATATAGAGCTGGCGGCGTATCGAGCGGATTTGAGGCGCGAGCCCGACCATCAGCGCGCCGGCAGCGCCGAGCAGGGAATGACCGGTCCCCGCGATCAGGCCGATATCGCCGCCGGAAAGGCCGACTTCCTTCAGATAGACGATGTAGAAAGATTCCTGGACGCTGTAGCTGCCGATCCGGATCGCGCTCAGATAGACGCAGATGGCGATCGCCGGGATGGTCATCATGCGCAGGGCCGCCAGATAATCCGAGCCCCGCGGTATCATGTCGTTAACCCGGAACCGGCGCACCGGCTGGGGATCTCCAAAACCGAGCTTGGGGATCGCCAGGCAGGAAACCAGCAAGCCCAGCGCCCAGATCGAGATCGATCCGAAACCGCCCCACGGTCCCCAGACATCCCAGGCCCAGCCCGCAAAGGGAGGACCGATCAGCATGCCGATGCGGACCGAGACGGAAAGCCGTGCGGCGTGGCGGGTACTGCCGCGCATCAGTTGCGAGACACAGGTCTGCGCCCCCATCCATGTCATGGTCGTCGCGAAGCCCCAGACCATCTGAAGGACGATCATCGCCCACACCCAAGGCATGACCGGGAAAAGAATGGGAACAGCGACCGCGACTGCGGCAAATGTGATCATCACGGGCCGGGCGCCCAACCGGTCGAGCAGGACACCGCCGTGGATCGCAAACAGCAGACCGGGCAGGTGACGCGCGCCGAGCAGGATGCCGATCAGCCACGGCGAAACACCAAGATAAATCGCCCAGAGCGGGACGATGATCGATGAAATGGTGATGTTGCTGTTCGAGAAAAGCCCGGCACCGTATATGGGCCATTGCTGTCGGAAGGCGGAAATTTTCGCGCTCATATATGCGGGCAGTTCACTTCTTTGATGTCGGAATCCGGCAGGCAGTGGAAAGTGTACACGCCTTGGCGCAAAAAGGGGACAGCGGGGCGGATTTTCGGCAGAAATCCAGTGTCAGAGAATATGCCCGCTTTTCTCGGCCTTTACCGCCAGATAGCGTTCGTTGTGCTCGTTGCTCTCGAAAGCGTGCGCAACGCGTTCCGGCACTTCAATCCCGAATTCCTCTAGCTGGGCGACCTTGCGCGGATTATTCGTCAGCAGGCGCACCTTCGAAAACCCGAGCTGCCGGAGCATTTCGGCAGCGGCCAGAAAGACACGCTCGTCATCCTCGAAGCCAAGCCGTTGATTGGCCTCGACGGTATCGAAGCCCTGATCCTGGAGGGCGTAGGCGCGCAGCTTGTTGATGAGGCCGATACCGCGCCCCTCCTGCGCCAGGTAGAGCAGAATTCCGCTACCCTCGGCGCCGATCTGGTGTATCGCGCCTTTGAGCTGTTCGCCGCAATCGCATTTCAGCGAGCCGATCAGATCGCCGGTAAAGCATTCCGAGTGAATCCGCACGAGGGCGGGGCCGGGCGGCTCCGGATCGCCGATTACAATGGCGAGGTGCTCGATACCGCCATCTGCGGGACGGAACGCAATAATTTTCGCGTTCTCGGCGCCTTCCAGAGGGACTTTTGCAGCAGTGACGCGTTTCAGGCCGGCTGCCGCACGGGTATCATAGGCCGCAATATCGTCGGCATTGACGGTGACGATGTCGGGATAAACGCCAACTTGAATGGCTGGCACCGTGTTTGCGAGAACCGAGGGCAGGATGCGCGCGATCTTGGCGAGCTTCACACTGCCTTTCACTGACTCCGCAATCGGGTCCCTTTCAGCGAGAAAAGGGCCGCGCATCGGATCCGCCAGGTCGTATTGCGGGTCTGCAAGCTGGCGTATCTGCCCGGCCGTCAGCCAGTCGGGATAGGGGATGCGGACGAATTCCGGCGTATAGAGGCGAATTTTCAGCGTCGCTGCGCGGTGGTGGGTGAGCACGATGTGCGGCAACTGACCGTCGGCCAGATCGATCAGGCCCTGAATCCGGGCCTCGTTCGCCATCTCCGTCGCGATAACCGCGGTTGCCCGGTCGCTCTCGTCCAGCACGAACACCGGCCGTCCGCAGCGCAGTTCGAAAGCGGCGCGCTCTACGGTCGCAAGTGGCGAGGGGGTGTTGAGCCCCGGCAGGGGATCGCGATCTGTTTCGACGGCCATATTAATCTGATCTGGTTCGAGTGGGATTTAAATACGCTGCCAGCGCCGTGCGGACAATGGCAGACTACCTTAACAGATACGGATAGGCCTATGATTCTGTGTCCGGTCTATTCGTGAAGGGCGCGGTGTGCCGCCGTTTGCCGAGACAAAGCCCGATTGAGGCGACCCGCCGACGCCGGAAGTCCCTCCGGACAAATCAAGGCAGACAGGCGTATTCCTCGGCCCTAGAAGGCGTCCCACGAGTGATTGGTCGGGTCGGCGACGATCGTGGGGACAGGGTTCTCGCTGTCAGCGATGGACGTACCGGGGCCGCCGGAAAGGACGAGCGCGCCGAAAACGAGCGCGGCCAGGACCAGTCCGCCCTTGAGACGCTGGGAAAATCGTTCGTGTGGTGATCTATTCATATTCATGAGGTGGTGAACGCAGGGGCCGATTACAAAGGTCTTTGTTACAAATATTTGTGATCTTTGTGACAGGCGGGCGCGACGGACCGAACCTTCGTTTTCGCGTGGTATGGCCTTTGTCTCCGGGCAGCGCGCTAGCCGGACAATAATTCGCCGTTTTTCCGGGGTGCCTCGTGGAACTGTTCCGGCGATTCCATCCAGCGCTGACAGACAAATTCGAAGGGCGTGCGCCCTCGAAGCGTCTTCAGGCGCCGATCGAAGTTATAGGTCTTGAAAAAAGCCAGAAAATGCTCCCGAAGATCCTCGTGACCGGGATAATGGACATTGGCTTTCAATTGCCGGGGAGCCGTGTTTTTTACGCTACCGATCTGCGCGATGTTCCAGGGCTGATCCGGCGGCAGGATTTCGTGAAGGATATTCCGGGCACGGCAGACCCGTGCGAACGGGTGTGATTCTGCAGAGGAGGTGCTTTCTCCGCCCGGCGGATGCACTGTGGTGAACTGGCTTCCGGCACCGGTCAGCACGCTCCGGACGCTGTAGGGCAGGGCGTTGACCAGTGCTTCAAGGAATGCCGGGCCATTTTCAGGCTGTGCGGTATTGTATAGTCGGGCAAAGGCAATCTTGCTGGTTCGGTCGAAGGCGAAAAACATGTTTGCCCGTCCGTCACCGGTCCGGATATCGGCGGAATCCAGATAAAAATGTCCGAGTTCCGGCTGTGTGGCCTCCGTGAGCGCCGGCTCCGGCCGGGGCGGATCAGGCAACCGGTGGATATCGTAACGTTGAAAAAGCCGATGCAGCGTTGACCGCGTCAGGTGCGGGAACATCAATTGCAGGGCATAGAGACAGTCATCCAGCGGCAGGCGCGCCTGGATTCTGAATGCGGTGCAGGTGGCTTCCTCCGTCGGCGACAGGGATTTCCTTTTGGCACGTTTAGGCCCCATCGGCCGGTCCTCTACGGATTCCCGATTTTTCCACTTCACGATGGTTTTCGGGTTAACGCCGAACCGCTCCGCGAGGTGTCTTATTGACTGATTTGACGATTGTATCGCGTGACGGATTTCGGGCGTCGTTGTTGCGGAACCGTGCATCTGATCCTGGCGTTTCCATGGTTTCGGCGATTGTACCATGATATTATGGGACTATAATCAAGTTGTTGTCTGCGGCCGCGTATGACACGTTTCTCCGATGTCCTACGATCTCGATGCTTCTGTCGTTAAAGAGAAGGCGAAGGCCCTCGGTGCCGACCTTGTCGGCGTTGTCAGTGCGCAGACGCTGAACGATTTTCCGCCCGATCCCAAATGGCCGCAAACGCCGGACCGGATTTCGGAATACACGAAAAGCGTGATCGTGATCGCCAAGAGAATTCCCGCGGGCGCTTTTCGGGCAAAATCGAATATTCCCGTCCAGTACATGGACATGCTGGTACTCCGGGCCATGGACAAGTCGGCCTACAAGCTCACCGAATGGCTAGAGGGGCAGGGGCATCCCTCGTTCGTCACTGCCGCCCAGGAAACGGACTGGAGCTACAAGAACGCGAGCTACGGCCGCCTGAGCACCCGTCATCTCGGGATCGAGGCGGGGTTGGGCACTTTCGGGCTCGAGGTCAATATTCTGACGCCGGAGTTCGGTCCGCGCATTTATCTGACGGGTATCCTCACCGAGGCGACGATCGAACCGGATCAACGGATCACCGAACAGGTTTGTATCGGCGAATCCTGTAGCCGGTGCCTCTATTCCTGTCCAAGCGACGCGGTCCGCCATTTCGGGATCGACAAGCGCGCCTGTGCGACGGAAGCCCAGGAGTTCGGTTTCACGACGATCCTCCAGTTCTGGGGGCATTTCGTCAAACAACCACCGGAGAAACAACGGGAACTGTTGATTGACCGGGAACTGTTCGGGTTCTGGCAGGGACTGTTGCGGGTTGTCGGATCGTTTGGCGATTGTCCGCGCTGTCTCGCCGTATGCCCGGTAGGTAATGACTATCACGCCCATCTTGCGGATATTCAGAAAACCATTCCCGAAAAAACGCCGGAAAAGGTGGAAAAGGCGCGTGCTTTCAAGCAGGCGCGGAAGGACGGGGACGAAATCGACGGACTGAACGACTGGAACGTCCGCTGGGTTGGACCGGAGGGCTATCAAGGCATGGTGGCCCGCCAGCTTCAGGCCTTCAAGAAAGAGCAGCGCGAGAAAGAAGAGGCGGCCGCGGGTGTCGCTTCCGAAGACCAGGGAACTCAGGGATAAATGGTATCTGCATTTCAGTCGCCGCTGACAGCGGCGGATATCAAGGCGAAAGCGCGGGAATTCGGAGTGGATCTGGTGGGGATCGCCGATGGGGCGGTTCTGGAAGAGAACACGCCACCGGATTTTCCGAAGAAACCGTCGGATATCACCGATCACGACGGTGGCCGGGTCATCGTTATCGGCAAACGCTACGCGAGCGGTACAACCCGGATCAAGCGCTGGGACGAGCGCCACAAGTATTACAACGACGAACTGACCCTCACGATGCTCGAGGAGGCGTCGTTGAACCTCGTCTACTGGCTTGAGGATCAAGGCTACCCTGGAATCATCATTCCACCGACCCATGTCGATCCCTGGGCCTATCAGAACGATCCGGATGAGCATCTGACGACGCTTCTTTCGCTGAATCATGCGGCGGTGGAGGCGGGGCTCGGCACGCTCGGTCTCAACCTGCAGCTGCTTACTCCTGAATTCGGTCCGCGCGTCATGCTGACCGCCGTGATGTGTTCGGTCGATTGCGAGACCGATAGCCCGATGACCGAGGCATTATGCAGGGGGCCGGAATGCGGGCGCTGCCTGTCGACCTGTCCCGGCGACGTTGTCGGTCACTGGACCCGGGACTGGGCAGCCTGCGACCGCTATCGCTCGCCGCACGGCTTCGCGCAGCTTACCGATCATCTCGAGAATATTTTTGACGAATCCGACGCGGGGAAGAAACTCGATCTCGTGCGATCGGAGGAATCTTTCAATCTCTGGCAGAGTATTCTGCGCGGATCGGGGGTCGTTACCGGGTGCCGGCGATGTCAGGATGTATGTCCGGTCGGCGCCGATTACGAACGCCTGCTCGAAGATGCGCTGCACATTATCCCGGAAGATACGCCCGACAAACAGGCGCGGCTCGCGGGTATGGTCGATGCAGAAAACAGCCGGAACATGCCGGCGGAATTTGACGCCAATAGCCGTTGGATCGGAACGGTTGGTGGAAAATGAGCTCTGGAAGCGTTGAAAAACCGGCCCTGAGCCTGCCGGAATCCCCTGAAGCAATTGCCGAAATACAGCGGATACGCAAACCGGTCGCTTTCGAAAACGCCCGCCGCGCCAAATTCTGGAAAGGCAAGCTGGACCACATCAATCCGGCGAAACTCGACGATCCGGAAGAATGGGCGAAAATTCCAATTCTTGACAAGGACCAGCTGCGGGAGCTGTCGACCGAGGAATTCTATGCGGATTTCTGTACTGCAAAGCAGGAAGATATTTGCGAGTACTGGCGTTCCGGCGGCAGCACGGGAAGGCCGCTCTTCTATCCGAAGACGTACGAGGATATCCGCTACAACATGGTCGGGTTCGCCCGCACCTATGAATGTACGGGCACGCTTCCCGGTAACCTCGCCCATATTGCGTTCCCCTTGGGGATTCATCCTGCCGGCCATATGTGGGCGCGTTCGGCGCGTATGATGGGTATCGGCGCCATATGGGGCGGTTCGGGCGCCGCCCTTCCGTCGACCGTTCAGCTGGAACTGATACAGAGCCTGAAACCCACGGTCTTTATGGGAATGTCCAGCTACGGCCTGCATCTTGCTAATCTCGCGGCTTCGCAGGGTATCGATCTACCAGGCGGCACGGTGAACCGCATTTTGTGCACAGCGGAGCCTGTCTCGGCGGCAAAACGCGCACGGCTGGGCCGTGACTGGGGTGCGGAGGTCTATGACTGCTTCGGTATGACAGAGTGCAGCATGATGGGTGCCGAGAGCGAGGCGCGCGACGGCTTTCATATCTGGACCGACCTTGCCTTTATCGAGGTGCTCGATGAGGAAACCATGAAACCAGTGGGCGAGGGCGAGCCGGGCGTTCTGGTAATGACACCGCTGTTCAGCAATAACGGCGCGGCCTTCCTGCGCTGGAATTCGGGCGATATCGTGACCTGGCAGAAACAGGGCGCGACCACCTCGGGTTACAGCGTCTTTCCGGTCCTGCGACACGCGCACCGGACGGCCGGATTCTTCAAAATCCGCGGTGTGAATATCAATCATCAGGAATACGAGGATTTCCTGTTCGATATTCCGGAAGTGAATGACTTCAAGGCGGAGCTGGTCACCCTGCAGGACGGGACGGACGGCTTTGCTTTATCGATTGAGGTTCGGCCCGGCGCCGATGTCGACGCCGTCCGTCAGAAAATCGCGGAAACAACGAAGCATACGTTCGAAGTGACGCCCGACGTATCGGTGCTGACTTTGGGAACGCTCGCAAAAGAGTTCGAGAGCAGTGTAAAGGCGCCCCGGTTCGCCGATAAACGCCAATAGGTAAGCGAAGCCTTTAGGCCGGATGGCCCTGGCGGGCTGCGCCCGCGCCGACAACCATCTTTCTGATGTCCTGGGCGGATTGGGTCTGTAAGGCACCCGGCCGGTCAGCCGCGCGGACAGCCATCGAGAGCTGGGCGAGCAATTCAAGGTCCTTTTTGGCAAACTTGCCGCGTGAATCGATCAATGACTGCACCACGGTTCGCAATGGAACGCACAGCTCTTCCAGGTCCTTCGATCCTGCGGAAAAGGAGCGCATTTTCAGATCGTTGGTCACTCTTTTAAGCTCGGCGAGCTTTTGGCCGGGGTTGCTCAGTTTGCCCGCGCGAAAGCCTTCGAGGATCGTGTCCCCGAGAAAGGCCACCTGAAAGGCCTGCCGGTCGATCTTCTGGTCGTTGATATCCGATCGGGCTGCGGCGATTTCTTCCTTCAGCCGCGCGGCATCGTACTGACCCAGCGCCTTCGCTCTGAGGGAGTTCGGGACCTCCACAAGTTCGACCTCGTTACCGCGGTCGTCCAGAAAGCGCCGGTCCGGCCCGATGTAATCCGATGTGACCACGAAGGGCTTGCGGGCGTGCACAAGGGCCTCGATCCGGTCAAGGATCAGGGATGGCGATATCGGCGCAGCAACGAGGACGTCGGCGCCGGAGCTCATAACCTTGTTGACGAGAGCCTGTTTGGGCGACCAGGCGACTGCGATGATGCAGATAAAGGGATTGGTGCCGAGTTCGTTATGACGGATTGCCGAAAAAATCTGGCAGGCTTCATCCGTATTCTCGGTGACGTCACAGATCACGATATCGGGGCCATTCGGGTCCGAGACTGAATCTGTAATGGTGTCGAGGTCGCCGCCTTCCCAGATATTGCCGTTTCTCATCCCGGCATCATTCAGCGCCATGCGCAGACTGCTGCGCACCTGAACCCGCGGGTCACATAAAAACAGGCGTATATCCTCGAATTTTACTTCTGCCATAGATGATCCAATCGGAACGAAACGGGATGTCGGGCAAATTACGCCGGACCCCCGGAATATCGCGCGAAATGATTTACGAATGGCTAACTGCGGAACCGGAAATAGCTAAAATGCGCCCATTGTCCGCAGTAATGTGATGCTGGTCATCAGCCAGCCGAGGGCAATGAGGCCCCCAAGCACGACATACACCGCGCTGGTCTTCCTGCTATCCATTTGCCTACCTTTTACGCGTCGAGAACTCACTATTAACGGCTGAAACATATCGAAACATAATTGTCCGAATGTCAATGAAGGCCCGCCGGAAATGGGTTGTTCGGACTGGGTAAATCCGGAGTCCCAGGGGTGAACACGTGCTGATCTGAACGAGCGCGACGGATTAGAATGGATGCCGGCGTGCGATACAGGAATATTCGTTCCGGGGATTCCGAAATGCTGCACGGTTCTGGATCAGGGAGCACTGTACATGCAACAGATCAGCCGCCGATATCTTGTTTCGGCTGGGATTATGTCCGGATTGATGATTGCGGGCGCTGCCACGGCGGCAGCGCGGGCATTGACTCCGCCGGGGACCGAAGGCCCGTTTTATCCCGACCGCTTGCCGCTCGATACAGATAACGACCTTGTTAAGGTCGGCGCCAACGGGAAAGCAGCGGCGGGAGAGGTTTTTCATCTGAGCGGACGGATACTGAACAGGGATGGCACGCCCTATACCGGCTTTGTTGTCGAGATATGGCAATGCGATGCAAACGGTATTTACCTTCATAGCGGAGATACCGGCCGGAGGAGATTCGATCCCAATTTTCAGGGGTTCGGGACAGCGGTTACGCGCGCGAACGGGAGTTACCGGTTCCGCACCATCAAACCGGTCTCCTATCCGGGCCGCACACCCCATATCCACTTCAAGGTGAAGGCTCCGAACCGTCGGGAGTTTACCTCCCAGATGTATATCGCCGGTCACCCCGGCAATGACAGCGACTTTCTGTATCGTCGCCTGGGCGGCCCGGCGGCGAAAAATGCCGCGTCTGTCGCTCTGTTTGCGGCGCCCGAACTCGAGCCCGGTGCCGTAAAAGGAACGTTTGATATCGTTCTGAGCTGACAGAATCGATTCGTCAGGGCGCTTTTCTTTTGAACACCGCATCACCGTAATCCCCTGTCAATAAAAGGCTATTCAGAAAGAATCGGTTTCGAATCGGTCTTTATTAGGAAACTGTCAGCATCTAGTAAAAGCTGATAGGTTTACTTCCATGAATACTATAGATCGTATTCAAAAGTTGCTTCGCGGTTCTCTCCCTTGCCGTGAAGTATGTGCGCCTCAAAGGAAGTCGTTTTGGTTGTCCCACCAATGCCTCTTTGTACTCCTTTGTGTTGGGCGGAGCCGTTAAAGCTGGCGTAGGCGTTGGCTCCGTTCTTTTCAGAAGCTTCCATACAGCATCGAACAGATAAACACGGCGGCAGCTATCCCGGCCGCATCCGCGCACAGGGCGGCGACAAGCGCATAGCGGATCCGCTTTATCTGAACAGCGCCAAAGTAAACAGCAAGAACATAGAACGTTGTTTCGGTCGATCCCTGCAGGGTGCTGACCAGGTAACCCGCATAGGAGTCCGGTCCGATTGACGGGTCCTGGATAATGGATGCGAGCACGCCGTAGGCGCCTGACCCTGACAAAGGCCGCAGGAGCGCCATCGGCAGGGCTTCCGCCGGCATCCCAACGAGCGTTGTGAGCGGGGCGATCACCGAAATGAATACTTCGAGCGCGCCCGAAGACCTGAACATTCCAACGGCGACAAGAATGGCGACCAGATAGGGGATTATCCGGATGGCGACATTGAAGCCGTCTTTCGCGCCTTCGACAAAGGCCTCATAGACCCTGACCTTCTTTGCGACCCCGAAACCAAGCAGTGCCACCGTCAGGCCGGGAATGATCCACGGCGAGATCGTCCGACCATACAGGATGGTTACCGGGATAAGGCCCAGGATTGTGAGAAGGGCCGCAGCGGATATCCAGGCCGGATAGGAATCGTCGGCTTCGTCGGGAAGGGCTTCGGCGTCTGTATCTGCTTCGGTATCAAGGGAGACAATCTCCGCTGCGGGCGTCACGTCCTCTGCGGTGGCCCAGCGGCGGCGCAGAACCAGACACATCACGATTGCGACTGTTGTTGAAATGACGGTCGCGAACAGTGTCGTCGGCAGGATACCGGCAGGATCGTTGGACCCCGCCGCGGCGCGAAGGGCGATCACACCCGTCGGCAGAAGGGTAACGCTGGAGGTATTGATCGCGAGAAACAGCGCCATCGCATTCGTCGCGGTGCCCTTGCAGGGATTGAGCCTGTCCAGCTCCTGCATGGCGCGGATCCCGAACGGGGTGGCCGCATTGCCGAGGCCCAGCGCGTTTGCCGACATGTTCATGATCATCGCGCCCATCGCGGGGTGATTTGCCGGCACGTCGGGAAACAGGCGCACCATCAGGGGGCGGATCGTCTTGGCGATAACCCGTAGCATCCCGCCTTCTTCGGCGACCTTCATCAGTCCGAGGAAGAACGCCATCACACCGATCAGGCCGATCGCCAGCGTAACCGAGCTTCCGGCCGTATCCACCATGCCGGTGGCAAGCGCCTGCATCGGCGATACCGCGTCGACCCCGTTTGATACAGAAGTCGGTGACGGTATCCAGGTGATCTGGCGATACCCGGCCACGAGGAAGGCGATCAGGATAATGGCGAAAAATATGCCGTTCATGCGACTGACGTTATCATGAAGCAGCGTATCATTGGGTTTCCGGTCGTGCGGCCGCGCTTTTTCCCGCAAGCGCCATCGAAATACCCGAAAGCATGATAAGCGCACCGGACAGGTAGAAGATTTCGAGGGGCAGTGCTGCGCCGATCATATATCCATAAACCAATGGAACGCTCGCGGCCCCGATATCCAGTCCGGAAAAGACGAACCCGAAGACCTTGCCGCTCGATTCCGGCGGCGCGAGGCTGCTGACGACAAGATCGCGGGAAGAGAAAGCGAACCCGAACAGGAAGCCCGTGATCGCGAACAGGGGATAGATAATAAGAGGGGACGGCGGCACGATGGCCATCAGGACCATGCCGAGACCGGAGAGCAGAAAACTGACGAAGGTGAGGCGTAGATGATCGCGGACCCGGTCCGCAACTACGCCGCCGGCGAGCACCCCGATGATGATGCCCACGACAAAGACGGAAATAAAGCTGTTGCCCAGCACGACCGGGATATCGTGGGCCAGAAAATACGCTTTGTCGGCGAACCACTGAGGTCCCATCTGCCCGCCGGCGAGCAGGGCGAAAAACACCAGACAGAGCAGGGCCGGTGCGCTTGAAAGCAGTTTGATATCGGCCTTCAGGTCGGGGCTCCTGGACGTATCGCGGCGGGTGTGGGAGGAATCCCGAAAATCGGTGCTGAGGGCAATCGCGACCAGAACCGTGATCAGCCCGGCTGCCCCCGCAATCATGACAGATGTTTTCCAGCCCCAGAGAGCGCCCATTCCGGCCATCAGCACCGGGCCCACAGCGTATCCGACGAAACCGCCGAAATTATGGATACTGAACGCCCGGCCGAGCCGAGGCTTGGAAACGGATGCATTCAGGATGGAATAATCCGCAGGATGAAACACGCTGTTCCCGGCGCCCGCCACGATCGAAAAAACGACAAGCGCGGGATAACCGGGCACCAGTCCGTACAGGATCGTCGTGCCCGCCATCAGGGCGACGCCTGCCATCAGGATCGGCCGCGCACCGAACTTGTCGACAAAGAACCCCACCGGCAATTGCAGGGAGAAAGACGTTGTGTAGAAAACGGTGATCAGCAGCGCCAGGCTGCCGTAGCTATAGCCTTCCGTCTGGTGGATCAGCACGAAGAGCGGCGGCAGCGCGAGCTGGTAGAAGTGACTGAAGAAATGACACAGGCCGACAACTCCCATAACCCGGAAATCGCGCCGTCTCTCGCCGAGGGCTGCCGCCTGCATGGCTTATTCCGCCGCGGCCAAGGCCTGTTTTTTCGTGGCGGCGTTTGTCATCTGCATAACGACCACCGACAGAAGCCAGAGGATCGCGACGCACAGGAATGCCGTCCGCGGAATACCCGTATCGACGAACCAGCCAAAGAGAACGGGTATCAGGGCAGCGCCGAAATCCATGCCGGAATAGACGAATCCGAACACGCGTCCGCTTGCGCCCTTGGGCGTTGCGGCGCGGATAAGCAGTTCGCGGGACGGGAAGACCACGCCATAGAGGAAGCCGACAACGGCAAAAATGCCATAGAGCTGCCAGCTCGTCATATCCAGCAGCCAGATAGAGGCGACCAGAAATGCACCGACGGTATATCCACCCGTCACGATAAGGTCGGGCTTGCGGAAGTAATCGCCGATATATCCGCCGCAGAGAACGCCGATCATCACCGCACCGATCATGACGGAGACGAAAGCGCCGGCCGCCTGCAGATCGAAGCTGTATATCTCGTGCATCAATGTCGGAACGAAGGTCATCAGACCCATTTGCCCCATGGCTGTGAAGAAGAAGAACACCCAGCACATGATCACCGGGGCGGTTGTGAGTGTCTTGACGCTTTCCCTGAGGGGTTCCTGGGCGGCGCCGGATTCGGCACGTTCATGGGTACTGTCCCGGAAGTCCCGGCTGCCGCCCCACAGGATTGCAAACAGGACAAGCCCGACTGCGCCCGCCGCTGTGATCGCCAATTGCCAGCCGACCAGATTGCCGAGGAAGATCATGCTGACCGGTGCCAGCACATAGCCCGCATATCCGCCGAACATGTGAAAGCTGAACGCCCGGGCCATCCGGCCTTCGCTGATCGTCGCATTCATGATGCTGTAGTCGCAGGGATGAAAGACGCTGTTCCCGATGCCCGCCAGGATCGACAGGACAAGGAGAACAGGGAGTATGGGAATTATGCCCATCAACGTCGTCGCGCCGGCCAAAAGGCCGAGTCCTGCCAGCAAAACAACCCGCGCCCCGAAACGGTCGACGAGAAATCCCGAGAACGGCTGGCACACGGCCGAGGCGATATAGAACGCCATGGTGAGCGAGGCGAGTTGTACGTAGGAAAAACCCTCCGCGCCGTTGATCAGTAGAAACAGCGGCGGCAGGGCGAGTTGATAGAAATGGCTCGCGCCATGGGACACGCCGATCAGCGAAATAACGCGCCGGTCGCGCCGGAGAACGTCGGTATCGGAGAGGGTTGCTGCCTGGGACATATTTAAAAGATCAGACGACGGCGGTGAGGCCCGCAGCCTCTATACCGGCGATCCCGGCGGTCTCGTCATTATCCGATGAATCGCCGCTGACGCCGACGGCGCCGACAATCTCGTCGCCGTTCTTGATGATGACGCCGCCCGGAACCGGCACCAGCCGGCCCTCCGACGCGGCCGCCAGGGCGACGCCGAAATGCGGGCGGTCGAGCGCGATGTCGCCGATCCTGCGCGATGAGATTCCCATGCCGACCGCACCGAATGCCTTGCCCGTTGCTATCTGCGGCCGCAAGGCAGCGCCGGGGCCGTCTTCACGGGCGAACGCTTTCAAGCTGCCTCCGTCATCGACGACAGCGACCGTCAGGGGATTGAGGCCCATTTCGTGGCCCTTCTCCAGCGTTTTAGCCAGAATGGTCTGTGCCTGTTCGAGCGAAAGCTTCGCCATTTCGATCCCCTGGAATGGTCATTTGGGTAAAAGTTGTTGTTGTTGGCAAAACTACGCGTTTCCCTCCACCTAAGAAAGCGGCAAATTGATGTCCTGCCAGACAAAATACGGGAAGCAGCCATGACGGATTTGAGGGTCGGCTTTATCGGGCTCGGGACGATGGGAAGCGCGATGTGCGGGCATCTGATCGCAGGCGGCGTCCCGACCGCGGTCTGGGCGCGCGAACAGTCAAAGGCTGAAGCGCTCATCCGGTCCGGGGCGGACTGGGCGGACTCCCCGTGCGCGCTCGCCGAATCGTGCGATGTCGTAATGCTATGCGTATCGAACGACGATGCGGTGGGAGAGGTCGTCTTTGGCGCGGATGGCATAGCATCGGCTGTGTCCGGCGCGCGCATTCTGGTGGATCATTCTTCCATTCACCCGATGACCACGCGGGAATGGGCGCGCGAGCTTCACGCCAAAAGCGGAACAGGCTGGATAGATGCACCGGTTTCGGGCGGCCCGGGAGGCGCCGAACGGGGAGAACTGATTGTGATGGCGGGCGGCGACATCGGGGATTTTGAAGCCGTGAAACCGCTCCTGTCGCGCTATGCCAAGCAGATCACTTTGATGGGGCCGGCCGGCGCCGGGCAGGCCACCAAGGCCTGCAACCAGTTGATCATCGGCGCGGAAATCTGTGCCATTGCCGAGGCGCTGAACTTCGCAAAAAACTTCGGCATGGATGCGCACACCCTCGCCGACGCATTGAAAGGCGGCTGGGCCGATTCCCCGGTATTGCAGGATCACGGAAGACGTATGGCAAACGCTGACTACTCCGACCTGGCGGATGCCTCGATGATGATGAAGGACATGACCATTGCGCAGGATATGGGCAACCGCACGAACAGCCCTATGCCGATGACCGATCTCGTAACATCGCTTTTTCAGAAGGCGATCGACGAGGGCCATTTGGATGGCGGCCAGATCGCCCCGATGCGCCTGTATTCATCCGATCCGCTTTAGTCGGGATCATCCGTTATCGGCAGGGCGTCCATCATCGCAGACAGTGAGATCATCCTGTCCCGGAGCCAGCCATGCGCGGGGGAGCGCGCCGAGAGTTCGTGCCATGCGGCGATGACTTTGAAAGCGGGCAGGGGCAGGGGCGCCGGAAATATCTTCAGCGAGTCTTCGAAAGGCCGGAGGATACGTTCGGGCGCAACCGTAATGAATTCGCTATCGGCCAGTATTCCCGGCAGGCTGAGAAAGTTCGGCACCGAGACGCTGACGCGCCGTTGGCGGCCTAGTTTTGCAAGCGCATCGTCGGTGGGGCCGTAGAATCCACCGCTCGAAGGCGTGACAAGGACATGGTCGAGGGCGCAAAAGGCGTCGAGCGACATTCCTGGCGTCGCGCCCGGGTGACCCGCGCTGGCGGCACAGACATAGCGATCCTCGAAAAGGTCGATCGTGTGGACGTTTGGCGGCGCCATTTCCGGTACGGTGATCGCGAAGTCTATTTCCTGGCGTTCGAATTGGCCCGGCATCCGCGGAATATCTGTGGTGACAACCGAGAAGCGGATATTCGGTGCAGTCCGATGTACCTCGCGCATCAACGGCGCAAGAAAGGTCATCTGGGCATAATCGGTCGCGGCGACGGTGAAGACGGTTTCGGCATCGTCCGGATCGAACCCGGCAACGGAAAGAATGGCATCGATGTCCCGAAGAACCGTTTTGACCGGTGCGATCAGGTCAAGGGCCTGGGGCGTTGGCCGGATTCCCTGGCGGGTCCGCACGAAGAGCGGATCCTCAAAGGTTTCCCGGAGCCTCTTCAACCCGCCGCTCACGGCGGGTTGGGAAAGGTTCAGTCTTTCGGCGGCGCGGCTGACGCTGCGCTCATCGAGCAACACATCCAGCACGACGAGAAGGTTCAGGTCGACATTTCGAATATTGGTCAAACCGATAACTTATATAATTATTGGCGATTTGATTTATATCTAAAGCTTTGCGAAATTTCCGGCAACAAAAAGGCTGAAACTGCTGTTTGAGCGCCGATTAACGGTGCCGTTGCTTTGGCCACTCAGGAGAGAAACGTGGAAACGTACAGGAACCCGTCGGAAGCCACCGGCGAATATAAGGAAATGCTTGTCCGCCTGATGACGCGTCAGATTTATGCGGAAACGGCAACTGCGGAAGTATTCGGCCGGGCGATCAGCGCCGCTCCGAACTGGCAGGAAAAGGAACTTGCCGCCGAATTTGCCGCCGAGGAAGCGCGTCACAGCCGGGGGCTGTACGACCTGCTGGCCGACCTGGGCGAAGACCCGGAAGCGATAATTGCAGGCCGCCCCGACGCGGGGGAATTCTGGGGCCTGGATCTCGACAATTGGCTCGATATTGCCGTGTTCAACTTCACGGTCGACCGCGCCGGCAGCCATCAGATCATGGAATACCGCGAATCGAGCTATCTGCCCTGGGGCGCCAGCCAGGAAGAGGTACTCGAGGATGAGGAAGACCATTACGACAACGGTGTTGAGAACCTGAAGCAGTTCGCCAAGGACCCGGCCAAACTGGCCGCATTCCAGGAAGTGTACGATCGTGTCATGCCGAATGCGTTGAAGCGCGCCTTCGGACGGCTGGAAGGCGCCGATAATGATTTCTGCCTCGAGCACGGCCTGAAGCGGAACACGACGGAAGAAATCGTCAATCGCTACCTCAGGGAAATGCACAGCCACATGGATGGGACAGGGCTTGTTTTCCCGCCGATGTCGGCATTTGAAGCCATCAACTGCGAACTTGCGGACAGCACCCGTGAAATTCTGATGTCGCTTCAGCGTTGATACAACCGACCGGAGTGTCGGGCATTACGCCGGTCGCATCATTGTGGCCGGCGTTTTTTTTGGGTATTTCCCGCGAGACTGCGAAACAGTTGGATATCCAGCCGTATCTCCTCTAAACCTGACCCCGAATTCCGGAGCACAGGGATGACAAATTCCTGACGTGCAGAGGCTTGACCGGATTCCCGCGCAAAATGCGCCGGCGATGACCGGTCCCGGTTATCACCCTTCAGGCACACGAGCAGTCCACGGGCAGCACTCCCGCCGGGCTTAACTTCGCCGCTGACGAACGCGGCAACAACACCGCTTCCCCTGCCGACAAACGCAGGACCGGAAGCCGGGAAAAGGAGAAGACTATGTGCGCAGCTGAAATGAACATGCCAGGAATGGCATCAGAACTGATTATGGACCTTCGGGGCACGCTCGAATGGCTAAAATCGGAAGGCGATCTGATCGAGACCGATGTTGAAGTCGATCCCGATATCGAAATCGCCGCGATCCAGAAGAATTTCGATGGCGGTTGCCCGATCCTCTTCAATAACGTGAAGGGCAAACCCAATCATCGTTGCGTGACGAACCTGTTCGGTGACATGAATGTCATTAACAAGATGTTCGGCTGGGAAAACGACACCGACCGCACGGTGAAACTCGCCTACGCGCTCCAGCATCCGCTGCCGCCGGTGGAAATCGGCCAGGACGAGGCACCCTGCCAGGAGCACGTGGTTCTCGATCCGGTCAATGTGAACGATTACATCGTTCCGATCCGGCATACCGAATTCGAACCGGAACTCACCGTCGGGTCGGGCAACCGCGTCGTTGCCGGCAAGTATTTCGACGGCGGAACCGACCTTGGCTACAACCGGATGAATTTCCGCTGGGGCAATGTCGGGACGTTCCAGATTTCGCCCGGTTCGCATATGTGGCAGGTCGTGTCCAAGCACTACAAGGACGACGAGCCGGTGCCGATCACGATGTGCTTCGGTCTGCCGCCATCATGCACGCTGCTCGCAGGTGCCGGTTTCGATTACGTCATCCTGCCGCAGGGCTGCGATGAAATCGGGATCGCCGGCGCAGTGCAGGGCTCGCCCGTGCGTATCGTCAAGGCGCGCACCGTCGATGCCTATGCAGTTGCCGATTGCGAAGTTGTGCTTGAAGGCTACGTGAACCCGCGCGACCGTCGTTACGAGACCGCGGAAGCCGAAGAAGCCGGCATCCAGGGCCGCTTCCATTTCCACCCGGAATGGGCGGGCTACATGGGCAAGGCATACAAAGCCCCGACGTTCCATTGCACGGCCGTCACCATGCGGAAGCCGGAATCGAAGCCGATCATCTTCCCGCTCGCCGTTCACACCCTGGATGAGCACAACATCGACACCACGGTTCGTGAAGCCGCCCTGTTCGCCCTGTGCGAGCGGATGCAGCCCGGTATCGTGACCGACGTTGTGATGCCGTACTGCATGACCGACTGGGGCGGTGCGATCATCCAGGTGAAGAAGCGCAACCAGATCGACGAAGGCTGGCAGCGCAACTTCATGGGAGCATTTATTGCCACCTCCCAGGGCGCGCGAATCTGTATCGCGGTATCCGAAGACGCCGATCCCTACGATATGGATGACATCATGTGGAACATCACGACCCGTGTGAATCCGCATACGGATATTCTGAACCCGATCCCGGGCGGCCGTGGACAGACCTTTATGCCGGCGGAACGCATGACGGCGGGCGACAAGGAATGGACGGCGTCCAACACCCGCTTCGAAGGCGGCATGGGCATCGACTGCACGGTCCCGTACGGGTATGAGAGCGACTTCCTGCGTCCGGTCTATGCGGTCGAGAAGGTCGATCTCGAAAAGTGGTTCAGCGATGACCAGATCGCGAATGCCAAGGGCCGCATGAAGGGCTGGGTGAACAGCCTGGCGCGCACCGGCAGGTAAGTCCGCGCGGTTTCACAACCGCGTGGCCAAAAGTCACAGGCGGGCCGTCCCTTGGGACGGCCCGTTTCTTTTAGTATCCGCGGCGTAAGTTTATCAGGCCGGAAAGCGCCGTCCCGTCATGGGCACGCCGGATGTTGTCGGCAATCACCGGCGCCGCCGATTCCGGCAATGTCCACGCCGCCGTATGCGGATAGAGAATGATTTTCGGATGAGTCCAGAACGGATGGTCGCCGGGCAGGGGTTCTTCGCGAAATACATCCAAAGTCGCGCCCGATAACTGTCCGCTGTCGAGCGCTTCGATCAAATCGTCATCGACGACATGTTTGCCGCGCGCCGCGTTGATCAGGGCGGCGCCGCGCGGCAGCGCGCCAAGCGTTGTCGCATCGAGGATGTCTTCGGTATCGGGTGTCAGCGGCAACAGGCAGATCAGGATATCCGTCTGTTCCAGCAGGGAGAACAGACCCTCCTCGCCGGTATAGCTCGTGATGCCCGGAAGTTCTTTCCCGGACCGCGCCCAGCCGGAAACCGGGAAGCCGAACCGGGCCAGCATCTCGCCGCAGGCGGCGCCCAGATGGCCAAGCCCCAGAATGCCAATCCGCCTGTCGCGGGAGAGTTTCTGCCGCAGCAATTTCCACTCGCCGGCCCGTTGCAGTGTCCGGTATTCGGGTTCGCGCCGGTGATGCCGCAGCACCTCCATGGTGACGAATTCGAGCATGCCGGTCTGAAGGCCGGGATCGATCAGGCGGGCGATCGGGACACCCGGCGGCAGTTCAGGATCGCGAAGTATATGTTCGACCCCTGCGCCCAGTGACAGGATGGCCTTCAGGTTCGGGAAGCTCGCCAGCAGGGCGCGGGGCGGCTGCCAGGTCAGCGCGATGTCGATGTCATCCGGATTACCGACCTTGTCGGGCCAGACGCGGAAGTCGAGATCGGGTATTTCGGCGCGCAGCGCGGCTTCCCAGTCGGTGGAATCCTCGCCTTCGCAAATGAACAGGAGGGCCATGCAATTCTGCTGTCGTGAATGATTTGATGCGCGTGCACTTTGGCGCTAAGCCTTAAACGAGTCACGCAGGAAACAGGGAGAAAGATGTGAAAGTCGGAATCGCCGGCTTCGGCACCATTGGCAAGCCGGTCGCAGCCGCCTTGCAAGAAGGCATCGAGGGCCTGGAACTCGCCGCAATCTGTTCGCGGGATCAGGACAAGGCGCGCCGGAACATGGAAGGACTTTGCGATCCGGTTCCTGTGGTCGGCCCGCAGGAACTCGCGGAAATGTGCGATGTGATCGTTGAATGCGTGCCCAAGGCCGCGTTCCGGGATATTGCCGAACCGGCACTCAAAGCCGGCCGGATATTCATCACCGTCAGCGGTGCGGGATTGCTGATCCACCCGGATGTGGTGGATATCGCGCGGCAACATAACGCGCAGATTATCCTCGCCACAGGCGCATTGCTGGGCCTGGACGCCGTCCGTGCTGCGGCGGAAGGGCAGATCGAGCAAGTCCGTATGATTACGCGCAAGCCGCCGCGCTCCTTGAAGGGAGCGCCCTATCTTGTCGAGAACAATATCTCCATTGAAAATCTCTCCGAACCGTTGAAGGTTTTTGAAGGGACGGCCCGCGAGGGCGCGGCCGGGTTTCCGGCTAACGTGAACGTGGCGGCAGCCCTTGGGCTTGCCGGGATAGGCGCCGACCGCACAACGCTGGAGATATGGGCCGATCCTGCACTGGATCGCAATACACACCGGATCGAGGTCGAAGCAGACAGCGCCCGCTTCAGCCTCAGCATCGAAAATGTGCCGTCCGAGGAAAACCCGGGGACCGGCAGGATCACCCCGTTGAGCGTTATCGCGGCGCTCCGCGCCCTCACTGCACCGCTCAAAGTCGGTAGCTGACAGAATTCAAAGGAGAAAACGCATGGAATATCAGGCCCTCAAATGGGAAATCCTCGAGAATCCCAATAATCCCGGGGAGCGCTCCATCGGATTGCTCACGCTCAACCGCCCGGATTTTCTGAATGCGGTCGACGTGCGCATGCGCGTCGAACTCGACATCCTGTGCGACGAGATTGCCCATAACAGCAATATCAAGGTGATGATCATCACCGGCGAGGGCAGGGGTTTTTCCGCGGGCGGCGATCTGAAAAGCGAAGCCGGTCCGCTTGGTGCAGGCGAGGAGGATTTCGATTTCGGCAATTTCGGCGCCTACAAGGAAATCGCCAGCTACTTCTTCAACGACCTGCGCCACCAGGTGCTGCAGCGCGCGTTCAAGAAGTTCGAAGACCTGCCCTGTATCGTGATTGCGGCGATCAACGGGCCGGCAGTCGGTATCGGCCTCGAAATCTGCACGTTGTGCGACCTGCGCTTTGCATCCGACAAGGCGAAACTGGGCGAAGTCGCCGTGCCGGCAGGGTTCCTGCCGGAATCGGGCGGTGCACGGAACCTGCCCAAGCTGGTGGGCGTGGGCAAGGCGCTGGACATGATCCTGACCGGTAAAATCATCATGGCCGATGAAGCGCTGGAAATCGGTCTGGTCGAAAAGGTCTTCCCGCATGATGACCTGCTGCCGGAAACGCTCGCCTATGCCGCCCAGATCGCCTCGAACCCGTATCTCTCGGTGCGCTACGCGAAGGACCTCGTCAAGATGTACTGGAACCACAATCGCTCGGACGAAGGCTGGGCGAGGGAGTTTGCCGCCATCCAGGAAATCACCCGGACCGGCGATTGCCGCGAGGGCATCCGCGCATTTATTGAGAAACGTCCGTCCGAATACCGCGGCCCCTATTATGACAACCCGCCATACGGCGACCCCAAACGCAAGTGATGACGATGTCGGAGACGCTGCCGGATGGGTATCGACAGATACCCGAACGCTTGAATATCGCCGCTGAACTCATTGATCGAATTGAAGAAAGGGGATTCAGCGACCGGCCCGCATTCGTGTGGGATGACGGTGAGCTGAGCTTTGCCGAATTTGCGGCGCGGGTGAACAAACTCGCCCACGGATTTGCGGCGAACGGTATCGAAAAGGGAATGCCGGTCCTCGTGCGGATGAATAACTGCCACGAGTTTGCCGAGGCGGTGCTCGCGCTTATGAAGGTGGGCGCGTTGCCGGTGCTTCAGAATTCCCTGCTGGGCGAGGAAGAGGTCGCCTATGTGCTCGAGCATTCGGATGCCCGCGCTGCGGTGACCCTCGGCAGCCTTGCCGAACCGCTTGTTAATCTTTCGGACAAGCTTCCGGCAGGGATATTTGCCGCCCGCGGCGCGCCGGACGGTACGACGGCCTTCGAAAGCCTGATTGACGGCGCGCCAGATACACCTTTTCTGACGGCGGATACCGGGGCCAATGAACCGGCATTCTTCGTCTATACCTCCGGTACGACCGGACGGCCGAAGGGCATCGTTCACGCCCATCGGTGGGTTATCGCGCTCGGCGATTCGAACCGTTACCGCCTGCCGCCGCAGGAAGGCGATCGCGCCTACGCCACGGGCGAGTGGAGCTTTATCAGCGCGCTTGGCCACAATGTCATGTTTCCCCTGCGCAACGGCGTCACCGGGGTGATCCTCGAAGACCGGCCGAGCCCCGAGAACGTTCTGAAAGCCGTCGATCGTCACAAGGTGACGCTGATCTACTCCGTCGCCACGGTGTATCGCCGCATTCTCGCCATGGAGAATATCGAAAAGACCTACGATTTCTCGTCCGTGCGGGGGTGCAATGCGACAGGCGAGGCGCTTGAAGCTGCCACCTGGCAGGAATTCAAGGATCGCTTCGGCTGCGATATCTGGGAACATTACGGTGTGTCCGAGATGCAGATGGTCCTCGGCCAGGGGCCGCGCCAGGCCGTCGTGCCGGGATCCATCGGCGTACCGATCCCGGGAACCCACGTTGCCGTGCTGGATGACGACTACAACGAGGTCGCACCGGGCGAGATCGGCCATTTCCTGATCGCGTCGGACAATCCGGGTTTCTTCCTCGGCTACCACAAGGATCCGGACAAAACGGCGGCAGTCGTCCATGACGGGTGGTATCACACGGGCGACCTCGCCTCGCGCGACGAGAACGGCTACTTCCGGATCGCGGGCCGCAATGACGATTGTTTCAAGAGCCGGGGTATCTTCATTTCGCCCTACGAAATCGAGAACCTGCTGCGTCAGCACCCGGCCATCGTGGAGGCCTGTATCGTGCCGCTCGCGGACAAGGAGATCGGCAATCGTATCCGGGCGGTCTGCGTGCTGCGCGACGGGGTCGAAGCCTCGCCGGAGACTGCGGAAGATATCCGCCTCAGCGTCCGCGCCCGGATCGCGCCCTACAAGGCGCCTCACGTGGTCGAATTCATTGACGCATTGCCGAAGAGCCCTGTGGGCAAGGTGCTGCGGCGGGAACTCGTGTCCTGACCTCGACAGACCTCACGAACGCGCCCGTGGCCCGGGCCGGACCCGGCTGGCTGTTTCTGGTCGCGCTGGTGACGATCACCCTGATCGGGCCGCTCGCCGTGCACATGTACATCCCGATCATGCCGACAATCCAGCTGGCGTTCGGGGTATCGACCGTCCTGACGACACTCACGTTCAGCATGGTGCTGTTTGTGATGGCCTTCGGCACCCTCGTATACGGCAGTGCCTCCGACCGCTACGGACGCAAGCCGGTGCTGATGGTAGGGTTGATCCTGTTTGTCGCCGGATCCGCCATATGTGCGGTCGCCTGGAATTTCGAAGTGTTGATCGCAGGGCGGTTGCTTCAGGCCCTTGCCGCGGGCTGCGGCGTGGTGCTCGCACGGGCCATCGCGCGTGACGTTTATGGACCCGACAAGCTCGCACAGGTAATCGCCTACATTACCACCGCCTATGTTCTGGGGCCGACGCTTGCGCCACCCATCGGGGGCGCCATTTCGGATATTCTGGGATGGAATGCCGTTTTTATTTTCGCCACCGTGATTGCCGTATTTGTGGCGTTGCTTGGCGGGACCGTGATCCGCGAGACCCATCACAAGCTGGTCAGGGGGCGAGAGAAAGGCGCGTTGCTGAGGGATTATATTAGGCTTTTCAAGAACCCGGTCTTTGTCGGCTATGCCTTTGTGCCGGCGCTGACATCGGGGGCGTTTTTCGCGCTCGCGACCTACGCATCGTTCCTGATGCGGGATCATTACAAGGCGTCATCGGGAGAATACGGCCTTTATTTCATGCTCCTGACCGTCGGGTTCATGGGCGGAAATTTTATTTCCGGGCGTCTTGGAAGCCGCGTTTCGTCAGAATACATGGTCACGATCGGGTGTCTGATCGGCGTGATAACCGTGGAACTGATGGCGGGGTCGCTGTTCATCTGGCCTGACCATCCCATCGCACTCTTCCTGCCGGGGGCGATGATCGGTATCGCGCAGGGGCTCGCGATGCCGCATGCACAGGCGGCGGCAATCAATGCGGAGCCCGACCTGACAGGGACGGCGTCGGGCATTGTCATGTTTTTGCACTTTTTCGCTGCGGCTGCGGCGTCGCTCTTTCTGTCGACCCTTTACGACGGCACGTTTTTCCCGTTGATCGAAATCGTCTTCGTGCTGAGCATCCTTGCGCTAAGCTTCGGCCTGTTCGCGAATGCCATGAAGCGCCGCCAGACCGCACGCAAGGCAGCCTAGGCGGCGCATCCACGTCAGGTCTTGTCGAAGCCGTCCTCGTTGCGGCCGAGCGCCGTCAGGGCGTCCGCCACGAATGTGCGCGGCAGGATATCGTCGAGGGTTACATGAGGAAGCTCGGGGTAGAGTTCCCGGTACAGTTCCATCTGCCGCGTCCAGTGGGCATCGGACATCTCGCCGTTGACCGCGAACCCGCCGGAATCGTGTTCCTGCTGCCAGATCTGCCTGATCCGGTCGTCCGGCACGGGCACGGTGACATTCGCATCGTAAACCTCGCGGAAAGTCTCGTAGCTGTCGTGGAGCGCGCGGGATGCCCGGATCATGCCGCGGGTGAGACGCGCGAGTTCTTCCGGATGGGCGGCTTCATATGCTTCCGTTGTGCCGAGGACGCCATGCGGTTGCGTTGGGACCAGTTCCTTGAGTTGGGCAAAACCGAGCAGGTTGTGAACCTTGTCCGCCTCTTCGATGCTGAGCGAGATCGCTTCCTCGACACGGATCAGCGATACGTCGATTGAGCCGTTCAGGAGCCGTTCGATCCGCTGCGGCGGCGGTCCGACCACCTGCCAGTCGATATCTGCCTCGTCGATGCCGAGCGCCCGGACCGTGAGACGCGCCATGTGATGGCTGAGGGCGTTCGTGCCGTCCAGCGCCCAGGAAACCCCTTTAAGGTGGTCCGTGGATTTGATCGATTTCTGGACGATCAGGTTCTGGGCGAGCCCTCGGGCCATAGATACGATGGCGCGAACGGGATTTCCCTCGGCACGGGCCTTGATGACGGGGCCAAGCCCGCCATAGGAAACATCCACGGTGCCATCGAGGACAGCATTGATCGCGGCGACGCCGCCATGAACCGGTGTCCAGGTGACATCGAGGCCTTCAT
>Ga0255756_1000988_pt1 | contig 33220 bp, 31 predicted proteins | sample 011ome_20_FD_179956 | JGI IMG/M metagenome (GOLD analysis project Ga0255756, IMG submission 179956) | Coastal salt marsh microbial communities from the Groves Creek Marsh, Skidaway Island, Georgia - 011509CT metaG (version 2) | ecosystem: Environmental > Aquatic > Marine > Intertidal zone > Salt... | reverse complement strand
CTACATTAAATTTCCCGATCTTAATCACTCGAGCGTTGCGAATACCCTCCTTGGTATTGATATGGACTATCTGACCAATCTGCAACTTTCTGGGTGCATCAACAAGATGCTTTATTGGCACTCGGTGTTGCGAGTTTTCGACCCGCTGGCCGTAGGCTTGCTCGGGGGTCAGCGTAACCTGAATGCTGGCACCTGCCGTCTGGCCAATCATAGCGGCTTCCAGACCTGCCAGAATATTCCGCCGCCCGATCATGCATGCCTGCGGTGCCTCATCCCGATTAGTCTCGAGCTCATGACCCGCCTCATCCTTCAGCGTGTAATGAAAGGTCACGATCTTACCGTTGCTTACTTGCATTCAATCAACCTATATCAACAAATAAGCCGCAGTATCTCACTACTGGCGAGGAAGTGGTATTCTTGCGTTATGCAAGACATTCTTCAGCTCGAAACTCAACAAGCGCACTTCAATCCGGCTTTTAACACCCTAGTCCATGATGGCTGGGTATTACGTTTAAGCCAAGGTTACAGCCTCTGTACAGACTCCGTATGGGCCTTGCGACAAGGTGATATAGGGATGCATGACAAGGTTCAGTATTGCGAGGAGCAATTCCAGCTTCAACACCTTGCATGTACGTTTCGCTTGACTCCCCTCGCCCATCAGCAACCACTCGATTCTTACCTGCGTCGCAGCGGTTACCGAACAGCAGAGAGCGGCAGAGTCTTGACTCGCCCCTTAACTCTAACAAAAGCTCGAACAACTGCTGAGCATCTCAAGACCTTGCCATTAACTCGCTGGCTGGATTTGTGTTATCGGCTCAATCCCGAAGACCGGTCGGGGCAGCGCCTGCAGCAAGAGCAGTTGCTCAGTCTGGTTGAATTACCCATGTGGTGTGCCGTCATCGAGGCGGAGGGGATTGCAGTTGGCTATGGGCGGGCCATACAGAGTGGCACCCATCTGTATCTCGATGATGTTTGGCTGGCTCCGGATTGGCGTCGGCGCGGTCATGGCCGGCGCCTGCTCGCCGGCTTGCAGAGATTTGGTCAGGCGCAGGGCGCCACCCTTGCTTGCCTGACCGTCAGTGACGCCAACATCAAGGCCAATGCATTCTTTCAACAGACCGGCTTTAGCCTGGCTTATCCCTACCACTATCTGCAGCGTTGATTGATCGCGGGATTGATTGAAGGATTGATTGAAGGATTGATTGAAGGATTGGCTGAAGAATTGACTAAGCAATTGACTCTGCGATTGGCTCAACTTTTCTGAGTCTATTCGACTAGATTGCGTTTCCTTTCGGCCCTATTTTAGTGACTCACCTTCTAATTTGGCACCTAGCAGCTTGCTAAGCGCTGAATCTGTGCCATTTATTCCGCGACGAAGCCCTTCCAGCCACGCATGTACTTGATGAAACTTTCACCGAGTCCCTCTCGGCGCAAATGCTCGGCTGTCACCGGGTTCGCAATAGGCATGAAGCCAGTATTCCTTTGTAGCTGATGCGGATAATCATGATGAAGGATCGCAGCGCGGCCAAGCATGATCCAGTCAACACCAGCGGCGACTACCCGATCAGCCTCGTCTGGCGTCATGATTTTTCCGGCTACACCCAAGCGCACGGACCCACGCTGCAGCGCCGTAAAGTAGCTCAGCAGGTCCTGATTCTGGTAGCCTTCCTCTTGTGGCTGCTTGAATACATCCCAAAGAGACATGTCGAGAAAATCGATCTGTGCCTCGTCACATAGTCGCTGGCACACCGCAAGGACTTCGCTGAGTTGCATGCCGAAGCGCTCCGGAGACAGGCGCAGACCCATCAAAAAGTCCCTGCCACAGCGCTGGCGAATGCCTTCAATGATATTGAATATCGGCCTTGCACGGTTTTCCAACGAGCCACCGTACTGATCCTCACGGCAATTGATCTCGGCCGACAAAAACTGGCAGAGGATATAGCCATGAGCGCCATGAATTTCGACTCCCTGAAAACCCGCCCGCTCCGCTCTTTCAGCAGCGACAACAAATGCCTCAATCATTTCTTCAACCTCGGCACCCGTCATAGCTCTGGCACCTGTCTCAGCATTATTCGAGGGGCAAACGGGCGTCGTACCAATCAAAGCCGTCGGCGATCGCATACCGGCATGGTGCAGTTGGACGACAGGAAGGCTGTCGTTCATCTTGATGCCCGTCGCCAGCCGCTTCAAACCTTCTAAATGTTTGTCGTCGAAAATTCCCAACTGACCTGGAAAACCCTGCCCCTGAGATTGCACATGGGCAGCACAGGTCATGGTCAACCCAAAGCCACCTTCCGCGCGCATCGTCAGCCATCGATATTCGTCCTCTGAAAGACGACCATCATCATGACTCTGCGAGTTCGTTAGGGGCGCGAGCATAAACCGGTTTTTCATCGCCGGTCCACGATTAAAAGTTAAAGGGGTAAATAATTGCGTCATTAAAAATCCTGAAATGAGAAGCTATTTTCGAGCGCTAAGGCCGACAGATGCAGCATACTTTTGCATCCTGTTTGCCTTATCACCTTTTTGCTATGCTATGAGGATATTAGCTAACTTGCAGCAGCTCAACCCAGTTACCGTCTGGATCCTCGATCATTGAGATGGTAACACCAGCACGAATTTCTCTGGGCTTGACCACCACCTTATACCCAGCCTCTGCCAACTCGTTAGTTGCCTGCTCAAGGTTGCTGACGCTAATGGTAAAATATCGCAACCCGGTAGCCCCACCGATACCCCCTGGCGGGGCCTCAGCGGGAGGCCTCTTGGCGTTAACCACAATCTTCAATGTGGTTGTACCGCAGGCTAGTCGGGTCATATGGTTGCCACCGGGCATCACCATTTCACCTTCAACTTTAAGTCCTAGCGTATCTCTATAAAATTTTAGCATCGGCACAGCATCCGTGGTAACGATGCCGAGATCGATCGAGTCCTTGGTAACGACGACGCCCATGCGGCTGCCTCCTGATAGATTAATTTTCAAAAACCGTGAGTGTAACTTGGGATGCAGCCACCAATCCAGATGGTTCGATCTACTGATCTTTGACTTGACGACTAATGGTCAATGAGATGACACCATTTTGAGCGGTCATATCGATCGCCGCTGACTGGGCTTGATAGTCTGTCGGGCTAACGTTAGCAATCCCGCTGCTTGAAATTCTCGCAACCACCTGGATCTGATCAAAATTAGCCAGACTCATACCCGCCATCATTCCCATGGACTCATCCAGAGTGACTAGCTGAGGCAGGGCCGCGACCGTCATCTGTTGAACCGCCAGGGGCATAGGCGGACCCTGCATCGCTCGAGCAAACACAAATACTCTTGCTTCAGGGTCTACGTTCACCGTCGGCGACTTCTCGACCAGGACCTGCAGGCTCCGCTGCACCGCCATCTCGCTATTTGCAGAAGACTGGCTAGAGGCATTGCTAGCCGCTACTGAAGTTGACGCCTGGATTGGCGGCAAATTCGTCGTGTCAAGGACACTCAGATCCTCCTCCAACCTCGTAATCGCTTGCTGGATAAGTGTTGCTCGCTCACCGTCTACGCCTGCTCGCAGAGCCTGCCGAAACCAATTGAGCGAACCTGACAAATCATTGTTTTGGAAAGCGTTCATGGCTTTGATTTCCAGCATCGAGACATCCTGAGGATTCAACGTCAGTGTACGCTCGACCGCCGCCGAAACTCGCGGCGTTAACTCGCGATTATCCACCAGAAACAAAGCTTCCGTATACCAGGACGAAAGCCCTGCATCATTCGGATACCGCTCCAGAAGGTGTTCGAATGCTGCGGCCGCCTTTTCAAACTCTCCCATGCGCATATAAGACTGGCTTAACAAAAACCAGCCGTCATCATTATCGGGCTGCGATTGCAGACGCTCTGCTAACTCATCAACGGATGCGTTGACCCCAATCGTATCATGTGGACTAGCGCCCGACTGAGCTCCGCTGCTGCTGCCTCGCAGCGTTTGCGCGAGCTGCAGATCATCTATAGCTCCCCACGAAAGGCCAAAATCCGCGTAGGCAAAGATCGCAAACATCGGCAATAAGACGCCGAGCAACCAGGGGCTCAGCCCCACTTTAGTTCCATCTGCTTTGACAGTTGTCGACACGCTTGACTGCTGATCAGCCCTATTGGATTCATCAAGCAAACTACGTTGCAGCTCCAGACAAAGCTGCTCGTAAGCCAGCGGGTCGAGATCCCCTGCTGCCAGACTCGCGCTTAATTCGGCACTGCGCTCCTGGTAAATCAACAGATTCATGGCAGCGCGATCATCCACCTGCTCTCGCGCCAAGCTAGTGCGCCGCGCACTGATAACTAAGGGTAGAAGAACGAATGCACTCGCGAGAGCGCTCAACAAAATAGCCCAAATCCAAAAGCTCAAAATCATTTCGATAACAACCTTTTAAGACGCGCCTGATCCTGATCGGAAAGCGCCAGCGGGCTCGTCTTGCGGTACCGCAACATCCTGAAAATCACTGCCAAAGCAATGATGAAAAAAATGGCAGGTCCAAACCAGAGTGCAACCGTACCCGCTCGAAGCTGGGGTTTATACAGGATGAAATCACCATAACGTGCCAGCATAAAACTTCTGATTTCGTCATCCGATCGACCTTCAAGCACCATGCGATGAACCTCTCGACGCAAGTCTTTGGCTATCATCGCATCTGAACCTGCAATATTCGTGTTCAAGCACTGGGGACAGCGTAGTTCGGCTATCAGGCTATTATATTGACCACGCATTGCATCATTGGGGAAAGGGTACGCATCAATCGCTGCCCAGGTAAACGACTGGCACATAATCAGCAGGAACATAATACCGAAGCTCTGAATCTTCATCAGCATTTCAGCCCTTCATGCCTGCTGGGTTGACTTTCAAGTGTTCGATAATTGGCCCGAGCGTTTCTTCCCACGTCTGTCGAGTCACGGGACCAACATGGCGATAGCGAATAACCCCCTTAGTATCTACGACAAAAGTCTCTGGTGCGCCGTAGACTCCCAGATCAATACCCAGCTTGCCCTGATCATCGACAATATTAATTTTAAACGGGTTATTGTGCCGAATCAGCCAGTTGCGCGCCTTCACAGAATCGTCATTATAGTTGATACCATAAAGAGGCACCCCCTCTTCTCGACTAATACGCATGAGTTCCGGATGTTCCACAAGACAGTTAGGGCACCAGGTAGCCCAGACATTGACTAACGCCACCTGGCCCCGCAGATCTTCTGCGGTCAATACCCGCGTCGGCTCATTGAGCTCAACCAGAGAGAAGTCAGGAAAAGGCTGGTCTATCAACTCTGATGGTAGCAAGTGGGGATCTTTCAGGCTGAAACCGGCCGCCAGGATACCCACCAAACCCAGAAATATCACCAAGGGAATTAACAGGCTCTTCTTCAGTCCGCTCACGCTACAGCACCCTGTGTGACAAGCGGCTGCCGTGATCGCCTGACTGCTCGATAGCGACGATCCAGGACCGTGCAAAAACCACCCATCGCAATCAGTAATCCACCAAACCAAATCCAGCGAACGAAAGGTTTATAATGCAGCCGGACAGCCCAGGCGTCGTCTCCGATAGGTTCTCCGAGCGCAACATACAGGTCGCGAAATAAGCTGGGGTCAATGTCTGCTTCAGTCATCACGTTTCGAGCGACTTCATAGAAGCGTTTCTCTGGGTAGAGGGTCACGATGGAACGGCCGTCTTTAAGCACTTCAACCTCGCCTTGGTCAGCAAGGTAATTGGGGCCCTTGACTTGTCGCATAGCATTCAACCTGAAGTCATAACCTGCTAGACGCGCAACGTCGCCAGGTGCCATTCGAAGGTCTTTCTCTTGTGTGTAATAGACAGTAGTGCAGACGCCAATGATGGTCACAGCGATACCAATATGCCCCAACAGCATACCATAGTAAGACATCGACTGCTGGAACAGGGCTGGCAGCTTTCTAACCTTGTTCGCAACCTTGAGCCAGATGTCGCGCTCCAAATTTACCAGGATCCAAAGAGCAATGGAGTTCACCAGAATCACTGTCACTGAGATACTGCTGGCGAACAACCACACCACACCGGTCATAACCGCCAGACTGCCCAACAAAGTGGGCAGCTGTCGGCGCAGAGTGACCAATGGCGTCTTCTTCCAGCGCGAAGCCGGGCTTATCGCCATCAGCATGAAGAGCAGCAACATCAGCGGCACGAACACGGCGTTGAAATAGGGTGGCCCTACCGAAATTTTCTTGCCGTCGGTGACAGCCTCATAAAGCAAGGGATAGAGCGTCCCTAGCAGCACAGCCCCGGCAGCAGTCACCAGCAACAGGTTATTCGCCAGCACCATGGTCTCTCTTGAGGTCCAGTCGAACCCCGCCTCACTCTTGATGCCAGATACCTTGATCGCGTACAGCGTCAGGGAGCCACCGATTACTACCACCAGAAAAGCCAGAATAAACATGCCACGCTCGGGATCCACGGCAAAGGCATGAACCGACGTCAAGACACCTGAGCGGACCAGAAATGCACCTAGCAGACTAAAAGAAAACGCAAATATCGCTAACAGCACAGTCCAACTTTTAAAAACCCCCCTTTTCTCGGTCGCTGCAAGAGAGTGAATCAACGCTGTACCAATGAGCCAGGGCATGAAAGAGGCGTTCTCTACCGCATCCCAAAACCACCAGCCGCCCCAACCCAGTTCGTAATAGGCCCACCAGGATCCCAGTGTGATACCGACTGTCAGAAATGCCCAGGCCACATTTGTCCAGGGTCGAGACCAACGCGCCCAGGCAGCATCGAGACGACCGGTGGTCAACGTCGCTATAGCAAACGCAAACGGCACGGCAAAACCCACATAGCCCATATAAAGCATGGGGGGATGAACGATCAAACCAAAATCCTGCAGGAGTGGATTCAGATCCGCGCCATCGGCCGGAAATACCGGTAAAGTGCGATCAAAAGGGTTGGATGTCAGCAGAATGAACAGCATGAAGCCGATACTTATCCCGCCCAGGATCGAGAGTACTCGAGCTTGCATGTCCAGACTTAAGCCGCGACTGAAAAGGCTGACAGCGAATGTCCAGCCACCCATAATGAGCGTCCAGAGTAAAAACGAACCTTCGTGCGCGCCCCAGACCGCTGAAATCTTATACTGTAGCGGCAACGCTGAGTTAGAGTTACGCGCCACATAGGCCACAGAAAAATCGTCAGCCCAAAATGCGTAAACAAGACAGATAAAACTAAGCAGCAGGAACACAAACAGTCCTGCGGAAAGAGATCCAGCCAGCTGCATCAACCCTGCATGGCGTCGGTATACCCCCAGGGTAGGCAGCACCGCAAGACAAACGCCCAAACCCAGCGCCAGAATCAAACTGAAATGACCCAGCTCGACAATCATAAGGGCGCACCATTTTCGTCAGTTTTCGCACGCGCCTCTGCCAAAGCTTGCGCTATTTCCGGCGGCATATAGGTTTCATCATGTTTTGCCAGCACCTCTTCAGCAGCAAAAACACCTTGCGCATTTAAATGACCTAGCGCAATCACGCCCTGGCCCTCGCGAAACAAGTCCGGAAGAATACCTTCATAAGTAATAAGGACCTTTGAGGCCTGCATGTCACTGACTTCAAAGCTGACTTTCAGATCTTTCGTGGAACGCTTAATACTGCCATTAACTACCATGCCACCCGCTCGAATCAGCGTGTTTACCGGGGCTTCACCCTGGACTATCTGCGCAGGGGAATAATATAAATTAATATTTTCATTCAACGCCATCAAAGCCAGGCTGACTGCAACGCCGGCACTCATCACGAGTAAACCGACAATCATCAAGCGTTGTCGCCGCTGCGGCTTCATTTTACCGAATTTCATTGCTCAACCTGCGATAGGGGTGATGGGATTTGCGCATCGGCTCCGCCTTCTTGGGCAAGGGCCCTACGTTTGACCTGGACCAACCGCCGCTGTAACTGCAGCGGTCGAATAATGTTCATACCGAGAATCAACAGGGTTAAACCATAACAGCTCCAGACAAACACACCGTGCCCGCCCATCTGAATAAAATCGCTGAATTGGCTCAATCCCTTGCTCCTGTCAACTTATCTCTGACCCATTGCGTTCGAATTTCTCGATTCAGTATTTCCACTCTGATCCGCAACATCCAGGCAACGAAGAAGAACAAATAAAACCCAAGAACCATGATCAACAAGGGTAACCACATCTCAGGCGGCATAGCGGGCTTTTCTGTGAGGCTGAATGAAGACGACTGATGAAGTGTAAACCACCAGTCTACTGAATACTTGATGATGGGCAGATTGACCACACCAACCAGCGCCAGGACAGCTGCAGCCCGACCTGCGGAATCGCGGTTATCCATGGCAGAGCGTAGGGCAATAACACCGACAAACAGGAAAAAAAGCAACAAGGTCGAAGTCAATCGCGCATCCCAGACCCACCAGGTGCCCCAGGTCGGCTTACCCCAAATGGCGCCAGTGACCAGCGCCAGAAACGTGATCGAGGCGCCAATGGGTGCAGCACACTGCAGGGCAATATCGGCCAACTTGATTCTCCAGACAAGAAACACCAGACCTGCTGTCGCCATCATCAGGTAGCTAGACTGGGCTAAAATGGACGCTGGCACATGCACATACATGATTCTCGCACTGTCGCCCTGCTGGTAATCCGGAGGTGCAATCACCAGCCCCCAAAAAGCGCCTGTTGCCAGAAACACCGTCGCCAGCAAGCTCAACCAAGGCAACAGTTTGCTGCTCAGTTCAAAAAAGGATTTGGGCGCACCTAATCTATGAAACCAGTTCCACACGTATTTGCCACACCCTGAGAGATTCAATATTCATCGTTAGCAACTCATCCTTAGCAATTCGTCAATACCCTCTACTAACGGGAGAAACTTCTATTTCATACGACCTCTGGATTCTATCAGATTACTAAACGGCTGTTGATCCCACTGAGCGAATTGGTGAGATAAAATCGGCCTGCTTAACCACGACCACATCGGATTGCGTGTGCTCCATCACCGACTCAGCCGTATTACCAATGAACAAACCAGAGATTCCCGACCTGGCCACAGTTCCGAGAACGATAACCCCGGCATCGAGCTCCTGTGCATAATCCTTGATCACCCTGTGAGCGGCACCCTCACGCACGTAAACCTGGTTTTCAGTAATCTCATACTGCTTCGCGATGTGCTGAGCCGCCTTCAATTGATTTTTATGCTGCAGAAAAATCACTTTATAGGCCAGTGGGTCAGTCGTGGGACTGGCACCCGCGTAGGCCGATAGGCTAAAAGCACTGACCAAATAGACCGTTGAACCCAACATTTTGGCCAATTGCCTGGCTTGCGCCAACACAATCTGATTGAGTTCCTGGTGCACCTGGTCCTCAGCGGCGACATCGACCGCCGCTATGACGGGTTTACCACGGATCGGATAGGCATGACCGGCCAGCAACAAAGGCGTTGGAGAACACCGCACCAGATTCCAGTCACTCGCTGAAAAAAGCGCTCGACGCAAAAATCCATGCTGGCGCAAAGGCTTAAAGATATAGTCCACATGCAGACGCTCAGCACTTTGAATGATGGCTTCAAACAGGCAATCGAAGACAACCACCGCTGTCTTGATGGAATAACCTTCATTTCGCATGGGTTGGACCAGCATCTCGAGCCAGGCAAGCTTTTGATTCGCGGTTTGGGTCGGCACCTTGTGGCGCACAGAAGAACTCATCAATCGATTGCGAAGGGTTGTCGAGAAACGTTCAACATAGAGCTCAACCTGAAAGTCAGCGGCATCAATGGGCAGCGCTCTGATTCGGTTCAAACCTGCATGTTCCCCTTCATCCGGATCAATGACGACCAGAATGGTGGACATCAACTCTACCCCTACAAGACTGCGAGCAGGCAGTTTAGAACGCCGATTTTAGCGCCCATTGATGCAAGTCAAAACGTCTAAGGCCATTGGCATGCGGCTGATTCAAGTCAACGCCCAACCAACCAGCAACACTCACGACGATAAAACCCCAGGGTCTTATCCGCCACGCACCTCAACTGGGCGTTCCCAACTGGGCGTTCCCAACTGGGCGTTCCCAACTGGGCGTTCCCAACCAGGCGTTCCCAACCAGGCGTTCCCAACTAGCGACTTAGAGAAATTCTCACCCCGGCGCTGGCGGCAATAGGCGCAAAACCTATGCTCGCCGCCAGTATCGCGCCTAACCAGAGCATATGACCGGTATAATCAACCGCCTGGGCGCCAGCCTGAACCATGGCCGTGGCAAGAATCAGCACCGGCACATACAAAGGCAAGATCAGCACTGCTATTAGCAGGCCGCCCTTGCGCAATCCGACAGTCAGGCTTGCACCGATGGCACCCAGCAGACTGAGAATTGGCGTACCCAGTAATAGTGAGAGAAATAGCGCCCAGGCACCTTCAAAATTGAGAAATAGCATCAGGGCAAGGACCGGGCTCAACACAGCGAGAGGCACACCTGTGACCAGCCAGTGGCTGACAATTTTGCCCAATACCAGTAAAACTAAGGGCTCACGACTGAAGGTCATCAGCTCCAAAGAACCATCGTCGTAGTCGCTTCGAAACAAACTATCCATCGACAGCAGGGTCGCAAGCAGCGCCGCTACCCAGATGACGCCTGGTGCGATTTGACTCAAAATCGGTCCGGAAGGACTGACACCCAATGGAAAAAGACTGATGACAATCACAAAAAAAATCAGCGGATTGAGCAGGTCCGCCGAGTTACGATAGGCAATCAAAAGCTCCCGCCTGAGCACTGCCAAAAACAGCCTCAATTTCCCAGCCTCAATTTCTTGATCGGCCTCGAAAGGGATAGTGGTAGATGACTGGTGAGTATTAGCGAGCCACCCCGCGCCAGATGCGCGTCCATGCAGGACTCCAAATTCGCAACACCCTCGACATCTATGGCGCTGAGAGGCTCATCAAGTACCCAGGCCAGGCTATCCAGCAGATATAAACGCGCAAGATTTACCCGCTTTCGCTGACCCTCGGACATGGCACCGCATAGCACTTCTTCAAAACCCTTCAATCCCACTTGCCACAAGGCTGCAGTAATCTGCGCCGGCGTGATATCTGACTGGTAAAGTCCGGTGAGCCAAGTGAGGTTTTCTCGCGCACTCAGCAGATCTTTGACCCCAGGCTTGTGGCCAAGATACACAGGCGTTTCAGACAACCGCCAGTCCACATCACCCTGATACTCGCTGTAGAGTCCACAGAGGATACGCAGCAGGGTAGTTTTACCAGCACCATTACCACCCTCGACCAAAAGAACTTCGCCTTCATTAACCGTAAAAGATAGATCCTCAAACAAAAGACGATAATCTCGCTCACAACTGAGATGGTTGACGTTTAGCATGGGCAAATAATCAAGGCGTTAATTCGATTCTCGGACTGATGTTCAGAATAATAGCAGAGTCGGCGAATCCCGCCGTGGAAAATTTTGGCGTCTGCCTGGTGCTTTGGCCTGAGTACCTGGTGTACTGCCTTTGAACAATCTACAACGATTGTCAGCAGCGACGACAAACCGGTATAGTCGAACCCGGATCCTAAACCGAGTTGGAGCTCCTATGATCGAACTGAGCCGCGAAGGCGAAGTCTTCATCCTGACAATGAACGACGGCGAGAATCGCTGGAATACGACCTTTGTTCGGCAGTTCAATGCCGCGCTTGACGAGGTCGAGGCATCGACCGGTCCTGCGGCACTGGTGACCACCGCTAGCAGTGATAAGTTTTTCTCCAATGGCCTGGACTTGGAGTGGCGAGCCAGCAAAGGCACGCATCGCGGCGGTGACCGAGATGCCTTTGGCACAGAATTCATGGCCCTGATGGCGAGAATCATCAACCTGCCTGTCCCAAGCATCGCGGCAATCAACGGCCATGCCTTCGGTGCCGGCTTCATGTGCGCGCTCTGTCATGACAAACGCCTGATGCGAGAGGACCGAGGATTCGCCTGCGCCAACGAGGTTGAAATTGGCATGGTCATTCCGCAACCAGAACTCGCACTGTTTAGGCACAAGCTGCCCATGAACGTATTTTTTGAAACGGTCCAGCTGGCTCGTCGCTGGACAGGCCCTGCGGCCTTGGCCGCAGGCATAGTCCAGGGCATTGCAAGCCTCGAACAACTTCAAACAGTCGCCGTACGTGAAGCGGCAAGTCTGGCCCGACTTGGCGCTAACCGCAAAGTCTATGGCGCCATGAAACGGTCAATTTATGGCGAACACGCTGCCATCAACTCTCCCCATGGCCCGGCATACATGCTCGCCAATCCATCGCTCTACGGCCACTAAGTCTGACCGCGCCACGCCGCTAAAACGGCAATGGCGCGGTAAACTCGACGGCCAGGCCAGAAATCGGATGGCCAAAGCTCAATTTCTCAGCATGCAGCATCAGTCTCGGTGCTGCCTTGTAAGCCGCTTCATGGGCATAGAGATCACAACCCAGTATCGGGTGTCCCAGGTGGGCTAGATGCAAGCGAAGTTGGTGACTGCGACCTGTCACCGGTGAGAGCGCCACGCGCGCCGACCCAGCACGCTGCAAAATGAGCCGGTACTGAGTGCATGCAGGCTTGCCGCCGACAGGGTCAATTTTTTGCAGCGGGCGATTCACCGGATCTGGTGCAATTGGCCAGCTGATCTCGCCCTGTGACTGATCGAGCCTGCCAAAGACTTCAGCAACATAGTTTTTTCGCACCAGCCGCTCACGGAATTGGCGATTGAGATCACTCACGGCGAGTTGGCTTAATCCCAGTACCATCACGCCTGAGGTATCCAAATCAAGACGATGGACGATTCGAACCCGCGGAAAGGCGCTGACCAGTCGATTCAGAACACTATCTTTGATGATTCGGCCCGGGACCGACAACAGACCTGCCGGCTTGTTGACGACCAGGCAGTCAGCGTCCGCATAAAGAATCTGCAAGGGTTCATGACAGGGGACGGGTTCGTGCAAAGTATAGTTCATCGCGCGCCGAGTGAGTCCTTTTGTAGCCTTTATGCAGTTTAAGTATCGAACGCCCATCATAGTCGGGAAGCTGCTAGAAAAATATCGTATAGTTTCAACACCAAACCCATGGGTTACCGCACATGCTCGACAACAATGATCAGCTGTTGACTGCCATTACGCGACTGGTCCCGTCCCTGCTGACAGCAATGGAGGCTTTCGAGCAGTTGCAGCGCAACTTTCATCCGACCCACAGCGCCCAACTCAAACTCGCTTTCGAACCCTTTGAGGCCAAGCTCCGCGAAGACTTCAGCTACTTCAGTGCGGTCGAGTTTCCCGAAGATATCGCGGTCATTGGCGCGACGCTTCAGCAAACAGCTATCTATGCCTTACGGGCCTGTGAGGGCCTGACCCGCGAATCTACCGATTTTGCCCCGATGATGCGTGCCTCAAGGGCCCATTGCCGCGCACAGGAAATCATCTATGCACTGGCACCTGCCATGACGCCCATTAATCAGTATTTTCTCGAGGTCAATGCGCGCGCCAATAGCACTTTACTGAGCGAGCTGGCCCAGTCCCACGGAGCCTCGAGAACGAACGCGGCAGACAATCGTGAAAGCCAGCCTCGCGGCATTCTCAGCGTGGCCAATGAGCGCTCAATGCGCGGTGGCTTTTCCGTCTATATCCCTGAAAATCTTGATTCGCAAACACCCGTCTCGGTCGTGGTGGCTTTGCACGGCGGCACAGGCCACGGCAGCGATTTCCTCTGGTCTTGGTTACGTGAGGCACGCACTCGCGGCTTTATTCTCGTCGCGCCCACCTCCGTTGGCGACACCTGGTCCCTTGACGGCCCAGATCATGACTTGCCAGCATTGCTCAAGATACTCGCCTATCTGCGACTGAATTGGACTATCGACGACAAGCACATTTTGTTAACCGGCATGTCCGACGGTGCGACCTATTGTCTGCAGGCTGGTTTGAGCCCGGATTCGCCCTTTACCCACCTGGCGCCTTTTTCCGGCGTGTTACACCCACACATCGTTATGCAGGGAGGGCTCCAATTCGCTCGCGACAGGCCTATTTATCTGGTGCATGGCACCCTCGACTGGATGTTCCCGGTGGAAATTGCACAAATGGCCCGTGCCGAACTTGAGCAGGCCGGCGCTGATCTCACCTATCGAGAAATTGTCGGACTTTCCCACACCTATGCCAGAAGCGAAAACCCTGCTCTCATCAACTGGTTTAATCGCACTCTGCAGGTACCCATCGATGCCTAGCCAGTTCAGAATCACGAGTCTGGCGCTCTGGATCCTGCTGGCGCCACTGGCTTGGGGTGAGAGCAGAACACTCACCATCATTCACACCAACGACTTACATGGCCACATTCAGCAGACTGAAGAGTTTGCTGGCGCCGCTCGGATCGCCGCATTGGTGGACCAGGCTCGAGCGACCCAACCGGGCGTACTGGTTCTGGATGCCGGTGACAGCATCTCGGGCACACCTGTCTCCACCCTGTTCAAAGGCGTGCCCATCTTTGCCATTCTAAACCGAGTCGGATATAACGCCGGCGCACTGGGCAACCACGAGTTTGATCACGGTTTTCGCCAAATCGCTTTATTTCGCGATACCGCTGGCTATCCCCTGATCAATGCCAATGTCACCACCCGCGATGGCACCTTACTCGCCGACGACACCAGCCTGGTTATGCAGGTCAACGGTATTAGAATCGCCATTATCGGTATACTCACCGACCAAACGCCCCAACTGATTACACCCATTGGTAATGCAGGTCTGGAGTTTCAGTCACCGGAAACCCAATTACGTGCCCGGGTCGATAGTCTGGATCCATTCGTGGATCTGGTCCTGGTCCTGTCCCATGTCGGCCACGAGGAAGAAAAACGACTGGCGGCCGCGATCAACAATATCGATGTTATTATCGGCGGCCACTCCCATACCCGGGTCAGTCCAGCCGTCAAAATTAATGACACCTATGTCGTGCAGGCGGGATTTTATGGCTCCCATGTGGGTTACCTGGAGTTGACCGTCGATACTCAGCAACAAAAATTGCTCAATTTTGCAGGCCAACTCATTGCGGCGAAGGACCTACCGCCACCGGACCCCTTCGTCGCCGGTCTGGTCGCGAGCTGGGAACAGGCGGTTGCTGACATTGTCGACGTGGAGATCTATCGCAGCGAACGTGATTACTCGCGAGAGGAACTACAACCCATCATAGAGGCTATTCTGGCCAGTTATACAGGCGCCGACTTTGGCTTCTACAACAAAGGCGGTATTCGAGACCGAATCCGGAGTGGCCTGCTCAGCATTCGGCATCTATGGAACCTGGAGCCCTTTGGCAACTCACTGGTCACTGTGACCGCGCTGGGCGCCGATATCAGAAGCCTGTTATCCATGGAGGGCGAACAACATTGGCGCCTGTCGACACTGAATGACGATCAAATCTATACCGTGGCGACAAACAGTTTTGTCGCCGCGCAGGTAAGCAAAGCCTCACCCGAACTGTTCAAGATTGAGGATAGCGGGCAACTGGTCAGAGACGTGCTGGTAGAGCACATCTCTTCCCATGGACTCCCGGTTGATTAACAATAGTGATCAACAATAATACGGGACAGATCTTGCCTTAAAACCACGAGAGCTAGTTTTCAGCAAAAGGGCTAGTTTTCAGCAAAAAAGTCCTGAGTTAAATCCAAAAACTTGGCCAACTGATCGTGTTGAACCCAATGCCCTGCTTTATCGACAATCACGTGCTTGGCATTCTGAAAAAACCTGGTTGGATCCTCACGTTCGCCATGCCGAAACCAGCTCTCCTTGCCACTCACCAGCAATATCGGCGCAGTAATACGCGCCCATAATTGCCGGGTCTGCTCTTGGTTCATGTCGTACGGCGACATGACATGGGTGTAGTTATCAAATTTCCAGCTGTAGCTACCATCCTCATTCTGGTCGCTGCCATGCACCGTTAGATGCCGTGCCTGTTCAGCACTGAGATGCTTATTGGCCTCTTGCATGCGTTGGTAAGCCTCCTCAAGGTTGGCATAGCGCTTTGGCAATCGGCCCGCCATTTTTCGAGTATCCTCGATCCACTGACGCATTCGTTCATGAACCGGCTGGGCGTTATACATGGCCGGCGGCCCTCCAGTTCCCTCGATAACTACCATTTTTTTGATGTTTTCAGGATAGATCCCAGCGTACCTCAGCGCGACTCCGCCGCCCAATGAGTGGGCGATAAGATGCAAGGGCGCAAGATTTTGCTGGTGAATCAACTGGGCCAGGTCGTAAATATATTCGCTGTGGCTGTAGGCACTGCCATAGACCCACTGCGAATCGCCATGACCACGAAAGTCTGGCGCAATAATGTGATATTGGTCGCGTAATGCCTGCGCAACCCAGTCCCAATTGTGGCAATGATCGCGGTTACCGTGCACCAGTAAAAGAGGAGGTGCCGTTTCGTTACCCCAGTCCAGATAATGCAGTTTCATGCGCTGCGAAAAATAAGAGTGTGACGTGGGGCTAGCTTTGCCACTTGCCATCAATGCACCGTTTGCCAGTTATTCGGGCGCGCATTATAAACCAAGGAACACGGGTTTTGCTGCTATTTAGGCCTGAAGAAGCTACGCTGATACACTCCAATAGCCAGTGCATCCATCGACCACGGAGTGAAGTCATAGTCCTCTTTCTAGGTTTGTTATTTCGAATTCGCAGCGGGTTTTTGCCTGCCTGTTACGTCAGACTGCATTGGCGGCCGAGGCTTTAAATTCACCAAAGTCAGCCGCCAGGTGCCTGCCATCTTCAGTCTGGCAACCCGAGGACCCGTTTCGCAATGATATTCAACTGCACCTCGGAGGTACCACCCTCAATAGAGTTAGCTTTGGAGCGCAGCCAGGCACGAGTCTGAGTCAGTTCATCGTCAGCAAAACCCTCCCCTTCCCAACCCAACATTTGCGAACCCATCGCCCGCTGCATCAACTCATAACGTTTGATATTTTGTTCAGTGCCATAGTATTTGAACATCGAGGAAACAAAACTGGGCGCAGAGTTGGTTTTCGACTCGTCGAAACTACGCCTGACAGTCAGGCCAAAGGCGCGATCATTCATAGAATGATTAATCAAGTCAGTACGCAGAGTTCCATCTGCCAGTCGACCATTCGCCAGTCCCGAATCTCGACCAACATACTCCAAAGCAATCTCAGATAAGGACTTACTGCGCTGACCACCGCCAGTACCACCACCAATCATGGTTCGCTCATACTGTAGCAGGCGTTTTGCAACCGTCCAGCCATCGTTGACTGAACCTATGACATTCTTGCGCGGCGCACGCACATTCTCGAAAAAAGTCTCGCAGAATGGTGACAGACCACTGATCAATTTGATCGGTTTGACCGTCACACCGGGCGTGGTCATATCAAACAGAATAAATGTTATGCCATTATGCTTTGGCGCCTCGAAATCGGTACGCACCAGGCAAAATATCCAGTCAGCTTTATCTGCGCCTGAAGTCCAGATTTTCTGACCATTGATGATATAGTCGTCGCCATCCACAACCGCCTTGGTTTGCAAGCTGGCCAGATCAGAGCCGGCATTGGGTTCACTGTAACCCTGGCACCACCAAATTTCTCCGCTGGCAATTTTGGGCAGATGCTCAGCTTTTTGCGCATCACTGCCATACTCCAGCAAGGCTGGACCAATCATTGAAAGGCCCATACCCACCAGTGGCGGGCGCGCGTTGATGCGGGTCAATTCTTCCCGCAGCACCTGGTTTTCAGCGGGATTCAGTCCTGCGCCACCATATTCTGCGGGCCAGGTCGGCACTGTCCAGCCCTTGCCAGCCATCAGGTCGAGCCACTGCTTGGTTTCCGGATTTTTATAGTGCGCTCGCCGCCCGCCACCCGGCGTTTCATCTGCAGGCATAGGGGTTCGCATGGATGCCGGGCAATGGATATCAAGCCAGTCTCGCGTTTCTTTTCTAAATAATTCCGTGTTCATGTAGCTTCCTGAGTGTGCAGTTGAATGGCGATTGGTTTGCGATTATTCGGGGAGCAGCTCAAAGAGCGTGATCTCACTGCGCGTGCCGACTCGCATCACAGGCCCCCAAGTACCCGTACCCTGGGAGACATAGAGCCTGGTTTGATCTAGCTGGTACATGCCCTTTATTCGATCAAAAACTCGGCTAACGATCAAGTTAAAAGGCATAATCTGGCCATTGTGGGTATGCCCGCTGATCATGAGGTCAACACCGGCAGCCGCAGCCGCTTCAAGCCCTCTGGGACGATGGTAGAGCAGCAAAACAAAGGCCGTTCGATCGACATCCAGCTGCGCCAGCTGGCGTTGGACCTGCAGAGCATCTTCCATATCGTCGATGCCTATTACCTGCAGATCAGGCCTATGGTGCAGCAGGTCATCGCGCAGAATCGTAACACCCAGATTCCGCAGACGCACCAAAATGGCATCGAAATCCTCATACTTCTCATGATTCCCCGTGCAGTAGTAGATTGGACCAGCAATCCTGGTCAAGGCTTGCAATGTCGTCTCTGTGACCCCGGGCGCATCAATAAAATCGCCGGTAATGCACAAAAAATCTGGTTGCAGCTGATTGATTCTATCCACGACACGATCCAGAAATGCTTTATTTCTGGAACCCATGTGCACGTCTGTGATCTGGACAAAGCGGACCGGCTGGCTCAATTTAGCACTCTTGAAACGGATCGTCTTGACCATCAAAGTCATCGCATTCAGGACACCCAGCATACCGATCATGGCACTAAAGCCAATCACAGCAAGGGCCGCATCAAAGGGTACGAGCAGCTCTAACAAAACCATGACCTCAGCTAACAGCAGTGTCATGACCAGGATAGGGCTCAATCCGAGCCAAAAATCTGCAATTCTGCGCAGCCCTCGAGCAGTTGCTGTCACCTGGTGACGCAGAAAAATTCGACTCACAACCTGGCTACTGGCCAACGGCAAAAATATCACCAGGGTGGTCCAACCCGAAAGCTCCAACCAGTCACAGAGGCGCAGAATAGGATAAAAAAATATGGGGATGTGCAGCGCCAGCGTGATCACCAGAAAACTGCTGATCAACCTGGCCCGTCCAGTTCTAGACAGGGATTCAGACAAGGGTGGCCTCCGTTTTTGCCTTCGGGTCCACCAAGCTGATCACCCGCCAGCCAGCCTCTACCGAAAAACTGGATTTGTCAGTGTAAATCTGCAATCGACCCGCCGGATCTATTGCAAACAGCGGTAGAGTGCGACCCGCGTACTGGGCAGAATAATCCTCTAGTCCAAACTCTGCCGTCAACAATGTTGATTTGATTTCGGCACCGGCGTTCAGTCGGCCAGCCACCTGATTGAAAGTCACCTGCGCGCCAAACAAATGTTGACCTCGAAACCGCCCGGCTATCTGATGTTTAGCCGTCGTGCCATCAAGATTGATCGGTAGCTCATAGATCTGTTGGGCGCCGAATATGGGCCGAAAATTCATCGCCAGTATCGCATCAAGATTGATTCGGCCCGAGAGGGTTATCAACTTACCGAGACCCGCGAGCTCGAGATGGCGATCTGCATGTTCTGACAGCGGATTGCCATAATAGGTTTCCAAACCTTCCATTCTCGCCAGCCGAATATTTTCATAATCGCTGTCTGCTAAAACGACTTTGACCTCGGCCGCTTGCAACGCCTTACCAAAACTTCTCGCGACAATACCGCCACCAGCGAACAACACGCCAGAGGGAGCGGGATCCCGAACACCAAGCCAGTGCGCCAGGTACTTTGCTGACAAGCCCTGAATGACGACCGTACCAACAATAATGAAGAACGCCAGCGGCACAAACAGGTTCGCCTCAGGCACTCCTCGCGCCTCAAGGCGCAGGGCAAACAATGCCGCCACCGCGGCGCAAACAATGCCTCTCGGACCAATCCAGGCAATCAGCAAACGCTCCGGCATGGTCAGTTTGCTGCCCAGGGTTGACAGCAGTACTGATGCGGGCCGAGCCACCAGCATCACAGTCGCAAGCACCAGGAGCGCGCCCAAGCCCACTGACATGAAGGCCACCGGATCGATCCTGGCAGCCAGCAGAATAAACAGACCGCTAATCAGCAAAATGCTTAATGTCTCTTTGAAGTCGAGGATATCCTCGATGTCGAGTTCAGGCAGATTAGCGAGCGTTATACCAAAGAGCGTCACTGCCAGAAGCCCTGACTCATGCACCAGCTCATCCGCGAGCGCATAAACGACAAAGACCAGCAGCAAAGTGACGACACTACGTAAATAATCTGGAATTAAATAATTTTTCAGCAGATGACCCAAGCCAAAGCCGGCGAGCAGTCCCAGGACGGTGCCCGCAAGGACTATTTCACCAAAAGCCAGAGCAATGCTTGCAAAGGCAGACTCACCTGCTGAAGCGATATAGAAATCAAAGGCCAGCACCGCCAGCAAGGCACCCAGCGGATCAATAACTATACCCTCCCAGCGCAAAACATTGGAGATACGTCCATTGGGACGCACAGTGCGCAGCATGGGAACAATCACTGTAGGACCGGTGACAACAACCACTGCGCCAAACAGTAGAGCGAGCTTCAAGTCAAAACCAATGAAATAGTGAGTCGCAATGCTGGTGATCAACCAAGTCACCAGCGCACCCAGGGTGACTAAATTGCGTACTGTTTTGCCAGTCTCCTGCAGCTCACTGAAGCGCAGAGTCATGCTGCCTTCGAACAGTATGACTGCGACAGCCAGAGACACTAGAGGGAAGAGCAGCTCTCCAAACAGAGCATCCGGCGACAACCAACCCAAGACGGGGCCGACAATAATGCCCGCCAGCAGCAGAAACAGTATGGCAGGAAAGCGTAATCGCCAGGCTACCAGCTGGGCCATGATCGCCAGGATGCTAATACCCGCCAATAGACCAAGGACACTGAAGGTCAAATCGTTCCCTCCAACCAAAGTCTTCGAGTATAGCGCCGAGTCAAACCAAATACCGCCGGTTTTACTTGATGTCCATCCAGCATTGGCGGAAAAGTGTCTGCCAATGGCTAATTCAGATGCCCAGTATCGAGCCAGAAACGATGGTCGAAACCCTGCTCAACCTGGGCCGTGTCGTTCACTCTTAGCCTGACTGCCCGTTGCTGTACCTGCTGGGCAAGCTTTTTCTCGCCTTGCCGAGTATAAGTCAATGCCAAGGCCTGATAGAAGTTTGGCTCGTCGTCTTTGAGTTTGATAGCTTCTCGCAGCAACAGCACAGCTTGCGGATACTGGCCATTGTCAAAGAACAGGTTTGCTAGCAGAAAGTGGTAGTAGGGATTGCGCTGCCGATAGCGCTGGACCCGTTTCGCGACTTGCTGGGCGTCCTTCGTCCGTCCCTGACTGTCGTACAGAGCCGCAAGGTTATTCAAGGCAGAATCATTGTTTTTATCGTGCTTTAAGGCCTGCAGGTAACTGAACTCGGCCAACTCTAGATTACCGGCGCGACGTTGCGCGGCACCCATGTTGCTCCAGGCTGCCGAAGAACTTGGGCTGAGCTGCAGGGCTTTCTGCAGTTGCGTAATGGCTCCCAAGGCCTCACCGTCCAGCAGTCGCTGAGCGCCTTTGTTGCTAAAAAACAGCGCAAGCGCATCTTCATCGGCGCTGGGTTTTTGATCAAAATCCCCGTAGGCGGCTTCCGGCAGGAAATCAACAATATAGCGCACGCCATTCGGTAGCTGACCGGTCGCAACGATATGCTCGTAACGAATGGTCATGGCACCCTGCTGACCCCAGATGGGTTTGATATCCACCGGTTGAAAATGCGAGTCAATGCCAATTGATCTGGCTGCCGCAACGAACAGATTAGTGAGTGACAAGCAGTTACCCGAGCGGGACTCGTAGGTTTCCATCGCTGTTTTAGCCACACCCTCGCCATAGCGAATGTCGAGCTCATCGTCGGCGAACAGATAACTGCGCAGCGCCGCCAAGCGCTTGGGCGCTGACCAATTGGCCTCAATTCGTTGCTCCAGCAGAGCCTTGAACGCCGGATCCAGATACATAAAATCAGCGCTGCTGGGCGCAGCTGCATCGGCAAGTACCTGCTGCATCAAGCGCTGCTCCGTGACAGGCGAGTAAGGATACGGCGTCCTCGACGCGCAACCAGTCATTCCACTGCAGAGTAGGATCCACACCAAAATTCGCATCTGCACCTCATGCCTCGCCACACCTGGCGGCGAAGCGCCTTTACTCATCAGATATCAGATCAATATTGCTATTGATACCAAGGTGGACAGTGAGAGCGGCGCAGAGTTCCCGCTTAACTCGTCAAGCCTAGCGATCTGGCTCAAAGGGCTCGGCACCAAAGGAGGTGATCATGAGTCGTAGTTTTTCCTTGATACGTTCAAGTTCGGCTTCATCGGTACCTCGAATGACCAGATTGGTGCCATATCCCTCGGGGCGATAAAAGGGATAGCTACCCACATCGACATCGGGATGCTGATCCTGAATCGCTGAAAGCGCAGTTGCCACAGTACTCTCACCTAAAAACGCACCTATGGATCGTGACCTGACTGGCAAACCGCCTTTGATACGGTCCTGATCAAGTGTGCTTGCCATGGCTTGCATGACGGCAGGTACACCAGCCATGACAAACACATTCTCCATCTGAAAACCCTGCGGCCCGCCAGTGGGGTTATCGATCAGTCTCGCGCCAGCGGGCACCCTGGCCATCAACAGCCGAGATTCCATGACTTCCGGTGGCGCCTGACGACGCTTGATGACCTCGACAATGTCAGGATGATAGATCAGCTCGACGTTAAACGCTCTGGCAATACACGCCGCAGTAATATCATCATGCGTCGGTCCTATGCCGCCGGAAGTGAATACATAATCAAACTTCTTTCTGCATTCGTTCAGGGTGGTCACTATGACCGATTCAATATCGGGTATGACTCGAGCCTCAGCCATGCGCACGCCCAGTTCGTTCAAGACCCGCGAGAGATGGGCGAGGTTAGTGTCCTGAGTTCTGCCGGACAAAATTTCGTTGCCGATGATTATCATGCAACCGTTGACAGTTTGTTGCGTCATATCTTTCTTCTTGCTTCAGCGGAAAGCACCATGATACTCCAAGCGCTCAGGGTCATGCGATACATCCAGCTGAGGTTGTGTTTATAATTCTGGCCCTCAAGTCGTCGGGCAGATTTCCCGCCTCGGCTAAGGGCCAGTGCCCGATTTACCCAAAAGGTGATATTGCAAGATGAAAAAAGCAGCAGAAGAGCTAGATCACATCCTGATCAAGGGTGCCAGGGAACACAACCTCAAATCTGTTGAAGTGAAGATTCCAAAGCGAAAACTGGTAGTTTTCACCGGTGTATCCGGCTCAGGCAAGTCTTCGCTGGCATTCGACACACTGTATGCAGAGGGTCAAAGACGATACGTCGAGTCACTGTCGGCGTATGCCAGGCAGTTTCTCGGGCAAATGGAAAAGCCCCGTTACGACATGATTCGCGGACTATCTCCCACCATCTCCATTGAACAGAAGACTACCGGCCGCAACCCTCGATCAACGGTTGGTACCATCACTGAAATTTCTGACTATTTGCGAGTGCTCTATGCTCGTGTAGGTATTCAACACTGCCATCAGTGCGGCCGCCGAGTTCAAAGCCAATCTGCGCAGCACATAGTCCGTGAGCTCTTATCTCTGCCTCAAGGTACCCGCCTGTATCTACTGGTACCTTTACTGGTGAATCGGCGAGGCGAACATAGAGAGATGCTGGAAGATGCGATGATTCAGGGATTCACACGGTTACGGGTCGATGGTGAAATCCTGCGCACGGACAGCATTGATAACCTCGATAAACGCAAAAAACACACCGTCGAGGCTGTGATCGACCGGCTAGTGATCGGCGATGATATAACGGAGCGACTCACGGAGTCCGTGGAGTCAGCACTGAAGCTTGGTAAAGGAATGTTGATCGCCGCCTCGACAGATAACAAAGACAGGATCTTCTCAGAGCACCTGGCCTGCAGCCACTGTCACATCTCATTTCCGGCCCTGAGCCCACAGGCATTTTCGTTTAACAGCCCGCAAGGCATGTGCGAGGCCTGCAATGGTCTCGGCACCCAGGTGGCCTTTGATCCCGACTTGATGATACCCAACAAGACTCTGAGCCTGGCAGAGGGAGCTCTAAAGCCAATCGGTCATATTCATGCCGATAATCAGTCTATGGGGTCAACCTTTCACCGCCAGGTGTTTGATCAACTCAAGATTCCGCTGACCAAGCCTTGGAACAAGCTCTCTCAGGCGCAGCAGAACAAGATACTACATGGCACCGGTGAAACTCGCTACGCAGTCGACTGGGGTTCCCACGGCATCAGTCAATCGCGCTATGAGGGGCTTTTCAATCGGCTTATGCGACGGTTCCGCAATACCAAATCCGAGGGTATGAAACGCTGGTATAGCCAGTTTTTAGCCAACACCCCCTGCGAGAGCTGCCACGGCGTCAGACTTAGACCGGAGAGCGCTGCCGTGCAGGTTGCCGACAAGACCATCGTTGCAATATCCGATCTGACTATCGATGAGACTGCGCGTTTTTTCGCCCAACTCAAACTGCCTGGTGCAGCAGGCGAGATTGCCGCCGAGCTACTGAAAGAGATTTGCAATCGACTCGACTTCCTGGTTTCTGTCGGACTTTCCTACCTGAGCTTGGGGCGCCTGGGCCCGACGCTTTCCGGAGGCGAGTCGCAACGAATAAGACTCGCCAGCCAAGTCGGCTCAGAGCTCTCTGGCGTGATCTATATATTGGATGAGCCCAGCATTGGATTACACCAGAGAGACAACGAAAAGTTGCTGACGACACTCTGTCGAATGCGCGACATAGGTAACACTGTTGTCGTTGTCGAGCATGATGAAGATACCATTCGTATGGCCGATTACGTTGTCGACTTCGGACCCGGCGCAGGCATCAACGGTGGGCACATAGTTCACACAGGAACACCAAAGAGTTTAGAGAAGAATGTCAACTCTCTCACCGGCAACTACTTATCAGGTAGAACCCGGATCGCCATTAGGCAGCAGCGCCGAAAAGCTCGAGGTCACATAGTCGTTGAGGGTGCCTCTGCCAATAATCTAAAGCAGATTACTGTTGCCTTTCCCCTCGGGATCCTCACTGCAGTGACTGGTGTCTCTGGCGCGGGCAAGTCGACTCTGGTCAACGACATTCTCCATCCTGCGCTGGCACGTCAGTTCCATCAGGCCACCCAGCGGGTTGGCGCTCATGACCGTATTACCGGACTTGAGCAACTTGACAAGGTAGTGGCGATTGACCAACGACCAATTGGCAGAACCCCACGGAGTAATCCCGCTACCTACATCAAGGTTTTCGACGAGATTCGCAGTTTCTTTTCCTTACTGCCGGGGTCTCGCATGCGCGGCTATGCACCAGGCCGGTTTTCTTTCAATGTCAAAGGTGGTCGCTGTGAGGCCTGTCAAGGCGATGGCGTGCGAAAGATCGAGATGCATTTTCTTTCCGATGTTTATGTCAAGTGCGAGGAATGTGACGGTCGACGCTTCAACGACGCGACACTTGAGGTTAAGTACAAGGGCAAATCCATCGCCGACCTGTTAGATCTAACAATTGCGGAGGCCAGCGTGCATTTCCAGTCACATCCGAAAATTTTTAATAAGCTGCAACTGCTGGTCGATGTGGGCCTCGACTATCTGCAACTCGGCCAACCTTCGTCAACCCTTTCCGGCGGTGAAGCACAGCGTATAAAGCTGGCGCGAGAGTTATCAAAGGTAGCAACCGGCAAGACTTTTTATATTTTAGATGAGCCAACGACAGGCTTGCATTTCGACGATGTTCGAAAACTACTGGTGGTACTCGACCGCCTGGTCGACGCTGGTAACTCAGTGACTGTGATAGAGCACAATCTGGATGTTATTAAAACGGCCGACTGGATCATCGACCTGGGACCCGATGGCGGTCCAAAAGGCGGCTACATCATTGCCCAGGGTACGCCCGAGCAGGTCGCCAAAATCAAGGCTTCGGAAACTGGACGCTACCTGAAACCTCTGCTCTGATTCGATCAGACTGACGATGCGCCGATGTTTGCAGGGGTCAATGTATTTCAGCTACAGTGAGACCTTCACCAAACAGCGGTTTCACCATGAGCCATTCAGATCCTGAGCAGGTAGAGATACGACAAGCCGCTACAGTTATGCTGATCGATGATAGACCCGACCTCCAGGTCTACATGATGGAGCGCCATGCAGACATTGTCTTTGGTGGCGGCATGTGGGTCTTTCCCGGAGGTCGAGTGGACTCAACGGACGATCCGTCAAGCTTCGCCGAGTTCTGCCTGCATCGCACTGACCGGGAAGCCAGTGCGTTAATGCAGATGTCCTCTGGGGCGCTCACCTACTATGTCGCTGCCATTCGAGAAGCCTTTGAGGAGGCCGGCATACTGCTGGCATTAGACCGAAATACAGGCATTCCACTGGATTTGTCGAAGCCGCAGGCCATGAGTCGATTCGAAGCACATCGCCGAGATATCAACGACAGCAATCGCAATTTTCTGGAATTAATCGAAGAAGAAAATCTGATTCTTGACGTTGGCTCGATGCACTATATCGCCCGTTGGATTACGCCCGTGGGACCACCCCGTCGTTATGATACGCGCTTCTTCATCACTCGAATGCCTGTGGCGCAAACCCCAATCCATGATGACCATGAACTGGTACATGCAAAGTGGCTTGCACCCACAGAAATCCTGCGCCAATTCGAAACCGGTGAAATGACACTGATGAGTCCGACTCTACGAATGCTCAGGTGTCTGGCGCGTTTTACCAGTGCCGACCAAGTAATGGCTGCCGCTGCAGCAAACCTGCCAGACGAGCGCGCCAGGGTCAACTCTGCTGGGGATATTGTTCTACCAGGAGATACTGACTATGTGCAAGCCAATGAAAATATAGAAACTGGCTGGGTTCGCCTGCGCCCTCTCTAGCATCAAATTTGGCTTTTGAGTATCACCATCGATCGTCCAAAACCTACCGACTAGTCAATGCGCCCAAAACACGTATAATAAAACCAACGTAGAGAAGACTCGAGCCATCATGAAATGGATTAAGCTAGCGACTCTCCCGATAGTACTCATGGCGACCCTGGGTATTTATGTGCTAACCACCCAGGAACAAGCAACAATGGCGCATGGCGCCAGTGCAGAAGCATCCAGCAGCTTCAATAGTAACCAGCAGAACGGCCGTACTTTGACAAGCCTGAAACCCAACTCAAAGAATCGCCCTGACTTCGCCAACATCAGCGATGTCAATCAAAAGAAGCAAACCTTTTTCGAATATATGTTACCCATGATCCGCCAGGCAAATGCTGCGATAATGGCTCAGCGTGAAACTGTGCTTAGTCTTCAAAAAAAGTTCTCAGACAATGAAACTCTGAACGGCTCCGACCAAAAGGCACTGGAAGAATTACTCAACTTTTACCATGTTAAGTATGACAACGAGATTACTCAGGCTCACTTTACTGAACTTCTCAATCGCTGCGACATAGTGCCGGCCGGGCTTGTTCTCGCCCAATCAGCAAATGAATCTGCCTGGGGCACCTCTCGATTTGCTGTGAAAGCCAATAACTTCTTCGGACTTTGGTGCTTTCAACGAGGATGCGGTTTGAAACCCAGCGAGAGAGATGATGATAACTCACATGAAGTGGCGAAATTTGATAGCGTAAATCATGGTGTTCGCTACTATGTAAAAACTATTAACACTCACTATGCTTATGAAAACCTGCGGAAAATTCGATCTGACCTGCGCCGGGAAAACATAAACATTACAGGTACGGTGCTGGCTGAGGGTTTGTTGCCTTACTCAGAGCGCGGCCATGCTTATGTTAAGGAGATTCAAAGCATGATTCGTTTTAATAAACTTAGCCGCTACAGCCTCGATACTCGTGCCTGACACCGCCCCTTTGAATAGCTGTCATATTAGCTAGTCGCTTAAATTAACCGCGCTAGATTTTTAACCAGACTACCATCAACTGAATGACAGGAGCAGAGTTTGTTTTATCAGGTCAGTCTAATCAAAGACCGGCGCCGACCAAGCAGCCACGACGCTATAGCGGAACTTCACTCAAAAAAAACGCTGTTGCGACAACAAAAAATTACTATATACGGAATCTTCACAGGTCTGTTTGGTCTCGCTACAAACGAGATCTATGTGGTGACGAGCGCCGCTTACGAACACGACTTAGGCGGATTTTTCACCGATACTGCTCTTAATATTGAAACCTCTCACCTGTTTCTACCCACCGTCAGACCCACTACTCATGCGCCGTTGAAGTCCCCTGGGATTTATGTGTTTCGATGGTTTACGGTTAAGAACGAGCACACAACTGAAATAGTCAACCTGTCAAAATCTGCCTGGAAAAGCTTCGAGTCTGGATTCGATACCGAGATCCAGGCTTTGTTCGCCGAGCCAGAGTCTGACGCTGTTCTTGGTCAGATGCTACTCATCACCCGTTATGCTGACCTCTCTGTCTGGGAGGCATCTCGTCAACCCGCCGATGACGCTCGAGAAAATTTTCAGCGACGCCACGCTCTTACCATTGAGGCCAGGGCTATCGCCACACAATTGGTCGAGTAATTTGCCGCACTAAAACCGATCACCCCGCAAGTAGTATAAGGCTCGCCATAAAGTCGCTACCACCAGCGCATGGTCTATCGCACCGCTTAGCAACATTTCTGGAATTTGCACCAAGGGTACCAACTGAACCTGAGTATGCTCTGTCGACTGATTGGCGATTTCAGCCCCGGAATGTACCACCGGCGCGAGCCAAGTATGCAAACTGTTTGAGAAGATAGCGGGGTTGGGATTGAGACTTCCCAGAGAAATTAACTGATTGGTCGCGTAACCCGTTTCCTCCAGACATTCTCGTGCCGCCGCCACCGCCGGCGCCTCACCAGGATCAACCATCCCACCGGGAATCTCTAGGGTGATTCGCTCTGCTCCATGTCGAAACTGGCGCACCAGGACAACTTCGTCATCGTCGGTAACAGGCACGACATTGACCCAATCAGCAGTTTCCAAAAAATAAAACAGATGTTCATTTTGGGTGAGTGGAGAGACCGAAGTCGATTCATTCACCGTAAAAATACGACAGTCCGCGATGACTCTGCGCTGTTGCCGCCGCCAAGCTTCAATTTCCGGGCTCATTCGCAGTGACTCCAGCAGCTCACTTTAGCAATAGATCCAACATACTATTGACCCGTAAAATTCGCCGGTCGGCGCTCCAGGAACGACGCGACACCCTCTTTATGGTCTGCCGACTTAAAGCATTCGGCTAGGGCCTTGGTGTGGTTTTCCATGTGGCTGCCAACGTCTATACCCAGACCCTCATAGACCAACGACTTCATACGCTGGTGGGAAAACGGCGAACCCTGCAGAATGGCTTCGGCCATTTGGCGCGCTTTGGCCATGAGATCCTCAGGCTCACAGACTGCGCTGACATACTTCATTTCAAGGGCCTGATTGGCCGATATAAACTCGCCAGAATATAGCAACCAAAAGGCCTGAGAAGTTCCGATTAATCGAGGCAATAGCCAGCTGCCAGCGCCCGTGTCAGGAACCAAGCCGCGGTGAGCAAAGTTCCAGGCGAGTCGAGCGCGGGTCGAAGCGATGCGAATATCACACTGACTGGTAAATTCGGCACCCATGCCCACCGCGGCACCATCAATAGCCGCGATGACTGGTTTGGGGCAGGACACTATCGGCCACCATCGGGATTTTTCCGTCGCAGCCCCCCGTAGACCGCGAGTTTCGCCTGGCACCGTATCAAGGTCAGCCAAATCTGTGCCTGCACAAAATGCGCCCCCTGAACCCGCCAAAATCACCACCCTGGCAGCTTCGTCAGCACCGGCTCGAGCCATGGTTTCAATAAAATCACCAAGCATGGCGTAGCTCATCGCATTACGTTTTTCTGGTCGATTGATGGTCACAGTAGCGATACTGTTTTCCACTTCATAGAGAATCCAGTCTTTCATGCTTTACTCCTTTGCATCAATTTTTTAGTGCTACTGCCGGCGGAGAATCATTTCGAGTCTAACTCAAACCATCGACAGGAATGCCGGCACCATGCACTGCTACCGCGTCTGGTGAAGCCAGAAAACCAATGACACTGGCTATCTGTGCCGGGGTAACCCAGCGCGAGTAGTCTGCATTTGGCATATCTTGGCGATTTCGTGGCGTATCAATCAAGCTTGGCAGCACACAATTGACATTAATATTATTGGCTCGCAGCTCTTGCGCCATGCTCTCGGTGAGGCGCATCACAGCAGCTTTAGAGGCCGTGTACGCGCCCATCAGCGCCGCGCCGCCCAGTGCTGCTCGAGCGGCTACGTTAATCACCTTGCCTCCGCCAGCTGCCAACATAGAAGGAACCACAGCCGCACTCATATTAAGAATAGAACGGGCGTTAAGATCAAACAGAAAGTCCCAGGTCGCATTTGAGGTCTCGTGTACCGGATCGCCCATCAGAAAACCTCCAGCAACATTGCAGAGAATATCAATCTGTTCAAAGCGTTCTTGGATCTTCGCTACTGCCTCGGCACAGCTGTCTCGTTGAGTCAGGTTACAACTCACCAGGTAAAGGCTATCAGCCACCGTTGGAAAAGCACTTTCCAAGACAGCATCGTTGACATCCAGGACACCCACTTGCGCGCCACGATCGTTGAACCAACGCACCACCTCGCGACCCAATGCACCAGCACCACCGGTAACAATCACAGTCTTTTTAGCGAACATCAGCTGCCCCTGTCATCTATCGTCTAACGTTTACTTGAATCCTGTTTTTGTCAGCACCGTTACCTAAGAACCCTTTAACTTATAAACAGGAGTCTGACCCGATTAACCAGTCCCAAACAGCCACTTAAAGAAGTAGAAAAACAAAATTGCCAAACCAGCACCCGCTGGCAGCGTCACTAACCATGACACGAAAATAGTACCCACTACACGCAGATTCAGCGCGGAGATTCCTCGAGCCAATCCTACCCCCAGTACCGCTCCCACCAATGTGTGAGTCGTCGATATAGGCAAGCTGGCACCAGAGGCAACGACTACGGTGGTCGCGGCGGCAAGCTCTGCAGCAAAGCCGCTGCTGGGGGTCAGCTCGGTAATGTGGGTGCCAATCGTCCGAATCACGCGATAGCCATAGAGGGCAAGCCCAGCAACAATACCGCCTGCTCCGAGCAGAAGAATCCAGTTAGGTGTTGCCGATTTTGTGCCGACTATACCGCCACTCTCGATAATACCGTTGATCGCCGCCAGCGGTCCAATCGCATTAGCCACGTCATTCGAACCATGGGCAAACGCCATAGAGCAGGCTGTAAAAACCATCATAACGGCAAATATTCGCTCGACATTGACCAAGTCGAGTTGACCTGATTTGGTGACTCGCTTTACTCGACTAAGGCCTACGACGCCCATCAGCGCGATAACCAGAGCGACACCCGCAGAATAAACCAGCGATTCTTCGAAGGTACTATTTAAACCAATATGCTTAAGACCCTTGGTCAAGGTCACCATCGAAATCATATAGCCGACAAAAAATAGATAAATCGGCAAGTAACGCTTAGCCGCGACAAAAGCATCCGAAGCACCGAAAATAAATCGGCGAATGCTGAGGGAGATGACAAAAGCAAAAGTGCCCGCTATGACCGGCGAGACAACCCAGCTTGAAACTATCTCACCCACCTTACCCCACTGAACGGCATCAGTTGAAACACCCACCGAGGCAAAGCCTACAATCGCGCCAACGATACTGTGAGTCGTAGATACTGGCCAACCGTAGGCTGACGCGATAAGCAGCCAGAGCCCTGCCGCCAGCAACGACGCCATCATCCCATAGACCAGTAGTTCTGGAGTCGAGGCCAATAGCGTCGGGTCAATAATCCCTTTACGGATTGTCGAAGTGACCTCACCACCCGCCAGATAGGCACCGGCAAACTCGAAAATCATAGCAATAATAATTGCTTGCTTGATCGTGATCGCCTTGGATCCTACGGACGTGCCCATCGCGTTGGCAACATCATTGGCTCCGACACCCCAAGCCATGAAAAAGCCAAATAATATCGCTAACAGCAGCAGCGTACTGCCGTAATCTTCTATCACACCCATGGATTTACACCTGATTGTTCTTGTTTCTGCAAAAGTTCTTGCGAATACGCTTTTGCAAGCGCTTGTATTATCTGCAAAGTTAGCGACAAGACTTTCAACTAAATCTTATCCCTATCTCAAGCAGCATCTATCAACGGGCAATGAGATACAGCATGCGATTACCCACTGTCTGAGATTTATCGGCTAGATCCCCGATCCATTCAATGAGTCGGTAGAGAAACATGACGTCAACAGGATCCAGATTTTTTTCCATGCTATACAACAGCCGAGTCAGCTCTCCTTCTTTGATATCTGCAGCGTGCTCCACCGCATCAAGGCGGGAAATCATGGCTGACACCAATTCAACCTCTTTACCACTGAAACCGGTGGTGATCAGTTCATCAAGCTCATTGAGCGCCTCAAGCGCAACATTTGCGGGCTTGACGGCTGCCTCTACTAAAGCCTGCAGAGCCGGCGCAAGCGCTTCCGGTATGGTCATACTGCGACTGGAAGTCAGAGCGACTATGTGTTTCGCCAGATTCGCGATTCGATCTTGCGCTTGCAAAAGCTCCAAAAGATCAGACCGTGAGACCGGCATAAACAGGCTACGGGGCAAACTCAGACGAATCTTGCGTTTCAGCTCATCCGCTTCGTCTTCGAGGGCATTGATACGTTCGCCGAGTTGGGTCGCCTTGTCCCAGTCACCGGCTATAACCGCATCCATATAACCCTGGACCTCGGTTGCCGCTTGGGCCGCGACCTTCATGTGTTCCTGCATGGGTGCCACAGGTGATTTAGAAAACAACTGGTTAAATAATGGACTGATAGCCATAACGTTATCCAAAAAAGTCTGCTCGGCATTATAGGCCAGATTACCGAACAATAAAGCCCGAGTTGCTTCTTTTCGTCGAGCTAGCCGATCTTGGCGCTTCTTATTTTTGGGCAACTCAAGGCTGTCTATTAGAAGCTCAAGGCTAGAAGCTCAAGGCTTTTTCTTGCCAGCTCAAGGCTGTCTCTTGCCAGCTCAAGGCTGTCTCTTGCCAGCTCAAGGCTGTCTGCTAGCAGCCTTGAGCTGCCAGTCGGCCATCGCTTGATGCGCCGCCTTCGAGCCTGTCATGGGAATCTCTGTTCGAGCAGCGA
>Ga0255756_1000968_pt1 | contig 33587 bp, 26 predicted proteins | sample 011ome_20_FD_179956 | JGI IMG/M metagenome (GOLD analysis project Ga0255756, IMG submission 179956) | Coastal salt marsh microbial communities from the Groves Creek Marsh, Skidaway Island, Georgia - 011509CT metaG (version 2) | ecosystem: Environmental > Aquatic > Marine > Intertidal zone > Salt... | reverse complement strand
CGTTTGCAGGAGCTTGGGATTACCGACCGCGCCCGTCAGTATGAAGGCATGTTATCAAGGCTTACCTGAAGGGCAGCCTATCTAGACAAGACCTGTGCAGCCAATGCAGGACCATCATGATCCAGCGCAGCCGTGATATGTCTTGACGCCATGGTTTCTACGAGTTGCTTTCCGCGTTCGTTGCTAAGGTCCATGCTACCGCCAGTGACCATCGCCGTGGCCAGACCTCCCATCAAATGAGCAAAGCCATAATCTGCGTATGCCTGCTCAAAACTGTAGCCACCAACGCCGCTTCGACATAGCTGTTCATGGTAGATGGTGACTAACTCAGTCTCGTGGGCTCGACGCAGCTCAACCGACATCGAGCCACCCAAAAGATACGACAGATCGTAGACTCCAGGCCCTCGGCCGATGCCCTGCCAATCTATTACCATCACCTCATCAGACCCCGGAGCGCCGAACATCAAGTTTTCAACCCGATAATCCTGATGCGCCAACGTCCAAGGGCTGCGGTTTGCCAGCGTTTTATTGAAGTTGAGATAGTTGCCTGCAAACGTTGTATATAGTTCGGATCCGCCGGGCGGCAAGCAGTGCCCAAAGCCCTCTAAAAAGACCGGTAAAATCTGCTCGAGCAGTTGATCAACGTATTCAATTCTAGGGCCTGTCATTGCAAGAATCCATTCCATTTCAGGCACTTGCACCTTGTCCCACCAAACCGCATGAATACTTGCCAATACTTTCACCGCCGCTCGCGCTTGCTCCAGAGACATACCCTCGGTCTGAGATACCAGCGCTAGCTGGCTCAAGTCCTCCATCACGATTACAAAGTCCGCGGTGCCTGACTCGATATCCGCAAAATAGATTTCTGGTAACCCTACCGGCGCTTGTTTGGCTAAAGATTTGTAAAAGCGGACTTCGGCTTCAAACATGCCGAGCGCGACGCCTTGTGCGCGATTGTCTTCGAAGGATGACGGTAGCTTCACCACGATACTTCCGGGCAATGCCTTAGAGGCTGTACTTGCCGTTAATCCGACCCGAAATATATCGCCCATTAAGCCCACCCCCTGACCAATTTGAGCAACCGATTGCACCTGAACATCAGCATTGAAAATCTCACTCAGCCATTGATCAGTGACTTCGTTTACAGTTTTTGGAATCATCAGATTGCTCCTATTTGATGGGTTATGCGACAAGGTTAGCATGTCACATATGCGACGAACTCGTGCAAAGATTATAATCTCGTCGCCAAAGCACCATCTGCAAGTAAGTAGCCGTTCATTTACGGCACGATTAACACTACACTCACCCTCTCTACCCACATTTTTACATCAATAGGAGTCAAGCGTGTTTGATTTTAGCGAAAAAGTCGTCCTCATCACGGGAGCCAGTTATGGATTCGGCGAGCAATTCGCCTATGCCTTTGCCGACGCCGGCGCGAATCTGATCCTCACCGCGAGGAGCGAGGACGCCCTAAAAACCGTTGGCGAGCAATGCCAAACTCGGGGGGCTGAGGTCGTCGTTGTTGCCGGAGACGTCTCTGTTGAGGCCGACGTTAAGCGCGTCATCGAAAGCGGAATCGCAAAATTAGGGCAAATTGATGTGCTGATTAATAACGCTGGTATCGCAGATCCTAGAGGCGTTTGCGCGGAACAATTTGACACGGCAACTTTCAATCAAATTTTATCCGTTGATTTGATTGGGGCATTTATGTACGCCCGAGAGTGTGGTCGGCATATGCTCGAACGCGGTCAGGGATCGATCGTCAATATTTGTTCGATCATGGCCAGCGGCGGTAATGAAAATAACGTAATTGGCTACACGGCAGCCAAAGGTGGACTGCTAAACATGACCTATCAAATGGGCACCGAGTGGGCCGACCGCGGCGTTCGGGTCAACGCAGTGTCTCCGGGCTTTGTCGTCACTGAGATGACCCGACCTATGCTCGAAGCGATGGGCATGGACAAGTGGATTTCGAGCCGAACCCCCATGCGCCGGCTGGGTGAAGTTCAAGAGGTTACCAACGCAGTGATGTTCCTAGCGTCAGATCTGGCGAGCTACATTACCGGCGTCGATTTGCTGGTAGATGGCGGCACTAACGCCAGCAATGGCACATTCCAGATCCCACCGATTCATCACCAATGGAACAAAGACAAGCCCATGGTGCCCTCACCTTATGAGCCGGTACAACCAAGGCCGGATTGGTATCAGGCGCTTGAAGATGGGATACCTGGTTTGCATTACCCTCTACAGGACCCAACAGAATAAGATTCCACGCAGTCGCTGCTAGCAGGGCGTGCTTGCGCGCCCCAATGGCGACGTGCGGACCTTAAGGTCACTCGCAGACGCGTTGGCAGTGGCGCTCCGAGTCGAACGAAAGGCGCTCTTAACGAGACCTCACTGCTTTTGAAGAGCAGGACGCAGACCACCGCGCTGACGCCACCGCGGACTATACTAGCAAACTTTAGGATCCGCTCACCAGCCGAAGAAACAAGACGAATTGACCTGTCAGCTGCGGCGTTCAAACCCTAGCTCAAACTCAGTCATTCCTGAGATAAAAGTAGAGTTCAACCATTGGGGCGGCGACAAAACACGCAGATGCTTGAGCCGACTCAGTAGTTCCGTAAAAATCGCATCGATTTCTAGCCTTGCAAACCACTGGCCGAGGCAGACGTGGTGACCACCTCCAAACGCTAGATGCCGCTGGGCTGATCGACTGAGGTCGAGATTCTCGGGATCAGAAAATACCCGAGGATCCCGATTTGCAGCACCGTAGTACATCACAACTTTATCGCCGGCACGCATGACCGTGTCCTGCAATTTGTAGTCATTGTTTAAGGTACGCCGCATATAGATAACCGGTGACACATAACGAAGTAGCTCTTCTCTCGCCGCAGGCAGGCGGTTTTGCGGATCCGCTGCTAGCCATTCCCAAGCGCCATCCCGGCGCATGAGCTCAAATGTGCCCGTTCCCACTAAATTCCGTGTGGTATCGCCGCCGGCATCAACCAAAAGCATAAAAAACAACAAGAACTCCTCATCGCTTAACCGTCTGCCATCCAGTTCAGCCAGGAGCAATTGCGTCGCTAAATCTTCTCCAGGCGCTCTTCGTTTTTGCTCTATGACCGTCATGGCGTAAGCAAACATGGCTTGCACAGCATTGGCTTGCGCGCCCTCAGGTAGGCTTGCCGGATCGGTATGAATTATTTCAGTGAGGCGATAGAGTTCGCGACCATCCGTGAGGGGCAAACCCATTAGGTCGGCGATCACAAAGCTCGGCATTTCGCCAGCCACCGCGGTCATAAATTCACACTCACCCTGATCGATTACGGCGTCCACAATCTGCTTTGCTAACATTTTGATCCGCGCCTCGTAGGCACGCGCTGGCCCCTGAGTAAAGGCACGACTGATCAACTTTCGATAGGCGGTATGTTCTGGCGGATCCATCATGAGCATCATTTTTGCCGACCCGAGGCCGGCCGATAGGTCAGGATCCTGAATCATAATAGTTGGTGACGAGGAAAATACCGCTGCATTTCTGCCAATATCATAGACATCCTGATACCGCGTCACCGCCCAAAAACCAGGTCCATGCGCCTCTTCGTGCCAATATACTGGCGCTTCATCCCGAAGATAACGATAGGCGTCGGCAGGATGCCCCCCAACAAAGGTCTTTACGTCCAACAAGTCAATATCCATATACTCTTACCTCGGCCTAAATGAGTCCGTGAAATAGATCAATTTTTCGTGAGGAAGCGCTGAAACTGAATGACATCAATCACCCATCCAAAATTTTCCAGTAGTGGCTACATCGCTTGACATTGCGAGGGTGGCCTTACGCCTGAAGCCAATTTTCTAACCAGCGGCTGAGCGCCGCGGGCGAGTCCACTACATCAACGGCGCCAGCGCCCAACAGTTCATCCCGGTCTCCATAACCGTAGGAGACGCCTACGCAAGGTAGGCCGTGAACTTTCGCACCAAGGACATCGTGATTTCGATCACCAATCATCAAACAGTTTCGGTGTTCAGATGATGGGTTCTGAGCGGACAAACTCTCAAGCGCATAGGCAATGACGTCAGCTTTCCGACTTCTGCTGTCATCCAAAGTTGCGCCAGCACGAACCACAAAATAATCAGACAAGCCCAAGTAATCGAGTATTGGATGCGCTGAAGCCTCTGGCTTGGACGTAGCCACCGCCATCGTTACCTCCCGCTCCCGAAGCAGCTTTAGCATCGAGGGAATTCCCTCAAAAACTTGGGTTAAGAATGCGCCCTCGGCTCGATAATGTTCTCGATAAGTTTCAATCACTAAAGCAACATCCTCTGAGCGAATGCCAAGTCGGGGTAAACCCTCGGTGAACGGTGGGCCAATGATTCGCCGAATGTCAGCGTCCGTGGGGTTTGGATACTTTAAAGCCTTGAGCGCCGCCCTAAGCGATGCCTGAATGCCTGGCTCTGAATGGCACAGAGTGCCATCAAGATCGAATAGCAATATGGAGTTCATTATGTTTGCGTACCTCGCGATGTGTCGCCGAGTTCCAACCTTTATAATCTCAACAACGGCTTGTTGGAAGGGCTTTAAATTTCAACGTTTGAATCCCAAAACCGGCTTAGCTTAATTCAATAACCCCGGGTGTGTCGGTGACCCGGCCAATAATTTTCGCTGATGTAAATCCGCTCTTTTTGATCTGCATCAGCAGCCCCGGAGCCGCCGCCTCCGATACCGACAACAAGAGTCCGCCTGAGGTTTGAGGGTCGAACATCAAAGGGTTTTGCCACTCTGGCGCTGAGACTTGCAGCATTTGCCGGTGAATCATCTGCTGATTTTTACTGTGAGCCGTACTTAACACACCGCCTTGCCTCAGGCTGGCAGCTGCGCCCTCGAGTACCGGTAAAGACGACAACTTAATGGTGGCACCTTGCGCATCGCTGAGGACTTGTTCCAAGTGTCCTGCGAGCCCAAAGCCCGTGACATCCGTGACTGCATGCACATCTGACTGCTCAATCACCTCAGCAGCAAGCCGATTGGATTGAAGCATCATAGCAACTGCTTCATCGATCCATGCCGGTTCTGCAGCGCCTCGCATGGCATTAGCAAATAAAATTCCAGTACCAAGCGGCTGGGTGAGTATCAACCGATCCTCAAGCCTAGCGCCGCCAGCCGGTTTAAGATCTGCTTCGGTTACCCAGCCTGTCACACTAACAGAGATATTAAGCTCCAAGCCCTCGGAGGTGTGGCCACCAACCAGATGCCCCCCTTCTTCTGCGATTTGCTGGGCAGCGCCCGCAAGGACTTGCCTCAGCAGGGTCCGAGTGACTTGAGCACTACTGTAGGGCACCGTCACATCTAGCATTACTGGCCCTAGTCGCCCCCCCATTGCAACCACATCGCTGGCAGCATGAACAATAGCGATCTTGGCCAAAAGAAAAGGATCATCAATGATCGGTCTAAAGGAATCAACGGACTGAACCATAAGGTGACCTGACGGCGGCGTGACCACTGCTGCATCTGCCATTGTCTTTGAGGCATCTGGGTCAATCTCGCTTAGCACTTCTTTTAAAATCGACCCGGCCACTTTGGCACCGCAACCCCGACACTGAATACTGGGATCGTTCGCCGTATTTGGGTCTAATTCATTGATCGTCATATTAGAGAGTTGGCGATAACGAGCTAAAAAGCGATGATCGATCCATTGCTTAAGGCGCCAAACCCAATCACCTTCAGCCCAATAGACCCCCCGATACCCGATAGCTCGTGGCCCTCCCATGGACAAAAGCGACAAGTGACGACGCTGCGCTTTGAAGGGTTTTAGCGGCTGCCCGAAACTTTCTGCCAAAAGGTTATGGTACAAAATTGGCGCCTGCCGAACCGCATACACGCCTGCTTTCGGCCTTGGATTAACCGCGGACTCAGCAGCGTCGCCGGCAACAAAAACGTTGGGATGGCTCGTACTTCTTAACATCTCATCAACTGCGACAAAGCCCTTGTCTGAAAGCGCCAAGCCGCTCTCTCGCAAACAGGCATGCGGCGCCCCACCGGTAACCCAAAACACTTTATCGCAAGACAAACACGCTTCGTTTTCAGCCATCAACTGACCGTCACCCTGCCGGACAACATTAAACCCTAACCTAACGGCAATACCTGACTCAGCAAGGCGATGGGTCAACCGTTGCCGAACCGCTGCCGGTGCCTCGGGCAACAAATCCTCGGTAGACTGACACAAAATAACCTCGGGAAACGGTTGAGCCAAAGTTTCAGCCAAATTACCCAAGCGATATCGAAGCGCGAAGGCAAGCTCAATGCCGGCGGCTCCCCCTCCCACAACCGCGTATCGCCCCCCGCCAGCGTAGGTTAATAAAAGTTCATTAAACTGTTTCATAAAGCCATTGATGGGCTTGACGGCAATGAGATCAGTATCGTAGCTCACAAGGCCTGAAAGATTTGACTGGATCCCTATGTCAATCGAAAGCCGGTCATAGGACACAGGTGGCCTGCCCTCAAGGGTCACTTCTTGCGCGGCCGGGTCAATACCTATTACGGAGGATGATAAAAAATCTGCCCCGGCAAACTGGCACAGAGCACCTAAATCAATCTCTAACGTGGACTCAGCGTAATGCCCTGCAACCACAGCTGGTAACAAACCAGAATACGCGGAGGTTCTCGCCGGACTCACCAGTGTTACTTTGATCTTAGACTGAGGATTCATGCCAAGTTGGCGAAGCACACCGATGTGCGCATGGCCACCCCCCAGGAGCAGGAGATGACTCGATGGAGCCTCACGGGTGATCACGATCTCTGATTAAACTGCTGACGACAGTACTCAGCCAATAAAGCGATAGAGGCCTTCGCTTCCGGCAGCCGACTACCTAAAACTTGAAAGACATGAGGCACCTGATCCCAAATCTTTAGCACCGCAGAGCCTCCTTGCTCAATGATGCGGTCAACAAAATCTTCCGAATCTGAACGCAAAATCTCGGTACTTCCCACATGCACAAGCATTGGCGCCAGCCCGGATAAATCACCATAAATTGGTGAGGCCAAGGGCGCTAACGGATCACGCTGTTGCAGATAAGCGCTCGCCCATGATGCAAGCACCGACTCTGATAGCATGACGTCTTTTTCCTCGTTAGCTTTAACGCTACTGCCACTCAGGGAAAGGTCCAACCAAGGGGACAGCAAGATTGCGGCGGCCGGTTGAGGCATGCCTTGATTCTTAAGGTTCAGCATCGTGGCAGCCGCAAGGCCACCGCCCGCCGAGTCACCGCCAACGATAATTTGGTGGGCGGTAAAACCCTGATTGATCAGATACTGGTAGGCCTTCAACGCATCATCTACCGCACCTGGGAAAGGTGCCTCTGGCCCTAGCGAATAATCCACTAAATAGACCGTCATCGAAGCGAGCTCTGACAATTTTGCTGCTAAGGCAACATGTCCGTCCGAACCAGGCAACACATAGCCACCGCCATGAAAATACAAACAGAGGCAATCTGCTCGCGCACTGTCATGCGCAACCCGATCCAAGGTCAGTCCTTCGACGTCGATACGGTCAATGACGACTGACTTAAGCGGTTTCGGCACTGCTTGATCACTGGCACCCAGGCGCTGGCGTAATTTAGGAATATCGGTCAGATGTTGTTTCAACATCGGCTTTAAGGTGCGCTTAAACAAAGCGTTCATAATCTTTGCCCGAATGCTCATGCTCTAAAACGACTCCCAATTATTGTGCATGACAGTATGATACACCCATCTTCACTCATAAGGGTGCTCCCAGCGGCTTAGCACAGGTTTGTCATGTTCACAGAACCAGATCAGCAACGATTACATCGGGACGTTCTTTGGAGCCTTTATAGCCCTGCACTCATTGAGTCACCCGAAGCGGGATTTCCAGATCATGAGTTTTACCGAGACCTCATTCTCGACAAAAAAATCATCCAGTGGCCCGCGCCCAAAAACTGGCAACGCTTTCGGCTAGGACGTCACTTTGAGCAGCTCTGGCAGACAGCGCTGACAGCAACTCGGAGCACCACTCTGGTGGCAGCTAACTTGCCCGTCAGAAATGCCAGCAGAACCCTCGGCGAATTCGATCTCGTGGTTAACCACCAGGGCCAAATTGAACACTGGGAACTGGCGATTAAATTTTATCTCGCCGCGAATAGCGACCCCACGGTAAGTGACTGGTTTGGACCGAACCCTCGGGATTGCTTAGCCGATAAATTGGCGCATCTCCAGAACCGGCAACTGCTTCTTAGCCAAACCCAAGAGGGGCGTACTGCCCTAGCAACTTACGGGCGCGCACCCAGCTATCACGCTCGAGGGATTGTCAAAGGCCGACTGTTTTACCCTTTCACCCTTTGGGAAACCCAGAGCTTCTCTCAAGCCCCTCTCATCAATCCGCAACACGCAACCGGTTGGTGGCTCGATCGACATGCGTTCCTTGAGCTATTCAGCGACGCAGGCGACTGCTTTGTGCCGCTCAATAAAGCCTATTGGCTATCAACTCTGACCAATGTTCCCCCTACTTGGCAAATGGGAGCCAAGGCTATTCTCGGCAGTACTCATTGTCGAGAGGATTTTGCGCACCACCTTGCCATCATTGATCCGGCCGGCAACGAAATTTCTCGCGGGTTCGTCGTGGAAACCGCTTGGCTGGAGGCTGTTACAGCTGCTCGGTCTCAGCGTCAGTCGTAAGCTGCTGAAACTGTAAATCGTGCAAGGTTTTATAAAGGCCTTCGGCAGTCAGCAAGGCCTCGTGGGTACCGTATTCCTGCACTTCACCGCCGGCCAGCACCAGAACATGATCTGCTTCCTGAATCGTTTGTAGCCGATGGGCAATTAAAATGCTCGTCCGTCCTGCCATTAACTGCCGCAGGCCTTCTTGAATCAAAATTTCGGTTTCAGTATCAATGCTCGCAGTTGCTTCATCGAGCACAAGAATTTCGGGGTCAGCGGCTAATACACGCGCAAACGCCAACAACTGCCGTTGTCCTTGGGACAAATTGGCTCCTCGCTCGACCAAAGGCGCGTCATAGCCCTCAGGGAGCGCCTGAATAAATTCGTGCGCATTGACCAATTTGGCAGCCTCAATGGCACTTTCTCTTGTGATATTAGGATCCGACAAGGTGATGTTATCCAAAATCGACCCAGAAAAAATGTGGAAGTCCTGCAGCACTACCCCGACGCGTCGCCGCACATCTTTCGATGCCATCGCCTGAAGATCAATGCCATCCAAAAAAATCATGTTATCTGGAAAATCATAAAACCGGCCAAGCAATCGAATCATGGTACTTTTGCCCGAACCGGTGGGTCCAACGATAGCTAGTTTCTTGCCGGGCTCGACTGTAACGCTAACCGATTTCAGCACAGGCTCACCGGGAAGATAGCCAAAGGTAACGTCTCGAAATTCGACCCGCCCCGCAAGCCGTGCTGGCAATTGTGCTGGGTGATCTGGCTCACGAATCTGTTCGTCCCAGTCGAGCGCTTGAAAAATTCGTTCACCACTCGCCATCGCTCGAAACAAAACATTGAGCTGCTCGCCAAGCAGTACAACCGGCGTAAATAACATATTCATAAAACGCGTGAATAAAATCACCCCGCCCAATGACATCTCTTCTTGAATCACGGCGCCACCGCCATAGAAAATGATAATCCCCAAACCTATTGATGCCAGCGAATCATTGAAGGCACCATAATACGTCGTGAGATTAATGGAGCGATTTTCTTGGGCTAAGTTTTCTTCATTAATGGCTGTGTAGGCAGCGCGATTGCGCGTCTGCCGTTGACTAAGCTGCACAACTTGAATGCCCGATAAATTTTCCTGTAAAAATTGATTGAGCGAACTGACGCTGTTCCTGACCTGTCGGAAGATTTCTCGGGTAGCACGTCGAAAAAAATAGGTGGCGCCGCCAACAACGGGCACCAACAGTAGCAAGATCAACGTGAGTTCAACGCTGGTCGATAACATGATAGTTAGCGCAACTAAAAATGGCACAAACTCGCCCACTAGGCTCCCTAGGCCGCGCAACATTTCATACAGCGCTTCTACATCATTGGTTACACGCGTCATGATTCGACCGACTGGGACCCGGTCGTAAAAAGAACTTGGTCGCGACTCTAAGTGGGCAAACAAATCTTGTCGGAGATCTCTTAACGCTTTGACGATGGCGCCAATAAGCGTCAAGCGGTGCCAGTGCCCAAGCAGAGCGACCAAGGACATCAAAACAAAAAACATGCCCCCTGCAATAGTCAGCGCAGGTAGACCGAGGGATGCCTCAAGGCTTTGAGTTAGCGCAATAAGCCCTAGATCAGGCATTGGGCTATCGACGTCTCCGACGATGATGTAGTCAACTAGCACCCGAGAAATAACTACTTCCATAAGCACAGCGGCAAAACTTGAGACCAGCACCAACAATCCGCTGATCCAAAGACTTAACCGATAGGGCGCTAACCACCGCAAGATTCGGGTCAGTAAATGAAAATTCAGCACAGCCCCAGACAGCTCAGCATCAAACATGGCGTGGTCCCGTGGCTTTTGGGCCTCACCAGGTAAGGAATCGTTCTCTGCTGCTTTGCCTACACGGGCCTGCCCGCCCCTGTCAGTCTCGGAGAAAGCCGTTTTTTGATCGATTGAGGTCATTAGACAGCGTCCCCAACCGCCAAAGACTCGATCCCACCTTGAGTTTGCAGCCGTTCAAGTTCGGCATAAAGACCGTTCGCAGCAACCAACGCGTCGTGATGACCGGCTTCTACTAACCGTCCCTCGTCCAGAACCACAATTCGGTCGGTATGCCGCAGGGTCGACACGCGATGGCTCACCAAAATCGTCGTTTTACCGGTGCGCAGTGCCTTTAAGCGACTGAGTATGTGTTCCTCGGTCTCGGTATCTACGGCACTGAAACAATCGTCCAATATCAGCACAGGTGCGTGACGAATCAAACCTCGAGCAAGCGCCGCCCTTTGCTTTTGACCACCGCTCAACGTAACGCCTCGTTCACCCACCAGCGTGTTCATTTGCTCAGGAAATTCTCGGACCGTATTGGCAAGCGCCGCTGCATCTGCCGCATCCCATATTCTTTCAAGAGCCCGGTCCGGGTCGTCGTAACTGATATTATTGGAGAGTGGCTCGCCAAACAAAAAGGGATCTTGCAAGACTTGGGCTATCTGCGATCGTAATTGCTGCAACGGGTAGTCGCTGATCGATGCGCCATCGAGCTTAAGCACACCCGATTCAATATCCAGCATACGTGTACACAGTTTCAGCAAAGTCGATTTACCAGAACCCACACGCCCCACAATACCAATCGACTCGCCGGCCGCGATCTGCAACGAAATGCCTGACAAGGCTGGCACCTGGCTGCCAGGATAACGATATCCTACCTCATGAAAATCAAAAGCGCCTGCAATTTGACATGGCGCCTTACCTGTCGGACGGTCTGCGATTTCTGGCTCCGCATCAAAGACTTCACACAGCCGAGTTACCCCTACTTTTGCCCGCGCCAGCATGGTAATGAAGAAACCCGCCATGCGAATGGGTTGTAGCAACATATTTAAACACGCTAGAAAAAATATGAGATCGCCAACGCTAAGTGCTCCGGTCATGACCAAATGACCACCGTAGACAATAATCCCGAGTTGCGCCAAAGCGGTTAGCCACGGCGTCCATGCTGTCATCAAAGAATTAATGCGCGCCTGCTCATAGAATGCTTGCCCATACTGATTATTGGTTTTGAAAAACCGCTTAATCTCATTGTCCTCTTGGGCCTGCGCCTGCACCGTTCGAATACCACTCAAATTTTCTTGCGTGTGAGAAGCCAGTTCAGATAGGGACTCCTGTACCCGCTGAGAGGAATCGGCCATCTGTTTTGCAACGAACTGTGCATACACATACAAAACCGGCAACAGTGGCAAAATCAATAGCGTCAAGCTAACCGACTTGAATAACATGGCCGTCAAACCAAACAGCGGCGCATAGATCATGATCACGACTTGAATCAAACCAAAAGCGATTAACCGTTGTACCAAGGCAATATCTTGGATCGCCCGGGTCATCAAATCGCCGACTCCAATTCGCGAAAAGAATCCTTGACCCTGCACCAGGACGCTAGCAAATAATTGCTCGCGCAAATCGAACGAAATTTTTTGCCCTACCCGTCTGAAAGCTTGTCGAGCACGGGCGACGAATACGAACCGCAGCACCACCGCCGAGACAATGACGACCACAATTTCCCAAATTTTAAGGCCATAAGGTGTCGATGTTGCGTTAACGATGGCGCCTATAGCGTCGATCCCAAGGGCAACGCCGTAATAGGTACTAACCTCGAAAAATCTCGCCAAAAAAAACCCAACAAAGCCCATCACAACTTGCCACCGGTAACGGGCAATGTAAGGGACGAGGCGTAACAGGGCATTCAAATTGCGAAAATCCTTCAGATGTGCGGCGCCAGTATGCCACAGAAGCTAAACCTCTGTTGGCAGTTTAACTGGCGCCCGAATGAAGAGCCGCTATACTATCGGTTAAACGACATGAGTCCCCTATGAACGAGCACACCCCCACAAAACCAATGCACCGAATCGGATGGGCGGTGCTTTTGCTCGCCTTCACCAGCGGCTTTATTATCATGTCCGTGGAACTGCTTGGGGGACGTATTCTCGCACCTTATTTCGGCAGCAGTATCTACGTATGGGGCAGCATTATCAGTATTTTTATGGTTGCGCTTAGCGTGGGCTATTTGATTGGCGGCCGATTATCCGTGCAATCACCCAATTTAGGCCGGTATGGTTTGTTTTTTTTGAGTGCGGCACTTGGCTTACTACCCATAGTTTTTTTCGCCAATCATGCGATGGAGGCCGTTTTCAGTGCGATTGACGACCCGAGGTACGGCTCACTGTTGGCATCCACTATCCTGTTTTTTATACCCACTGCCATCTTAGGTATGATCGCCCCCTACTCGGTCCGGTTAATGGTGAATGACACAGACCATAGCGGTCAGGTAGCTGGTGGGCTCTACTTTGTTTCAACCCTAGGTAGCGCCCTAGGGACATTGTTGACCTCGTTTTACTTAGTCTTGTGGTTTGACATGAACACCATTTTGATCGCCATGGTTGCGGTACTTTTCTCTGCAGGGCTTCTGGCCATATTTTTGAATCGAGGTGACGCTTGAACCGACGTGTTTTCAGTCGCCTGGGCGCGCTTTTAAGCTGCCTTGTCCTCTCCCTTTCTAGTGGCGGTGAGGTCATTCATAAAGAACGTTCGATCTATCGGAATATTGAAGTCCAACAAAAAGGTAGTGAGCGCTGTCTCGTCTTTGCCACCCGCCGAGACGATCGAAGACAAACCTGTGTCGATCTGAAAGCCCCTGATCGGGTGGTATTTTCCTATGTTCGGATGACGTTCGGGGGACTATTGCTTGCTCCGAACCCCTCAAGCATTTTGGTCATTGGATTGGGCGGTGGCACTCTACCCAGTGCGCTCAGCAAGCTTTATCCCGAAGCGGGCATCGATGCCATTGAAATCGATGCCGCTGTCGTGCAGGTTGCTGAGGACTATTTTGACTTTCAATCCAACAACCGAATCAATGTGCACATTCAAGACGCCCGGGTTTATACCAAGCGCGCTGGTCAAAATGGGACGACCTACGATTTGATTATTCTCGATGCTTTTACAGGAGATTATATTCCTGAGCATCTGATGACCCGTGAGTATCTGGAAGAGACCCGAGCATTACTCGCGCCGGGCGGGGTTGTTGTGGCAAATACGTTTTCAGCCTCTGATCTTTACAGCTACGAATCAGAAACCTATCGCGCCGTTTTTGGGCCGTTTTTTAACTTTAAACTGCCTGGCAGCGGGAACCGCGTCATTATCGCGAGACCCGATGGCCTTCCCGATCGAACCACGCTGGCTCTAGCAGCCAAACAACTGGCACCCAGTCTTGCCCCCTTCGGAATCGCGATTACAGAGTTTCCACGACACCTGACATCGAAGACTGACTGGGACAGGAATGCACCCATACTTACTGATCAATTTTCACCGGCGAATTTATTGAAAAATCGCTGACCAAGCGTGAGCCGTCTAGATCGATTTTCCAGCTTCGGCCCAATACCTATCCTTCAATAGGCGTTTGTAGAGTTTGCCCGTTGGATGCCTAGGCAACTCCTGCTCAAAATCAACTGAACGAGGACACTTAATATGAGAAATATGCTCTCGGCAAAACTCTATCAATTCGGCCGCTAGCTCGGGCCCAGCTTCCGACCAATGTTTCGGTTGCACAACCGCCTTGACCTCCTCGCCAAACTCCTCATTGGGCACTCCGAAGACAGCGACGTCCATGACCCTAGGGTGAGTGACCAGCAAATTCTCGGTTTCCTGAGGATAGATATTGACTCCACCTGAGATAATCATGAAGGACTTTCTGTCGGTCAGATATAAATAACCCTCTTCATCTAAGTAGCCAATGTCGCCAAGGGTGGACCAACCCTTGGGATGCCTAGATTCAGCAGTCTTTTCTGCATCATTGTGATACTCAAAATCTCCACCGCCTTCAAAGTAAATCGTTCCAGATTCGCCAACCGGGACTTCCTCACCGTCCTCATCGCAAATATGGAGCAATGCCGTGAGTCCCCGGCCAACTGATCCTTTATGGGCTAACCACTCCTCTGAGTTGATTGCCACAAACCCGTTGCCCTCTGAGCCAGCATAATATTCATAAATAATAGGTCCCCACCATTCAATCATCTGTTCCTTTACAGGTATGGGACACGGTGCTGCTGCATGGATGGCGCAGCTCAACGATGAAAGATCATATTTAAGCCGATCTTCGTCATCTAACTTCAGCATTCTGATAAACATGGTTGGTACCCACTGACTGTGCGTAACGCGATACTTTTCGATAGCTGCAAGAGCGGCTTGTGCTTCAAAGTGCTCCATCACAACACAGGTCATACCTCCCAGCAAAAACGCCATGGTAAAGGTCAACGGCGCGGCATGATAAAGAGGCGCTGGGGTTAAATATATGCTGCTCTCTGTAGCGCCGTATAGAGCGCGAAAAAGCGCGCCTGCATCCTCCTCGCCCCAGACGCCTTCGGGTAGTGCCTTTAAGACCCCCTTCGGTCGACCGGTTGTGCCGGAGGAGTACAGCATCGACATACCAATACTTTCATCGCTGATGACTGACCGAGGCTGAGCAAGCGCCGCCGTCTCAAGCGATTCAAAACCGGGCATCTCACCATCGAGGACATATAACTGATCCAGGTTAATCAGGTTGGGCAAAATCGGTTCAACCACCGACCGTCTATCGACAGAAGTGATAAATACTCTGGCGCCACAATCATTGACGATGTATTCGACTTCCTCGGACTGCAGCCGATAACTAATCGCCGTATAGTAGATGCCTGCCCGCTGAGCTGCGATGCATATTTGGAGAAACATCGGATGATTTTCCAACAATATTGCGATGTGATCGCCCCGGGCCAGCCCCAGAGAGCGGAATAACTGGGCTAGCTGGTTGGTGCCATCTTCCAGCTCCCGATAAGTAACGGTATGCCCGCTGCCCGACATGATGTAAGCCGGCTTATTTGGCATTTGCTCAGCGATTTGCGATAGATGCATAGATTATTTTCTCCAGTACACATTTCAATAACGTTTTGGGCAGAGGTGCTATTCCCGGCCTCGGTTATGCCGAAAAAACTAACCAATCCCACGAAAGTAAGCGTCCTAGGCCTAAATTTCCCAGCCGCGTGGCTCGCTCAGGCCTCAGCCGACGTTATTACATCATGGAAATTGCCAGCAGGATAACCTTTCCGACAATCTCATTTAAACGGTGGTATAACCGCCATCAATCACTAACTCACTGCCGGTCATAAAGCTAGAATCATCAGAGATCAAAAATCTAACGCCTTTAGCGATATCCTCCGGCTCTCCAAGTCGACCAATAGGGTGAGCCAACAACAACATTTCTTTGAGTTCGGCTTCTGTCGATACCTCCTCGTGAACCTCAGCAATTTGTCGCACCATAGGGGTCCAAATGTAGCCAGGATGCACAGAATTGCAGCGAATAGGATAAGCCATTCGACCACAGTAACTCGCTAGGGATTTCGTCAATAGTCGCACGCCACCTTTACTTGCGTTGTACGCAGGCCCAGCTCCCCCGACTATCCCCATCACTGAGGAGATATTCACGATAGAACCCCCGCTTTGTTTCATTTCAGCAATCGCGAGTCGACAACCTAAATTCACCGAGTCGAGATTCACAGCCATGATTTGGCGCCAGGCTTCTAAGCCCTCCGGCTCTTCCCATCGGTCCCGCCCAGCGCCACTTACGCCGGCGTTGTTGACAAGCGCATTGCTAACACCCAACGCCTTTCGCGTTTGGTTGAACACCTCTGACCATTGATCTGCATCTGCAACATCTTGCCCCATCGCTTCTGCAACTTGCCCCCGTTGCGCGATCACATGCGCGGTCTGCTCCGCCGCAGCTTGGTCGATATCAGTAACCATAACTTTAGCGCCCTGCTCCGCGAGGGCCTCTGCGGTGGCAGCACCAATCCCACTGCCACCACCGGTGACAATAACAATTTTATGGTTGAGAGATTGCATGACTCATCCCCTGTATTTTGGTTGTTACTTTCAGGCAGCAGTCTCCCGCGAAACGGAGTCGCCTGTAAAGGGGCATTGATTATGGTTAAATTTTGCATGACCTGACCCTTTTTTTCATAATATTTCCACTTTTGACCCCTAGATAAAGATAACTACATCTTGTGCTTGAGTCATCGGTGTAGCACAATATCTGGGCATTTACCGGCTCGCTTCATCGACTTGGCAAAGGCCAGCTGACCCTCAAAAGGGGTCAAAAGGTTTTAAAAAAGTTCGCATCCCTTCGATGACCGCGCAACACTCTCAACTATTGGTAGCGACTGGCTGTATTCAGCGGCAAGCTAGAGGACGCCAAAAGGGTTGGGCATAAAACTGGATCCAAAAGTTGGAACGGTTGCCTAGCCTGGCAGGTGCTTTGATTGCAAGACAATACATCAGTTGATTGGCCACAGTTGAATGGTCACAAGCTGAATGGTCACAGTGGGTAGGCCATAAAAAAATCGGATGACTAGGTAAACAGGGTCAGTGAATAAGCGAAATCAGTGGATCAACGGAATCAGCAGATAGAAAGCAACCGTTTGGATGCAACACTGCCCGGATGGCGATTCGGAGCCGCCAAGATGAATTAAACCTAGTAAGCGGGATTTAATGCCGTTACCAGATTTTAATGAAGTTAGCGGGATCAAATAGTAGCTAGCCGTGCCCAAACTAGATCGATGATCTAAGCGCGTTCAACGGCATAAAAGCGCTGAAAGAAAGCATCGTAAATGCGTTAAAAAGAAACACCGTAGCCGCTCTAAGATAAAGAGCAGAAGGCAGAAGATAAAAGGCAGAAGGCAGAAGGCAGAAGATAAAAGGCAGAAGGCAGAAGGCAGAAGACACAAGACGAAAGAGATAAGTTAAGCGATAAAAGATAAGCGATAAGAGATAAGCGATAAGAGATAAGAGGAAAGAGATAAGAGATAAGCGATAAGAGGAAAGAGATAAGCGATAAGAGGAAAGAGATAAGCGATAAGAGGAAACAGATAAGAGATAGAAGACCGCTATCAACAAAACTAGATCAGAAACTAGCTATAACTTAAGACATTCACCATAAATAGAATTAATCACTAATAAAGAGGCGCGCCCAAACGATGGATTCCACAGCCCAAAAGACCGAATTAAAAGCGATCACAGCCAAAGTCACTGATATTACCCTCCAGCCTACGTCCTTAGACATTTGGGAGAACAAGTACTGCCTTAAAAGTAAGCAAGGCGATCGCATTGACGAAAATATTGACCAAACCTATCAACGCGTCGCCAAAGCGTTGGTAGAAGTAGAAGAGAAAACGATCCGACAAGAGTGGTATGAGAAATTTCTTTGGGCCCTTCGCCAAGGTGTTATACCCGCGGGACGGATCACCTCAAATGCTGGGGCTCAGGCCCATAAACCGGCGACTTCAACGATTAATTGCACGGTCTCGGGAATCATCTCGGACTCGATGGAAGACATTTTACAAAAAAACTTAGAAGCCGGCCTCACCCTCAAAGCGGGTTGCGGTATTGGATATGAATTTTCAACCCTTCGTCCCAAAGGCGCTTACGTCTCTGGTGCTGGCGCCTATACCTCTGGTCCTTTGTCCTTTATGGATATTTATGACAAGACCTGTTTTACCGTTTCCTCTGCCGGTGGCAGACGCGGTGCGCAGATGGCCACCTTCGAAATTGGCCATCCAGACGTCATGGACTTTATTAAAGCCAAGCGCGAGGATGGCAGGTTAAGACAGTTTAACCTGTCGCTGCTGATCACCTCGGAGTTTATGGAAGCCGTCAAGTCCGACGAGGACTGGCCATTGTCTTTCCCTTTAACGCAGGCCGAGTTAGATAGCGACGACCTTGATCTAGCAGACACATCGCAAGTGCTGTGGCGAGACTTTCCATCTAAAGCGAAATATGTCACCAACGACTCTGGGCTTGTCGCCTGCCGAGTAACAAAGGTCATCAAAGCGCGCAGGCTCTGGGATATGATCATGGCATCGACATATGACTTTGCGGAACCGGGCTTTATTTTGATCGATAAAGTCAATGAAATGAATAACAACTGGTTCTGCGAAAACATAAGAGCGACCAACCCTTGCGGCGAGCAACCCTTACCACCCTACGGTAGTTGCTTGCTAGGGTCTGTCAATCTAACTCGTTTCGTGGACAAACCTTTTACCGCCGATGCGCAATTCGATTGGGACACCTTTAAAGACGCCGTCGCCATTTTTACCCGAATGCTTGATAACGTGGTTGAAATTAATGGCTTGCCGTTACCAGAACAGCGCCATGAGATCGAACGAAAACGTCGACATGGCATGGGCTATTTGGGCCTCGGCTCTACAATTACGATGATGGGCATGAGCTACGGAGACGCAGACTCGGTTGCCTTTACAGAGGAGGTTACCAAGGTCTTAGCCATGGTAGGTTGGCAAACCGGGCTTGAGCTTGCGAAAGAGAAAGGCGCCGCGCCGATTATGGATGAAATTTTTGAGGTAACCGGGGAAATGTTAAGGCTGCGGCCTGAGATGGTGTCCGATGGCATAAAACTTGGTGATAAATTACCCGGGCGTGTCTTGCATGCAAAGTATTCCCGCTATATGCAGAAAATTGGCTCGGAAAACCCTGAGCTGATCGCTGACCTTGCGTCATCAGGCTGCCGATTCACACATCATAGCTCGATCGCGCCAACCGGTACCATTAGTCTGTCGCTAGCCAATAATGCGAGCAATGGGATCGAGCCCAGCTTTGCCCATCATTACTCGCGCAATGTCATACGAGAAGGTAAGAAGTCGAAAGAGAAAGTTGATGTCTACTCTTTTGAACTTTTGGCCTATCGAGCAATGGTTAATCCGGCAGCGGCGCCCTATTCCGATGATCCAGCTGCAAAATTACCGGATTACTTCATTACCGCCGATGACATATCGCCCATTCAGCATGTTGATATTCAAGCAGCAGCGCAAAAGTGGATTGACTCGAGCATCTCGAAAACTGCCAATGTACCCACTGAATATCCTTTCGAGACTTTTAAGGATATTTATCTTTATGCATATGAACAGGGGCTCAAAGGCTGCACCACTTTCCGCTTTAACCCCGAGGCGTTCCAGGGTGTTTTAGTCAAAGAACAGGATCTTGAGAACACGACCTATCAGTTCGAACTCGAAGATGGAGAAGTGGTCGAGCTCAAAGGCAATGAAGAAATCGAGTATGACGGTGAGATTCATTCAGCTGCCAACTTATTTGATGCTATGAAAGAAGGCTATTACGGAAAGTTTTAACCCAACAAACTAAAGGCTTCAAAGCAAATTAGACTATTAGTGGGCGCGCACTGCCCAATGACTACTTAGCCGTGCACGCGCACGAGCAAACCGAGGATTCTCATGGCTGTAAAAATCGCTAAAAACATCGTAGGCTTTTCAATCAAGAAAAAAGATGCTCCAAAGGCTCCGACCCAGGCAGAACCTGAGATGATGCATGAAGAGCTTCAGCGTCCTGATGAACTCAAGGGATATACCTATAAAATCAAAACGCCGCTTTCCGACCATGCAATGTATATAACTATCAATAATTTAGTGTTAAATATTGATACCGAACATGAGCAAGAATACCCTTTTGAGATCTTCATTAACTCGAAAAACATGGACCAATTTCAATGGATTTTGGCATTAACGAGGGTAATCTCGGCGGTCTTTCGTAAAGGCGGAGACGCAACCTTCTTAGTTGAAGAGCTCAAACAAGTCTTCGATCCACAAGGTGGCTACTTCAAAAAAGGCGGCCGATTCATGCCATCCTTGGTTGCAGAAATTGGTGATGTACTCGATCGCCATATGCGCAGAATCGGACTTATTAAAGATACCGCCCTATCATCAGAACACGTCGCCATGATCAACGAGAAAAGGGCTCAAGCAGAGGGTCAGAATCAAGAACCAGATTCTACCGAGCAGTACCCGCCAGGCGCGCAACTTTGCCAAAAGTGCCTAACGACTGCAATGGTCATGATGGATGGTTGCATGACGTGCTTGGCGTGCGGCGATTCAAAATGCGGCTGAGCTAAGCCGACAACGAGACATGGAGACCTACCTTAATCAACTGCGCCAAGTTATGGAGCACGGTACACGTACCGATGACAGAACAGGCGTAGGCACTATCGCCTACTTTGGCCTTCAAGCGCGGTACGACCTGAAACTTGGGTTTCCAGCGGTCACCACAAAGAAATTGGCCTTCAAAGTCATGGCCTCTGAATTACTTTGGTTTATCTCTGGATCAAGCAATATCCAAGATTTAAAGCGAATTTACCCCAGTAATAAAATTTGGGATGCCAATTACGCGGATTACTTAAAGCGACTCAATCTTGATGCCAATGACGGCGACATGGGGCGGGTTTATGGTAGCCAATGGCGATTCTGGCGAACCCCATCAGGCGACACGGTTGATCAACTTGCCGAAGCCATCAATCTGATTAAGCACAACCCAGACTCTCGGCGCATCTTGGTCAACGCTTGGAATCCTGGTGAGATTGATCCGAAACAAGTTGCCCTGCCGCCCTGCCATAATTTTTTTCAGTTTTTTGTAGCGGACGGCACGCTATCTCTCCAGATGTACCAGCGCTCTGCCGACATGTTTTTAGGTGTACCCTTTAACATTGCCTCCTATGCGTTGCTCTTACATATAGTCGCCAAGGTCACAGGACTTGTGGCTGGCGAGTTCATTCACTCAATTGGCAATGCCCATATCTACCTAGACTGCATAGAACAAGTCAAGCAACAACTCGAGCGAGCGCCACTGCCGCTTCCCACGCTTGAAATCAAAGATCGAGGCCAGGTAACCATTGACGATTTTGAGTTAGCCGACTTCGCACTCGTCGATTACCACAGTCATTCGGCAATTAAAGCAAAAATGGCCGTCTGACCGCGCATCAACGATCCCAGTTAGAGCAAACTAGCATTTCTTTGCAGCCATTAAAGCGCCCTTGCTAACGCCTTGCTGGTTTACGCATTCAAAGTTCGCTAGACCTGATATTTGGCTTTCCATTCCTCATATGTCATGCCATAAACCCGCTGTCTGGCAGCTTCATAATCGATGGAGATTCCTTTATCCTCTGCTGCAGCGACATACCACTTGCTCAAGCAGTTCCTGCAAAAGCCTGCCAGATTCATCAAATCAATATTCTGGACATCTTTACGCTCATCTAGATGCGATAATAAGCGCCTAAAGGCGGCGGCTTCGATTTCGATTTGTGATTGCTCATTCATAGATCATCCTTACAACATGCAAAATAGGAGTATTACCCAAGCATGGCGGAATTTAAACTCGGACAGCGCTGGGTCAGTCGAAGTGAACCAGAATTGGGCCTCGGAGAAATCATCGAAATCGCCGACAGGCGGGTCTCATGCGCCTTTCGGGCAGCCGACACCGTCAGGCTGTATGCCGCTGCCGATGCTCCTCTGGTCCGTGTTCAATTTAGCCCCGGAGACCAGATCCAAACACATGACGGCGAAAGTTTGACCGTCAGCGCACTCACCGAAAACAACGGCTTAATATTTTATCAAGCCGCAGCAGAGGGCCCTCAGAAAACGCTCTGCGAGACAGAATTGAGCGCCAAACTACAGTTCAGCCAGCCCCAAGATCGACTCTTTTTGAACCAGCTCGATAGCAACGATGCCTTCAATTTGCGATATCTCAGCTTAAAAGCCCAGGCAGCACTCGATCGCCAACCCTTTCGTGGGCTACTTGGACCACGAACCGCATTACTCCCGCATCAGTTATTCGTCGCCCAGCAGGTTGCTGAGAACGCCACCTTACGAGCGCTACTGGCTGATGAAGTCGGACTAGGCAAGACCATAGAAGCTGGGCTGATCCTAAGCAAAATGCTACATACCGGGCGTGGCGAGCGTGTTCTGATATTAGTGCCTGAAACCCTCAAAATTCAGTGGCTCGTTGAGATGGTTCGACGTTTTAATCTGGAATTCACCCTCTTAGATGAAGCCCAGTGTGTAGCGCTCGAGAGTCAGCATACTGCCCAACAACCTGATAAAGATTTATCTCCTGAAATGGTCTTCGCACCAGAGGCTGCGACTGCTCCCAACCCTTTTGAGTCTCAACAATTATTTATCGCTGATTTTGGGCTTTTTACCCATAACCCCATCAGAATAGAACAAGCGCTCGCAGCTCATTGGGACATGTTAATCGTTGATGAGGCGCATCATTTGAAATGGGGGGTTGACCACGTGAGCCCTGAATACCGCATTGCCGAGCGCTTGGCCAAACGAGCAAAAGGGCTTTTATTGCTGTCGGCCACACCCGAACAATTTGGTCAAGAAGGACATTTCGCGCGCTTGCGTCTGATAGATCCGGATCGCTACCCCAGCCTAGAAGCCTACCAAAGTGAGCAAGCAGCTTATCAAGCTTTAGCGGCCTTAATCACAACCTGGCAAGCTGGTGATGAAGGTCATGAAGCTGCGCGCTCAGCCTTGCTCGAACAACTGGGGCAGAGTGAGCCGATCAGCGATACGGACATGCGAAATAAATTATTAGATCAGTTTGGACCCGGCTTCACACTCTATCGCAATCGTCGACAAGCGGTGGTGACCCAACCCCAGAGACGCATTGAACCCGTTTATCTGACCAAAGCAACCAAGCGGTCAGAGATTGAAACCCCAGCAGAGGATCAGCGATCCATACAACTCAAGCTACAGTGGCTTGGTGCCCTGCTAGCCAGCAGCTCAGAAAAATACTTAGTCATTTGTCGTGAAGCTGCCCTTGCGATCGCCATTGAAAAGCGCCTGCGCTTGGATTTTGGGGTCAAAAGTAGTTGTTTTCACGAAGGTCTCGATCTTATAGCCCGTGATCGCGCTGCAGCGTTTTTCAGCGACCCAGAATATGGGGCTCAGGTGCTTATCTGCTCAGAAATCGGCTCGGAGGGCCGAAATTTTCAGTTCGCCCATCATTTGGTTATGTTCGACCTCCCTGAAAGCGGCGACTTAATCGAGCAGCGAATAGGACGCTTAGACCGAATAGGGCAAACCGGCGTCGTCACCATCCATATCCCCCTGCTGCAAGACACTGCTGATCAGGTTCGGTTTCACTGGTATCACGAAGGTCTAGATTTGTTTGCGCGCCCAAACCCGGCCGCGGCAGAGATAGAGCGGCGTTGGCGGTCTAAATTTTTTGAGGTCATGGCGACCCCTGATTATGAGACATTCGTAGCAGAGAGCCGCAATGCCGTCTTAGATCTCGAGCAAACTTTAGAGGCCGGAAGAGACCGACTCCTTGAAATGGCGAGCTTTGATCGAAAGACGGGAGAGCAGCTTAAGGAGGCCGTGAGTAATGCAGCCATGTCGCAGAGTCTCGTTGAGTACTTGTCAGCTTCTTTTAACTATTTTGGACTGGCAGACGAACCGCTCACAGACGACATTCACCTCGTTAAACCCACCGCCGAATTACAGTCACACAATTTAGCCGCTCACGACAATATGCGTTATCTCCAATATCCTGAGCTGCCTGAATCCGGCGTCGCTTACACGTTTCGACGGGAAACAGCGCTCATTCACGAAGACGTTCAATTTATCACTTGGGAGCACCCCTTGGTATCCCAGGCCCTTGACAGAGTGCTTTCAGAGCAACTTGGAAATGCTGCCGTTACCCTCATAAAGCGACCTGCCTTTCCATCCGGAACGCTTTTACTGGAGGCTTTGTTTCGAGCAGATTGTACTGCGCCCCGTTGGCTGGGACTGCAACAACACATCCAACATCCTCTACTACGTCTCGTTATTGGCCCTGATCTGCAGGATTTAACCGAAGCATTGCCTTTTCACACGTTCACAGACGCAATTCCTGCAAAACCAGATCCAATCGCACGATTAATTGGTCTAAAAAGGTCAAATATACAGGCCATGCTTCGCCGAGCGACCGAGCTTGCTACTCAGCAGGTAGAAACCGACCGCGAACTCGCTATCGCTGACTATACGGCCCAGACCCTTGCTCGCCACGACCGATTACAGGATCTATCGGCTCGGAATCCCAACCTTTCGACATCTAACGCTGCGCTGGTTCTGACTGAACAACGAACGGGCCTCACATATCTTGGTGAACTTAACCCGAGGCTAGATGCCGTTAGAGTCATTATCACAGTGTGACTGGGGATTGGCTTTCATGCAGTAATTGCCGCCAAAGCACGGCTTGTCGCTGCCAAGTATAACGCTCGACGAGCATGCTCGGATTCTCGGGTGCGTCTGTAACAAGCAGTTCAGCTGCCTCCTCCGGCGATTGGTAGCGACTGGTGGCTGGCACATATTCTGGGTAGACCAAAGCATCAGGCACCACGGGAGTACAACCTTCGGCCATTGCCTCTTGCACCGCTAATCCTTGAAACTCATGATGCGCCGTTGAAAGTACATAACGACTTTTTCCCAATAGCTCGAAGTATTTACGCCGATCTTCGATAAATCCAACATGGCCAAGCAGGCCATGGCTCCGAAGCAATTTGATGGATGCTGACATAGCCTCTGGTACGACCCTAAACTGTTGCCCCAAAAGATGGAAAGGGTCCGAACCCCCTCGGTCAACGTAGGCCGCCACAATGGCATACAACTGCTCGGGCCCTTTGTCATGCTCCCAGCGATGATTCCAAATGACCCCACGACGAGCGTTTCTAGGGATTTGGGGCGATTTGGTCGACTCTGCCAAAGGTACTGGCAATACTTTTGTCGATGAACGCACTTGATCGAAAAAGCCTTTAGGAACAGCGTCCGGCATTCGGGCCAATAACGCCTTGGCGCCTGAAAAAAAAGTATCTTGATTAAAGACAGAATTAAAGACCACGCGATCGGCCGCAAGCGCCGTATAAATGCTGGTAATTTGCGCCGCGATACGGTGGGCATCCGGCTCTTGAGCCGGAAAAGCAAATTGGTTTTCATGGAAGTAAACCAGACTGGGGATCGAGTTGTAACTGGGCACCAACCCCTTAAGCGTCGCAAGATCGGTCATCGAGGTTGCCAAGATCAAATCTGGCTTTGGTCGCTTTTCTGCGTTGAGCAAACTCGACAGTTGAAGCGCGTTGCCCCTGACTCGCCAATTAAAATATCTAGGCGCCATGGTCCAGGTTGTAAATTCAAAATCTGGCAACCCCTGCACCAACTGCGTCCGCCAGTAACGATGAGAGACCGCATCATAAGGGGACAGCAAATCAACACGCACGTAGACATAATCCTTAGGAAGCCTACTCAGCATTCTATGATCACAGCCTTAGAGACGCTAGCGCCGGCCCGCCCTCCTGGTCTTGCAGATTCTAAGTTGTAACCGCGGAAGTAGCTTAGGTTCCCGCAAGATCGCGCACAGCTCGGCGATGGCATGGTATTCTTGTAACTCAGTCACAGGGAGTATAGATATGACGAAAATCGTCATTATAGGCGGCGGTCAAGCCGCGGGACAGGCAGTTGCCAGCCTTCGGCAGGAAGGATTTGAAGGTGCAATCGATCTTATCGGCGCGGAGCCTACCCTACCCTATCAACGTCCACCGTTGTCCAAACAGTACTTATCAGGGGCAATGCCTGCCGATAAGCTTCTTGTGAGACCAGAAAAATTCTATGAAGATCGAAGCATCACAACACATCTTAATACCCAGGTTTTGAGCATTGAGCCCAGTGAGCATACTGTGACCACCGAAAGCGGCCAGTTCAGCTACGACAAATTGCTCATCGCAACTGGCAGTGAGCCTCGGCGACTGTCGATCCCCGGCAGTGAATTGGCCGGGATTCATTATCTTAGAACCATGAAGGATGTCGATGATATTCGCGATCAGATGCAAAGCGCTAAACGGCTTTGTATTGTCGGCGGCGGCTACATAGGACTTGAGGTTGCCTCAGTAGCGGCGACCTCAGGATTATCCGTTGACGTTCTTGAAATGGAATCTCGGATCCTACAGCGGGTCACCACACCCTTCATGAGTGACTTCTATCATCAATTGCATACTGCACGCGGGGTCAACATCCACACCGAAACCGCCTGCAGCGGTTTTAAAGGCGATCAGGGAAAGGTCAGTCACGTAATTTGCGGGGAGAAAGAACTCGAGGCAGACCTTGTCATTGTTGGTATTGGTATTATTCCGAACACTGAACTCGCAGCCGCTGCTGGTATCGCCTGTGACAATGGTATTTTAGTGGATGATCACTGTCAGACATCCGACCCTGACATTTTTGCCGCCGGTGACTGCACCAATCACCCCAATGCCATCCTAGACCGCCGCCTCCGCTTAGAGTCAGTACCTAACGCGATGGAGCAAGCGAGGACAGCCGCCAGCAACATGCTTGGTGGAGACAAAACCTACGCAGCTGTCCCCTGGTTTTGGTCTGATCAGTATGAATTAAAATTGCAGATGCTCGGGTTCTCCCAAGACGGCAATAGCTCGGTTTTACGAGGCGACCCAGAGGCCCTGCAATTCGCACAATTTTATCTTGCGGACGGAAAAATTGTCGCTGTCGATGCGGTGAACAGCCCTAAAGAATTCATGGTTGCTAAACAACTCTACGGTGTCGAAGTCACGCCCGAAGACCTTGAAAACCCTGAAATCGATTTAAAAACATTGATTCCAAAACCCTAGCCCGCAAGATTCATTCAGTGTAACCCTGTGCGGGATGAGTGCTATGACTATACTTTTGCGCAGAACTATCGAATAATCGATCCCGTCAATTTTAACGAGCCTTTGGAGTAAAGCATGCCCAGCGTAAAGTTTATTGAGCACAACGGCACCGAACATGTCATTGATGGCAACAACGGTGATAGTTTGATGGTTATTGCGACCAGCAATCTTGTTCCGGGGATTGATGCGGACTGTGGCGGCGAATGCTCCTGCGCTACCTGTCACATATTGGTTGATGACGCCTGGGTGGGTAAGCTCGCGCCTGCCACCGAAACCGAAGAATCCATGTTAGACCTAAATCCCGATCGAGAACCAAATTCGCGATTGAGCTGCCAAATTCCTATGAGTGATGAACTCGATGGTATCGTCGTAAACCTGCCAGAGTTTCAATATTAACGCGTAAGATGTGAATACTCAGGCTTTTGCTCTCTCGCTTGGCCTGCTAAGGTTTAACCTGTTATCTTTGTTGCGATGATCAGGAAGGCGCCATAGGGGAAATGGAACCAACCTAGTATATCAATCATTTACTGAAACAAGATCTTAAGGGGACATCGATGAGTGAAGCCATTTTAACCAATCCTTCTGCATTGACAGATCCATGGTCGGTACCACTTTCTGAGCTGGATCCTAGCCAACCGGCGGTATTTCAAACCGATCGTCAGTTCGAGATTTTTGATCGACTTCGGCGTGAAGATCCGGTTCATTATCATGAGCAAGGTTTATTTGGCCCCTATTGGTCAATCACCAAGTTCAACGACATTATGACCATTGATAAGGATCATAAACGTTTCTCTTCCGATGCAGGGATTACGTTAAACGAACGTCAGGCAGACTTCACAACACCTAACTTCATCTCAATGGACCCGCCTAAACATGACGTCCAGCGCAAGGCTGTGACCGGCGTTGTCGCCCCCATGAATCTTGCAAAAATGGAGCCCATCATTCGCCAGAGAGCGGCAAATATCCTCGATAGCTTGCCGATTGGCGAGCGATTTAATTGGGTTGACGCGGTATCCGTCGAACTCACGACTCAAATGTTAGCCACGCTGTTTGATTTCCCGTTCGAGGACCGCCGAAAGCTAACCTATTGGTCGGATATGGCAACCAGCAGCGAACTTGCTGGCGGACCGACACCTGAAGCCGATCGACGAGCTGCCCTCCTCGAGTGTCTCGAATATTTTCAAAGACTTTGGGTTGCTCGAGAAGGGGTTGCGCCCGAGGTAGGCATCGACCTCATTTCGATGATGGCGAATAATCCCGATACCCAAAATATGGACCCTATGGAGTATCTTGGAAACCTGATACTACTCATCGTCGGAGGCAACGATACCACTCGAAACTCGATCACTGGTGGCGTGCTCTTTTTAAATCAAAACCCAGATCAATACGCCAAATTAAAAGCAGACCCTAGTCTTATCACCAGTATGGTGCCAGAAATTATTCGCTATCAGACGCCGCTTACCTACATGCGTCGAACAGCCCTGGAGGATGTTGAATTATCAGGCAAAACCATCAAGAAGGGTGACAAGCTGGCAATGTGGTATATCTCTGGCAATCGAGATGAAGAGGTGATCGAGCGGCCCAATGATTTTATCATTGATCGAGCTAACCCACGGCATCATTTATCGTTTGGCTTTGGTATTCATCGGTGCATGGGCAATCGTTTAGCTGAAATGCAATTACGGCTACTCTGGGAAGAAATTCTTACCCGGTTTGATTATATCGAGGTGGTCGGTGAGCCCGAGCGAGTGCAGTCGAGCTTTGTTCGCGGGTATTCAGACTTGCCGGTTATTTTGCACGCAAAATAAGACGGTTGCCTCCTGAAGTGATTCACAGATGCGCGCTTTAGGAGGCTTGGGAGCCACCCCCCTTTAATCCTTCGTTCGGCAGAACCTGCAAGTCGGTCTATCCGGGTTGACGTCAGCTCAACGCAGATGCCTCGTCAACTTATCAACCTCGGTCGCCTTGTTTACCACAACGATTCTTACCCGGTAGTCACTACCACCAAAGGCGCTGCCAATTCAACGGGACGTGTTTCGATTTAGTGCGCCCACCCGACAGTTACCTTAAAGCAACCGCGAGCTATGCGGCTGTTTTTCAAGTGCTAATAAAAATACTAGATACCCTTAGCACCTAGGGCTGGGCTAAACGAGACGTTAACAGAGACTGGGGCCATTTCAGAAGTTGTGGCGCTACTGCCGCCAAGAACATGATGTTCTAAAGAGCTCTGCAATCGGGCGTCGCCGGGGCTCCTCTTACCCGCGGGCACCCTCAAGCGTGAGCACTTGAGCCGAATCATCGATTAACCGAAGACTATGGGGTGTGCCTTGGCTTCGCTCGACCATCGCCTTGGCAAGTTCAAGGCATTGCCCGCAATTGCTCCCCAAGCCGTGATCGGCTTGCACAGCGCTGAGGCTCAATCCTCGATGGGCGTAATCTTCAATCACGCGGCTCGAGATTCTTTTACATAAACAAACAATCATGGCCCAATTCTAAATGGGAATGATTCGTAATTGCAACAACTCTTTAGACGGTAGCTGTCTGAAGATTGAAGTTCGGTTAAACTAACCCAATACAGGCACTTTACGAGACTATTATGAAAGCGGCACATCCCGAGATTATTGATTACCTCAATCAGGTTCTAAAAAATGAGTTAACGGCCATTAACCAGTATTTTCTTCATGCCAAAATTCTCCAAGATCAGGGCTATATAAAACTTGCCGAAAAAGAGCGCGCGGAATCGATAGAGGAGATGACTCATGCCGATTGGTTGATGGAGCGTATCTTATTTTTGGAAGGTCTGCCGAATCTGCAGGACCTAGGTAAATTGTTGATTGGCGAGCAGGTTCAGGAGATGCTCGAGTGTGATCTGGCCCTTGAACATATTGGTATCCCAGTGCTTCGCGACGCAGTTGCCGCCGCGGAACGGCATGGCGACTTCGTCTCTCGAGATCTTTTTGCGAAAATCCTCACCAACGAGGAGGAACACGTCGATTGGCTGGAGACACAACTCAACCTCATCAGTGATATTGGTCTAAGCAACTTCTTACAAACCCAGACCCAATAGCCCCTGTATGGCAGCAAGCCTTTACTATCGCGCACGTGATGGTGCTGTAGTGCTGAGGCAGAATGGCACAGATGTGGATTGCTATCCCAACGCTAAGACTTTGGTTGAAACTCATATCAAGGGATTACTCGTCACCTGCGCGGACTCATCAACCGAATATCTGCGGTTGATGACTCTGTATCGAGCACACAATCCGAGGCCTCAAGACCAATGACATTGATCGAGATCGATCATCACACGCAATATCATTTTAGCGATCCCGTTGAGCTAGCCCCACACCGCTTGGTGCTGCGCCCCCGTGATGGATTCGATCTTCTCATCCAATCCTCTCTTCTAAGCATCGAACCGACGCCTGACATTTACTGGCATCGAGATGCCTTCGATAACAGCATTGCAATGGTGGTATTCCATCAAAAAACAGAGAAGTTAAGCATTCGTTCACGGCTAAGCATTGAACAATATCGATCGCAAACCTTGTCTCTAGACAACCTAGTTCCTGTAGGAGGCCCGTCGCAGCACAGCGATAACAGTTTCTTTGCGATATTCTTAGAACATCATTTGACCGCAACCGAGCTTCCGCCATCTCTTAGGCTACAGCAGGATGTGAAGGATGGCGCCAAGGCCTTTTTGGCGATTTCACAACTGACCGAAACCATTAAAGCATCTTTTAACTATGAAGCGCGTGAGAATCCTGGAATCCACTCAGCGCAGCAGACCTTGTCGCTCGGCTATGGCAGCTGTCGAGATTTTGCCTGGCTGATGATTGAAATCGTACGATGCTTTGGCTATCCGGCTAGATTTGTCAGTGGCTACTTCATGAATCGCCAGTTTCAGCCAGAGGAAGGTGCTACCCATGCCTGGTTGGAAGTTTATCTTCCGCAGTTTGGCTGGCTTGGATTTGACCCCACAGTCGGACGTCCGGTGGGGCCTGAGCACATTGCAGTTGCCGCCGCCCCAAGTGCCGAACCCGTATCACCCATCACGGGGTCCTTCAAAGGCGCGGCCGACACTGTTGCCGATATGCGGGTGTCGGTACTGGTTAGCCCTGCAAGGGCGCCAGAAAACACGATGGCGAAGGCTTAGGCCGCCGCTACCAAACAATTTTAGAAAGCGTCTCTTAGGTTGACTCCCGGGACACCACTGACTCTACCGAAACCAGCATGGTGCTCTTCAAGGGCAAAGGCCCAAATTGATCCATGATAGCAACATCAGCCGCATCGCGTCCTCGAGCGACGCAAATACGCTCCCCATCATTAATTCCTGGGGTTGGATCGAACATCTGCCAATCCCCACCCACAAACGCTTCAATCCAAGCGTGTTGATCCGATGGCACTAAGTTTTCGAGATAACCAACAACGAATCGAGCTGGAATACTGATACTTCGAAGCATGGCGATAGCCAAGTGCGAGAAATCGCGACAGACCCCTTCGGTGCGAGTCGCAACGCTGTCTGCTGAGATCGCCCGCTGGCTGGTACCTGGTAAATACTGATATTTCTCGGCAATCATCTGACACACGGCTTCAACTTGCGCCGTTCCAGGACTAGCGCCCTTCAATACCGCCCGAGTGCGTGACAAAAACAGATCCGACTCACAGTACCTTGAAGGTGCTAGATACGCTAGCGCTTCCAGCGGCAACGACTCGATGGGCACATAGTCTCTGCCTACCTCTGGCCGAGCTCCTTCGACCGCTTTAAAAAGGATATTGATCGTCGATGTACCTTTCGGCATGACGGCACGAATCAAATTATTGCCATAGACGTCCTGAAACGCGATCAAATGCTCCGCGCCGCCAAAGTCACTGTTTAATTCATCAATTCTTTGGCCTTCCTGCTGCCTAGGCAGCAACCGAAAAATCATCGGTGTAGCACTTGCCAGCTCTAACTGAATCTGGGTCGAAATGGATAACATTTGAACGGCCTCTATAAACTATCTAAATTGTTTGGGCTTGCCCGCCTTCAGACGTTGTTTCCCAAAACCTGTGTCAGGCAGCAATACGCTGCATTCCTCAATACCAACCTGGGACTAGGCGGGACCCTAAATGCAAATGGACTGAGTTCAACAGTTGCATCAACCCTGAACTTAATTAGACTGTCTGAAGCTTCAAGAGTTGGCATCCCATGTTAAAGCGAATTTGGTTAGAATGGCGAGGCTTGATGATCTTTCTGATCGTCATGGTGTTGTTTAGATCGGCAATCGCTGATTGGAACCAAGTCCCGACTGGGTCTATGAAACCGACTATCCTTGAGGGCGACCGAGTTATTGTCAACAAAATGGCTTTTGGTCTCAGAGTACCACTGACGGCGATTCAGCTCTTAAGCTGGGACAAGCCACTTCATGGTGACATCGTGACGTTTTTATCCCCTGAGGACGATCAGTTACTCATCAAGCGGGTAATCGGCGTGCCCGGTGACCAGGTGGCAATGATTAATAATCAATTAACCATTAATGGCGTACCGGCAGCTTACCAATCTCTTGATGACGCTAACTTTGACTTTAGCGAGCTCAGCACGATCGATCGTTATCGGCATCGGTTTTTCTTGGAAACCATGCCCTTTTCTCAGCGAGCCATCATGCTTGAGCCCGGGCCCAGCCCTGCCATTAACAGCTTTGGGCCGATCCAAGTGCCAGAGGAACAATATCTAGTTTTGGGTGATAATCGAGATAACAGCAAAGATTCTCGATTCATAGGATTCGTCGCCGCCAACCGCATCACTGGCCGAGCGCACACCGTTGCTTTTTCCGTAGACTACGAGGATTACTACTTACCTCGGTCAAACCGTTTTCTCAAAAGCTTGACGATCAATCCTTAATCTCTGCGGGAGGATTCTCGCCACTAGAATTTTGGCTCGATCGATGCAACTGAGTGAGCAAGTGTTCGGTCTTTCTACGACGCACTCGCTTAATCATCGGAGAGATCATCAAACCAGCCGCCATGGCACCCCCTACCATCATCAGCGATAGGACAAAAAGGACATAGACCACCTCGGTGTCAACCTCGAAGAAAACGACGGCGACCCAAATAAATGCCACAGAAAAAAACAAACTGGATAAAAAGCGTTTAATGCGACCCTCCGATATTGTCCTCACCGATGTGATGGCCATTGTTTTTCAGATTGAAATGCTCAGTTCGCACCTGGCATTGAAAAGCGACGATTAGCGGTATCTCATCACAATAACTGGTGCCGCCCTCCGCCCTCCAATGCGTCTTTTATTGCTGCAAAACAAGGTCAGTGCCTCATCCATAGAGGCGACCAGGACAGCCTCTCAGAGGACGCCCAGCTT
>Ga0255756_1000960_pt1 | contig 33850 bp, 32 predicted proteins | sample 011ome_20_FD_179956 | JGI IMG/M metagenome (GOLD analysis project Ga0255756, IMG submission 179956) | Coastal salt marsh microbial communities from the Groves Creek Marsh, Skidaway Island, Georgia - 011509CT metaG (version 2) | ecosystem: Environmental > Aquatic > Marine > Intertidal zone > Salt... | reverse complement strand
CAGTGAACGAAACGACTGCTCGTACTCGGGTGTAGAAATCACCAAAATTTCTCGAATGCCCGCCATCATCAACGTGGCCAGCGGGTAGTAAATCATCGGTTTGTCATAAATCGGCATTAATTGTTTCGAAATGCCCCGAGTAATGGGCCATAACCTGGTCCCTGAGCCGCCCGCAAGAATGATTCCCTTCATTGGTCCTCCTTGTTGGACCATAGCGGAAGTAACCCGGCAGCTTCAGCCTCTGCAAAAGAGGGCGCTTGAGTGTCCTTAGAAGAGAGCGAAAGCTCAGCGGGCGGAAAGGGGTAATAGATACCTAACGAAGCATCCAGAGGGTTGATGCCGTGTTCTTTGTCCGGCCGATAAATATCGCTGACCAAATACGCGACCGTGGTGTCATCCTCGAGCGCGCAAAAAGCGTGCCCCAACCCCTCCTCCAAGAAAACGGCATTCCTGGACGATGCGGTGACCTCGACGGAGTCCCATTGGCCGAAGGTCGGAGACCCCACCCGAATATCAACGATGTAATCAATGATGGCCCCTCGAACACAGGTCACATATTTGGCTTGGCCCGGAGGGACATCAGCGAAGTGAATACCTCGAACCGTCCCCTTAGTAGACCGAGAAAGGTTAGCTTGTGCCAAGTCGAAGGAGTATCCGGTGGCCTCGGCGAGAGCTGGCGCTTTGAACCATTCAACAAACTCGCCGCGCTCATCCCCGTGAACCATCGTGTCAACCCGCCATGCACCAGGAATAGACAACGCAGATATCAGCACTACGAAAGCCTACCAACCGCCAAAGAACTAGGATGGAGGCCGACACCTGGCACACACTTGAGGGGCTGTTCATGAAGCTACTGGTAACCGGAGGCGCGGGGTTCATTGGGTCCAATTTTGTGCGCCGGGCGCTCGCGGGCGAGCTTCCCGGCCTCGCGGATCCCACCATTACGGTTCTCGACGCCTTGACCTATTCCGGGACACTTACAAACCTCACCAGTGTGGAAAACCACCCTCACTACACCTTTGTCCAGGGCAGCATCTTGGATGAACAGTTGTTGTCTGAGCTTGTCCCTGGGCACGATGCGATTGTTCATTTCGCGGCAGAAAGTCACGTTGACCGGTCGGTCAAAGACGCGGGTGTGTTTGTGGATACCAACGTGGGGGGAACACAGAGACTTCTCGATGCCGCCTTGCATGCGGGAAACATGCGGTTCGTTCACGTCTCCACCGACGAGGTGTATGGGTCAATCGAGCAGGGCCAATGGGATGAGAATGAACCTCTCCTACCAAATTCACCGTACGCGGCGAGCAAGGCGGGTTCAGACCTTATGGTGCGAAGCTTCCACCAAACCCACCACCTTGACACTGTCATCACTCGATGCAGTAACAACTACGGGATCCACCACTTCCCGGAGAAACTCATTCCACTGTTTGTGACAAACCTCATCGATGGTCTCCACGTTCCCCTTTACGGGGATGGAACCAACGTGCGCGACTGGCTTCACGTCGATGATCACTGCCGAGGAATTGCTCTGGCTCTCACGAAAGGAAAAGCTGGCGACATATACAACATTGGTGGTGGCACCGAACTCACCAATAAGGAACTGACCGAAAAACTCCTGGAAGCCACAGGACGGGACTGGAGTTTTGTTGACCACGTCGACGATCGCAAAGGGCACGACCAGCGATACAGCGTGGACATCACCAAAATCTCCCATGAACTGGGATACAAGCCTCAAGTCGATTTTGCGACTGGTCTTGCGCACACCATTGAGTGGTACCGCATCAACCGCGACTGGTGGGAACCTCTCAAAGTGCGCGCATCGCTATGAGCTCTGTTGTAGTGCTGGGGGCTGGTGGGATGTTGGGCCAGGACCTGATGGAAGTTCTCGCTCCCCAAAACCCCCGAGGGTTGACGCGAGACGACGTCGACATCACCTCTTCACACCAGGTGGGCGAAGCTGTTCATGGAGTCGACATCGTGATCAATGCAGCGGCCTACACACACGTTGATGCCGCCGAATCAGACGATGACACTGCTTTCCAGGTCAACGCTGTGGGAGCGGGAATTGTTGCCGACGCATGTCGCGAGGAAGGGGCACGCCTTATTCACGTGTCGACGGATTATGTATTCGGAGGTGAGGCGACAGTCCCCTACCCAGAGGATCATCCCCGTGACCCTCAATCCGCTTATGGTCGAACCAAAGCCGCGGGCGAGGAGCGGGTTCTTTCCGCACACCCTGACAAGTCAATCCTTATCCGCACAGCCTGGCTGTATGGAGAGCATGGTCCTAACTTCGTGTCGACAATGTTGGCTTTAGCCGCTTCTCGGGACTCGGTGAGTGTGGTTACAGACCAGGTGGGCCAGCCCACCTGGAGTAAAGATCTGGCGCGCATGATTGCGGCTCTTGCTGACTCGTCCGTAACGTCGGGAATTTTCCATGGGACAAATGCGGGCCAGGCGTCCTGGTGGGAATTTGCTCGCGCCATCTACACCCACGCTGGACTCGATCCTGAGCGAGTTCTCCCCACCAACTCCGCTGAATTTGTTCGCCCAGCCCCACGTCCTGCCTGGTCTGTGCTCGGACATCACCAATGGTCAGCGCATAATCTCCTGGAACCTCGTAGTTGGCAGGAAGCGTTTGATGAAGCCTGGAGTGAAGTCTTTAGTCAGAGGGCAAAGACCTAACATGCCCTCTGCCAGTGACCTCCCCGACTACGCCGTAGTCGTTGTCTCCTACGACTCCGGACCAGAAGTGCGAACGTTTGTTCACTCTCTGGAAGTGGCGACTCATCCCCCTTGTTTCCTGGTCATCGTCGAGAACGCTGCTGGGACGCCTGCGCCTCTGAAGACTGACATCCCCGTTCGTTTTATTCACCTCGCTCACAACCCTGGGTATGGCTCTGCCATCAACGCAGGGGTAGCAGCCCTTCCCCTTGAGGTCGAATGGGTGCTCGTGTCCAATCCCGATGTTGTTCTGGAGCCAGAGGCGCCGGAACGGCTGCTCCGAGTAGCGCTTGAGCACCCTCGAGCAGGAGCGTTGGGTCCGGCGCTGATTAACCCTGATGGCACGGTGTATCCCTCAGCCCGGGAGATTCCCGGTATCGGGATTGGGGCAGGTCATGCCCTGCTTGGATGGATATGGAAAACAAACCCTTGGACGAAGGCCTATCGAGGTACCTACGAATCGTTGGGTCCCCGACCGTCAGGATGGCTGTCGGGAGCATGTGTACTCCTAAACCACAGCGCCTTCACGGGTATTGGAGGATTTGACGAGAACTATTTCATGTTTATGGAAGACGTCGACCTCGGTTGGAGACTAGGAGAAGCTGGTTACTCCAGTGTCTACGTGCCCTCGGCGCGAGCCCACCACACGGTGGGGCATTCCACCTCTAAAGACAGATCCTCGATGGTAAGAGTCCATCACCAGAGTGCAAAAAGGTTTATTTCACGGCAATACCCGGCTCCCTGGCACTGGCCGCTCCGCACGATCGTGAAGGTCGGTCTCACGCTCCGGCAATGGCTCGTTCGTGCGGCTCACAACGCGAGACCAGGCAAAGCTCCCTAGGGAAGCTTTTTTGCAAGAACGCTGTCCCTCTGGGATTCGTGGAACGCAGTCAGCTTTGACGCAACATCCGCGTCCTGGAGTCCCAGGATGCGGAGGGCTAAATAGGCAGCGTTCTTTGCTCCCCCAATTGCCACGGTGGCAACCGGGACACCGGTGGGCATCTGCACTATTGAGAGCAAAGAATCCATTCCATCCAGGTGGGCGAGTGGCACCGGCACACCAATAACCGGCACAGTGGTCATCGATGCCACCATTCCTGGGAGGTGAGCAGCGCCGCCCGCTCCCGCGATAATGACCGAAATTCCCCGGTCCTTGGCATCTTTGGCGAAAGTTGCCATCTTGTCGGGAGTGCGGTGAGCGGAGACAATATCTTTCTCCACGACAACAGCAAAGCTCTCCAGAACATCCGCCGCATCTTTCATGACAGGCCAATCAGAATCCGACCCCATGATGAGAGCAACTTTCGGCGACGTCATGTCTTTATGCTAAACCGTCATGTGCGATCAAGGACACTGCAGTTCTTGCAGCGTCAAGTAGCGGCTCGATCTCGTCACCGACAACACTGACGTGTCCTGATTTTCTGCCGGGGCGAGCCGATTTTCCATAATCGTGAACCTTGATCCCAGAATGGGCACCCGCAACGGCAGGGATCTTCTCGTGATGAAGACCACCGAAAATGTTCACCATCACTCCTGACATCGCGCTGAGTTCAGTGGAACCAAGGGGAATGTCAAGAACAGCCCGGAGGTGCTGCTCGAACTGTGACGTTCTGGATAGCTCGGTAAAGATATGTCCGGAGTTATGAGGACGCATAGCCAATTCATTGACCAGTACCTCGCCGCTCTCAAGTACAAACATTTCCACGGCGAGCACCCCCGTCACATCGAGGTGATCAGCGATCGCCATGGCAACTTTGAGCGCACGCTCGGCAGTGTCCTTACTCACCAGAGCGGGCGCGATTACTTCGGAACACACCCCTCCGACCTGCCTTGTCGAGACTGCCGGCCACGCCGCGATCTCACCAGAGGGGCGCCTCGCTACGAGCTGGGCAAGTTCTGACACAAAAGGAACCTTCTCCTCGAGGAGAATCGGCCCGTTGGAGAGCCAATCGGCCAACTCCTCAGGGCGACTGAATACCCTCACACCTTTACCGTCATAGCCTCCTCGGGATGTCTTGGCCACCCACGAATCTCCTCCCACCTGGCCACCAAAGTCCCGGATGTCATCGGCCGACGTGGCAAGTTTCCATCGAGGCATAGGGGCATCGATTCCAGAGAGCAGTTCTCTCATGACTCCTTTGTCTTGGGCTGCCAGCAACGCATGGGGACCCGGTCGAACAGATACACCCTCGGCCTGAAGCGCTTCCAGCACATCAGCGGGGACATGCTCGTGGTCAAATGTCACCACATCAAGACCTTCGGCAAAGCCCAGAACCGTCGATATATCGCGGTAGTCACCGATATGGCTGGCTCCAGCACGAGCGGAGGAACCTTCTTGCTCGGCCAAAACACGTAGTTCGATACCCCACTCCACTGCCGGAGGGATCATCATGCGGGCTAGTTGACCTCCGCCAATGATTCCCACGTGCATGCTCACATGACCATCCTATGAGCGGGGAATATGAAAGACATCGCCTGCGTGGACGGTGAAGTCATCACCGTCGTCCGCTCTTACTCTCAATTCACCCCTAGGACCCAAGCCCTCCGCGGTGCCCTGTCGTTCTAAGCCGTCATCTCCGACTGACTGAATTCGCCCGCCTATCGTCCCTAGTGTTTGCCCGACATGATCAGACCAGAAGGCAAGGTGCCCCTCGCATTCGCGAGAGAGTCCCTCCTGAATCATGTGGTGGAGGGTGTCGCGCACAGGGCCCACTAAAGACTCGAGAGGATCCACAATCTCAACACCCTCGATGACGAGGGAAGTGCCGTCAGGATCTGGAAGGCGATCAGCAGCGGAGAACACATTGATGCCTATTCCCACTATGAGAGAGCCACGAACAGTCTGTTCCACGAGTGTTCCCGAAAGTTTCCGTGGCCCTACAAGTACGTCATTGGGCCATTTCACTTGCGCAACATCGAGGCCGAGGTTTCTCAGCACACGCACAAGGGAAGATCCAGCGAGCAAAGGGACCCAGGTAACCGGAACCTCCGCAGGCATTTCCGGAACAAGGACCGACATCGCGAGCGTGTCACCAGGTAGTGATGTCCACATTCGCCCCCGCCTCCCTTTGCCCTGGGTCTGGTTAAACGTATAGACCACGCTCCACTCGGGAAGGGTGTCCGCCTCGCGGAGCAACCACGTGTTGGTGGACTCCACCGATTCGAGATGGAGGGGCGAGGGAAAGTGAGCTTTCTCCATTAGGCAGGTGCGCCAGTTGGTTGCTTCCGCAGGAGTCTCAACAAGCCGGTAACGGTGAGAAGCTTCCAACCACTCCACACGAGCGCATACAAAACAGCGTGTCGAAGCCACCTCCAGGAGTACAGAGGAGCAACAGCATCTCCCAACTCAACCCTCGCTTTTCCTCGCACGACCGAGAAGACTAACCAGGACGCGACAAGTCTCCGATGGCGGGGGGTGGACACCGGGGAGAAATCACACCACTCAGGTTTCATGTCACGAACAGCTCGTTGAATATCGGTCAACTGATCTTCGCGTGCAACCATCAAGAGCCCGGCCCCAGGCTCTAGTGCACGACCTAGATGGCTGATGTGGAACTGGTCCGCGAAGCGAAGAAATTCGTCAGAAGCGAAATAATCGCGGTCGAGCTCCCCGTGTGAAAAGGCCTGGTATTTGCCTCTCACAGCGGCTGGGTTCATTCCCACATAGGACAGGTGAGCACCAGGCTCTCCCTCAACAAGGGGATGCTTCAGCCGTCTAAGTCGGGGAACCCAATGCTTACCAAGGAGACCATTACCCCATTTACCCCACCACTGGTGGGGTTGATATTCAATCCAGTTGGCCTTTCGCAGACACACTTGTGTGGGAATCGACATGATGCCCAACGTGTCACCCATGTTGATGAGTGTCCTCACCTGATCGATAGAGGGAATCTCATCGACATCAGAAAACAGGACCAGATCATCCGGATGGCGCTCGCATACCGTCTCGAGAAAGCTGTTCCGGACATAGGTTTCGACAGTCCAGCGCTCAGGTCCCGCCAGAACAGAGTCGGGGATTTCTATGTTCACAACCTCAACGTCATAGCCAAGGTCCCTGATTTCCTTCACTCTTTGGGAGAAAAAGAGCACCTTCTCGCGACCAGAGAATGTTGCGCGTGATTCGGCAATGTAGAACTTGTCGACTACGGGCGAGAGATAGTGGAGCCGGAGAAGAACAAGCTCCCACTCGTCGTTGGCCAGAACGGCATCGACAACCAAAACGACTGCTCACTCCTCATCAAACGACATGAGGGAAACATATTCTTGAATCATAGGAACTGCCCTCCTGAGCTGTTGGAAGGTCCCGCTTGCTGCTACTTCGCCGCCATCAATTAGGAAGACCACATCCGCTTTCTGAATAGTCGAAAGTCGGTGGGCGATTACGAAAACCGTTGTCTCAGTCCCCAGGTTATGAATCTGTTGAGACACATTCGCCTCCATCCCGGCATCTAGGGCGCTTGTGGCTTCATCAAGAACAATCAATCTTGGTTTGGTGTAGAGCGCTCGGGCCAATCCGAGCCTCTGAACTTGTCCTCCGCTGAGTGCCTCAGAATGCTTACCCAAATCAGAGTCCATTCCTTTAGGCAGAGAATCCACGAAAGCTGTCAACTGTGACTTCTCGATGACAGAGCGAATTAGGTCAAAATCGATTTCACTTTTCGTTACCCCCAACGCGATGTTCTCTGCAATCGACCCCGCCACTAAACCAGGGCGTTGGGGCACATAGGCCATGATCCCTGGGTGCTCCGATCTTATCCGCGTCGCTGGAACGCCTCCGATCAATACCTCGCCTTTGTCGGGAGAATTGAGCCCCAAAACCAGATCGGCCAGGGTCGTCTTCCCAGCGCCCGAAGGCCCTACAAGCGCAATGTAGGAGCCAGCAGGAGCGGTGAGAGAAACGTTCCTCACCGACGGCGAATCGTTTCCCGGATGAGTAAATACAACGTCTCGGATGGAAACTGATAAGCCCTTCGCCGTTTCGAGCTCGACCTCTGGCCTGCCCTTCTCCTGCTCGGCGCTTTCGGCAAAGAAGTTGCGGGCCTGAACCAGAATTTCCTGGGCAATTCTGGCTTGAGGGCCGATTGTTCGGAGAGAGGCAATTGCAGCTTGTAGTGGCAGCAATGCGCCCATTATTCGAACACCTCCCGTAAGGAATACTCCAGCTGCGACTAACCCTTCAGCTACCTCACCGCGCAGGAACTGCCATCCGACAAATGCGATGACACCAAGAATGAGAGCCGTCTCAACAAAATAACGGGGAACTGTGCCGAGAAAACGTTGCGTTGCCTCTCCGCTCGCCAGGAGAGCTCGAGCCTTCGCGAACAGGTTCAAGAAGAAATCTTCCTTGTGAAGAACGGAAATTTCCCGAAACGCGTCGACCATGTCAAGAGAGGTTTGGGTTACCAGAACGTTCCCTTCGGAAACCGCCTGTCCAGCTCTCTTCAAACTTCGATGAATCACAAACTGAAAACCACTGACTATTGCAACAAAGTAGATAACCACAGCAACGGTGGCAACTAGGTCTACGAGGCTGAAAAACACGAACATAGACACCACAAACAGTGACTCTGTCAACAAGATGCTGAAGCCACCTAGTACACCGCTGAACGTTGCGCTCGATGAGCCCGACACCGCCCACTGAATTTCGGCCCTTGAATAGCGCCTAAGCTTCGTCAGCCCTTGTGAGAACAAGAAGCGTGCTATCGCCTTTGCCTCCGAGGATTCAATTCTCGCGAGAAAATGAAACATCCAACGCAAGAGAAGAGTCGAGACGATCGTTTTGAGAAGAAAAAACCCGCTAATTGCGACTAGAAAGACCACGACCGTTTGCTCATCAAATTTTGGAACCTGGAAACCGAGAACGTCAAGTTGCTGTTCACCTAGAACGCCTGACGCTCCGTAAGCGCCCAGCAGACCAATTGCTCCAACCGCGACTATGTCAAAAAAGTTCGTCATCGTTCGGGTAGCAACAATGAGGATAAATCCCAGCTTTTGCTTCCTATTCAGCAAGGAAAGCGAGACACGAATTAACTCAATCACGCGCTGCGGAGTCTCATTATCGAATCTGTGAGAAAGGTCGGTCTGCCGGGCCTGTGCTCTGGCTCTTCAGCATTTCAACGTCCGCATCCACCATAATTCTGGCGAGGTCTGGGGTAAAAACTTTCGGGCTCCACTGAAGCTCCCTCAAAGCCTTTCCCGCGTCGCCCACCAAGGAATCTACTTCAGTAGGCCGGAGATAGCGCTCGTCGAATTTAACGTAGTCCTGCCACTTTAAATTAACCCGTGCAAACGACATCTCCAGAAACTCCTCGACCGAATATTTCGTTCCCGTTGCGACGACATAATCGTCCGGTTTATCCGCCTGCAACATCAACCACATCGCCTCGACGAACTCTGGAGCGTAACCCCAGTCACGAACAGCATCCAGGTTACCCAAGAACAAACTGTCCTGGAGGCCCTGTGAGATCCTTGCGGCGGCGCGCGTAATCTTTCGGGTCACGAAAGTTTCACCTCGTCGAGGGGATTCATGATTGAACAGAATCCCATTCGTCGCGAACATCCCATAGCTCTCGCGGTAATTTTTGGTAATCCAATAGGAATACACTTTCGCAGCTCCATAGGGAGACCGGGGATAAAACGCCGTCTCCTCGTTTTGCGGAGGCGGACTGGCGCCAAACATTTCAGAGCTCGAGGCCTGGTAGTAGCGGGTATTGATTCCCAACATTCGAATCGCCTCGAGGAGGCGGACTGAGCCGAGTCCGGTCGTGTTTCCTGTGAACTCCGGCTCATCAAAACTAACCCGAACGTGAGATTGTGCGGCCAAGTTATAAACCTCATCAGGCGCGACAGCGCTCAATAAAGTGGTGAGGCGCGAACTATCGCTCAGGTCCCCATAATGCAGAAACAAGCGGGTCCCCTCGAGGTGAGGGTCCTGATAAAGATGGTCGATTCGAGAGGTGTTGAAGCTCGATGACCGACGCACTATTCCGTGAACCTCGTAGCCCTTTGAGAGCAACAGCTCGGCAAGGTAGCTCCCATCTTGTCCGGTAATTCCGGTGATGAGGGCTCTTTTCTTGTGTTTCTGGCTCACTCTGTATCTTCCTTGTCTGCGGTTAGAGACGTTCTAGCGAGTATTTCACGCCCTACTCCACTAGCCCCACGATACGGCTCTTTATAGCATCAGCGTCGACGTTGTGGTGTTTGAGAACTTCTGCCGGTTGCCCGTTCGAAGGAATCCCACTGAGGCCAATTCGGTGGACCAATGTTGACGAAGTGTCCAGGTGAGCCTTCAGGATTTGGTACTTAGCAAGCGTCTCGTTGTGGTTCTCCAGAACGACGACGTGCGCGAATCCGGCCAGCTCCTCCAGTGCGGCTGCGCCCAACGGCGAGGCCATCCATGGCATCGTAAACACCGCAGGGGTGAAGCCCTCCGATTCAGCAATCATCGAGCTTGCCTGCAACGCTTCCTGCGCCAAAAGCGGTCCAGAAGCAACAAGAGCAACTTTCTCGCCCACCACGCGAGAAGTAAGTCCTTGGGGTGCCAGCGCGGTGTTTGATTCCTTAAGAGGAGACAAACCGCCCATACGGAAGTAAACGGGGTTGTCTTGCTGGAGAGCCCAGGCAATCCCGGCCTGAAGCTCAGCCCGGCAGGCCGGCTCGATGATGACCATCCGTGGGACTGATGACATCAGTCCCACGTCACTAACCGCCTGGTGGGAAAAACCAGGCGCACTTGGGACGAGGCCTGCGAGGAAGCCAAAGTAGAGCACACGGGAGTACTCGGTGGCGTTATTGAAAATCTGTTCTGCTGCCCGCATGGTCAAAAACGTTGAGAAGCTATGAACAATAGGGGTATTGCCGGCAAGTGCAAGAGTTCCCGCCATCGACACCATGTCCTGTTCTGCGATACCGGCTTGAATGTAGCGATCAGGGAAAATTTTTCTGGCAAGGTGAGTTCCCGTGTCATACGACAGGTCACCATCCATGATCAGAATGTCGGGGTGCTGGGCCATGAGCTCCGGCAAGAGCTCCTCCCAGTGGACCAACATGGACTCGGGCCTGGGCCTAGGTGTGTGGGCGTCAAACTCATTACGAACGACGTCTGCACCAAACGACGAGTCCACTACTTCGCCATTGAACGCTGCGACTAGTTGGGCAGTAGCGTCCTCGTAGAGGTCCGCAGCAATCGCGCCTGAGTGAAATTTGTAATATTCGCCAGTCAAGTCAAAATTTTCCATCCACGTCACGCCGGAGCCTTTGGTGGTCTTCGCCACGATGAAGCTTGGGCGGGCATCAGACTCGGCCTCGTTCAGTGCCCGCTCAATCTCGGCGGGCGCATGACCGTCACACTCGAGATAGTGCCATCCGACAGCCTCAACGCGGACTTTCAAGTCGCCAACGGGGAGCGTGTGGGCCGTCCAGGTGTCGGACTGAATGCCGTTGGCATCGACAATGGCAATCAGCTCGCTAAACCCGTGCTGGGCAGCACCAGGCATTGATTCCCATATCTGGCCCTCGTTGAGCTCGCCATCGCCCAACATCACGACGACGGGGCTGCGCGAGCTCAGGTTGTTCAAACGCTGTGCCTTGATAAACCCTTTGGCCTTGGAGATGCCCATGCCGAGAGACCCGGTGTTGGTGGGGACACCGGGAGTGATGGTCTCGGGGTGCCCGGGAAGGCCACCCAACCGACGAAGGGTGAGTAAGTCTTTGTCTTCCAATTGCCTCACCAGGTGCATCACCGCATAGAGCGCTGGCGCATCGTGACCTTTGGAGCTAAAGAAAATGCCGCGATCAATCTGATTGGCACTCAGGAAGGAATCGCCGGCAAGGAACTTCCGAACGCTCACCATAATGTCGAGGCTGCTAAAGCTGGTTCCGATGTGGCCGCTTCCCGCACCCTGGATGGCGGAGAGAGCATTGAGTCGGCACCCATTGGCCATCATGGCAACGTCATGATGGGTGTTCCACGCGTCGAGCAGTTGTTCGCGGCTCCAAAACGAGAGCTCGACGCCCGATGGCGAAGTCATAATTGTGGGCGCCGTCATCATTTCACTTTCTGGGGTGTGGGCAGTAAGTCTGGCTGGTCGCTGACTAGTCGCTCCATGGCCTTCCAGTCCATCTCTGAATTGAGGTCAAGGCCTTCAAAGCCTGGTAATTCCAGCGCCATCACTCTATCCCCCGAGATGGATTGGTGAGCCCGAACAGCGCTGGTGAGAACAATTTCCAAAGCGGAGCTTTGTATGTAGAGCTTCTCTAAATCTTGGGTGGGGCCGTTATACGACCCGCCCTGATCAAGAAAGGTCGTTGCCTCTCTGGAATCATTCACGCGCCACATCTTGCCGGGGTGCTCTGATACGGCGCGCAGGGCACGAATCGAGTCTGCCCAATCTGTGCTTCGCAGTTCTGTAAGCGCCCCGGCAATACTGGCGCCACGGCGAAGAGGACTTGGTGGCCTTAGCAACACGATGAACTCATCGTCTGTGCCGAGCCAATTCTCGAGAGCATGGTTCACAAACCCAATGTCGTGGGCGCCATCGGTTGCAAGCTCAGGTGGGCGAAGCTCTGGAACCTCGGCCCCATATGAGACGGCAATTGTCGCAATATCTGGACTATCGGTAGAACAGATAATTCGATCACACACACCAGATTCCTGCGCTGCCGCAATGCTGTAGGCGATCAAAGGGTGGCCAGCCAGGGGCCGGACATTCTTTCCAGGAATTCTTTTACTCCCACCTCTGGCAGGAATAAGCGCAACGGTGCCGGCCACGAATCAGGCTCCAAAGAAGGTGGAGACGATTTGAACATCCGAGTAGGCCTCAATTGCCTCAACACCGGCATCTCGGGAGCCATTGCCAGAATTCTTCACTCCGCCAAACGGGAAGTTTACTTCCGCACCGTGGGTAGGGCCATTGATGTTGATAACGCCAGCCCGAATCTGTGACACCAAGTGCTCCGCCTTGGTTATGTCACCACTCCACACCGCAGCAGTCAGACCAAACTCAGTGGCGTTAGCAATCTCTATGGCCCCGGCCGCATCGCTAAAGCTGAAGACTCGCATCACCGGTCCGAACACCTCGGTATTACCAAGTTCAGAGCGCGGGTCAAGCCCCGTCACCACTGCTGGCAACACCACACACTCGCCAACACCACTTAGGGTTCCATAGCGAGTCACGCTAGCCCCGGCTGACTCACACTGTGCCAGGAAGGACTCAAAGGCTTCGGCGCTGTGGGGATCAATCAGGGTCCCAATTGTGGCGTCATCACTGGTACCAACCAGCAGGGGCTTTGAGACTGCCTCGACCTCTGCGAGGAACATGTCGAGGACGGAGTCCTCGACAATCACTCGGCTAGCTGAGGCACACCGCTGACCAGCGTTAGAAAAAGCGCTGTCTCTTGCCGTCGCTGCTGCTTCTGTTATCTGGGCATCAGCACACACCACCAGCGGGTTAGAGCCACCAAGTTCGATGACCGTCTTCGCCAGGGTGCGAGAGGCAGCTTCCATCACGCGAACACCCGTTGGGTGAGAACCCGTGAAGCTGACCAATTCCGCACCGGCGTCAATGAGTCCCGCTGCAGCGTCCCCCTCACCATGGAGAACGCTCAACACGTCTTTTGGCACACCGGCGTCGTGCAGGATTTTCACAAACGAATCCGCGCTGCCAGGCGTATGTGGTGAAGGCTTCACCACGACAGCATTCCCCGCCATCAGAGCGGGAAATATCTTCCACGCGAAGTTTGGAATGGGTGCATTGTAGGTAATGATGAGTGCCGCAACACCGAGGGGAACACGTTGCAAACGTGTGTGGCGAAGCGGGATAGCACTTGGAAGTAGTTTTCCGACTGGGAAGCGACCGTGGGCTGCCAGCATGTAGCCCATCTCTATGGCCCCACCAATTTCGCCCTTGGAATCAGCGAGCGGCTTGCCAGTCTCGAGCCGAACCAGTGCGGCAAGCGCGTCCAGGTTGTCTTCGAGGGCCCTTGCGGCGGCACGAATAATCCGCCCCCTCGACTCAATCGTCGTGAGCTTCCAGGACTCATAAGCCAATCGGGCCTTGGCGACAGCCGCGTGGGCATCGTCACTGGAGCTGCGAGGGTACGACCCAAGGACCTCACCGGTCAGCGGGGATATCTTCTGGAAGATGTCCGTCACCACGTCATGTATCCCCCGTCAACAATCAAATTGTGCCCCGTCATAGACAGCGAGTCATCAGAGAGCAGGAACGTCAGCGCTCCCGGCAGTTCTTCACGGGGCACCATTCGAGCTTGGGGAACATGCTGGGTGAACTTGGAGACAAACTCTTCATCCTGACCGGCGGCGACGCCGCCGAGCGTCAACATGTTGACCCTGATGCCTTGGGGGGCTAGGTAGGTTGCGTATTGCTTAGTAACAGCCAGCAGTGCTGCCTTGGAGGCACCATAGGCCGGGTTCTTCATAGACCCCGCACCATCGTTGAAGTGCGAGTACATCGCTGGTTTTGGCGAGACAACCCCATACATGGAACCCAGTGTGACCACGGAGCTCGGATTTGCTAGATAGGGAAGCAAAGAATTCAACACGGTGACAACACCAAACACGTTGACCTGGAAGACGCTTTGCCAGTCATCAAAGGAGTAATCGCCAAGAGCCACTTTCCCACTACCAGGAACCGAATCGATACCGGCGTTGAGTACGACACCGGAAATATTCTGCGGCCCCCGATCCCCCACAATGGCTGAGCCATCCACCCCATCAGGGCGGGCAATATCAAGATCAATGACTCTAAGCGCGTCGTCGGAGGAGGCTCCAAAGCTGACCAGAGCGGGGTCCTCGGTCGCTCCGAGGCCACAGGCAATGACATGGGCACCCTCGCCCAACAACGATTCGATCCAGACCGGGCCGAGGTTACCGGCCGCCCCCACAACGACGACGGTTTTGCCCTGAAGTCGTCTAGCCAACCGCTACGTCGCTTTCAGCAATCGGCTGGCCCTTGGCAATCGCCGACACAGTTGCTTTCCCCACAATGCGATCAGCTGCGGACGGCGCCAAACCGGTCCCGGGGGCACGGTAGTCAAAATCCTCCATGGTCAAAACGTGACCGACTGGCAAATCCTTACCGGCCACAATCATCTTGGCAAGCTTCTTCAACGGCGCCTCTTCACTGGCGAACGGGCGCTTGACACCATCACCAAGAGCCTCAGAAGCGCGGTGAAGATCGCGAATCATCTTGCGAAGGCCTTCTGGCTCCAAAGAAAACGCGTGATCTGTACCGCGCATCGCGCGGTTCAGGGTGAAGTGCTTTTCAATAACCCGGGCACCCAAGACATAGGCAACCAGCGACATGGAAATTCCACTGTCGTGACCGGAATATCCAATGGTGACATCGGGGTAGCGCTCACGGAAGGTCGTGATGACATTGAGGTTTAGCTCGTCAAACTTGGGCGGGTAGCCAGCGGTGCACTGCATCACCGTGAGCGGTGCGCCCTCGGCACGAACCGTTTCGACAGCCCTGTCAACGTCTTCGATCGTCCCGCCGCCCGTGCTGATAATCATCGGAATCTTGTGCGAAGCCACGTACTTCAATAGGGGCAGGGTTTTTAGGTCAGAGCTCGATATTTTGAATAGCGGCACATCAAGACCAATGAGGAAGTCGACGCTCGGGAAATCCCAGGGGGTAGCAAAAAAAATCACATTGTTACGCTTGGCTTCGGCGATGCACTCTAGGTACTCGTCCTTGCCAAACTCCAGGGCTTCGCGGTGGGCGCCGTAGGTGGCGCCAAAAGCGTTCTCGCTAGCGTACGGAGCATCAAAGGCTTCTCTGGTGAACAGCGCCTTGTTGTCGCGCTTTTGAAACTTGACCGCACTGGCGCCGGCAAAAGCGGCGGCCCGAATCATCTGCTTGGCGATTTCGACATCACCCTGGTGGTTATTGCCGATTTCGGCAATAACAAACGGGAGTGAATCATCGGTAATAACGGTGTCCGCCGCCTGAAACCGGCGCGAAGAAGAGGAGGTTTTTGACATGACTATGAGCCTAGCGGGAATCCTCAGACTCAAGCTTTGGTAGCGCACCCGTTTCCCCCGCTCGTTGTGATCGGATCACAAGGAAGAAATAGCGCACATAGCGCATGACAAAATCAACCGGATGCCTAAAGGGATAAGAAATTCTAAGCCACATGAACAACCTGGTCTCAACTCTGTCGCGATAATGACTTACCTCCACTGTCTCGGGATGGCGCAATGGAAATGCAATAGGTGCGCTGGGACTTTGCAGGGTGAGGCTTTCGAACTTGGTGTGGGTGGAACCCACGCCAAAACCAATGTTGGTCACAAGGTTCACTTCGGGAACTACGCTGACATAGCCGCGCTCTTGGCAGTGGACAGAAAAAGGGATGTCCCAGGCATCCAGGTGTGCGGCATTTTTTAGCATCCGTCCAAAGCTTTGTCGCCAGACAAGGCTTGGAATGCGGCTAAGGATGATCTTCTGCTCCTCCTTGGTCCACGAATCCTTCAGGCCGTGTTCGCCACCAAAGCCCTCCCAGACTCTCTTCCAAGTGGCCCATCCCCAGGTGTGACCGGTGCCGGAAAAGGTGTAGGACTCGGGAGAAACCCGCTTGCCCTTCAAGTGGTTGTTGCCACTGATGACCGCAATGCGCTCATCAGTGGCAAAGCGCTCCAGGAGCTCCTCGCAGAAAGGAAAGAAGGTCTGCTCAGGCAAGCAGTCGTCCTCGATGATGATGGTGCGGTCAACATGGCTAAAGACCCAATCCAGACCGCTGGCTACCCGTCGCCTCGCACCCATGTTCTTCGGCGCGAAATTCGTGCGGACCTCGCACGGCCAATCGATGGCGTCAACGATCTGCCGGCCCCGCTCGACCACCTCTGCCTCGCCGGCTTTGTGTGCCCTCGGCCCATCCCCCACAATGAAAAGTTCTGCGGGTCGAGCGTCACGAATTCTCTCGAACACCGTCGCTGCCTTGTCGGGACGGTTGAAAATAATGAAGGTGACCGGGGCCCGTTTTGTCACGCCAGACAGCCATCGATTGCGGACAACATGACGACAATCCTAGCGAGGTCTAACTCACTGGGGGCGTGGATTCCGGGTAGCGTTGAGACGTGACGCATAAAGTTGTTCATATAACCTTCTCCAGCTCTGGAGGAGCTGGCCAGGTGGCGGCTCAACTCGCAGAATCTCAAAGAACTCTTGGTTGGGATGCGCGTCTCCTCACTCTCACACACAGCAACCTTCGAGAGAGTCCCCTGTCATTACCGGTGCACACCCTTCTTGCGGGTGTTGACGATTTCGCCCTGAGGGCACCGGATTTCGACGGTCTCATATCGCTCAACAGAGACCTGCTAGCGACATCGTTTGGCGAGGAAATATCCGGCGCTGCTATCATCCACCTTCACTGGATTAATGGGGTCACCTCACTCGAGAGAATTGCCGCCCTAGCGCCTCAGGCAAGAGTTGTCTGGACGTTGCACGATATGAATCCTTTCACTGGTGCGTGCCACCAATCCTTCGGTTGTACTCAGTTCACCACAGATTGCTCTCAGTGCCCCGCTGTGCGCAGCTATGCGCAAAAGTTGGTAGCCAAGGGATTGGCGAAAAAGGCATCGGCCCACCAAATGATGAAGAACCTCACAATCGTTACCCCGAGCCGTTGGCTGCAGTCGCTGGCCCGCAAGAGTCACGCTATGAAAGGCCACGACATTCGATTGATCGCAAACCCAGTCCGGGACATCTTCGGGCAACTCTCGACCAATTCCAAGGGGTCCGATGGTGCTCCAAAAGCATTACCCACAACTCAGTTCTGCCTAGTCGCTAAGGACCTTGATGACCCACTTAAGAATGTCGATTTTGCTGCAAACGCTCACGCCCAAGCGCGCACGACAAACCCCGACGTGAGCCTCGTTTTGGTCGGAAAAAACGGTGACAGATTCAAAAATCTTTCTGGGGTGACAGTCACAGGTGAACTCGGTGCACTCGCTATCCGAGACATCCTTGTCCAATCGTGTGCCCTGCTACTGCCATCCCTGGCGGAAAATGCGCCCATGGTGATGGCAGAAGCTGCCTGCGTGGGGACGCCAACGATTGCCCACGACATTGCTCCGCTGTCTGAAATGGTTGAGACTCTCGGATACGGGAGCTTGGTAAGTACCGCGGAGGAGATGGCTGACGAGATGCTCAATCTGCTCGCTCATGGTCCCGATGAACGCCTCGAGGCCAAGCGGGGGCAGCTCGCATCCGCAGCCCGCGAGCTCTTCGGGGCTTCCGAAGTGGCCGCCCGGTATCTAGACATCTACCGAGCAACCGCATGAGCACGCTCATTTGTTTTTCACTGAGCAGCACACTGCGTCCGCGTTCCGTAGTTGCCTCTCTGGCTCTTCACGAGCTTGAATCCGGGTCACCGGTGGCGGTCCTAGACGTGTCCCGTTTTTCCTATGTGCGTCAGGACCTCCCGCCCTCGTGGTTTGCTCGTTTCTGCGGCCAGACCGTGCACCACTCGGCTCTTGAAGAGTTTTTCTCACAGAGGGGTGTCCCTACTGCTCCGCTCACTGTCGGAGAACCCTCGCGAGCCCTCCCCGACCATGTCGAGCGCGAATTCCAGGATGGCGTATGGTCCGAACTGGTCACCTACGTTCGATCGGATTCACCGAACGAAAAGTCACTGTTCGTGAGGATATCCGCCAAGCGGATCGCTGATGCAGCCAGGCCGGCGTATTGGGCCCTCCGTGATTACCTAGCCAACAACAGGCCTCAGAAAATACTTATTCCCAATGGCCGAGTGGCTCACCAGCGCCTTCTTCTTCTTGCTGCCCAAGACTCTGGTGTTCCGGTGGAGTACTACGAAATTGGCCGCGCAATGCCATTGACCTATTACCGCGGCCCCTATCAAGTCCACGACCGCGTGGGGACGCAGAGCTATGTGATCGAGTCGACCGCACACCTCTCTGATGAGGACTGCGAAATCCTGGCCCAGGAGTGGCTGGATACCAGGATGGCCGAGGGCTCACCAACTAATCCATATTCTGCTCGTTGGGACTCGGCCGGAGAGAGCCACAAGCCTGGCTCCCAGCGCCAAAGAGCTGTCTTTTTCTCCTCAAGCGTTGACGAGTTTGCGTCCTACGGCGAATCGTGGATGCAACACGAGTGGAAGGACCAATTTGAGGCATTTGGTGCAATCCTTCGGAAACTTGATCCCACCGTTGTCGACTGTGTCCTCCGCATTCACCCCAACTTGATTAACAAAGGACAAAGCTACATTCGACGGGAGCTCCACAGCGTGGAGCTGTTGCAGAAAGAATTCCCACACCTGACTATCTATTGGCACACAGACTCAATGAGTTCCTACAGCTTGCTCTCCTCAGCGGACATGGTGTTTGTGGGCCGATCGACTCTCGGTCTCGAGGGAAGCTGCCTGGGCAAATCTGTCTGGACCACGACTGCCGCTCGCTATGACAACGTCGCTGATGTGAAGAGGCTCCTTTCTGCGCGCGACCTCAGTGAATCTGACCTCCAGCCCTGGACAGTGGACGCCTCGCTTGCGCACCGCTTTGTTGCCTCATGGGTAATTCAAGACCATCCTCTGGTGGTCGGAGAGCGACAGTGGTCGAGTTTTGACAGTGCTCGGGCGCCACTGTGCATTCGTTTTGGCACGCTCTTGGTGCGAAACTCCCTACTACATCGCCTGCATTTGATTAGGCTTGAAATCACCAGCAGGGCCAATGTTCTGCTCGGACAATGGATGGAGCGACGCGGCCATGACAGAGCCCACAAAACTAGGCCCTAAACACTCCGACCGCGCCAGTCAGTCGGTCGTGGCGTCTCTGGCCTCGGGGGGTGTCGTTGCTATTGCGGTAGCGCTTATGATTCTTCAGGCTCAAGCAGTCTTCATAAATGTCGGAGGCTTCAGCTTGTCGGTCTACGCGCTTGTCCTCGCAGCGGGGCTCCTAGTGTTGGCAACTGTCGCCCTTCTCTACCGAGCAGTCCTTGGCAGAAAATCGGATTCGGAGAGAACCCCAGCGCTCCGAGCGCTTGCGCTGCTCAGCCCACTCCTCATCTTGAGCGCTTACGCGAGCGTGCGTTTGGTTGCCGAGTGGCGATTAGAGGGTGCGCAGAATCTGCTTGCCCTGTTTGTGCTGAGTCTCGCGCCACTGGTTTTTTGGCTCTCAAATTCCTGGCCCCGACCCGATCAAGCTCTTCGCATAGTGGTGTGGGTGATGGGCCCCACAAGCCTCGTGTACCTTACCTTTCGATTCCTTGACCTCCCCGGCTTCGCTGATCGGCAGTTCGCCATGGTCGCTCTGGTCGGTCTTGCCGCCGCGGTCAGCCTCACCCCGCGGAGTATCGCGGAGAGAGTGGTTCCCTACCTAATTTTTGTCGGAATCGTCGCTTCCGGTTCCCGAACCGCCTCTGTTATCGCCCTGGTAGTACTAGCAACCCTCGCGCTGAGGTCTGCAACGTCCATCGTTCAGAAACTTTTTCGTCTGGCGATCATCGGGGCGGGAGGCGTCGGGGTTGGAGTGCTGGCTTTTATCGCCCTGGGGTTTGTCTCTGAGCGAGTAGAAGAGAGTGGTGTCTCCGGAACGGTGGCCGAGGTGATATTCAACAGCAACGGACGATTGGGGGCATGGGCAGAGTTTCTCAATCTGCTTAATTCTCCGACCGCCTGGGTATTTGGCCGTGGAACAGGCGCCGCAATGGACTTTGGTACCGCTAATCTCGATTTCTTTTCGCACCCCCACAACGAATACATCCGCTACCTGGTTGACCTCGGCGCATTGGGATTGATTCTGTTGGCTAGTGGCTGTGTTCTCGTCCTCGTCACGCTTCTGCGTTCACAGGGCTTCGAATTGGACGCCCCCCGAGCGGCAACGCTTGTGATTGTTGCCCTCGGAGGAATGGCAATGACTGACGGCCCCTTGTATTCCAGCTTCGTCATTATCCCCGCGAGCATGATTATTGGCATGGGGCTCCGTTCGCGCCGAGAAGCAGCGGCGGAACCTAGTGGGTAGCGCAACATCAAAATTCTGAGTGATTCTTGGTGGGCGCCAACCATCCCGGATTCGCACGCGGGCGTTAAGCTTCAAGTATGAGCACTTCAAGAGCCAAGACGCCCCCTGTGAAGACATCCGATAAAATTGACGAGCTGAAGTCCAGGCACAGCGACGCTGTAATGCTTCGGGAACAACGCGCAGCGCAGAAGCAACATCCGCGCGGCAAAGGTACCGCGCGCGAGAGAATCGGAAGCCTGCTGGACCACGGAACATTCGTTGAATTAGACGAGTTCGTGCGCCACCGCACTGCGGCTTTTGGCATGGACGCCGAGAGACCCTACGGCGACTCCGTGGTGACTGGCACAGGCACAATTCACGGTCGGCAAGTTGCGGTCTACTCTCAGGATTTCACCGTTTTCGGTGGCTCTCTCGGGGAGGTTGCGGGTGAAAAGATTCTCAAAGTGATGAGACTCGCACTGCAATCAAGGATTCCAATTATCGGAATACTTGACTCAGGAGGCGCGAGGATTCAGGAGGGTGTCATTGCGCTGGGAAAATATGGAGAAATATTTCGCCTCAACACAGAAGCGTCCGGAGTAATTCCCCAGATTTCAATAATTTGTGGTCCAGCCGCGGGGGGTGCAGTTTATTCCCCCGCGCTCACTGACTTTGTCATCATGGTCGACAAATCTAGCCAAATGTTTGTCACCGGCCCCGACGTTATCAAAGCGGTTACAGGTGAAGACGTTGATATGGAAACTCTCGGCGGGGGGCTCACCCACAACCAAACATCGGGCGTTTCGCATTTTCTTGCGGTCGACGAGGACGACGCCTTCGATTACGCCCGTAACCTTCTGTCTTATTTGCCCGAGGACAACGCGTCAGCACCTCCTCGTTACGCTCACAACGTTGACGAACAAGTCACGGACAGAGATATGGCGCTGAACCTCGCCATTCCAGACATGGCATCCACGCCCTACGACGTCACGACGATTATCGACAGCGTCTGTGACTCACAGTCGTTTCTCGAAGTGCAGCCTCTCTTCGCCCCCAATATTGTGATTGGCTTTGGGCGGGTCGAGGGGAGCTCTGTGGGGATTATCGCCAACCAGCCGAACCAGCTTGCAGGGACTCTCAATATCGATGCGGGTGAGAAAGCAGCCCGCTTCGTTAGGTTCTGTGATGCGTTCAATATCCCGATCTTGACGATTGTCGATGTGCCGGGCTACCTACCCGGCACTGACCAAGAATGGACGGGGGTGATCCGGCGCGGAGCAAAACTGCTGTATGCATACGCGGAGGCGACCGTCCCCCTCATTACTGTCATTACACGAAAAGCTTACGGTGGCGCGTACATCGTCATGGGCTCCAAACAGCTCGGTGCGGACCTCAACTACGCATGGCCCACCGCAGAAATTGCGGTCATGGGGGGACAGGGTGCAGTCAACATCCTGTACCGTGACAAAATTCGTGAAGCAGGGGAACAGGGTAAAGAAGTCAAGTCGTTCGTGAATGAGCTCGCTACTGAGTACACGTACAACGTAGCTAGCCCCTTTCTCGCCGCGGAGCGTGGCGAAATTGACGGAATAATTGAGCCATCGACAACTCGTCTAGCCATCACACGTGGACTGCGCACCCTTGCCAAGAAGAAGCGAGAACGCGTGGCGAGGAAGCACGGAAACATTCCGCTCTAGCCGCGAGGACTATGTTCCCGCAAGACAGACTCGTAGACCCTCTGGATTGCGCTTAGCCAAGCATCAACCGAGAACTTCTCCAAATAGACCGCGCGAGCATCACTCCTTGCTTCTACGTTGTTCCTCACCGCATCAAGGGCTTTAGGCAACTCTGCCCAGTCATCAAATACTCGACCACCCCGCCCGCCATTGTCGCGAATGTCCCGGGCTGCGGCGTTTGCGCCAAAAGCAACCACAGGGCGCGCGGCCCTCAAGCTCTCCATGTAGGTCAGCGGGGACACTTCAGCCACTTTGGAAGGGAACACCAGACCGTGATGGTCACTAATGACCTCATGAACTCGATCATTGGAGATAGGTCCACGGTATTCGATGTCATCGGTCAACCTCTCGAGGAGCTGCTCTCGACCCGGGCCATCACCATAAATGCGTAATGCAGTCCCCCGTGGCCACGACTCCACAAGATCGAACACACCCTTCTCTTCGGAGATTCTTCCGACGAAGCACCAGCCCTCTACATCGTGATCTTTAGGGCCCAGTACAGCGATGTCAGGAACAAAATTAGGCACTACAGCCGTTGACTCTAGTTTGCCACTGAGATCTTCAAAGGTTTGACGCTGGTGTTCAGAAAGAAATATGGTCCGCGCGACGTTGCGGGAAACATAGTGCTCGGGGAAACTTTGTGCCGTGGCAATCGCAAGAGGAATCGTCGCCACAAACGAGCCCCGGTAACACTTGTGAATGAGCCCCTGTCGGGAGTTTTTCGTGGGACATAGGTCACACGGCGCCCCATCTCTGTAAAGAGTACCCGCGGCGCAGATTGGTCGATAGTTATGAACACTACGCACTACCGGTGCCAAGATTTTTTCGATCCATCGGTAGCCCCAGTTGGGAAACAGATTATGGATATGGACGATATCGGGCTGAAACTCGGCAATCTGTTCCTCAGGCGATGCACCGCGTCCGGTCGCTACCCGCCAGGCACTTGCGGCCCTGTAATGCAGACCGTGTGTGTCAAAATCATCACTGTTCTTGGACACAAGTTTCACCGAGTGACCGGCTGACTCCAGCGCCGCAGCCTGCGACAAAACAGCTTGGTTCTCGCCGCTGGGAGAATCAGTCTGATAAAAGGAATTAACGATTGCTACGCGCATTGTGATTAGCCTAAACGACTCAACCGGCCGGCAACGATCGCGCAAGAGAAACCCGAGGACCTAGCGATACCCGCTACCATACCAATGTGATTGCCTCAGCAAAGGAAATAGCACTGTGGCTTAGAGGGCTTGAGCCTGAATTGTGTCATTACCTATTAGCGACCTCAGATCCCGCCCGGGTTGTGTCGCTGTGGGAGTTCGATCGAGCGGTGAAAGCGTTGGCAACACGGCACTTGGAGATCGCAGTCGTCTCGGGATCCGCAAGAGAGCCAGAGCTTCAATTATTCGGCGGTGACTACACGCTGACACAATTAAATTACGAAGACAATCCCGGGTTGTTCGATTTAACGCTTGACTGGTCTACGAAACCGTGGAAGGAGTTCCACAGCCGATTTGATCTCATACTGTGTGAACAAGTCCTTGAGCACCTGCCCGAGCCTCAAAAAGCTTTTGAGAACCTGAAAGTACTCGCTCGAGATGGAGGTCTGATTCATGTGAGTACTCCGGCTCTCAACAACACCCATGGAGAGCCTTACTTTTTCTTCTCAGGTTTTCACCCCCGGGTGCTTGAGCACTTTAGTCACAAATCGGGCTTTAAGGAGGTCGTAACTGGATCTTGGTCGAGCAATAAAGCCAGTCGAATGTACGGGACGTGCGACTGGGCACCGCTCGCCGAAAGCGGACCACTGCGTTTCTACTTGATGAGTCTGCCCGACCTCGTCAGACAGCCTAAAAAGCTGGCTCGAACCACACTCAACAGAATTCGAAATATGGCTCTGTACCCTTTCCAGCCTCTGTTTTCCCGAACAGAAACCACCAACTACGTTGTGTCATGGCTCTTTGCCACAAAGTAGCCCTCGCCTTTATGCAGGGCAGTCAGTCTCCGGTGACACCACGAGCTAAACAGCGCGGGCACTCGCGGTGAGCGTTATCATCAAGCCGATGGGGGGGCTAGGAAACCAGCTTTTCCAATATGCGGCTGGGCGAAGAGCAGCCGTCGGCCACGGGGTTCCTCTATATGCGGACCTCGGCCATTTCTCGAACAACTCACTTCGCAATTACCAACTCGACTCGTTTGCGTCTGTCATAAATCCCAACCCTGAAGGCGGACTGGCAGGCCTGGCGACCAAAGCGTTGTCCCTCATCGACTCAGCGCGGAGCGACCGCGCTCATGCCTTGGAGCCCCTATTCTTTGGGCTGGTTCGAGAGAGGAATCATTGTTTCAGTGAACGTTTTGTAAACCTTCCCCCGCGAGTGACCATGCGGGGATATTTTCAGTCGTGGAGATACCTGGCGGGACAGGAGACATCTCTGAGGTTAGAATTGGCAGACATCACTGTCCCCTCACAGTGGTATATCTCGCAGGCAAACTTTCTTCGCGAACTCGGTGAGTTTGTCGCAATTCACATCCGCCTGGGCGACTATTTGCTGGACCCGAACTTTGGGCACCTAACAAATACCTACTTCGAGTCGGCGCTCGAGTCTGTCGATTCGGGGGCGAGTCCAATAGTCGTCTTTTCGGACGAACCATCACGAGCCGCGGGGCTACCCTTCGTCCAGAACATGAGCACACGACAGATCATTGTTGTCGATCCTCCACCCGGAAGCGCACCCATCGAGTCCCTCAACCTATTGGCACTCGCCAAAGACGTGATTATTTCCAACAGCACCTTCGGATGGTGGGGCGCGTGGTTGGCTCAGGCCAACCACGGCGGTCGCGTGATTGCGCCGACCCCATGGCTCTTGTCAACCGAGTTATCCGAGAAAGATTTGATTCCCTCGAACTGGACAAGATTGGACTCGACCACTGGGGAAAGGCAGCAAAGCTAGGCTCTTTCTACCGACAATCGTTTCCGAACTCAACTCATCGCAGGAAGGGCTAACGGCACCGTTGATAGATTTTCCAATCTACGTGATTAACCTCGAGCGCTCCCGGGACCGACGAGAGGTGATGCGCGAGCACCTGCAGTCCCTCGGACTACGTTTTGAGTTCCTCAACGCCGTCGATGGGACACGGCTCAACCCTGATCAAATCAGTTTATATTCAGCAGTCGCAGCGCAAGAAACGATTGGTAGGGAATTGTTGCCTGGAGAAATTGGTTGCGCGTTGAGCCACTACGAAATTTATCGACGGATGGTTGAGGACAGCACAGAAGTTGCCCTCATCATCGAGGACGACGTCGCACTCTCAACCGATCTAGTGGAGGTGCTCCGGGTAGCAGTTAAGGGCAATTTCGAATGGGACCTCGTCAATCTCATCACTGACGTTGATGAGGTAATCCGTGAGGACGAGATTTTGGCGTCTCCCTACCGGCTCACCGACTTCAAAGAGATGCCAAATCGCACCGGGGCCTATCTTCTTCGTCTCAGTGGAGCCCAAAAGCTGGTTAAATCGGCACTCCCCGTCCGGATGGCTGCCGACACTCTGACCGGCGACTTTCAAGCCTCCGGCTTGGTTCTCCGGGGTATTTTCCCTCCGCTTGCGACGCTGCTACCTTTCCAATCAACCTTTCAACGTGGGAACTACCCGCCAAAATCCATCGTATGGGCAAGGAAGGTGCCCTCCGAGGAGGCTGACAACATCGTTACCTTAAACTCCGAACTCATCCCATCCCGCGCCTGGGTCGTGTGGCATACAATCCGCTCTTACCTAGGCCCGGTAAAGCGTGCCCTTCTCAAGATGATTCGGTCTTCAGCATTTGGAAGACGATGACGTCCAGTAACCCCGGTATAGGATCACGAATTCCTCGCGTTTCTGTGGTCACGGCGGTAAGAGATTCTGAGGCTTTTGTCTCCGATGCGGTTGCGAGTGTTCTTAGGCAAACCTTCGAAGATTTCGAGTTCATAATTGTCGACGACGGCTCAACAGATGGCACCCCGAAAAGGCTGACGCTTTTCCACGATCCGCGAATTAGAGTGACTACCCTCAGCCAGTCAGTCGGGCCATGCGAAGCGAGAAATATCGCCATTTCTGAATCCTGCGGGGAATTTATTGCCATTCTCGACAGCGATGACATTTGTCACCCACAACGATTAGAAACCCAAGTCAGATTCCTTGATGACAGACCCGCTTGCGGCGCGGTGGGAAGTTGGGCAAGGGTTTTTGGCGCTTACAGAACTGTGAGGCGGTTTCCATTGTCGAACAATGCGTTGCGCGCTTCCTTGATGCTGGGGAACCCGTTCCTTCATTCCTCTGTCATGTTTCGTCGCGAGGCCTTACCGCCGGATTCAGTTCCATACCTTAAGTCCCGGATTTACGCAGAGGATTACAGTCTCTGGCTCCGGATTTCTGAGCGCTGGAAACTTGCTAACATCCCAAAAGAACTAGTTGAGTACAGAACACACCTGAGACAAATCTCTGAGAGAAATAGTGGCAAGGCCGGCCACGCGTTTCTTGCAGCGAGAAATGATTTTCTAACCAGGCTCGGACTTCGAAAGTTGCGCACTCAAGGGCTATCCCTCACCACCATCGCATACCTTGACAGATCCCTGAGTTCAAAAGGCTGGATCAAGAGGTATGTTCTTTACTGGTTTTGGGTGCGGCACATCGGAACTCAAATTAAGAACTCAGTTCTCGCTCGCTCTCATCGGAACCGATGGGCGTCTAGCCTAGTCAAGATGGGTAGAAGAGCGAAAACTCTTCACACGTCTTCACCATAGGGACGGCGCCTAGACGGAACCGCAGTCCCTTACGGACACGTTTCTGGCCCAAACGAATTTGGACTGGCGCCCGACATCATCGCACCTTAGGGGCGAACGGTTGAGCCAAGCACTCCAAGTCACCGTCCTTACGCAGAATATTGCTTGAACATTGATTCCCAGTATGGCAACCACAACTGCTCAGTCATTCTGGGGTCAAAGCCCTTGTTCTGAGAAACAAAATCAAGCAGCAATTTTTCGGTAAGCTCCGACAACGAATCCACAATCAGTAAAGGGAGCTCTAGTCGCGCAAGTGACCGAGACCACGGAGTCGACAACAACACCGGAAAGTTGCCAAAATATAGTGTTTCCCAAACCCTATGGGTGTCTGATCCATTCCCCTCAAGACAAAGGACGAAACGAAAGGTCTTCGCCACGCGGAAATACTCAGACGAACGCAAGTAGGAAGTGTTTACTCTGAATATCTGTGGCTTTGCCAGAGCCTCCTCTACAATTCCTGCGCGGACAGGGTTAGTGTCCGACATTGGGGGGACGAAAACCTTATCTTCGATTCGGGCTTTGGTGTGGGGTCGGTAGTAACGCACAATCCCACGCCGACCGAGCCTCAGATTTTCAATACCAATCGGCAAAGTCTGCACCCGCGGACTATCGATACCTGAGTTCTGCGCGAACCACATCACAATCGACGCAGGAAGATCTGGCGCTTCTTCCCAATTCTGGTCACCATTTCCTGAGATCAAGACTTTGGCACTAATCAGATGGCTATAGGTTTCCAGAAGGAAAACCAGCCGATCAGAGTTCACAAAAATCACACGGGCACCCTCGAGGGCGTCAGTATCGATTACATCTAGCCCGCTTATCCCGAATGGGTAGTAATCGGCGAGAGTCGCTAGTGAATCACTCGAAATGAAAGGTGCGTTTGTTTTTCCAGAGTATCCAAGTTGACGAAGTCGAACAAACAAATAGTCAATAAAGCTCATTTGGTGTCCGACTGTCACGAGCTCCGCGGAGGTAGGAACCTGCACCATCGCGACCTCCAAGACTTAATAATCAAACCTCAGCTAAAGAGAATACCTTGCAGTTCCTCGGGGAGACCCGGCTCAGGCAGAGAAGTAGGCAAGCTCACTACGATGGAGGTCAGGCCATCGGGACATTTGGTTGCCTCAAGGCAGGAGAGCGCAGCGACAAACACACCAGAATGTAAAATCAAAACGGCCAGCTATAAACGTCGCCACGCTGTGCCAATTGGGAAAACCATAGCCTCGTTCATGCGAGGAATCACAGATAACCAAAACTTCGAGCCCCTCCCTCGCATGAAACCTGCTCATAGAGTGGAAAATGATGACCCAAAGGGAACGCCTAACACCCCAAAGCTTGCCACTGCGGGGACCAACTAAGGCAAACGCCTCATACCTTGGGATTTTCCCTCTAACTGTGATAGCGTCTCGCAGTGGAAATGAGTCCGAGGCCCTTGAGCTCAATTGTTGCGGATATTGCAAACGAGGCGTTCCCCCGCGGTGGATTCTATGTTGAGGCCGGAGCTCACGACGGAATTTTCTTTTCGAACACCAATGGGCTGGATACCAGCAAGTGGCAGGGCCTCCTTGTGGAGCCTTCGCCAGCGGCATTTGAGTTACTCAAGAGAAATCGCCCTGAGGCTATTCTCGAGAACGTTGCCCTGGTTGAGGACGAATCTATCACCTCGCTTAGCGGGACTTTTGAAGATGGCAGTGCCATGGGAAGTGCCGATCGGCAGCTTATGCAGCGGGACGCTGCCCGCCCCCGAAATCTCCGAGAGAAGCTCGAGACTATTGCTCGCGCTAAACTAGGGATCCCACCGATGACTCGAACCGCAATTGTGAACACAGCCACGCTCGATCAACTTCTTGAAAAACACCGTATTGAGTCTATCGATTTACTCATTCTCGATGTCGAAGGCTACGAGGCCAAGGTCCTTGATGGTTTTCGCTTTGTGCCTAAACCAAAATTAATGATAGTCGAAATGCGACAGCGAGATTGTTTCGAAATTTCCACACGGCTGTTGGCCTCTGGCTACATACTGGCTGCCAATTTGTCGAACCTAAGCTTGAACCACAACCCTTTGTTCAGCGGCGACCACCAAGATTTCGCTTGGGTGCGAAGTGACTGCTCGGATCTCCTCAAGGTTGTGGCAGATGTGGAACTGTTCTCGTGATGTTTGAGTACTTCTCAGGGTCTGAAAATAGCTTCCCACTGCGAAGGACGCTCGTGAGTCGGGCCTTGATTGCGTTTCGGGGTGGAAACTATCTAGCTACTAACCTCAAAATATAGGGCCATTGTCAAACCAAACTACGGCTAATCCGAATCAACAGGCATGGCCTCTGAGCTAAAGTCGCTCAGGAGGAAGGAAGGGATTGCGCTTCACACTGTAATTTGAGTTTAACCTCAACAAGGTGTTTTCTCTCTCATCTAGAAGGCTGTGTGCGCGAATAGAACACATCCCCGTGAAAATAATCTTGTGGAGGGTTGAGGCACGTGAAGCCACGTTCAGAAAGGAATCGGTCTAACTCTTCAAATCGGACACCTCCGGAGTAGTGGTCAATGGTGCTCACCTCAATCTCCATTGTTTGGCAATGTCGCAACAGTCCTCCCGAGCCCTCAAGCGCCGCCAATTCTGAACCCTGAATATCCAAGACCCAATGAGAATGTGACCGGGCTTGATCATCGCTAAGCAGCGAAGCAATCCTTTTCATGGGTAACTCGATCTCATTCGTCATTTCTAGCTTTGTCGAAAAATGACCGATATCGCTACCAAATCGAAAGACCGAGGAGGACGAATAGTCGTTGCTCGCTAGCAAGAAAGGAGTGCTTACCAGGTTGCGGTTGCCGACCAAGGCGCAAATGACCAAGTGCCCATTGTCTCCGTCGAACTTTTCTTCTAGCTGGGCAGCGAGCTCGGGTATAGCTTCGACCCAAATAACTGTCTTGCCGAGCTCACTGTACGCCTTGTGTTCTTGAGCCCGGTGTGCCCCGATGTGTAAAACCCCAGTTGAACCCAAAATGAATTGGTTGCGCAGAATTTTTTTTGAGATATAAGTGTGTTCAACTTTTTTTTTGACCCATTTTTTTCCAAAGTTCATAAGCCAACCGGCCTCCCAATTTCTCTGCTCCGTGACCTACTACACTAGTCGGTGCCGCGCTTCTGCGGAGAAGTTGATGGGTTTGAAGCAGACACATGATGGGCGAAACTATCTCTGATCCAACAGCGACGTTCGTGTTTGTTTCCCTTGGACTGAATCCAGCACCAACCCTCTCATTATTTGCCCAGAGGGCTTTGGAACAACTGCCCGGTTCAAGAGCAATTTTGGTCACTGATCGACCGGCCCACTGGGATTCGACTTTTCCCGGTTCAGTGATCCGATACACCGGAGAAGACAGGGATTCAGCCGTCTTAATGGCAGAAAAGAGGGAAATTTCACGGCGACTCGTAGCGAATGGGTATTGGATCCTTACACTCGAAAGGATTTTCGCATTGCGCTGCGCTGTCCAACAATCAGTTAGCTCTGAACCGCTGATTCACCTTGAGTCCGACAGCCTATCCCAGGTCAACTCAGAGGTACTAGACCAGCTCAAAGCGAGGTGTTCGAAGATCGCTGTGCCTTCAGATGCTCCGGGGTCTGGCTGCGCGAGTATTTTGTTTGCTCCGAACGCTGACAGCCTTAGGCAGGGCCTCGACGAATTATCAACGCTCCTAGGGCGCCAAACTGAATGGATCTCCGACATGGAACTTCTCGGGTTGGGAATCGACGCTGGCCTAGTTGAGGAGCTCCCAACCCGCCCGAGCATGGGCTGGACAATCCCACCGAAAACGGGTTCTACAGCGCCCCGACTTCTGATCTTCGATGCCTTGGCACTTGGCCTCTACCTTTTTGGCAGAGACCCGTTGCACACCGATGGCGAAATCTTGGGGGGTTACCAGCACGCAAGATTTGAAGTCGAGTTGAATACATGGGAATGGCGCCTTAGGGCCTCAGAGGGCCCAAAGCCAAGACGCTACACTGTCGAAGGTTCAACTGCGCCGTTCACCAGCATTCTTCCCGGAAACTTGCACGTTCACTCTAAGGAGCTGATTCCCGAAATTAATCCCGAGTCCGAATATTGGTCTCGCCTGCTCGACGAAGCAAACGGTTTGACTGCCAGGACAGCGCGAACCGGAATAAGTCCCTACCGGTTTCAGAGGCTTCCCATTTGGAAAAGAGTCGTCTTCTTCCAGAGCAAGACTCGTTCAGAGAAGAGAGACCTAGTCCGAGCTTTGCTGCGAAAAGCATTGCGGGCGATACTGGTGCGTCGCGATCGTCGGAGAAAATGGTGACGATGTTCAAGATATCTTCGGCTGAGACCCCAACGGTTCCCGAAAGTCCCCTAACTTGACTAAATCTGCCGCTTACCAAAGGTTCCCCTCTACTGGACCCCCTGAAGCTAGCCGGTCAAGATAGTCTTTCGCGTGATTCCCGTGCTCCAAAAAGTTCTTGCCATCACAAATCACGCTATCGAACTCCTTTTTCAGGGATACGAAAAAGCACGGAGGTCCGGTAGCCTGAAATTCAAGGAGTTTTATGATTAGCCTTTTGCCATCCGTCATAAAATAGGCCGCAAGGGCATAAGTTAGGCATGTGAACATCTCGAAAATCCTTGTAGCTAACCGAGGCGAAATCGCAGTCCGAGTGATTCGAGCAGCGAAAGACGCTGGCATCGCCACTGTCGCCATTTATGCGGACCAAGACCGGAATGCTCGCTTCGTTCGCCTCGCTCATGAGGCATACGCCCTGAATGGCAAAACGTCACAAGAAACTTATCTCGTTCCGGAAAAGATTCTTTCCATTGCCAAACGCTCGGGTGCAAATGCCATTCACCCTGGCTATGGGTTTCTCTCTGAAAATGCTGAATTTGCGCAGATGGTCATCGATGCAGGGCTGCTTTGGATTGGTCCACCCCCCGCCGCCATTAGATCGCTTGGAGACAAGGTTTCCGCTCGCCACATAGCTCAAAAAGTGGGAGCGCCTCTTGCGCCAGGAACCCCAGACCCTGTTACCTCGGCCGATGAGGTCGTTGCTTTCGCCAAGGAACACGGTGTTCCTGTCGCAATCAAGGCAGCCCATGGCGGTGGCGGTCGAGGCCTCAAGGTGGCTTACACGCTCGAGGAAATTCCCGAGCAGTTTGACTCAGCCACGAGAGAGGCACTCGCGGCCTTCGGGCGCGGGGAGTGCTTTGTCGAGAAGTACCTTGAGAAGCCACGCCACGTCGAAACCCAATGTCTCGCAGATGCGAACGGAAACGTTGTTGTCGTGTCCACGAGAGATTGCTCGCTCCAAAGGCGACACCAGAAGCTAGTGGAAGAAGCACCAGCACCTTTCCTTACCGAGGCTCAAGAAAAGCTTCTGTATGAGTCATCGAAAGCCCTGCTGAAAGAAGCGGGTTACGTGGGGGCGGGAACCTGTGAGTTCCTCATTGGCAAGGACGGCACTATTTCGTTCCTCGAGGTGAACACGCGCCTTCAGGTGGAACACCCGGTCTCAGAGGAGATTACCGGAATTGACCTCGTGCGAGAGCAGTTTCGTATCGCTGAGGGTGGAGTTATTGACTACGACGACCCTCCCATCCACGGTCACTCCATTGAGTTCCGCATTAATGGAGAAGACGCAGGCCGTGGGTTCCTCCCCACTCCAGGACCTATCCACTCTGTCCGGTTCCCCGGTGGTCCAGGTGTAAGGGTCGACTCCGGTATCACCACCGGCGACATCATCACGGGTTCCTTCGACTCACTACTCGCAAAGCTCATTGTCACCGGGGCCACCCGGAAAGATGCTATCGAGAAAGCACGTCGAGCCCTCAAGGAATTCGAAATCACAGGTTTGCCTACCGTCATCCCTTTCCACCGCGCCATTGTGGAGGAGCCCGCATTCATCGCCGATGCTGGCTCAGACTTCCTTGTGCACACCAGGTGGATTGAGACTGAACTCGAAACTGCCATCGAACCCTGGGATGGAGCTATCGAGGACGGCTTCGACGCGGAAGAGCTCTATCGCACCGTCGTTGTTGAGGTCGAGGGGAGACGCCTTAAAGTGGGAGTTCCCGCTGGAATTTTCGCGGCCGGACAGCGTGCCACCCTCGGAAAAGCTCCCAAGCGAGCCATCATGGGATCCTCAGCAGCTGGCGCGTCCGAAGGTCGCATCACCTCTCCGATGCAAGCAACGGTCGTCAAGGTACTCGTCGAGCCGGGAACCACAGTGGTTGCCGGGGATCTCCTGTGTGTACTGGAGGCCATGAAGATGGAGCAGCCGATTATGGCACCTATCGATGGCAAAGTGGAGACCGTCGGTGTGAGCCCGGGCGACTCAATTTCCGGTGGACATCTTCTTGCTGTCATTGCCTAAGATTTCCGGCTCACTCCAGTCTGGATAGTCTTGATGCATGACATCATCTGACGGCTTTTCTGATCCTTTTGTCCTGGCCGAGCAGGCCGCCGGGGTCATCGCCGAGGCAACGGGCATTGCGACACATGACCTAGCCCTCACCCTGGGAAGCGGATGGGGCAAGGCTGCCGACCTCTTGGGTGAAACGACCACAACACTCGATGCGTCAGAAGTCCCGGGCTTCTCGTC
>Ga0255756_1000950_pt1 | contig 34077 bp, 17 predicted proteins | sample 011ome_20_FD_179956 | JGI IMG/M metagenome (GOLD analysis project Ga0255756, IMG submission 179956) | Coastal salt marsh microbial communities from the Groves Creek Marsh, Skidaway Island, Georgia - 011509CT metaG (version 2) | ecosystem: Environmental > Aquatic > Marine > Intertidal zone > Salt... | reverse complement strand
CTTGGAGAGACTTTGACATCAAACGATGGCGCATCAAAACGACACGCACGACCGAGGAGGGGGGGGACCCGGACGATCATCCGTGAAAACGTTCGCGATGGGCGACAAAGTGAAGCAGATGAAAGAGAAGGCTGGGAAAATGTCGGCGTTATCCTCCGCGTTCGTCGCGAAAACGGTGAAGAAGACGACGTCGACGATGAAGATTCCACAAATTGGAACGATGTCGACGGGGAACCACCGTTCGAATACTGGAAGCGCTGTGAATACTACTACTAATACTAACACCAACAATGGATTGAGCTCGTCGTACGGACGGCAAAGTCCCGGGATTCCCGGAAAGAGCAGTTTTGAAGGGACGAGCCCGATCGCGTTCGCCGCGATGGAGGAAGAGCGGAGAGCGAGGACGATTGGGGTGAATACCACGCAACAACAGTATTCCACGAAAGAAGACGAGGAAACCATGCGTAGATTGCGAGAGCAACTGGTGGACGCGCAGATGCGACACGACGAGACCGCGAAAGTTGTTTTGCATTTGCAAGAAGATGTAGAACGAATTCAACGGGAGAAGGAGGATTTGAGGGTGAAGAGCGCGAAGATTTGGCAGGAGCAACAGGATGCGCTCGCTGCGAAGGAAACGGAGCGGAAGACGAGGGAGGAGGAAGGCGAGGCGAGAGAGAAGGCGAGGGAAACGGAAGTGGCGAATTTAGTCGCGAAAGTGAATCAACTGGAAAGAGAACGTGCGAAAGAGAAAGAGATGAAGGCGGAGAGTGACGTAAAAGTAGACGTAGGAAAATTTGAGGAGGAGATTGCAGATTTGCGGAAGAAGTTAGAAGCGGAGCGAGGGAAGGTGGTTGCGGCAGAGAAGAGCGTCGCAGAGGAGAAGGCGAAAACAGAAAAAGTGCTCGCCGATGCATCTGTTGCTGCATCTGTAGCTGTAACACCAACCTCGAGCGAAGAAGAAAAGAGCGAAGAAGAAGCGCTCAAAAAAGAGATTGAAAGCGTGAAGACTGAAAACGAGAAATTAAAAGCTGAAATCGAAACGATTCGGGCCTCGGAAAGCAAGTTACGAGAAGAAAACCAGACGCTTCAATCGACCGCCTCAACATCGACGCAGGATAAGTCTGCGAGCGAGTCCGAACACAAGAAAAATATGGATGCTCTTACTTTGGAGCTCTCTGCGGTTCAATCGAAACTATCCAGCGAAATCGAATCCAACAAGAAAGCGCTGGAAGATGCGCGAAAGCAACTCGAAAACGAACGCGCGAGCGCAAAGAAAAGCGCCGACGATACTATAATGAAAAGCGAAAACCACGTAGCTGAACTAGATAAAGAGATTTCAAATTTGAAAGCGCAACTGGACTTATCCAACGTGGAGAAAACTGAGACGACGGAAAAGTTTGAACTTTTATTAGCCACGCGAGACGAGGAAGTGAAATCGCTCGAAAAGAATATAAAAGACGCGCTTGCCGAGATGCAGTCCATTCGAAACGAGTTGAATGTTGCCAAAGAAGCCGTTCAAGTTGCAAACGAAACTTCAAAAGCTGCCTTAAATGGCGCCGAGGACGCCGAGAAGGCGCGCGAGGAAACGAAAGAAGAAATGAAAGCGCTTCAACTCAAACTCGACCACGCAGAGGAAGCTTTGAAGAACACGCAAATTTCTGCTCCAAACTTGGAGCGCCAAATAGCCGAAAAGAACGCGTTGAAGTCGACTCTCGCCGACGTTCGATACGAACGCGACGTCTTGGCGAACATGTTGAAAGATATGAAAAAGAAAGTCGGAGCGTACTCGATGGAAACGCCGCCAATCTTGCGCGCCGTGAACGATGCCAAGAAAAACTTGAACGGCTTCATGTCTCGTTTCCAAGGCACAGGTTCCACTTCCACGGTAAAGAAAAATACGACGACGACGCAAGCGCCCGCTTCGGCGTCGGCGTCGAAGAACCCGAATACCAAATCGCCTTCCGCAGCCGCGACGCCTCAAAAGTTAAATTTTAGTCAGCCCGCGGCGGCGTTGACGCCGCCTTAAAACGTTCATCTAGTAATGATGATGCTGTTTAGTCATCACGTTGTATAGTAGTATGTCCTCGCGTAGTTTGTAGGTAGTATCAGAAGAGAGGGGTGATTGTTCGCGTTCTCTTCCAAAGTATATTATTAGTGCAAATATTATTTAAAGCAATATGAAAACAAATACAGTTAGGAGTAGACTCGACACAATAAGAGACGCCCTCGCCTTGCCGAGAAGCCCTCTCGCATCATCAGCATGACGTCCGCCTCCGCCAATTCCCCTCCGGAGATCACCTTTGAAACCACTCACGGAGGCTTGCCGATACTCAAACTCGATTTCGACGCTCGTACGCCCGCGGAGATTGACCTCGAACGTTGCGTCTTGCGTTTGTCTTCTTCGAATGGAAAAGAAGTCATTCTCGTCGGCACCGCGCACGTCTCTAAAGACTCCGCGGAAACCACGGAACGAATCATACGGGAAGAACGGCCAGAGATTATCTTCATCGAGCTCGACAAAAACCGCTTGGAGAAGTTACTGCTCAATCGATCGCTCGGCGAACGAGAGGTGTTGAAGAAAACGGTTGAAAAGATTCGAGATATTCCTTCGGCGCTCAAGTTCGTGATGTCAAATCTGAAAGACGTTCCGGGTTTCGTGTACCAACTGGGCGGATTAATCGTCGGTTCACCGGCAGGGAATGAGTTCACGAAAGCAATCGAAGTTGCGGGCGATATTGGCGCGTTGGTCGTTCTCGGTGATAGGAGCGCAGAGGTTACCGCTTCGCGCGTGATGCAACGAGTTCGGTACGGGAGTAAAGAGAAGAGAAGGGAAGAGAGAAGGAGAAGAGAGAACACGAAGAAAGAAAAGACGCTGAGAAATCCAGAGGAAAGAGTGCGCGAAGTCGCGGAAAAATACGGGTGCGAGGATCCCGCGAAAGTGCTGAAATGTTTGAAGAGGATTTTGAGCGCAGGAATGAACGTGGCATTGCCGCCGGGCGAAGCAAACGACGAGGAGGAAGAAGTGGAGGAGGAGGAAATTGATTTGAACGATCGAAATGGAGGAGAAACTTCGTCGTCATCATCATCGAGAACTACGAAGATTAGTGCAAAAGATTTAGAAGTAGTTCGACAGTGCGCTCGGAAAATTATAGAGTCCACTAGGAAGGAAGGGTTCAAAGGCGAAGGGGCGTTTAGCAGTAGCGTTTTCTTGGACGCGTCGAATAGCGAAACAGAAAAAGATGTTCGAAGAACGATTTTAGACGAAAGAGACGTCATACTCGCACATTCTTTACACAGAGCGGCAAAACAGGCAGGACCGGGAGTTCATAAGATTGTTGGCGTAGTTGGGAGTGGACACGTTCCTGGAATCAAGAGGATATTTACTCGTTTGAACGACACGAGTAAACAGTCAGAGAGCGACGTTCTCATTTCCATGCTCGCGAAAGAAGAGGAACGACATGCGCACGACGAATACTTGAACGCGTTCCCACAGGACGTGGACGCTCCGGACCCGGCTCGAGGTATGGCACAGTTTGCCATTCTCTTTGGCGGGTTCGCATATCTCAATTACAAGAAACCAGCGGTTGCTCGTCGAGTATCGGCAATGTTTTTCGGTGCAATCTCCGTTGTCGCAGTAGGCGCCGCGAACGTTCTCGTCAAGGTTGGTCAGCTCGCTGAAAAGCTTGACGACGCGTCGCACGAGTTGCGAATGCACGAAAAAATTCCGTCTTTATTGAGCGATGAAGCTAATAGTCGCGTCCTACGAACTGCTCGCATCCGAAATGGCGTTCGAAAGTATGGCGACACCGCGCGCGAAGACGAGTTTTAGATTATGATTGCAAGCATACAGCATTAATTCTTAGTTATTAAAAAATGTAATCATTTAAAGTATTTCGCAGAACGTTGCGCTCTCGATTGCGCTCTCGTCAATCTCGGCGAGAACTTTGGTTGCTTCGTCTCCTCATCTTCGTCTTCGTCCGCGTATTTCGGTTGTTGGGCAACTGGAGAGAACATGGGTGTCTGTAACGTACCAGAGTTTCTTCGGCTCGGAAACGTCGTCGGCGATTCGTTGTTCACAATATCGTCATCGTCAACATCGACGGAGTTTTCAATCTTCAACTTATTTTCGTCGAAACCCCACGGGTCGGCAACTTCTCGTTCTTCTTCCCCGCGTTCTTGCTCTTGTTCTCTCGGACTATTCATGCTATTCATTTTTCCAAGCGGCGAGTTTCCGTCGCTCGCAATGGATCCTCCCGGAGAGCGCATTGCATCCACGTACGCATCGCCGGTCACTTCGTTCGTCATCCTACCTTTTTGCATCGATTCGATGTACGCGTCGCTACTCATGGTTCGGTTCAACTCTTCTTCTTCCTCGTCGTCATCATCATCTTCTTCCTGCTCCTCCTCGGCGTAATTTTTGTCCGATTCGCCTTGGGCAGACTCGACACTTTCTCTATTTAAGAAATTCATCGCCGCTCGCGCCGCGGCTAAATCCGTTTCAGCTCTCATCTTGACGTCCGTGACTGATTTCTTCATTTCCTCAGACGCACGCTGCCATTGAAGCGAACGCCGGAGCATTTCGTGTTCGCCCGTTCGATCAATCATGTTCGCGAACGCCGACGGTTCGTTCGTTTGGAAGCTTTCCATATCTTCATCCTCTTCTTCCCCAGCCGAGTCTTCAACTTTGTACGCAGTGTTATTGATGTCCACAATGACGTCTGGCGAACGAACAATAGCCATTTCTTCATCGCCGGCGCGTTCATTCATCGTTTCTACGACACCATGGTCGCGAAAAGTGTCGATGCGATGAGTGTTGTTGTCGTATTCGTGAATCGGAGACGTCGTGGTCGCTTCCGCCGCAGCAGCGTTGAACTTTTCGTCAATATTCTCGCCATAAGCGTTGTTATTGTTACTGTTCCCAGTCTCATCGACTTCAATTACTGGCGATGCGGTCGGCGAGACCCACGCTCTCGAGCGTCGAGCAAAAGGCTTCACTCCCGAACGTCTACCGCCCATCGAAGATTTTTTATCCTTGAAAGAAGATATCGAGGAAAGTCGATAGTTTTCCGGCGCCGCGACGTTCGCGCTTGGATAAGCCAACGGTGGGCCTTTTGGTGTGAACGGGTTCCACAACGCCGCCGACGATATCCAAATGACTGCCGAAGAGAGCCAGATGAAGTTAATAAACGTCGCCATGCCCAAGTATCTGTACCAATGGTCCACCGCGACGTGCGTAACGACAACGAGCATGGTACCATTTTCGAGCGCGAAGAGCATCAAGATTAAAACGAACGGAATCAATGCGTCTTCGCGAGTTAATCCCCAGAATGTCTTCCTCGGACAAGTCGTCGAACGCCACCAGAATCGGCCTTTCTTATCGGTTGAGTTTGAAACGAAACAACTCGGCGGCCAAATCAAGCAACACACGAGCAATTTCACGTCGTCTAAAACTGGAATTCGGATCGTCTTCTTTTTGCCACCATTTTTGGCGATTCGTTTTGCTGATTGAAACGGTAACTCGACGCTTTTCAACTCTACAAACTTGCTCCAGATTTTCTTTCTGTCCGGAACGCCCGAGAGTTTGATGCGCATCAAACCGATGATGCACAAGATGTGCACGAAGAAAACCAAAAACACCCAGGCACCACACACGGATGCGAACAGACCAATCGTCACCACGCGCGCCGTGAGCTCGAAGAATCTAAAGTTGAATTTGGCGAGCATCTCTGATAAGTGCGCTTTGTGCACGCCCCAATATTCGCGCCAAGAATACGCCGGCGGCTTTTCGTGCAAATCCAAGGAAACGAAACATAGCGTCCCGCTGAGCAAACCACCAGCTACGGCGGAGAATAAAACGTAATCGAAACCATTTCTGTCTGGACACGTGGCAAATGGAGATGAACACATCATGCCAATGTAGCATTGCAACGTAGCCACGGGTAAAGAGAGAAAAATGCAATCAACGAGTTGCATGCCGCGCAAATCCATCTCCGCTTTGCGCTGACGCACGTCGTGGCTTCTCAACGCTCTCCACGCGGCAAACGCAGTCCCAAGCTGACAGGCTGCGCAAATAGCACCAAAACGTCGAACAAACACTTTAAAGTCGTATTTCGTGTACCCAAACACCACCGCATTCGCTTCTTTGTCCTCTTTTGCCGGTTTCTCCGGCATCGGGTAGTGCAAGAGCCAGTAGGACGTCGTCAAACATCCCGAGATGAGGAAGAAAATCAACACGAGGGAGAACCATAACCACGAGGCAGTCACGGAAAAACGTCTCAACTCTCTGACCAACGAAAACTTCCCCCAAAAGTCGAGGAAGATGCCCGTCAAAAGCATGATCTTTTGCACTCGCGCTAATTCTGGGCCGAGGCACTCGATGCGGTCTAAAACGCGCTTCGATATTGGTAGCGGACTCGCGACAGACTGCGCGAGGTTAGCTGGTAAAGACATGCGCATCTTTGCACGATTGCGATTGTTTATTTTCTCGTCCACGCCGAAATCTGTGGCTTTTCCGGCTGAACCTCCGAACGATTCCGTGGCGTCTTCAAACTCAACTTGTTTATTATTATTGTTATTCATTTTATTCTCGGCGTCGTTCATGGTATTGTTGGTATCGTCCATACCGGTGGTAATGTCGCTATTCTCGTTATTGTTATCGTTGTTGAAATTATTCGCATTCATCACTCGGCTTTGATTCTTGTGAGGAAACGCGGGCGAACCAATCGACGCCCACATGGCGCCGTGGCGATACGAGTCTCGGTCGTACTCTTTCGGCGTGCCGTTGTTCTTGTTGTTCTCTTTTCTCCTTTTGTTTTTCTGAAACAAAAACGCCAGCGGGGATTTCATCTCCACGTTTTCATCTTCCATCTCACCACCACCACTTTTGGCGGTTTCGACGTCCTCCTCTCCTTCTTCGCTTCGAGCACCATCCGGCGACGCTTTCGCCGAATCGTCCTTTTGATTCTTCTTCGTCTGCGCTAAAAAATCCTGTCCATTTGACGCGTCGCTCTCATGAGTACGACCGCGTCCAAAAACCATCGGCGACGTCGATTCTCGGTCCTCGTTTTCTTCTTCTTCTTCTTCTTCTTCTTCGTATCTTTGATCTCTTCTCTGAAACGCATTCATGGGAGTGTTCACCGCGGAAGGCACGGGTTGAAAATCATCATCATCGGGAGAAAACAACACAGCATCTTCTTCTTCTTCTTTGTCTTCTTCGACTTTGTTTTCCTCCTCGTTTTCGTTTTCGTCGTCGTCGCACTCGGTGTTGTTGTTATTCCTCATCGCGAAAGACCGTCGCGTTGTGAGTCTCTCTCGCTTCGTATTCTTTGTTTTCTTTCGTCTCGTAACACACGAAGCGCTTCTCTACCTGTCTTTGACGCGTTTAAAAAAACACGAACCAACGGAAAAAAGTCGAGAGAGAAAATCACATTCGAGTGATTTTGAAACGTGCGTCTACTTTTTTTTGGTGCAAACGAAAGGGTCTCTCTCGTTTTGTGGCACGCTCTCTCTCCTCATTACTAAACGCATTAAAAAACAAAAATGGGTCGCGTTATCAGAGGTTGCCGGTAAGTTTGCGTCTTTCGCTTTCTCTCTGATTGTTTGTCAGAGATATCGTTTCTTCGTTCATTTCGCGGGACGCGTGGACGGATGGACGTTCGCGTTGAACTGCGCGCGCTGTGGTTCAATTTTTTTACGCACATTTTCGCCTCTGTTCCCAAAACGAGGGCTAGAGGAGACAATGTGCGCGGTCGAAATTATACCTGGATGGAGGTGTTCGCGCGAGCGAGAGGGGTAAAAGAGGACGCGAACGCGTGCGAACGAGACGTTTGAACGCAACGGGTGGATCTTTTGTCGCGTTCCGCGTTCGCGTCGTGTTTCGGTTGGGTTGGAAATCATCTCAAAAATCGAATGTCGCGCAGTCGTCTGCCCAGGGGCGGTCGTTTTTAAAGTCCTTCTTTCCATCTCTCTCTCGTTTGTTCTTCTTTGCTCACCCTTTTCTCTCCCTTCTTTGCTCAAATCATATTACAGTAAGGGTAAAGGATCGGTTTTCCGTTCCCACACGCACACGCGTAAAGGCGCGGCGAAGCACCGAACCGCGGACTTTGCCGAAAGACACGGGTACATCAAAGGCGTCGTGACGGACATCATCCACGACCCGGGACGCGGCGCGCCGTTGGCAAAGGTTACTTTTCGCAACACGAGACGCTACGCGCACCAAAAGGAATTGTTTGTCGCGGCGGAAGGCACGTACACCGGTCAATTCATCTACGCCGGTAAAAAGGCGCAGTTGGTTGTCGGTAACATCATGCCGGTGTCCGCCATGCCGGAAGGTTCGATCATTTGCAACGTCGAATCCAAACTCGGCGACAGAGGAGTGTTAGCCAAGGCTTCTGGCGAATACTGCATCTTGATCTCCCACAACTTGGAGACTGGATTTTCTAGAATTAAATTGCCGTCTGGCGCGAAAAAGACGATTCCGAGTGGGTGCAGAGCGACCGTTGGTCAAATCTCTGGCGGTGGTAGATGCGATAAGCCCTTGTTGAAGGCGGGTACCGCGTACCACAAGTACAGAGTGAAACGCAACTCGTGGCCGAAGGTGAGAGGTGTTGCGATGAACCCAGTAGAGCATCCCCACGGTGGTGGTAACCACCAGCACATTGGTCACTCCTCGACTGTTCGTGGTGACGCGCCGGCGGGTAAGAAGGTTGGTCTTATCGCCGCGAGAAGAACCGGTAGACTCCGCGGCGTGGCCGGTATTCTCGCCGCCAAGGCCAAGGAAGGCGGCAAGGATTAAAAGCTTTTGTTTGTCGATTATCTTGATGGTAAAGAAGATGTATCTTAAAGACACAAAGAGAGAGAAAGAGAGAGAGAGAGAGAAATAGATTTTGGAATTATTTTCAATTTAGCCCTTATTACATTTTATGCTTTGTTGTCGCGCGCTCGCGCGCGCGGATTCTCCTTTTCCTCCTTTTCCTTGCAAACGTTAATTACCGGATCTCGAGTCGAGTTTATACACTCCCGTGCGTCGTTCGGCAGTCCGTTTTGCTACATTGACTTCAGAAGACTCCGGTTTTACGCTCTCTTTTTCTCGGTATTCTTACGTATTCGTACCTACAGAGTTCTCTTATATAAAATTTGAGCCCAAAGTGTCTTCGATATTTTTCGTCTCAAAAACATCTCGAGAAAAATCTCGAAATCGAAACTTTTTTGTCCTTTTTTTTATGTTTTGCGGCGGTTTCTTCCATACGTCACTCTTTTTTAAATCGTTTGCGCGCGTGCTATTATCTGTCTGCACAGACGACTACGCGGTATCGATTACCTTAAAAACGATCGATTCGAACGCAAGAGGTACGTTTATTCAAGTGTACTCGAAAATCTTTCGGGAGTACGAGTCGCGAGAAGGCACATTTGATCGTACTTCTTCTGCGCGTTTTGAATAAAAATATAATAATAACGAACGTGGTGTGTGGTTTCTTGCCCTTTGCGACATCAAAAGCCAGCTCGACTAAAAATTGAGCAAATTCAACGCGCGCGTACACGAACGCGCGATCGAGAAAAGTCCGATTTCTTTCGAGAAACGAATCGAACGAGGTTTTATCTGCGACATTCATCGCTGAGATCAAACTTTTTGCAAGAGAGAGCTCTTTGGTACGCGCGACAACGATTCAATTTCATCTCGTCTGTCCGCATTAATAAAAAACAACGGGAGAAATAAATATTTCTGCGCTCTTTAATCCAGCGAAGAAAAGAAAAAATGAAGCGCGGTGGAGAAAAAGGAGCGCCGACGAGTCGCCACGAGGCGCAGGAAAAAGCAAAGTTGATGCGAAGTCAAAACCGGAAATACGCGCAGAGCGCGAAAATGCACGAAGACGGTGAACATCGCGTTCGCGCGGTGATGGCGACGACGGCGGACGACGACGACGGAGAGAAAGAAAAGAAAAACCAAGAAGTCGTCGTCGAAGCGAATTTGAACCAACAGAGAGAGCAACAACCTCCTCTGAAAGAAGAAGAAGAAGGAAAAGGAGTGAACGACGACGTCGACGAGCGAGCCGAGGAGGAGGAAAAGGAGGACAAAAAAAAGCAAAAAGAAGAGGAGGATAAAAATATCAACAACAACAACAACAACAACAACAACAACACGAGCGAAGAAGACGCGACGAAAGAAGAAAACGAACGGGTGAAAGAAGGAGACGAGGCGGAAGAAGAAGAAGAAACGAAAGAAGAGCGGGAGAAAAAGACGGAAGAGCGGGAAGGCGACGCCGCCGAGGCCGCGGAAGAAGGAGAGAAGCCGCGAGCGGGGGAGGGAGGAGAAGAAGAAGAAGAAGGCGACGATACTAATAATAGAAAAGAGGAAACGCCGGCGACGATTTCAAACACCACGAATAGTGGCGGGGAAGACATCACGAGAGCCGCGGCGGAGGCGGCGCAGCAAGCGGCTGCGCAGGCGGCCAATCAAGCCGCCGCCGAGAAGCACGCGGCGCACATCGGGAATCCTTTTTTGATGATGCATAACCAGAAGCAGCAGTTTTTAGATCCCTCGTCGATGCAACAGCAGCAGCAAAACGTTGGTGGTATAAATGGCGTGTTACCTCCGATGCCGATGGAGTATCAAAACGCTATTTTAGCGCAGCAAATGATGCAGCAACAACAGCAGCAGCAGCAAAACGCCGAGCCGCCCGGACCGGCGAATAGCAACAGTACTAACAACGATCCAGCGGCGGCAGCGATGGCACATATGATTAACGGTGGCAATGGCAATGTACAGATGGTACCGCATCAACAATTAGCTATGGCGCAGATGATGCAAGCGATGATGGCGCAGCAACAGATGGCGGCGATGTTTCAAATGCAACAACAACAACAAGGCGGAGGCGACCAACAACAGTTCAACCCGATAGCGGCGGCACTTAGCATGGGTATGCTCCCTCCAATGCCACCGGCTATGTTTGATAACAACGGCAACGGTATTTCCCCGGAGATTGCGTATCAACTGATGATGCAGCAGCAACTGCAGCAACAGCAACACGGCATGATGGGGATGTACGGAGGTATGGGTGGCGTGCCCTTTCAACAGCATCAACTGGGCGGGCAAGAGTTTATGAACGCGCATCAAAACCAAGCCATGTTAGCCAATCAAATAAATGTCAACAACAATAGCAATAGCAACACGCCAAACGGAATCGGGATGATGAAACCATCGGCGCTTAAATCGAGAGGACCAAAAGTTCAATACGACGACGTCGATATCATGTATCGCAAGCGCGGACGTCCTCTGGGCTCGAAAAACGCCACGACGAAAGATTCGTTCAAGAACGTTCCAAAAGGTAAACGTACGAAACGCGTCGCGAAAGGTAACACCACCACCAACGGTAATGGTGTCGTCGCAAGAGGTGGTGGAGTCCAAAAAGTTGCGAACGTGAAAGGTAAGAAAGCCACCGCCGAAAAGAAAAAGAACGGGAAGAATGCGAGCAACAATAATAATTCTGTTCCGAACGGGGATGATTTGCAGGAGTACTACGACGTCTTAACTTCGCTCAAGAACTCCATAACTTGTTAGATGTGTGTTTCATTGTGAACTATATAATATATACGCTGATTTATCTGTAACTTTCTCGTGAAAAAACTGTATCTTTTTGGCTTCCGCTGTCGCGTCATCTATTTAATCTTCTCCCTCTATTCACTCACTAATGCTGCTTATACTACTACTACGACTACTACGACTACTACAACTGTGACTACGCAATCATCGCGGTGATTTTCATAGCCCAGGCGAAAAAGAGAATTACAAATGCCGTAACAATCACGAACATTGAAAATAACTCGGCGTCGCCTCTTCTTTCCGAAGACAAAGGCGACGCCCCAATACCTCACTCGTTCGTCTCCTTATTCTCCTCTTTTCTCTTCCTCTCTTCCTCTTCCATCGCATCGATTAATTCCGCGAACACTTTCCTAAACTGCGCGTTTCTCACCAGCCAGGCGACGCTTTCTTTCGCCAACTTTTTCTTTTCCTGTTCGCTCGTTCGAATACTTCCGGCAGTTATCTCGTTGTCCGCCATGAAGCTCTGAATCCCTTTCAAAATGCTCGACACCGACCACATGGGGTTCCACGTTTCCGGGTGATAATCCGACATGGACATGCATATTTTCTTCCCCGGTTCGAACCGCCCAGACGGCGTGGACATGATGATGCCGGGTGGTTTAAACGGGTAATCTTTCGGGAAAAGAATTTTGCCCAAGTATTTTCCTTTGTCGTAAGCGGTGTCTTTCGGTCCGTCGATGAGGAAGTACCAATCGAGAATATTGGTGGAGGAGGACGGTTTGGCAACGATGCCGGGTTCGGGAGATTTGAGGAGGAGTTTGAGTTCTTTTTGGAGGCGGAGAGTGGCGGCCATTTGCTCGGTTGATATGTTCGTGCGTGTTTGTGTGTGCTGCGCGGATTTTCAATGAAGTGACTTTCTCTAATTTTTTCGAATACTACGAGTTCATATTTCTATGAACGTTGAAATGCCAAATGCTACAATGGTTTGCTACTATCTCATTCTGATGAGCTCAACTTCCTGGTCAACCATCTCGCGCCGCGTTCGCTTAAATCTTGCGTTTCGGCTTCTCGTATGGCGTGAAGACCAAAGCCGGTTTCGTCTTTTCGCAAAGCGTCGACCGAGTCGTATTTTTCGATGAGTTTACGCATGCGAGTGTATTCGTAGCCGAAGTGTTTGTGGACGTAGTACGCAAAAGCAGGGAAGAACTTCTCGAAGATTGCGCGACGGAGCGGTTTTGACGTCCATTTCCACGAGACGTGGTCGATGCCAGGGAAGCCAAGGTCGTGGAGCATCGTGCGCATTTTATTGTCCGATTCGCACCACCGGCGATCCGCCTGAACGCGAAATAACAAAGCTCTTGAGAGTTTCTTGTACCACAAGTAATACTCATCTGGCTGTATTTCAATCTCTTCAAGTTTTTCTATGATCGGAAGGTACTCCTGAGGACACGAGGAAGGATCGTACTCGTTCTTTCTCTCGGCTTCGTTCATATCAAACTCAACTTTCTCTTCGACTTTCGGAGAAGCCGGCGGCGAAGGCTCATCGCTATTATCTTCTTCTTCATCTTCATCGTCATCATATTCGGTATAAGACGAGGGTGATGCTATATCATTATTGGCATTGTCGGCGTCGTCGTGAACACACACGATATCCTCACTCTCCCCATCGGCGTCATCTTCCTTTAATTCAGCATTCCGTTCGATATCCGTCGCGACATCGAAATCGCACGATGTAGCCGTAACTAACGAAGGCCATTTACACACGACGTCATCGATGCGTCGCGAAGCAGGATGATAACCACTCGGCGTTTTTCTTGCCTTACTCAAGACATCGCGTAACGCGAGACAGTCTCTCCCAATCTCGTTCGAATCGGCGACGATAAACTCGTGTCTCTGCGAACGCGTCAGCGCGACGTTCAAACGCTCCCTCGTCGTGAACGAATTTGATCCTTTAAATGCTCCACAAAGCGTCAATATAATAACCTTCTTCTCTTGGCCTTGAAACGCGTCTACTGTGGAAACTTGAATTTCGCCATCCTCTTCCTCGTCCAATTCTGATGGCGCGAGGATATCCGCAGTGGTAGTCGCACCGACGCGCATTCTTACTAAATACGAGTTCACGCAATCCACCTGCGCGCGATAAAACGCAATAATACCAACATCTTTTGGTTTCAATCCGCGGTTTAGAAGCTCGCGCGCGATAACAGCACACCCGCGCGCCTCGGAAGCGTTGAATTTCGACTGGCCTCCTCGCTCTTCTCGCGCGTTTTCGCCGTGCGTGTCGAAAAAAACCAAAGGAGGTACTCCTTCGAGTAACGCTCCGCGGTCGCTCGCCGAAACGCCATCCAACAATTTGTTCTCATAAAAATGTGCGTTCGGGACTTCGCTCAAGAGCGGATGCATTCGATATTGTGTTCGCAACAGCGTCACGGGTAGCCCAAGTTTCGCAAGTCGCACGAATAACGTGGGTTGTTGCTCAGAAATCGTCGGATATTCCAAGTTGCTTTCTAAAACCGGCGGTAACTGCTTCGGATCTCCAACCGCTATCAAATGTTTCACGCCGAACCGAGCTAACGGCAAAAGGCTGCATATCTCAGTCATTTGCGAGCACTCGTCCAAGATTAAAATGTCAAACTTTTGATCTTCCAAGTGCTTGTTCACGCAAGAACTGCACGTCACGGCAACCACTGGCGCGGATTTCACCAACTTGGCCCGCTTTTGTAAGGCGCCTTTTATTTTCAAGTTTTTGATTTCTTCTTCGATGCGTTTTCTTCTCGAGGAAATTTTCTCGTTTTCTTTCAGCGCTTTCTCGAGTTCTTCGATGTGCGTGTTGCCTTTCTTCGAGTCACGCTTGGCGTGAATAGAAAATGGGAGAATGTCCGCGTCAATTTTGGTCAACGAACCGACGCGACAGAAATCGGTGAAACCATTCTCGAGGAGCGTTTTTAACACGCGATCGACAGCGACGTTGGTGTTTGCACAAACCAAAATTCTGCCGTTTCGTTGTTTCGTATCCGGAGGAAGAACACCCAGCTTGTGCTGCATATCTTTCACACTCGCGACGTGTTCGCGAATAAAGCTCGCGACTAATTTCGTTTTACCACTCCCAAACGGACCGTGCACCAAACTCACGCCGCATTCTGTGTTTACCATTCCCTTCATCGCGACAGCTTGATCGTGATTCAAACCGTATTGATTCTGGAACGTAAACTCCAAATCTTGAAAATCTTCCTCCTCGTCAGCTGCTAAATTTTCCGCGTGTTCGCTGGTCAGTTCTGCGACTGATGGGTTCATTATCATTCGCATGAGTGGCATCGTGTCTTCTTTGACCATTTCGAGCGCATTCTTCATCTCCTCCAACTCGCCGAAAGCGCTCAGAGCTCGCGCTGCGTATAACGTGAGGGACTTTCTCTTCACCCATCCACCGTTCGAGCTATTCTTGAGCGACTCTTTCAGTGTTCTCGGTAAATCGCCGAGCATTTCTACATGCATCTTGCCTTCCTTATCGGGTGCGTGCCACGTGGATGCGACGACGCCGGTCCAGTTTTTGTACGTATCCATACCTTGTCGAGTATTTTTTGCCACGGGAGAGGAGAGAAAAAAGCCTGGATCTGTAGAGAGCACGTAAACGTCACCTTTTGCAAAATCGTTCGGTCTATGGTATTCGCACCTACCGAGCGTGAGTTCGACGACAGTTTTAGATAGTTTAACGGTGCCGGTCTCTTCGTCTTTTTTCGTTTGCGTCTTGTACGCGGTCATTTTACACTCGCTCCAGTAATGAATCCGATACTGTCGTCCAAGTCTAATGCCTAAGTTTTTTGGATCGACAGCAGTGTTCACGTGCACCGAGGTCGTCGCAACCGGTGCGCCTCTTTTTTGCTGCGGAAGAGCGTGTACGACCGTTCGCACCGCGTCCGAAACGTTCCTGAGCTTGAGCGAAAGTTGTTCGCACGAAGTCGAGAGGAGGTAGTTTTGGTATTCTCGAACGCCGCCTTCGAACCGTAAAGCGACGTGCGCGGAAAGCTTTTCGAACGGAAACTTGATAGCAATCGTCGGTTCCGCGTATCGATATTGATTATTCTTGCTATTACCATTGTGTTGTTGTTGTTGCTGTTGCTGCTGCGCGTATGAAGAATTCGTATTTCCATAGTTCACCACGCGCTGTGGAACCATCGCCTCTTCGTCCTCCGTGTGTTTTTCTTCTTCTTCTTCTTCCACTGCTACTATTTCCATCATCTTTTCCTTTTCCTCTTTCTGTTTTGTCAAATTCGCGAGCCTTTCTTTCAACGCTGCCGCGATGTTTACTCTTTTTGGCTGTTTCGCCGCATTACAAGGCTGCTCGTTTTCCTTCGAAGCGGCGGCGCCCACATCGCGAAGACCGACGTCGTTCATTTCCTCCTCCTCTATACGTGATCGTTTCCCAGCGACGTCCTTCGCACTCACACCAACCGTCTGTATCGGCGTGAGCGTATCTATTGTCACCGTCGTCGTCTTAGTAAACATCGGATTCCGAAACGACGCTGGCGTCTGACTCTCGCGTATACTCCTCGTCGCCCGAAACAGCGACGTCTCCCGCCCAACGTCTGCCGACCGATTCATCGCCTTTTGTCTCGACACCGCGTTCCCGTCCTTTCCAAACTCTTCGTCGATTTCAACTTTGTATCCGCTAAATTCCTCGATCGTATTTTCTTCTTCCAACTTTTCTAAAACCGATTGAATCGCTTTCGTCTCTTTGCGCGAAATTTTCGCGATCGTTTCAAGGCCTGCTTTTTTCCTCGTCGTTTCCGAGGACGACGCGAAACTTTCTCTCGTGACTTCCTCAAACGAGCGATTATTCTGCGCATTTGCGCCGTACAAAACCACCGAGAGCGACCCCGAATGAGACGCCGCGCAACACCGCACTATTCTCACAAATCCGTCTTTCCATTTCGGTCGTTTTTTGTGCGTCTCGTTCGTGTACGTCACCGCGAAGAATCTTTCTTCTTTCTCCTCTTCTTCTCTTTCTGGCGGTCGTTGCAAACGCGTCGAAGTCATCGTCGTCGTCTTTTGAAAAACAAGACTCTACCTTCTTCTCATCGCGCGGAAGTATCGGGATTGCACCGCGTTCTAAAAACCGTCGTTTTTGGCCAGCCGTTGAACTTTTGTTCCTTCGTGGTGTCGAGATGATGATAGTCGTAGTATGAGTAGTATTCTTTGTAGTTCGTAGTATTACTGCGCGTGTTAAAAATGAGGAATCCGATGTTTTTTTCAAAAAATACGAGGGTGGGTGCACAGTTTTTTTTAAGAGACTCCCACACAATATACACACACGCGAGACGAGGACGAGGACGAGCACGATGTCCGCAGGTCATGGACAAAAACAATTCGGGTACGCGAAAACGTTCGAGTTCGACGTCGTCGTGGTTTTTATAATTTTGGTGTTGATACCAATCTCCATTTTTATGATGCAATCGAAACGGAGTCAAACGAAAAGGATTGGAAGTTTCGTCCTCTTAGGGGGCTCGTTTTTGTATCTCGCCGTGTTTGAAGGGGTGGTGCGATTGAGGGAGACGGAACGGGCGAGCGAGATTGGTTTACGCGGGATGATTGGAGGTGGTGGTTATGGCGGCGCGTCGTCGTCGTCCGCGTGGTCGAAAAGGAAGCGAAGGGGAGTCGTCCAGAAGTCGTCTTCGTTCTCGGGAACCACCGTGTTCACATCCGAGAAAAAGGATAAAAAGACGACGAAAACAACAAAGACGTTGCAATATTTTTCGTTGCGCGATGTGCCGAGCGAAAACGAGGCGATGTTTCGAGACGAACGGATTCGAGAGTCGAAAAAAACGATCGATGGGTCAATAATTGCAGCGCACGTGGAGCAAAGGTTCTCCGGGGGCGATGCGTTCTTTCAAGAGGCGTTTAGAGAGTACGAGAGAGTGGAAAAAGTGAAAACGGCGAGAGTTTCCGCGAGCAACGACAAGAGCGCAATCGATGATGATGTGGGGACGGTGTCTGTCACCAGTGATGGTGGTACTGTTCTAACTCCTCAACGCATGCAATCTATGTTTCCAGAACATTTATCCTTCCGAACCGTATTCGTTGTGCGGGATCCCAGAGATGTTATCACGTCCTCGTACCTCTCGATAATCTCAACGCTGGAGGAATGGGCGCGGACGAAACGAGACGATTTGGACGGTTCAAGCTTCCAATCCGTGATGCGAAACAATTTAAACGCTGAAATTGCATTGGATGTGGAAATTGTGCGGTTCATGAGCGCGAGCGTGGACGTACCATTCTTTACCGGTCTCGAGAACGCTATGGCTGCTGAGATTGAAAAATCAAACGGGGCGTACGCCAACGCGATACTCTCTTTCGCCGAAGCTATGCTCGACGCAAACGATCAAACGGCAAAGAATTCCATCATCTTTGTTAAATATTCCGAGCTTCTTTCTGCCAACGTGACTGGATTCCGCAAACTCTCCGAGTTTCTTCGAGGAGACTACTCTCTAGAACAGAGCTTTGTCGCGGCCTCCGCCTCGCTCCGAAAGAGAGCGGAAACCGAACCTTTCCTCATCGCCTCTCTCGTCTCCAAAAACGACGACACGATCTATCGTCACAAAAAAGACATCATCACCAAAGAGCAAGAAATTATCACTCCACCATCGATCTACAAAGCGCACATGACGGCGCGAAATCAGGAGCATTTTTTCTTACTCGGAAAACCTCTTTTGAGTTTCCTCGCCATCGACGAAGACGACGACGACAACGAAGACGAAGACGAAAACCTCTTCGCCGATTTCGACGCCGTCGACGGTGCCGTGCTCAACCCTTGGTAACGAGAAAGGGATAAAGTAGTAGAAGAGAGAGAACGCGGTTGTTTGAAATAAAAAAATCGCGCTGGCTGCCCTCCGCACTCGCGCTCGTATTTAGGCACTCCCAATACTCTCTTTCCTGTTCTTTGCCAAATCTGCTTTTCAAATTGAAAAAAAGCAGAATTTCATTCTCAAAAGCTTTCTCACCTTCCCTCCTTTTACACTCTCCTCTTGCGTGAAATTGCGGCTTCGACGGTGCATATAATTAAATCGCAAAATCTCGCCTCTTTGAAGGGAAAGAAGGTTCGAACCAAAAACCACAAAAATTGAGCACTGCCAACCCTCTTCTTCAACACGCGCGCGCGCAAAACGAGACCATGAGCGATCAACAACAGCAACAACAGCAACCGGGAATAATACTGGCGGCAAATCGTCGCGTGCCAATTCCAAACTCCAAGTACGACGACGACGCAGAGGACAAAGAGAAAGAAGAATCGCGGCCTAAAATCACGAAGAAAGCGAGAACGCCAAAGGCGCAAAAACAGTCCAAAACGAGCAGCGCGACGGTAAAGACGACGACGGTGTCGTCGTCTGAAACGGACACGGACGCGGAGAAAGAAGACGCGGAGGATGAGAAGTTGGTGCAACCGTCGAAGATTTTGATCCCGCAGGACGGGCAACAACCCAAGAAGTGGCGGTTGGCCGATCAGAGAAGGTAAACTTTACGCGCGGAGAGATCCGTTTCGTTTCAATTGTGTTCACGTTTTTAAATGTGATCACTTGATGATCGGCGTAATTTTGTTTTACGTTTGCTTCTTTTTCTCTCGTCGTTTCTCTCTCGCGTTTCTCTCTCTCTGTCTCTCTCTCTCTCTGGTCGTCGTGTACGTCGTTTGATGACGACGACGACGATGACGCTGAATACTTACGACGGAGTACTTTCATGAAACACATCACACACGTTATACACAAAACAACAGAACGATTCTCTCTCGAACGAAAACGCTCTTCCGTTTCCTCGGTTTGGGGCACATGCGAGGCGTCGGCATGGATTTACCGTACAGGCAAAGGTTTCAATTTTTACTGGAATTGATTTACGGCGACACGTTTAAACCGAAAGCGTTTTGGGCCAGACACCCGGACCCGGACGAGTTTTTCTACGCGTTGTTTCGAGTGGCGAAACCGGATTTGCCGAGAACCGCGTTCGTCGGCGACGTGTTCGAGCTGAGCGCGGAGACTTTGCACAACGAAGTGAACGCGCTCGCGTTGGGGCGGTTAGGGGTATCCTCGGAACAGTTGTTGAGGTTGTTTCAGCACAACGCGGCTGTGGAGCATCCGCAGGAGCAAGGAAAGGAGAAAGGGAAGTGGGTGAGGGTTGTGGACTCGACGCTTCCGGCGGAGGTGAAAACCGGGGCGGAAGGGAAGACGACGCTGTTCGTGCCGACGCCGACGGAGGAGACGGAATATAGACCAAACATTCCAAACGGCTGGAGGCCAGGGCCTACGAGAGGGAAAAGAGACCGTGGGTCTAAAGGGCACTCCGGGGTGTTTTTAACGCAACAAGCGTTGAAGGCGGTTGGAGAGAACGCGCCGGTGATTTCGCCGGGCGTGAACACAAAGTATATGGAGCAACGGAGGGCGTTTATCGCGAACGGGAAGGTGGATGCGCCGGTAACTGCGGCTACCAAGAAGAAGGATACCAACGGTAAAGGTAAGAATGCTGGTAGTAATACTACTACTACTACTACTAGTACCGCTGCCACTACTACTACTACTACCACCACTACTGCGAAAGGAACGAAACGACCGCGATCGACGAAAGCTGGTACTCAAGCCTCGAAAAGAGGCGGTGGGGGTGGCGGCGGTGGCAGCGGGATGTTGGACGGACTCGTCGCGGCGGCGTTGTTATCGGAAATGGACAACCAAAAAGAAGAAGAGGAGCAAAAAGAGAAAAAGGCGAGGGAGAAGGAGGAGAAGCAGAGAGCAAACGCTTCAAAGAAAGAGACGGGTGAGAAACAACCGAAATCAAAGTTGGAGAAGCTCATGCTCGAACATTTGAAAAAAGAGACCGGAGACGGGTCAAACATCAAGAATGCAAAAGACGAGAAGGCGAGGTCAAACGACGAGAATCATAACGGAAACGTTAAGAAGAGCGATCAACACGCCTTGTCGAAAAAAGAAGAATCTGCGTCGCCTAATGGTGGTAGAGGTGGGGGAAGAGGTGGCGCGCCTCTCGAGGAGGAAGACTTTGACGACGCCATTCCAACGCTTCCCCTCGACGACGACGATTTGGACACGTGGGAACGTTTTGATGCTTGGCGAGCGCCGTTAGAGGAAGACGATGCGGATTGTCGCGCCAAGCACCGCACCGATACGGATAGAATTGAAGACGTGTACTCGATGTTTGATCAGGTTGTGAACGACTTGCGAAGTCCCCCGAGTTCTCAGCAGCATCATCAATTGACGAATAATCAAACGGTGTTGAGAGACGCCACGTCGAGAGCGCAAAAATTGCTAGGCATCGAATACGTGCTGAAAGGCATGAGCGGTGACTTAGAGCAGTGTTTGGACGACGACGAGACGTTGCACATGGCGAAGCACCACTTGGCGAAAATTAGCGAAATCATCAGTCGCAAGATGAATCAACAGCTCGGCTAACAGATAACAATAATACATAAATGACGAGCCGCAAAAATAATAAGAACGAGAAGAAGATATAATACACCTGAATATTCACACATGTAATATATGCGACAAAAACTACGTGTACACACTGCAAGAGTGAAATCTATAATAAATCTAACTATTTAAAACTAAAATCCGCGACGATGCTTAAATGATCGCTTGGGTACTTTCTATTGGGTAAAGTTTTCTTTTCGTGCAAATTGTTATTCCACTGGCGGGCATTGGGAGTTTTGAGCACTCTCATAACCTTCGCCGCGCTCTCGTCGAAGAAAATATAATCGGTCGTGCCGACAAACTTCCTGTGACAAGACGTCCACGAAGGCTCTTCCTTTAGCACTTTTTTATATGCCGAGCGCATGCGACCGCTTGCAGTGTTGAGTTTGGTTATGAGCGACCCATTGAACACGTTTTCATGCGTGTTGACGTCGTCTACATCGTTCCAACTTTGCAAGTTGCTTTCATTGAACGAACCCCCGACGAGCGCCTCTTCTTCCTCGTCCTCCTCGTCGTAACATTCTTTTTCCTTCTTGCTATCCTCGCTCAAATATCCGCCCATATTTCTACGGTTACACGACATTTTATCAAAGTACCCCTCCTCTATGAAACTATACAGCGCCGAGTTTGGCAAAAAGTTGCCATCCAACGAGAAAATTTTCATCACTCGAGAAGACGAATTCGACAGCGCTATGCTCTTCGCGCTTTCCATAGCCTCCAAGATCGTTTTCACCTGCGCTAACTTTACCAGACCATTCTTCGGCGCGAAGAGTACGTGGGCATTCCCGGTAACCACAACTGATCTATTTTTCCTGTTTTCCAACACTAAAACCAAACCGAACGCGTCGTCGTCGTCGTCTAACGCCACCCGCGTCGGCTTCTTCGACCACGTCGCCGTCGCGAATTTACTCTTCCTAAAAAACGTCGCCACCCCGTCCGTCTTCCCTTTCCCTCTCTTCACGAAATACCCCTCGTATTTCCTCATCATTTTTGATATCTGCTTGAACCTCTTCGCTTCCACTTCTTGCAAATTGATGACGTCCGGTTTCAACCTTTTCAACTCGTCCTCGAAAATTTTCTCGATTCTCGTTTCCGCTTGTAAATCCTTCCTCGTTTGCTTCGGGTACAGCTCTCTCGCGTATTTCTTCGTCGCGGATTCGCACAGAATGTTGTACGAGACCACTCTCACCAGACCGTTTTCACTCTCGTTTTCACCGGGCGACCATTCGCGTCCAAAGAGTGGGTCTTGGTCTTCTTCTTCTCTCGTTTCCATCCGTCGCCGGTTTTGCCAAAATGTCCTTCTCTTCTTCTTAACCGCCGCGGGCGACGACGACGAAGGAGACGGCGGTGGTCGTTCCAAAGTCCTCCTCGTCTGCAAACCCTCTTCGCCCGTCTTCTTCTCGAGCGGCGGCGGTGCACTTCTTCCTCCTCTTCTTCTTCTGCTCATCATCATCATCCGCGAGCGTCAAAGTTCTCGCATTTTGTGTGGAATTTCAACGACCATTTCTCCAAAAGAAAGACGCACGAATATATCTCTCGACCAAAGAGAAAAACGATCGTCGTTATCATGTCTTCTGGAAGAGAAGGAGTCGCGATGACGAGAGCGAGAAAGAGGAAGGTTGGTGAGAGAGATTCTTCGTGGGACGTGGTCGCGAATAACGACGATGTGCGTTTCAAACACATCATCATTCCGAGATTGAATCGAACGGATTTGAAATTCGTGTCCTCGGAATACTCGACGGAAGAGGAACACGAGAGACTACGAAACGCTCTCGCATTGCTCGAGAATAAACCTTTGCCGTTGTGGCGTTTGTTCAGAGAGGCGTTGCTGAATGGCGGCGCGTGTCGCGATATCGTGGAGAAGCATGTGATGTGTAAACTCAACGGGACGGATCTCAAATTCTTTTACGAGGTGAATACCGAGACGAGAAAGTTGATTAAGAGATCATCTCGCAAGGGGGAGTTGAAAAAGAGGTTTAAAGTGAGCGAGATGTCGTCGATATCTACGTTGGAGTTTGCGTGGGAGCATAAATCGTTGTGGCCGAGTGACTGGGAGGATATAACTTTCTCCAGTGAAGTTGCTCGAACGAATAAGCTCGAGTTGCTCAAGTGGGCGCGAGAGGAGAAAAAGTGTGAGTGGGATGAATGGACGATTAATGAGGCCGCATCTCAAGGTAATCTAGAAATGGTAAAGTATTGCGTTGCAAATGAGTGTCCTATCGATGAGGATGCGTGTGCATATGCTGCCGAAAACGGTCATCTCGAGTGCCTCAAATACTTACGCGAAGAAGTCAAAGCGCCTTGGGATTTTTCTACTGCTGAATGGGCGGCTGAAAATGGTCATCTTCATATACTTGAATATCTTGTTGAGCGTAAGTATGATGAATATAACGAGCGTGCGTGTAAGTTGGCGGCATATAACGGTCAATTAGAATGTTTGAAGTACTTGCGCGAAACCGCCAAAGCGCCGTGGAACTATTTGGCCGTTCGATTTGCGCACGAGAACAACCACACCGAGTGTTTACAATACCTCCTCGACAACAACTGTCCTCTCCCACCCGGTTGGCGATACGAAGATGGAAAGTTGCACGTGCCACCAGTTTCATAATAACAATCGCGTTTCTAAAGTTGTATAATAACAGAAAGAGAGAGACATAGACGCGAGTAACACACGCGCCGCAGCCGCTGCTGAAAATACTCCACAGTAGAGTAGTTGTAAAAATACGAGCGAAATGCTTCAAAAAATTCAAAATCCCACAGAGCATTCCTCGCACATTGAGACGCTTACACTATCTATCACACGTATTATATATATCCGATGACGACGAAGAAGACGACGAGGACGAAGGAGACTGTATCGTCGGTCTCTTTGAAAGACCGAACGAATGATTTTAGCAGGAGCATGAGCAGTAAAGGAACAGAAGAATTGGAAGAAGAAGAAGCGGACTCTGAGCGCAGTTTCGAGAGCGATTGGTCGCGAGACGAAAACCCGTACGACGCGTCGAATTCATTTCTCACGAAAATCATAAAGACGCACAAGAAAGCGATGGAAACGAGCGAGGACGAACGGAGACGACTGAAAGAGTTACTCTTTAAAGCCGAGGATAGGTGCGAAGAGCTGTTGGAAATGAACGAACACTTGGAACGAGAATTTGAGAAAAAAGAGAAGCAGTTTCGCCTCAAAATGGAGGAGGAGAAGACGAAAGGAAAGCAATTTCCGGAACGCGAGAAGATGGAGATTCGGGAACGAAAATTGGAATCGGAGTTGGCAGCGGTGAAAACGATGAACGAGAGTTTAGAGAGGCAAGTTTTATCGCTGAAAATACGCGAGCGGGAAAGAGAGGACGTTTTGACCAAGTTGCGAGACGAGACGGCACAGATGAAGAAGTCGTCGAACAATCCGCAAGTGCTGAGAGACGAGATAAGGAGCGAGGAGCAGAAGGAGCAGCAAACGTTAGCGGTGATTGCGGAGACGTACGCGATTGAGATACGAAAGTTAAAGGAGAAGGTAGAGATGTACGAGAAAGCGAGGATGAGAGAGAAGGCGTTTGGCTTCCAACAAAAGCATCAACAGCAACAACAACGAGAAAAACAACAACAGTATTTCTCCTTCGAAGAGAGTGAAGATGGAGAAGAAAATGATGACGAACCGAGACCTCCACTGACAGTAGCGAAACGTTTACCGAGCGAATCCGAATCCCCGTTTGGGACGTTGAATAGCGAAGGTCGAGTAAAAGCGGCCATTGTTAGATTGGGTATTTTAGATGATAACGGCGACGTGCCAAAGATGCGAAATTTTTAATAGATACGTGTACATAGTTGTTTAACATTCTGTGTTTAGAATTTTTCGCACGGTTGAATTCATTACAAGACTAAAGTCGCTGTTGCCGCGTTCGCGTTTGATTTGCGTTTCTTCACAACCGCAGTTGGAGCTTTCGCCGCCACGCAACACACGCCGCACTTTACGTACTCCGAATGCGACGGTAATACAAAGCCGTACTTTTCCACCCACTCATTCTTGTGCGCTTTTTCGAATTCGGCGCCTGAAGAGCACGTGTCGCAATACGCGAACCCGCACTCGACGCATCGTAAGGTGGTCTTCTCTGTGTGACCGCAGAGATCGCCGCACACTGCGCACTTGTGCGAAGGACACAACCACGGTTCCGCTGGATTCGGCGCGGTGAGAACGCGAGCACAGCCAGCACTACCGGCGTGCGGACATTTTGAACATTGTAACCAGATCGATGCGACTTCTGGAGTAAGCCACGCCGGCGGGATAGCCTTACATCCACCCTCTTTGCTCGATTTACAGCCGAAACAGAACACGTCGTGATTTTCCGTCGGAAACGGGGTAGAAGCATCGCTCGTTGGGCGATTAAATCTCGCAGTCGCATCATTGTCATTGTCCACAACAACACTCGCAGACGATAAAAACTGAACTTCTGGAGAGCACTCGCTGAGAATGCTTTTCGCAAATTCCGCCATTGCCTCCTCTGTATCCTCGAGCGTTTTCAACGCTGCTTCGTCTACATTCGCAGTGCTTTTCAGATGCACGAGAGGAATTTCGTCCTTTGCGCGCGTATCGCACGGCGCGAGCTTGGGATAGACGACATCTCTCACCACTTGCGCATCGATTTCGTACAAGACGCACACTTGCGTCCCGCGCGTCAAGCGAGACGCTTTCTTCAAACCACTTAAGCTCACTATACCCACAGTTCGTTTCTTTATGTCTCTGTACTCGACCGCATCTACAAGTCGCGCGCCGAAAGGTTTCACCAAAGGATCAAGTATAGAATACCCGTCTTTCTCTGCGAAATCGGAGATTGAAAAATCAGTCGTTTTCTTATCATCGTACACGAACAGAGTTCGCGCGATTGAACGACTCGCGATGACTTGAGCAAATTTCAGTGCTCCTTGGGTTCCATTCAAGATCTTCTGCGGCTCCATGACATAAAAGGACTCTTTGAGGCGATCGGCAATGTTTAGTTCGCTCTCTGTGGTGTTATTTACCGCAGGTTCCCACTGTTCGAAGACATGAGAAGGTTCAACTAATTTGTTTTGAAGAAACGAATCCTCCTCGGAGTGGGTGGTGAGCATTTCGCGCGCTTTCGTATCCGTAACATCATCGATTTTCGGCTCTTCTTCAGGCGACGGCAGTTCTGACGTGAAACGTATATCCATTTCTTCAAAGTTTGGCGGTTGAGGCTTGAGTGCCCATACACTTGTGGCGGACGCTTTGGCGTAGACTTCGCCGCACCTCGCGTGTACCGTGCGAAATACCTTGCGAAACTCTTCGCCTTTGTTCTCGAACTTGTCCTCATCATTCGGCATCAAGAGTACGCGCTTCGTTTTTAACCGGATTTCACTGGCCGCATCGTCGAAGTGTGCAACCCATTTTCGAAAACCATCCACGCCGTCGAAATTTGCGCTCGAGAACGGTCGAAGTAACGTTCCCGGACTTAACGCGGCATACGTCGCAGGCACCGGAGTCCCGTCTGCGTTTAGCGCGGTGCCGTGCTTCAATACCACGTTAAACATAATTTCTGTTGTGATAACCAAAACATCAAACGAGGACTTTTGAATCGCCGCACCTTTCAGCGAATTTTTTGCATCATTTGCGTTCAAGATGGACACTTGCCTGAGTTTAGGACAAAACTTGACTAGATCGGCGATCCAATTCAAAGCGTCAAATCTACTGTCGCATACAATAACGTGCGGTTTTTCAGATTGAATAGCCATGGCAGTAATTGTCGTCAGCCGCTTACCAAATCCAGAAGGTAATCTAAGCACAGCAAACGCGAGACCGAGGAATTTGTGCCGCGAGACGATATCTCTGGCTATTACTCTTTGAGCTACCGTTAACACTTTCCATGGTTCACTATATTTCTGAGAACCAGGAACCTCAAACGCTGAAAACGTGCGTTTAAGTACGGAACAAACGGAATCAATCGAAGCATCGCTCTTCACGTTTTCGTCCACGAATGCTTGTGGAAACAAAACCATGCACTTTGGATTCAAACTGCGCAAGATAATTATCGCGCGCCCGATGGAAGATTTTGCATTCGGGACTATATTTTCTGACGTTCCTTTCGTTATGTTTTCTAAATTTGTGCGCTTCCCTTTCTTTGGTTTCTCTATGAAGGCCTTCACGGGTTTTTGCATCGCTGATGTAACTTTGTTTTCTTGTTGCAATTGATCATCTGCGCTGTGCGACGCAGCGTTTATGGAAGTTAGCACTCGCATACTTCCGTCACCCGTATTTACCAACGCTTTCTCGTGCCTTCCATTTGCTAAATCTGTAGTGGTTTCTGTTGTCGTCGTTGCACCGTTCGCATTCGCAAACAATTGCGTCGACTGACTAACTGCAGCGTTCTGTATGCCCCAGAAAACGGATCCGCCGGTCAAATACGCGTCGTTCAACGCTGACTCTATTGGCAACGAACATGTTTCGCGTCGCTTCTGCAACCATCGCTCGCTCGAATGCGTGGAGCAAAATACCATCGGCTGACCAGTACCAGCGCGGCGAAGCCACGCGTTCTTCGACCCTCTCGCACAGAGCGGGTGAAACGCCTTGTAACATTTCTTCATCGCGCATTGTGTACAAGCGCCTTCTTCTTCGCAAATTTCACACTTCAACGTCATCCGCGAGCTTGTAAGCTTCGAGGCGTCTATGCGCAAAACGGAAGATCCAGATTCCAACGCTTTTTTATCGTTGTCTACTGCTTTAGAGAACGAAATTTCGGGTAATGTTAGCGCACAAACAACGTGCGCGTGATACCCAGGCGCGCGCCAGTTAGTTGAAAATTTTGATTTCGGCTTGATCCTCGCTAACGCGCCTTTCGGCGTCGGGCATAAAGCGCACATACCCCGTCCGTTTTCGATGAGATTAGACACGCCATCCTCGCACCCCGCGCACAACCACTCGCCGTCTGGAATCTTTTGGATGCCGTAACAGCTCTTGTGCACTTGCACGTCGCACCCATCGCACAATAAAATTTGGTCGTTGACGTCCCAGTAATCCATGAGCTGTTCGTTGCACACGTGGCAGGCGTCCACAGAAGACCAAACAACTTTTTGAATATACTCCGAAGCAGGTTCAGGTGCTTCTTTAATCTTCTTCGTATCGCGAAGTTGGTGTGGTGGTATATTTTTCTTTTTGTTCTTTTTCTTTTTTGTTTCATCTTGCATGTCTGCGTCGACTTCACCTTCCGCGGCGGTGACGTTGGATTGAAGTAAGTCCTTCTCGTCTTCATCCTCGTCCTCATCCTCTGAACTCGATGCGGTATCGGTACCGTTATCGCGTTGTCCATTACGATTCGCATCCAAACTAAACTCTTTTCTCATCTTTTGCTTTAGCGCGCGCCGTTGCTCTCTTACTCCTATCTTGCTCACCTTCAGTTCCTCTCCGTTTGGTTTCTGTCTCGTCTCTAACACCGAAGCGACTCGTAACAGCTTCTCGGCGCGTTGCAACTTCTCCGCCGCAATCTTCGCTTTCCTATTGGCATTCTCAAACGCATCTTTCGCTTTTTGCATTTTCTTGGCAGCAAATATTTCAGTCGCCGCCGCCGCGCTCGCGGTAAACGCCCACTTATTCTCCGCGTTCCCGCCAGCACCGCCGTTCATTTCACCTAATCTCGCATCCACCGCTCTCATGATTTCTTCGGAGGTTGGAATATTGAACGGATTATTATTACTCGTCGTATTCTCCGCATTACTCTCGCGACCGCGCATCTTCTTCGCCAACATCTCCTTCAAAAACAAAATTTCCTCGTCGACATCCGCGTCGGAATCCGTGTCGTCTTCGTCTTCGTCCTCCTCCTCCGTCACTTCCTCCAACGAGCGCTTCCTCCCTCTCTTCGTCGACGACGCGCCGCCGAACCCTCTCTTCCTGGTAAACTCCAACGCTTTTCGAACGTCTGCCGACTGTTTCTCGTACTCTTTCAAGATGTTTCCTACCGTTGAGACGACTGCAACTTTCGTTTTCTCCTCTTGGTTTTTGTAAAAATCCGGAACTGTCTCCTCCTCGTCTTCGTTCGTATTCATCCCTTTTCCTTCTGCATTCTGCCTTTGCATCATCATCATCATCATCTCGTCGTCCTCTTCTTCTTCTTTTTCTTTCTCGTTCTTTTGAACAACGACGACGACTTTATCCTCCTCCCGCTTCTTAAACGTCTTCGTTGCCTCTTCTTCGTAATCATCCTCGCCCGTTGTTCGTGTTGCGTGAATAGTAATCGACGAAGCATTCGTCCGTCTGTCCAATTCGACGCGTTTCTCCTCCTCGGTTTCATCTTCCGTGTTTTCATTATCGTCGTCGTTTACGTCGTCCTCGCGAAAAAGAGGATCATCTGCCGACGAAGGTAAAGACGACGGGGCGTTTTTGACGATGGTTTTGTTCTCCTCTTCGTTGGTGTCGTTTTCATCGTCGCCGCTCATATTTCTTCTCCCTTGTTTAAAGTTTTTTGTGTGGGAAATCGAGTGAAAATGTCAGAAGTGCTCGATGGTACAAAATTTAACCGGTGTTGGTATATACACAGTAAACGCTCTAAAGTCATCATCGTAATCATCATCGTCGTCGTCACATATATGTCATCTAATAATAAAGGTGTTCTTAAGCTAAAAACGCTTCCTCTTCCAAGAAGGTTTCTTCCTCGTCTTCGCCGTCGGGGGCGACTTTTTGGTAGAAGAGAATGTACCCGTGTTCGCTGCCGCCTGCGTCTTCATCTCCTTCTTGTCCTCCCGAGACGACACCTTTACTTCCGAAAACGGATTCTAAGTCTTCCGTGTTCATGTCCTGAACGGTTTCGTCGTCGAACATGACCCACCGTTCGCTGGCACCACCTCCGCTGGCTTTGTAGCCAGAGGTTCGAGCGAAGCAGACGTAGTGGCCGTGGTTCGGGCCGCTGCCGATGTGGACGACGACGGCAAAGAGACAGTAGAGGTCGTCGGAGGAGGTGGAGTCGGCGGAGAGGTTGGGAAGTTTCAGCTCGCGCGAAAATGCGACTCGGTGGTTAAGTTTTTGCATTCGTCCGACGGATTCGACGTATTTGAAACGTTTCAGGTGGAGCGCTAAGACGGAAGGCGCGGTGCGGATGAGAAGTCGTTTGTGCGCTTCGTGTAAGCCCGAACACGAATCGCATTGGAACTTATCTTCGCCGCCGAGAAGTTCGCTGGCAGAGAAATCCGACAGACACTGTTGGATGGAAGAGTTTGGCTTTACCTCGACGGAGATTTCGAGGAAGGATTCTGACCGCGACGTGACGTTCTCGCACCACAAACATCTGGTTTCGTTGACGGTTTCGCCTTGGAAGACTTCGTGGACCCACGTTTGCTTTTCTTTTTTCTTGCTGTTACTGGATGCTTTTTTACGCATGTTTAACGCGTCGCTAATGCCACCGATGTTTGTGTTACTACCTGCATTCGACAAAGTTAGCGCGGCCGATGCGTTGGCGGCGTCCTTCCCCGCACCGTTCTTGTTCGCGGCGCTCTTGCTCTCTTCTTCGACGTTCCTCAAATCCACGTCGTTACCTTCGCTTCCTTCATCTACGCTCAGACGACCGCTACCGCTCGAAATTCTCGGCGTTACACTGCCCGCGCTGCTTCCACTCCTCCTCGAATTCCTCTTCGAATCGTAATTATCCTTCACCTCGTCTCTCTCCCTCTCTAAAATCTCGCAACACTCGTTCAAGAGATAATTCAAAAACTCGTGCGCGTCTTGATGCTCGTACGAGTTAAAACACTCGTTCGATTTCTTCAACCGAGAGACAAACTTCTTCGGTTCAACCACGGGAACTCTTTTCGCCGAACTCGTCAACGCTTTTTGCTCCTTCTTGCTCATCTCCGCGAACAAACCGCCGAGCGAAAGTAACAAGTTGGCGTCCGAATCAGTTTGCGTCGCGTGGTATTCCAACAAGAGCTTCTTAAACGGTTGGCAGTGATACAACGCTTGCAACACTGAATTGCAGTAACACGTGTTCCCGAAATTTTCTAATCCAACGCCTTTTGATGCGCCTTTGTTTTTGTCGCTCGTCGTATTCGTCTTCATCCCCGAGGCGATGGTATCTTCGCTGTTATTAGACATCTTCAGATTGTTCTTTTCGTTCTCGTCGTTCGAACCGTTATCATCTTTTCGTCTCCGGTCGGCACCAGACGCATTTGCACTCGAAGACCCGTTCGTAGTGTTCGCAGATGATGCAAGAGTACTGCTCTTAGTCGCGTTCGAACCGCCACTTCCGCGAGTCGTAGTATTCGTCGTTCGTTTTCGACTTCGCGGGGAAGAATCGTTCGAATGGTGTCGCCGCTCGTCGTCGTCGCTGCTCGTCTCGCTCGAACCGTTCTCTGTCGTTCTCTCTTCGTCGAAGGATAAGTTCCGAACGCCATCGCTCAAAGAAGAGGAAGGCGCTTTTGAGTTCGTGCCTCCCATACTCGTGTTTTATTCTTTTCTTTCTCGCGTGGTATTCTTCGCTTTTTTCTGGAGAGGTTTGAGGGTTCGTTTGTCTCGAACGAAAGGAAGAAGGAGAGAACGAGAAGCGAACGCGCGCGCGTGTTTTCTATGCAGACGTACAAGTGTAAAAAGTAGATACTGAAAACAACGTCTATGTGATAATGTTACATGATGCGAAATGTATATTTACCTTTTCCTTTCGTCTAACCGTAACTGGTCGCAGATGTCGGTCAACGCGCTCTCGTATCTCGGAATGAAGTGGTCGGAGACCATGTTTTTGTTCAACCATAAAGCGGTGTACGCTTCTCGTTTGACGTCGGTATATAAGGCGTAGTGTTGTGGGGCGTCTTTGGGAATGGCTTCTCGTAAAAGCGGCTGTTCGTTGGCGAGACCTTCGGCTCGGTTCGCCGCGGCGAGGTCAATCATGTGGAGGATTTTGCCAGCCGGGAAGAGCGGGACGTGTAACGTGCGCTTGCGCTTGGTACCGCCGCCGCTGCCAACATCTTTGTTCTTCGCTCCTTCGCCGCGTTTTTTCAGTTCTGACTCGATGGCTAGGATGGTGCCTTCCGCATCGTCGACGTCCATTGCCGCGGCAGTTTCGGAAGGATCTTCGATATCGTCCATAGGCTCGAGCTTTTCGCTTTCTTTGAGACGTTCTGGAGAGATGTTTTCACCCGAAATTTTTATTTTGGCGTTTAGAAGCTCCTCTGATGCTTTCGCGATGTCTCTGTCGCTTTGTAAACGCAACACGCGCTCGGTGGCTTCCGGTTCTGAAGCATCCAACATTTCCTCCGAGATTGATTCTCTCGATATGCGTTCCTCCTCGGCGGCGTCGAGTTCTCCGACGCCGTATTGCGTGTGCGCCGCGACGCCTCCCATACGAGAGGAAGATTTCGTTCCTATTTCTAATTCTTGTTGCTTTTTATGTTCCTCTTTCGAGGAAGATGCAGCAACGCTCGGTTTTATTTTGTGTTGACTTCTCGGCGCGGTGCATCGAAGTAACATGGCGACTGATAAACTCGCCAATCGCGACGAGACGGATCGCGCAGACTTTGTCGCCGCCGACGCTGTGGTTGCTAATAAGTTGCGACTTTGAGACGCAATCGTGGCCGCTAACGGTGGAGCAGCCACACCACCATTACTACCAGCAGAAATCTTAGGAGATGGAAGCACCGCGACGTCTTGCGGCGGCGGCGCCTCGTTCCACTCGTTGTCCGGCGAAGCGAAAGTCTTCTTCTCTGGCGATCGAGGACCGACGCACGGTATGGGCACGCCGCACACTTTCGGTGCGGTCGCTAAAACTCTTTTCGCTGCGTCTTTATCCGTAAACGTCGCCGCTAACGTTCCAGCTGCTTCATCGCCCATGATCCCTAGCCCGCCAAGTTCCGCGTCCCCTTCGACTCGCCGGCCTGTTTGCAAAAACCGTTGCAATACCTTTTGTTCTACGCTCGTCTTCACAATCTGCTCGCGCATATCCTCCGCACGCGAATAGGACAACAAAGGCACGACATCGCCTCGATTGATCAGCGTTGTCGTCCACGGGGCGCAATTCGCGGCTAAATCTTCCGAAAGCATGGACGGACACCCGAACGCAATCACTCGCACGTCTGAAAAATGTTCCGGCTGCGCGTCTCTGAGCATTTGCGCTAAAAGAACGCCGACGCCGCCACCCAAGGAATGACCAACCACCATAAAATCGTAATTTGGGTTCATTTCTCTTGCTTTTCTCAACTCGTCCGTCGCGTTTTTCATCAACCACCTCGCGTTGGCTAAAAAACCGGCGTGCGCGTACCCGACGACGACGTCGCCGGATCCGTCCGGTCTCAACGCGTGGTGCGGACTCGAATGCGCCGTCAACGCCGTCAACGAATCCCGTATCGAATGCGTCCCACGAATCACCAGTAACAACGATTTAACGTTTTCATCCTTAAACAAAACAAACGCCGGTTTAAACGTCGACGGTTTAATCTGATGGAGCAAAATCTTCTGGTACGAGTCGTCCACTCTCCCTCGAATGGTTTCGAAATCTCTCGCGCGCCTTAAAAGTTTGTTATACTTCAACGCCAACCGTATCCTTAACAACCGTTCGTCCCACCGTTCCCCGTTTGCGACGAGACTTTCGTGTTCCGTGATGTTCTCTCGAAACGTTCCCGTCGTGATTCGTTTCCCTTTTCCAATGTTGATCACCGCGTCGGCGATTTCGTCTTGGCAGTCTCGGTTCGCCAACTGTCGAATGGCGAGTAAGTGGTCGACCCTCCAAATCTTCAAGATGGATAAAGCGTCCGTCCACCCGATGCGAACGATTTTCGCCAATCGCGAGGCAGTTTCTCCGTACGTTCTCGGTTGTTCCGAGAGTTGCCAATCGTCATCATCTGCATCGTTCTCTTTATTATCATTGGGCGGCACCCCGCTCGGTGCATTGTGCACCGCGAACGAGTTATTACGCGAATTGTTGTTGTTAGTACTACTATTACTACTGTTACTCGCGTAGAACAAAGACGCGAGCGTGGTCAACGTCGCCGCGGCGACCACCGACGCCATCTCTTCTTTGCCTTCTTCTTTTCCTTCTCGTTCTGTTCTTAATGCGAGACGATATATATATAATATACTAATATGTAAATGTGACAGTTTGT
>Ga0255756_1000925_pt1 | contig 34769 bp, 27 predicted proteins | sample 011ome_20_FD_179956 | JGI IMG/M metagenome (GOLD analysis project Ga0255756, IMG submission 179956) | Coastal salt marsh microbial communities from the Groves Creek Marsh, Skidaway Island, Georgia - 011509CT metaG (version 2) | ecosystem: Environmental > Aquatic > Marine > Intertidal zone > Salt... | reverse complement strand
GGTAGCCGAGCCCCAAATCGCCCGAAACCATCTCTGCGGCCACAAGTGAGAACCACGCTACACCAATCGATATCTGGAGGCCTGTGAAAATGAATGGCAGCGCTCCGGGAACAACAACATGCCTAAAGATGTCCCAGCGAGATGAGCCCAGACAACCCGCCGCACGGAAATATTCCTCATCAATCGAGTCCACCCCGAGCATCGCATTTAACGTTGTTACAAAAAAAGATGCGAGCGTGGCCAAAAATATAACGGGTCCTTCAAAACCTGGAAGCAACAAAATCGAAAGTGGCACCCAAGCCAAAATCGGAATTGGGCGCAGTGTCTCGATAATTGGGAAAACGTAATCTCGTATTTTTCTGGACCAACCCATGAAAAGACCAAGAGGAACACCCAAGCCAGTTGCTAGACCAAATGCAAAGAGAATTCTCTGACAGCTCACAAAGATATGGTCATAATATTCTTGGGTAAAAATAGAAATACCTTGAAAGGGTGTTGTAGAAAACCAATCTTTGGAGATAGCTACAGGACCTGGCAACTTAGTAAAACGCCATATCTCGAGTCCCTCACACAAAACCCAATAGGCAAACAGCCACAACCCAATTCCAGCCACTGTTAGGTATGGATCGATCGACACCATCTTTTTTCTGAGTCTGAGAAGAAACAGCTCAAAACCCTCAGGCTTACTGTTCATATGACCTTTGGTTGCCGGCACTTGGTTCATTGCGCGTCTCCAAATTTAACGTCAGATTGACACTTTATTCGTAGGTTTTTGTAGTTCAATTGAGCAGGGTCATTCAGCGACCCTGCTCAAAATATTTTGGACGTTATGGTGCAACCACACGGCCGACCGGTGTCTTGAGGCCGCGCCGTGCCAGAACGCGCTCCGCGAACTCTGGCATCACGCCCTCAGGCCTGATTTGCGGGGCGGCAGCAGGCTTTTTCTTTAGGCTGTACAAAAATGCAGTAGCATCACGAAGAAGTGACTTTGCGTCATCACTGATTACAAAATCCAATTGCAGCTTTGTGCTACCTGCGATGGGCGAGTCATACAGGCTGGCTTTGAGTGTTGCCCGGTCAATTTGCTCGGTCTGCGCCTCAGCCATTGCAGCCACTGCATCAGCGTTTGCTGGGTTAGCAACAAATTCTTGAGCATCTAATTCAGCCTCGAGCCAAGCCTCAACAACGTCCGGACGCTGAGAGATCAGGTCATTCAACATGACCATGAATGCACCGTCCTGGGCACCAAAATCTTCCCCCGACGCTGCTCTACGAGCAATACCTGACTTCACCATTTTGGTTGCGGTAGGTTCCCATATAGCAGCCGCATCGAGCTTTCCGGCACGGAAGTTTGTTGTGATAACCTCGATATTTTGGTTTAGGTATTTTGCTGGCTTTATGCCTGCAGATTTGAATGCAAGCTGTGCAAAACGGTCTGTGCAAGCACCATGCGGCGCAGATGTCACCTTGCCATCCATCCACTTGACAGCATCCACACCGTTGGCAAACTGAGGCGCGTCATTGCGGACAAGGAAGATGTTACATTGTTGTTTTGAAGTGCCAAGCGCCGCGACGATACGGATATCTGTGCCCCCGCGCTCAGGTAGATATTTGAACGTCGATGCGATGGCAGGCATATCGCCCATGTAACCAATGTGCTGCTTTTCACCAGCCATTGCATTAACAATGACCGAGCCCTGAAGTCCTACCTGAAACTCGGCAGTTGAACCAGCTGGTAAATGCTTCTTCCAAAAGGCTTTGCCATTATTGACTACCCCGGTCCAAGACTCTGTATAGTATGGCTGATAGCCAATAACGAGGTCGACCTTTTCACCCGGTTTCCCGAAGTCTACTGCCGCATTTGCAGCAGTCGCGCCCGCGATCACAGCCGTTGCTGCTGTCACCTTTAGAGCATAATTGATAAAGTTCTTCATACGATCCTCCCGATCAATTGTTTCAAATAGGTTCGGCAGAAAATGCATCATATGCAAGCTGAAAGTGCAGAAGCGAGCCTGCGCTTGAATTTTTCCCCACCTTCACGGTCTATCCGTGCTATTCGCAATGGCTTCTTAACGGCCAGTTAAAAAACTTTAGATATGTTTTGCTGTGACTATCAAGCGGTTTGCTTATTCATCGCGCCGATCAAGTGATAGCAAAATGTAATCGCTTCGAATATTGTCAACTAGCCTGAAGCGCATAACAATGTGTCCAATATTTTGAGAGGTTGAATTATGGATTTTGAAGCGATATCTGACGCGAAAGACGCTGAACAAAGCGACAGAGGCATGTCTGAAAAGATAGCTGTCGTCGCACTCAATCCCGAATTTATTGCTGAACAAGCCCACATTTTCCGCAATGCATGGGTGCCGGTTTGCCATGAGTCTGAATTGCCAGAACCTTATGACTTCAGGACAGCCAGCATTGGCAGCGAAAATATTATCATTTGTCGGGCGCCTGACGGAAAAATTAACGCACTCCTCAATGTTTGCCCACACAGAGGAATGCTGATTGAGAGACGACCACAGGGCAGCTTTCTTGAGGGGCAGGCATCTGGAAATCCAAAAAGAATTACCTGCATGTTCCACGCTTGGCAATTTGATATGCGTGGCAACTGCGTTTACGTTGCTCGCGAAAAGGAAGGATACCAAGAGAGATTTTCAAAAGATGACGCCGGTCTTCGGCGTCTCCGCTGTACCGTAAATTTCGGCGGCTTTGTGTGGGTCAACATGACCGATCAACCTGTTGCAATGCTTGAAGAGTGGGCTGGGCCAGCGATGCAAACGATTGAAAATCAGATCAGCGCGGCACCGCTAGAAGTGGTTCATTACCATAAAGAATATGTCGAAACCGGCTATCAGGCCGAAGCTTTGCAATATTTGAACGCGGCAAAAGCGGGGGCTCTATTCGATTATGGGCATTGTGTTATCACCGGAAGTGATCTTGGCAGCGAAAAGCAGGACTCTTCAGCGCGATTTCCTGACCCAAAATCACAGCGAGTAACATGTGTTCACCTCTTCCCAGGTTATCGTTTTGAATTAAGCGGGCCGGTGCTTAACGTGTCAGTGGTGACACCTGTCGACAGAAATCGCATAATGATCGAACATCGCGGCCTAGTGCCGCAAAAAGAGAGCCAAGCGGACCGGGAAATGCGCTCCAAATATTATAATTTGAGCCATGGGCCCTTTAAAACTCCGACCACCGTTTCCGGAGAACAATCAGAAAAAAGTTTGCTTTCAGAACATTATTTGGAAGAGTGGTCGATGTGGATGGGCACTCATCCAGAAGGTCTAAGTCGCATTAACGAGAAGAGCGTTGCAGACCAAGATGGTGATCAAGAAACAAACCAGGCCCTAACAGGTCCCCATATAGTAGTGATCGGCGCTAGTCACGCGGGCATATCAATGGCTGACCGGCTCCGCAAAAATGGTTTTATTGGCAACATCTCAATATTTGACAGACAGGTCGGTGGGCCAATGGAGCGCCCGCCATTATCCAAAGGCTTTTTGCTTGGTGGAGGCGAAACCGTAGAGTCAAAGTCATTACTGAGGCAAAAAAAATGGTACAAAGCCAATAAAGTAAAACTAAAAACCCAAAGCGTAGTTCATAAAATCAACAGAGATAACAAAACCATCACTGTAAACAATGGTGATGTCGTAAAATATGATAAGCTGGTAATCGCAAGTGGCGCGGTTCCAAAGGAATTGCCTAGTTCAAAGGGCATTGGTAACGCCTTTGTTTTGCGCCAGCCAGCTGATGCAAACGCCATCCGCCAAGCCGCAAACAATTCAGACTCAGTTGTTATTATCGGCGGTGGATACATCGGTCTTGAGGTTGCTGCGTCGCTGCGCAAAAAGGGTATGGATATAACAGTGATTGAGGCTGGAGAACGTATCCTTGCCAGAGTTGCAAGCAAACCACTGGCCGAATATCTTAACAAATTACACGAAGATAATGGTGTCACAGTTATCACCAACGTCGGCGTTGAGGGTATCAACCAGGAAGCTGGTATTTTCAATAATGTGACGTTATCAGACGGCAGAGTTATTAAAGGCGATATGCTGATAACCGGTATTGGCGTTTACCCGGATAGCCAACTTGCGTCAGACGCAGGTTTAGAGACACAATTTGATAACGGTGGCGCCATATTGGTGGACAACGACATGAGAACGAGTGACGAAGACATCTTTGCCATTGGCGATGTTGCAATTCGGCGCGAACAAACTATTGCGGTTGAGTCAGTCCACAACGCGCAAGAAACAGCTGCAATAGCTGCTGCGTCAATCACTGGCGCAAACCGCCCAAACACACAAACACCGTGGTTCTGGTCAGACCAATATGATGCAAAGTTGCAATCTGTCGGGATCGTTCCTGTTCAAGACGAAAATGTCTATCAAGTCGAGAGGCTGGGGAAGCGTGACGGTGCTGTGTCATTTTGGAGCTACCGTGGAGACGAACTGGTGGCGGTAGAAGTTATCAATGACCCTGCCACTTATATGGAAGCACGGCAATGCCTGGACACCAGACGGTTTCCTGACCCCAAACAAATAGGCAAACCATCTTATTCACCGGTTGATAGTGGAGGCTCACGGTCGTGACATTGCTTTATAGCAGTAGCAGAGCCATTTTTGGTCAGCAGATAAACAAAGACTGAAGCAAACTGGAAGTTAACAATGAAAGAAGATTTGATGCTTGATTTAGAAAGAAAAATAGAAAAAACAATCTACAAGGCGACTCTTGCTCTAGACGAAAACAATTGGTCAGAGTTCTTTGAACTTTGTGATGAGAGCTTCACTTACGCGATCACATCGTTCAGCCCAGAAATAAACAAGAATATGACTTATTTCAGTGGTGACAGAAAAGAATTGGTTGGGTTGATGGACATGTTGCCAAAGCACAACACCGATCACTCACCGTTACACAGACACACTTCCGTTTACTCAGTTGATATCGCAGAAGGCGGCAAGTCGGCAACCGCGATCAGTTCGGTCACGATATATCAGAACATGCTTGATGGTATAAATTCTCACCTCGACTCTGGAGAAAGCCGCCTATTCGTGATTGGAAAATACATAGACCAGTTTTCTATTATTGATGGCGTACCTAAATTCACTAATCGCGAGACGAAGCTCGACAACAGACGTCTTGACAAGGGCTCGCATTGGCTCCTGTAAAACCAATCAGAAGAGGCGTGCGCCCTTGAGCGACTAAACACCAGAGACGGAAGAAAGAGTAACGAATGGCTTGGACAAAGGTCTGCGAAAAGAGTGAGATACCGGTGGGCTCAATCAAAAAGGTTTGGGCCCGAATCGGGGGTGGTATCCCTATCGCAGTTGCACACCACAAAAATGGCTATGCTGCCATCCCACCAGTTTGTCCGCATTTGGAAGAGCCCCTTGAAGAGTCTGGGCTTGTGGTTGGGTGTAAATTGACTTGCACAAAACATCTTTGGTCTTGGGACCTCGAAACCCTTGAACTTCAGGATGAAGCAGAATTACCGCTAAAAACCTATGACGTGAAAGTCGAAGGTGACAACATCATGGTGTATGTCACTGAACAACTCGAGTATGATTTCGATGAAGACGGTGATATTGATGAGTCGACATTTTTTGATGATGAAGACGATGATGATGAGTGGTAAAACTCACAAGAAATACTGGAAATGAGACCTTTTTGAGCCAATCAACAGTCCAGCATGACCCAAAAATATTTGCAACAAAGCAGTTTCGAGATGCATGTGTCGAGGCACACAACGCATTATTCTGGACTGCAAGAGGTGCCAATAGCTTTCTTGGCGCCTTACCACAAAATCAGCATTTGAGCCTATTGTGGAATGGTAATTCTCAGGATTTCCGCACGCGCTATTTTGAAAATCAGTTTCAAATTGGCGTGAACATTCGTGAACTTGAAATATATTTTTGCGAGAGTGGTGTAAAGGTTCCACACAGTTTCTATTTCGATGATAGAACGCCTGCTTTTGCCGAGGCTTGGTATTTAGTAGAGCTACTTCATCGGGATCTGGATCAGTCAAAATTCTCTACATCCTTGCCTTTTCACTCGCCGTTGATGCTGATGGGAGATACACAAGATCATAATGCATCTTTTTATGAGCTAGAACTTGCTGCGCTAAATGATTGTTTGATGGGTGGCATGAAACTGCTCCAGCAGATGCCAACATTGTTGGCCCCCATCGCGTCCATATTGCATCAACCCGTCAAAATTGTTCTCGAACCAGAAACTTTTACATTAGAGTACACAGTTTTTTTCTCTGAAAAGACCGGGCAAAGAATAATAGTCGGTTTCAGCATTGGCGACCTCTTAAGACCAGAACCCTTTTATTTCATTAAAGACATTAATCAAAATTTCAAACCAAAGAGCCGTAGTCTTGATTATCGCCCAGATAGCATCCGCCCTCTAATAAAGTTGATTGAAAACAACACTTCAGACCGAGACCTATTAGACGATCTTTGCAAATTAACGTTTGCATCCGTCAAAACGGCACAGGGCTTATAGTTAGTCACTAACTACTAGTGGATGCTAAACTAGGGAATTAACTGCTTTAACAAGCCGCTTGAAACCCTCGCCAATGCGATCGGTGGAAATGGCCGAATAAGACAGCCGAAAATAATTCAGTGGCGCCGCCTCAGAGCGGAAAAACACATCGCCTGGCTCAATCAGCACACCCCCGGCCATGGCGCGCTGTGCTAGCAACCGCGCATCCAGCCAGTCCGGCCCATGCACCCAGAAACTGGTGCCACCAAAATGCGCGGCTGCCTGTGAAAACAGCGGCTCGGTATCCATCGCCTGTTGCAACACCCGCCGGCGCTCGGCAAGGTGCCGCCGCAACCGCCGGATCTGCGCGTCATAATGCCCCAGCGCCATAAAATAGGCCAGCGTACGCTGCGCATGACCAGGCGGATGCCGCAAAATCAAATGTCGCAAGGCGCGGGCCTGCTTGATGACATGTTCCGGTGCCACCAGATAGCCAAGACGCAGACCCGGAAAGACCGATTTTGACAGGCTGCCAACATAAATGACACGGCCGTCAACATCCTGCGATTTCAATGCCGGGGTTGGCGATTCCAGAAAATTCATCTCGAATTCATAATCATCCTCGACAATCAGAAAATCATGCCGCTTTGCCATCGACAATAATTGCCGCCGGCGGCTTGCCGGCATGGTATAGGTGGTCGGGCATTGGTGGCTGGGGGTGATAAATACCGCATCGGTCTGCGCCAAAACCGTCTCATCCAGAACCAGCCCTTCGGCATCAACATCCAGCGGGGTGATATGCTGTGTACGTTGCAACAAAATGTCGCGCAGATCAGGATAGCAAGGGTTTTCAATCACCACCTGTTTCTGCTGGTCAATCAACAGCTGGGCGATCAGATACAGCGCGTTCTGCGCACCCAAAGTGACCAAAATCTGTTCAGGCCGGGCTTTGATGCCGCGGCGTGGCAGGCTGCGCGAACAGATATAATTGACTAGCATCGAATCATCATGCTGGCCAAAATCACCGGCCATCGTCGAGAAATTGCGCATGCCAAGCGCCTGTCGTGCGCAATCGCGCCATTCCGAATGCGAAAATAATTCGTCATCGACCTGACCATAAACAAAGGGATAAGGAAATTCACGCCAGTTCACCGGCTTTTGCACCGGCCGGATATAGCTGTAGGAATGCACCAGCTTTTGATCCCAATCGACATGACCTGCCGCATTGTCGGGTAAAGTTTCCGGCAATATCTCTGGCTGACCGGGGCTGTCACGATCCACATCAGACGGCGGTTGGTCGCCCGGCGTATCAACCAGACGGGTGATTGGCGCATCATCGCTGACCACATAGCCAGAGCGTTCGCGCGGCCGCAAATAGCCGGTATCAACCAACGCCTGATAGGCCAGAATCACCGTATTGCGCGATATTTTTAATTGTTTGGCCAGCGCCCGGCTGGATGGCAATTTGTCACCCGGCAAAATCGAATGACCCAAAATGGCCTCAACAACCGATTGTCGGATTTGCGCCTGCAAGCTGATGCCGGAGGCGTTATCCAATGTAATGATCAAATGCTCGTTCACTATTGCCACCATTCTACGCGTTACAGCCGCCCGCACCAAAACCGCCCGCACAAAACCCGCCTGAACCAGAGCCGCATAACAGACCGATAGCGGCCATTGAAGCTGTTTATCTGGTACCAGTCAATGCCGCAACTGGCACTATAAGCGATGCTTGCTGTGATCCGTCGCTTTTGTCATGATAAATTTCCGGCAACCACCGGGGGAAACAGCCGTCACCGACGATGGTGCGCGCTGTAAAATGGTAGATTTGTTCGATAGGGCTTCTATGTGCGTGCAGGAATCCAGCACCGGCAGCATTTGCGGCCGCAAGCCCGGGTTCGGCACCATAGGAAATTTTGGCAACTGACCCCGCAAAAGGTCACATTTTTGAAGGAAACAAGCCGATGTCATATGACGTAAATTCATTAGAGAGCCATTGGATGCCATTCACCGCCAATCGCGACTTCAAAAAAGACCCGCGTATTGTGGTGAAATCGGATGGCATGTATATGTGGGATTATAAAGGTGGCGAGGTGATCGACGGTTCATCTGGCCTGTTTTGTACGCCACTTGGTCATGGCCGCCGTGAAATTGCCGAGGCGGTGTATCAGCAGATGCTGACCAATGACTACACACCGCATTTCCAGCTAGGCCATCCCGGTTCTTTCGAACTGGCCGAGCGCGTCTGCCGGATTTTGCCAGATGAGTTCAATCATGTGTTCTTCACCAATTCCGGGTCAGAGTCAGTCGAAACGGCGATTAAGGTGATTCTGGCCTATCAGCGCGCCCGTGGACAGGCCCAGCGAAACCGTCTGATCAGCCGTGAACGCGCCTATCATGGGGTGAATATGGGCGGCGTATCGCTCGCCGGCATGGTGCGCAACCGTGAAACCTTCGGCCTGACGCTGCCCAATATTTCACTGATCCGCCACACCTGGCAAGAAGATCAGCGGTTTTCAAAAGGCCAGCCAAAGACCGGCGCCGAACTGGCTATGGATCTGGAACGCATTGCCGAAAATCTGGGTGGCAGCACCCTGGCAGCGGTGTTCATCGAACCTGTTGCCGGATCGACCGGCACATTGGTGCCACCGGTTGGCTATCTGGAAAAAGTCCGTGAAATCTGCACGAAGCACGGGTTATTGCTGGTATTTGACGAAGTCATCACCGGTTTTGGCCGGATGGGCACCGCTTTTGCCACACAGAAATTCAACGTCAAGCCTGACATTATTACCATGGCAAAGGCGCTGACAAATGGTGCCATTCCCATGGGCGGCGTCGCGGTGACTGATGAAATCTATGACACCGTCACGAATGCAGCACCGGAAAATGCGATCGAATTTTTCCATGGCTACACCTATTCGGCGCATCCGGCAGCCTGTGCAGCCGGGATAGCCACACAGAAGATCTATGAAAGCGAAGGTCTGTTTGACCGGGCAGCGGAACTCGAAGATTACTTCCTCGATGCGGTCTGGAGCTTGCAGGATCATCCACTGGTTGCCGATATCCGCGGCATTGGTCTGATGGCTGGTGTTGAGCTGATATCAGATGGTGTCGCCGGACACCGTGGTGGGCAGATGCAGAAAACCATGTTCTGGAATGGCCTGCATGTCAAATTCACTGGTGATAACGCGATTATTGCACCGGCCTTTGTCGCCGAGCGCAAACATGTTGACGAGATTGTCGATAAATTCCGCAAATCACTAGATGCAGAGCTTGACGCAAAGTAACCGTGACCGGTCATCGCTGGTTGCACGCATGACCGACACGCTCTAGCCTAGCAGCGATCACCGCACCCGGCGCATCGGGTAGGGTGATCGCTTTTTAATTGAACATTGTTTTTTAGAAAACCTGCGGGGGCGCAACAGATGACAATCATGGTCAGTGGTCATGGCATCGCCGGGCTCAGCGCCGCTTTGGCAGCCGCCAATGCCGGTCATGATGTGGCGCTTTGCGGGGCCGCGCCAGCAACAGCCCCGGCCGGCGGCATTCAACTGGCACCGAATGGCTGGCAGGCACTTGACCAGCTTGGTCTGGGTGATGCGGCGATGCAATGCGCCACACGGCTTGACCATATCATTGTGCGCGACCTTGCCAGCGGTGCCACCTTAACGCGCCTGCCGCTGACGCATCAATATGCCAGTATCAGCCGCGCTGATATGTTGCGTCTGTTGCAGGATGCTGTTGCCGCGCGCGCCAGCATCACATTGCATGCCAGACTGATCAATCAGGCGGTTACGCAAGATGACGGCGTCGCGCTGGTCTGCGATGATGGCCGCAGCATGCAGGCGACCGCATTGATTGCCGCCGACGGGATGAACGGCTTTGGCCGGCGCTTTGTCACCGGTGCCACACCGGGCGCAGATTATCAGTCTGCCCGGGGTGATATGCGGGCTGGTATGCGGGGCGATATGCGGGTAACCATGCGGGCAGACATTGATGCCGACGATCTGCCAGCGGCTTTTGCCCAGCCAGCCAGCAATTTATGGCTTGGTCAGGGGGCGCATCTTGTGCACTACCCGATTGCCGGTGGCAGGCGCATCAATTTTGCCGTCACCCTGTCAGCCAGACAGGCCGCCGGTAATTGGCAAGACCGGATTTTCCGCGCCGATCCAATGCTGGAACAGCTTGCCAGCAGCCAGTTTCAATGGACAAAAACATCGCTTCCCCCGGCTGGCAGCCCGGTATGCTGGCGGCGCGGCCGGGTCGCGCTGGCTGGTGACGCCGCCCATATTATGCCGCCGCATCTGGCACAGGGCGCTGGTCAGGCGCTGCAGGATGCGGCCAGTCTGCAATACGCCCTTTGCCACAGCAGCGACATTGACAATGCCCTCGCCATCTATGCACGCAACCGCACCATGGCGGTATCTGCAGTCGTTCGCAAAGCCGATATCAGCGGCAAGGTGATGGCGTTTGGCGGGGCTCGCGGACGCTTGCGCAATATGCTGATCAGCGTGGCTGGCCCGGGGTTTTTGCAAAGCTGGCTGGCTGATGTATGGGCCGGTGATCCGCATCTTGCCAGATCATCAGCAAAACCCGCCAGCTAGGCCCGCCCGGCCAGAAATTTTGCTGCCGGGCACCGCCGCCAATTTCAACATCTTGGTTTTCATCGGGCGGGGTGCTAAATTGCCCCAAAATAGCCCTAAACAGGATATCGACAGCCAATGTCAGACTATCGAGAGATGATGCATCAGATGCTGGCGCGGCGCAGCAATGACGTCACATTTGTCGTCGCCGCGCTGTATAAATTCGTGCAGCTGGATGATGCGCCGGATCTGCGCGCACAGTTACAGGCCCGCTGTGATCAGGCTGGCGTAGCGGGCACCATCTTGCTGGCACAGGAAGGCATCAACGGCACCATCGCCGCGCCAGTGCCGGCAATGGAACAAATGCTGGAATGGCTGCAGACAGACAGCCGGTTTGACGGCATGTCGCTGAAATTTTCGGCCAGCGATACGCAGCCATTTTTGCGTATGAAGGTACGGTTAAAGCGGGAAATTGTCACCATGGGCTGTCCCGATATTCAGCCTGCCAAAGCCACCGGCACCTATGTTGAGCCAGCTGACTGGAACGCGCTGATAAGCGACCCGGATGTGATGCTGATCGACACACGCAACACATATGAAACCGCGATTGGCATGTTTGATGGCGCGGTCGATCCGAACACCACCAATTTTCGTGATTTCCCAAATTGGGCGGCAGAGCTGGCCAAACAACCTGCAGCCAAACGTCCGAAAAAGCTGGCGATGTATTGCACCGGTGGCATTCGCTGTGAAAAGGCCACAGCGCTGATGCAGACCTATGGGTTTGACGAGGTATATCACCTGAAAGGTGGCATTTTAAAATATTTCGAAGAGGTGCCCGCAGAGCAGAGCAAATGGCAAGGCGAATGTTTTGTTTTTGACGGGCGCGTCGCGGTTGATCACAAATTGCGGCAAGGCAGCTATCACATGTGTCATGCCTGCCGTATGCCACTTAGCGATGCCGATATGCAAAGCGATGATTATCTGGATGGTGTCAGCTGTCCGCATTGCAAGCCCAGCGTCAGCCCGCAACGCGCCGCACGTTTCGCCGAGCGGCAAAAACAGATACGGCTGGCAGCTGAACGCGGCGAACAACATCTCGGCAGCAACCCGCGCAAAAAACCGCCAGCCCAAAATAATTAGACCAAGATAATTAGCTCAAGCTAATTAGCCCGAAATAATTAGCCGGACATAATTAGCCGGGCTGGCCGCGCCCATGCGGGGCATGGTAATCAAGCACCGGCCCGAGCGGCACAATGGCAGTCGGGTTGATCTGCCGGTGGCTCTGATAGTAATGCTGTTTGATGTGATCCATCACCACGGTTTCGGCAATGCCCGGGGTCTGATACAGATCGCGCAGGTAACCGGTTAACGCCGGATAATCCGCAATGCGCCGCAGATTGCATTTAAAATGTCCGACATAGACCGGGTCAAACCGTACCAATGTGGTGAAAAAGCGCCAATCCGCCTCGGTCAGTTGTGACCCCATCAGATAGCGGCCTTGTTGCAGCCGCAATTCCATCCGGTCAAGTGCGGCAAACACGGCGCGCACCGCATCTTCATAGGCAGCGGCGCTGGTGGCAAAGCCGGCTTTGTAAACACCGTTATTGATATTGTCGTAAATATCCTGATTGACGCTTTCAATCTCATCGCGCAACGGTTCTGGCCAATAATCATCATGATTACCTGTCAGCGCATTAAAAGCCGAGTTGAACATGCGAATAATCTCGGCCGATTCATTCGACACAATGCACGCCTTATGCTTGTCCCACAACACCGGCACTGTTACCCGCCCACTGGCCTGTGGGTGGCCATATCTATAGACCTCATGCAGAAATTTTTTGCCATAGAGATGGTCGCCCGTGGCATGGTCGTCACTGTCAAAGCTCCAACCTTGATCGAGCATTAACGGATGCACCACCGACACCGAAATATGATCGGTGAGCTGTTTGAGATGACGGAAAATAATCGTGCGATGCGCCCAGGGGCAGGCATGCGACACATATAAATGATAGCGCCCGCTTTCCGCGGCGAACCCGGCATCACCGCTTGGCCCGGCCGTGCCATCAGCCGTCACCCAATGCCGAAAGCCGGCATTTTCCCGCACAAACCGTCCATCTGTTTTGGCGGTGTCATACCATTTGTCCGACCACACACCGTCGATCAGCAATCCCATCTGCGCCCCGTCATATGATCAGCAAAGTGAATAAAAATCACAGCGCACTGGCACTGTGGATCGCCGCAATATTGGCCGCATAAGCCGCTGTATTATCGCCTTTGAAAATGGCCGACCCGGCGACCAGCACATTGGCACCAGCAGCGGTCACCGCAGGCGTCGTGGCAGCGGTGATGCCGCCATCCACCTGAATATCGATGGCGCGCGACCCGATCAGCGCTTTAACCCGGGCAATCTTATCGGTCATCGCGGCGATAAAATCCTGTCCGCCAAACCCCGGATTCACCGTCATCACCAAAATCAAATCCAGCCGGTCAAGCACATGCACAAGATCATCCACCCCGCTATGCGGGTTCACCGCTACCCCGGCCTTGCATCCCAATTCACGAATCCGTGCCAGACTGCGGTCAAGATGGGAACAGGCTTCAGCATGAACGGTGATCCGGTCTGCCCCGGCAGCGGCATAATCGGCGAGCAAGGCATCCGGGTTTGATACCATAAGATGGGCATCAAAGGGCTTGTCGCTGTGGCCGCGCAGGGATTTGATCAAAGGCGGGCCAAATGTCAGATTTGGCACAAAATGACCATCCATCACATCGAGATGGATCCAGTCGGCACCAGCAGCATCCACTGCCCTGACCTCATCACCGATACAGCTAAAATCAGCCGCCAAGATCGACGGGGAAATGATCAGATTCTGTGACATATAACACCATCCTGATAAAACCGGCAGAGCAACGAATTGCCTTTACTTACTGGCAATAATCTTAAAATACAAGCACCGCCCGGCATGACCGCCGCTGGCGATCTGTTCTGGCGATGAAATGTCACAGCAAAAAATACCGTGCAGGCATGTAAAAACCAGACAAAATGCGCTAGGCTCCGCCCGGGTATGTTTTTTCGTGTAGAGGATGATCAGATGGCTGATTCGAAACCACAATTTCAATGGGACGATCCGTTCTTTCTGGATGCACAACTGACCGATGAAGAGCGCATGGTGCGCGAAGCCGCCAGCGCCTTTGCTAATGACGTGTTGTTGCCGCGGGTTATTCAGGATTTCCGCGAAGAATCCTTTGATCCGGCAGTGATGAAAGAAATGGGTCAGCTGGGCTTGCTTGGCCCGACCATTCCCGAGGAATTTGGTGGTGCCGGTCTTGGCCATGTGGCTTACGGTGTGGCCGCCCGCGAGATTGAGCGGGTCGATTCGGGCTACCGGTCAGCCATGTCGGTTCAGTCATCGCTTGTGATGCATCCGATTTACAGCTTTGGCAGTGATGAGCAAAAGGCGAAATTTTTACCAAAGCTGGCAACCGCCGAGCTTGTTGGCTGTTTTGGTTTGACCGAACCTGATTTTGGATCAGACCCGGGCGGCATGGTGACCAAGGCAGTGCCCGTTGATGGCGGCTATCATCTGTCGGGGGCAAAAACCTGGATTTCGAATGCGCCTTATGCCGATATCGCCGTTGTCTGGGCCAAGCTGGACGGTGTTATCCGTGGATTTATCGTCGAACGCGAGTCTGCCGGAAGCGGTTTCACGACGCCGAAAATTGAGGGCAAGCTGTCCCTGCGGGCGTCGATCACCGGATCTATCCAGATGGATAATGCATTTGTGCCGGCGGCGAATCTATTACCACATGTCAGTGGCTTAAAAGGGCCGTTTTCATGCCTCAATAAAGCCCGTTATGGCATTGCCTGGGGGGTGATGGGCGCGTCTGAATTTTGCTGGCACGCGGCGCGGCAATATACCCTCGACCGCAAGCAATTCAACCGTCCGCTGGCGGCCAATCAGCTGATCCAGCTCAAGCTTGCCGATATGCAAACTGAAATCACACTTGGTCTGCAGGCTGCGCTGCGGGTTGGACGCCTGCTTGATGAGGGCAATTGCCCGCCAGAAAATATTTCGATCATCAAGCGCAATAACTGTGGCAAGGCACTGCATATCGCCAGATTGTCACGCGATATGCATGGCGGTAACGGTATTTCTGAAGATTATCATGTCATGCGGCATCTGATGAATCTAGAAACCGTCAATACCTATGAAGGCACACATGACGTGCATGCGCTGATTTTGGGCCGCGCACAAACCGGCCTGCAAGCCTTTACCGGCGCCTGATAGCGCTTATTCTACGGGGGGAGGGCACCGGCTGGTCAGCGACTAGCCGGTGTTCTTTTTGCGCCAGCTTGACAGAAGCTGCGCCGGTTCGATAATGACCATAGCCACCCCGGCAATCACCACCGCCCCGCCAACCAGCACCATGCTATCAGGCACCTCACCCAGCCAGCTGACAGCGCCCAGAATAGCCGCAACCGGCAACAACAGTAACAATGGCATGACAACCGGCACCGGATAGCGGGCCAAAACATAATACCAGGCTGAATAGCCAATCACCGTCATTACCAGCCCCAGATATAAAACCGTTAACCACGCCGAAACTGGCGCTGCGGCAATCGCTGGCAGTGGATTGCCATCCAGCAACAAGGACGCCAACAGCATCTGTGGCCCGGCCATCACACCCAGCCATGCGGTGAGTTGAAACCCGCCCAAGGCACCATCCAGTCGCCTGATCAAGACCTGTCCAAATGCCCAGACAAGCCCGCCAAGCAAGACCAGCGTGACGCCAAGCATCTGCCCATCTAATGCCGGCGCCCCCAGAATGACAAGAATGCCGACCAGCGCAATCACCATACCCAGAGATTGCCGCAGAGTGGGGGTTTCACCCAAAACCACCGCGGCAATGATCACGCCAAAAATGACCTCACTTTGCACCAGCAGCACCGCCGGCGTTGCCTGCATCAGCGCCAGACCGGAAAATGTCAGCCCATATTGCAAGGTCGCTGCGATGAATGAAATCCAGCACATCGTCCATAAATAGCCACGCGGTATCGGCACAAACCACACCAGAACCAACGCCGCCAGAACAAAGCGCATGCCCATCAGCAACAGCGGCGGAAAATGCCCAAGGCCGGATTTTGCAAAGGTAAAACCAAACCCCCATGTCAGCGGCACCAGCAGCGCAATCAGCAGATGCTTTAACTGCATGCGCGTCTCCTGTGCCAGCCGCCGCGCCCGAATCTATTGGTCACTGACCATATACCCATGCAAGGCGGTTAAAAACTGCAGCCCTTCGGCAATCGCCGCACAGCTGATGAATTCATCAGGCTGATGCATTTCGGTCATTCCCCCCGGCCCGAAAACAATGGTTTCAATGCCGGCAGATTGAAAATGTCCGCCATCTGTTCCAAATGACACAACCTGCGGCGCGGCGTTTGTCCAGAGCCGCGCCACCAGTGCCGCCGCCGCCGAATCCGGCCGCGCCTGCATGCCCGGACACCAGGAGTCAATAATCAGCTCAATTCTGGCATCGGCGTGAATGGCTCTCATTTCCGGCAGTAAATGCTGATCAACAAAATGCTGTATCTCGGCCAGAATAGCATGCGCATCATCATCTGGCAGCGGCCTGATTTCCCACAGGAAACGACAGCTACTCGGGATAATATTCCGCGCCTCACCGCCCTCAATCCGGCCAACTGACAAGGTGCTATAGGGCGGGTCAAACGGCGATTGCGCATTGGGCCGGGCTGCCAGCGACTTGGCTTTTTCCTCGATAAAACGGATCAGCCGCGCCGCATAATAGATGCTATTCACCGTGCCGCGCGGATCGGATGCATGGCCGGCAGTGCCATACAGTTCGGCAATCAGTTCAAGCCCGCCTTTATGCCCGATAAAGGGCCGCATGCCGGTGGGTTCACCAATGATTGCAATGGCCGGTTTAATCTGGTGTTTCTGCAAAAAAGCCGGCATCTGCGCGGCACCGAAACTGCCCACCTCTTCATCAAAGGTAAAGGCGTAATGCAACGGCAGCCGCATCTCGCCTTCCGCCTGTTTAAAGAGCGGGGCCAGCGCCAGCGCTATGGCCAAAAACCCTTTCATATCGACCGCGCCGCGCCCATATAGCCGACCGTCCTGTTTACGCAGCGTGAAGGGATCAGCGGTCCAGCCAGCGCTGTTTGCCGGCACCACATCGGTATGCCCGGACAGCACAATGCCGCCATCAATTTGCGGGCCAATAGTGGCAAAAAGATTAAACCTCTCACCATCTTCATGCGCGTCGATACGCACCGGAATATTGAGATTTTCCAGATAGTCTTTGATATAGCCGACAATGGCGCCATTTGGCGTCCCGGTCACCGATGGAAAACCGACCAGATCTGCCAGCAGCGCTTCGGCGGTGGCTTGCAGATCACGCATCAGGGCACCAGATGGACATGCTGGGGAAAATCCGCCAGCCGCCGGCAATCATGTTGCCGCACATGCAGGGTTTCGCTGAGCTCCATGCCCCAGCCATCCATCCACATGCCAAGGATGATATGCACCACCGCATTTTCCGGCACCGCCACGGTTTCATGCGGCCGGAAGCTGAGCGTATGTTCACCCCAGTCAGGCGCATAGGCAACGCCGATTGAATAGCCGATGCGGCTTTTCTTTTCCAGACCATAGCGGTCAAGCACACGCTGCCAGGCGGCATGAACATCACCGCAAATGGCGCCGGCATAGAGGCTATCCATCACCGCCTGCATGCCTTCTTCAACAGCTTTCGCCGTGTCCTGTAATTTTTGCGGTGGACTGCCTAAATGCAAGGTGCGCGCCAGACCCGCATTATAGCGTTTGCGGCAGCCGCCCAGTTCAAAGGCGATTGTCTGGCCATCTTCCAGCACCGCGTCAGTCCACATTGGATGGGCTGTTGCCGCTGCCTCACCAGCCAGAATCAGCGGATGTATCGCCGTCATATCGCCGCCAAATTCTTCCGTGCCGCGAATTTGCGCGGCAACAATATCCGCCATCAGATCGCATTGGCGCACCCCGGGGCGGGCGCCATCAAAGGCTGTCTGCATCGCCAGTTCAGCGATTTTCGCCGCCGCTTGCAGCATGGTGATTTCCGCATCGCTTTTCACCAGACGCACCCAGTTGACCAGCAAATCGGCATCATGCCATGTGGCATCGGGCAAGCCGGCTTGCAATGCGGATAATGCGCGTGGTGACAGATAATACACATCACTTTCATAGCCAATATGCGCGGTGGCAAAACCGTGCTGGCGAATCCAGTCGGCCAAAAATACTGACGGATGGGTATCCGCACGCTGCACCAGCGATTCAGGATAGGCGACAATTTGCGCGGCGCTCAGATAGCTGGTGAATTTGGCCGCGCCGGCATCCATTTCACGCCCCATCCAGAACGGCCCGTCCTCTAAATCCACAAACATCATCTGCGGCGTATAGAACGACCAGGCATCATAACCCGTCAGCCAGTTGATATTCGCCGGATCGCCGATGACCAGCGCATCAAGGCCGCGTGCCTGCATGGCAGCGCGCAGCCGCGCCAGCCGGTCATCATATTCAGCTTTTAAAAATGCTGGGGGCATACATGCTCATCCTTGTTCCAGCGGCGCACACCACCGCGCCATCAACAGTCAGTCACGATAGGTTACGCCGGGCAAAACACATAGCAGCCACCATCCGCAATAATCAGAACACAACAACCGAACGGATTGATTCGCCGGCATGCATCAAATCAAAGCCTTTATTGATATCTTCTAATGCCAGCTTATGGGTAATCATCGGGTCGATATCAATTTTACCATCCATGTACCAATCAACAATCTTTGGCACATCGGTGCGGCCCCGCGCCCCACCAAAGGCAGTGCCACGCCAACTGCGCCCGGTCACCAGCTGGAATGGCCGGGTGGCAATTTCCTTGCCGGCGCCGGCAACCCCGATGATAATTGATTCGCCCCAGCCTTTATGCGCACATTCCAACGCTTGTCGCATCACATTGACATTACCAATACATTCAAATGAATAATCAGCCCCGCCACCGGTCAGTTCAACAATATGGCCGACAAGATCACCTTTCACCTGTGACGGATTGACAAAATGCGTCATGCCAAATTTTTCGCCCCAGGATTTTTTATCGTCATTCAGATCGACACCAACAATCATTTTTGCGCCGATCATCCGCAGCCCCTGAATCACATTCAGCCCGATACCGCCCAGACCAAATACCACACCGACACATCCGGGCTCGGCTTTCGCGGTGTTGATCACCGCCCCAATGCCCGTTGTCACCCCGCAACCGATATAGCAAATCTTGTCAAAAGGCGCGGCCTTGTTGACTTTCGCAACAGCAATTTCCGGCAATACGGTAAAATTGGAAAATGTAGAGGTGCCCATATAATGCAGGATGGGTTTGCCGTTCAGTGAAAACCGGCTGGTGCCATCCGGCATCACACCCTGACCCTGAGTGCTGCGAATCGCCTGACATAAATTGGTTTTTGGATGCAGGCAGTAATCGCATTCACGGCATTCCGGCGTATACAGCGGAATCACATGATCGCCAACCGCGACGCTTTTCACACCGGCGCCAATTTCGCGCACAATACCGGCGCCCTCATGTCCCAAAATGGCTGGAAACATGCCTTCCGGGTCCGCCCCCGACAGGGTAAATTCATCGGTATGGCAAATGCCGGTCGCCATGATTTCAACAAGCACCTCTCCAGCCCGCGGGCCGTCAAGATCAACCTCCATAATTTCAAGTGGCTTGCCAGCTTCTATCGCCACCGCTGCGCGTGTTTTCATGACCTGTCTCCATTTACCATTGCAGCGTGTTTTACCCGCCTGCCAAGCGCTCACGATGACACAAATCTGCCGCGCATTTCAAGCATGATAATACAATCACATCAGCGTTGCTGACTTTCCCAATGCGGGTGGCGGAACGGCGTATCATTGGCCCGTGCCAATGGCGCACGCCCTAAAATATGATCGGCTGCTTTTTCCCCAGTCATAATTGATGGCGCATTCAGATTGCCGTTGGTGATGCGCGGAAAAATCGACGAATCAGCAAGCCGCAGCCGGTCAATGCCAATCACTTTACAATCCGGATCAACAACCGCCAATGGATCATCTGCCGCGCCCATGCGCATGGTGCCACAGGGGTGATAGGCGCTTTCCGCATGCGCCCGGATAAAGCTATCAATATCGGCATCGCTGGTCTGATCATCGCCGGGCTGAATTTCATGCCCACGAAACGGATCCATTGCCGGTTGCGCGATAATTTCCCGGCTCAGCCGGATGCACCGTCTGAAATCGACCCAGTCATCATCATGGCTCAGATAGTTAAATTTGATTTGTGGCGGCCGGGAAATGCTGGCATCGAGAATCCTGACATGACCCCGCGATTTTGACCGCATCGGCCCGACATGCAGCTGGAACCCGTGGCCCTCGGCCGGTGCCTTGCCATCATAGCGGATCGCCACTGGCAGAAAATGAAACTGAATATCCGGGTAGGATATGCCCGCCGCCGAACGGATAAAGCCCAGAGTTTCAAACTGGTTGGATGCGCCAAGCCCGGATTTGAACAACAGCCAGCGCGCGCCAATCCATGCCTTTGACGCCAGATTAAGATGTTTGAACAGGGTGATCGGCTGTAAACAGGCAATCTGGAAATACACCTCCAGATGATCCTGCAGATTCGCCCCCACCCCGGCCCGATCCAATATCACATCGACCCCGGCAGCCTGCAACACAGCCCCCGGCCCAACCCCGGAGCGCTGCATAATCTGCGGCGAATTAATGGCGCCAGCGGCCAGCACAGTTTCGGCGCGGGCCGTCGCCTCATTCCGCTTGCCGGCTTTCCAATAGGCCACACCAGTAGCGGTTTTGCCATCGATCAGAATCTTTTCAACAAGCGCCCCACTGACCAGCTTTACATTGCCGCGGCGCAAGGCCGGCCGAAGATAGGCATTAGCCGCCGACCAGCGGCGGCCTTGCCACACCGTCATATCAGCCGCGCCAAACCCTTCCTGACGATAGCCGTTATAATCGTCAACCGCCGCATAGCCGGCTTCGGTTGCGGCGGTGACAAACGCATCATGCAGCGGATTATCACGCGGGCCTCTGGTCACATGCAGTGGCCCGGCGCTGCCCCGCCAGCCAGCCGCGCCGCCATGCGCATGTTCCATACGCCGAAAATATGGCAATACATCGGCATAGCTCCAGCCATCCGCGCCAGTCTCTTGCCAATGATCATAATCACCGGCATTACCGCGCACATAAATCATCCCATTGATCGAGCTTGATCCACCCAAAACCTTGCCGCGCGGGCATACCAGCCGGCGGCCATCAAGGCTGGCTTCAGGTTCGGCAAGATATTCCCAATCATAGCGTTTCATATTCATCGGATAGGACAGGGCTGCCGGCATCTGGATCAACGGCCCGGCATCACTGCCACCATATTCAAGCACCAAAATCCGGTGTTTACCTGATTCACCAAGCCGGTAGGCAAGCGCGCTGCCTGCCGATCCTGAACCCACAATGATATAATCATATATCTCGGTCATGACGGTCACTATCCATGGCAAACCAGCCGCAAGTCAAGATACCGCACACCAGAAAAAAGCTGATGCAATTTTGCATTCTTCGCGGCATAATTTTCGCCATGACATATGTAATCAAAGATCTTATCGCCGCTTTAAACAGTCACCGCATAAGCGCCCGTCAACTTGTCGCGGATTGTCTGGCCGCCATTGACGCGCCGGATGGCGAAGGCCAGCGTGCCTTTATCAGCACCTATCATGAACAGGCCCGTCAGCAGGCTGATATGGTTGACCATGCCCGCAAACATGGCTGGGCGGTGCCGCAATTTGCCGGCATTCCGCTATCTATCAAAGATTTATTTGACGAGGCCGGAATCACCACCAAAGCCGGATCAATTGTGCTGGAAGATGCCGTACCGGCAACTGCCGACGCGATTGTTGTGGCGCGTTTGAAAGCTGCCGGTTTTATCGTCATCGGCCGCACAAATATGACCGAATTTGCCTTTTCCGGGCTGGGCACCAATGCGCATTACGGCACCCCGCGCAGCCCCTTTGAACGCGATCCGAACAATCCTGAGGCTGGCCGGGTTGCCGGCGGTTCGTCATCAGGAAGCGCGGTATCTATCAGCGATCAGATGGCCGCCGCCACCATTGGTTCAGATACCGGCGGCTCGACCCGCGCACCGGCGGCTTTTTGCGGCATTGTCGGGTTTAAACCAACCACAAATCGGATGCCGGCAAATGGCGTATTCCCGCTATCGACATCATTCGACGCGGCCGGGCCAATGGGCAGCAGCGTTGATTGCTGTGCTATGCTGGACAGTCTTATGGCTGGTGGATCGGGTCAGAGCGAAGCCGCTTTTCCGGTAAAAGGCCTGCGACTGGCTTTGCCTATGGGGTATTTATTTGACCAGCTTGACGATCATGTGGCCAGCAGTTTTGCCCACGCCATCGATAGGCTGAGCGCGGCCGGCGCGGTGATTGAAGAGACCAGCATTGCGCCGATTGAGGCCATGCGCCCCAGCAATAACACCAAAAGCATTGTCGCTGCCGAGGCCTATGCATTGCACCGGCAGCGTCTGGAGAGTGACGCGGTGACGCGATATGACCCGTATATTGCGCACCGGCTTGCCGGCGGCCGCGATATTTCGGCCAGTGACTATATTGATATGCTGGCCACCCGCACACAAATCTGGGCTGATGTTCAGGCTGTTACCCGGCATTTTGATGCGTTGATTTTGCCAACCTCACCAGCCCTGCCGCCATCGCTGGCAACACTTGTCAGCATCGATGATAAAACAGCCGCAAATGCACGCTGTTTGCGCAATACGTCATTGTCTAATTATCTTGACCGGCCGACCATTACGCTGCCCTGTCATGCGCCGGGCACCGCACCGGTAGGGCTGTCACTGATCGGCTCACGCCAGCATGACCGGCGGCTGCTGGCGATTGCAGCTGGCGTCGAGGCGGCGCTGGCGGCAGCAGACTAGGCACCGCCAGCCACCGGCACAAACCAGCCTATCGCTTCAGGCAGCGACCGGCCGGCGGAATAACCGCCGCAGCCGGGTGCCAAGCCAGTTTGCCCCTTGTCGGTCGCGCCCCGCCCCCATCACCAGCATGGCCGGGGTCGCCACCAGCGTCAAAACCGTCGCGAAAGTCAAACCACCGGCAATGGTGCTGGATAATTGCGTCCACCATTGTGACGAGGGGGCGCCAATCAAAATCTGCCGGTCAACAAGCAAAATGGTCATTTCAAACACCATTGGCAACAGCCCCAAAATTGTTGTGACAGCAGTCAGTAACACCGGCCGAAACCGCACCAGACCAGCCCGAAATGCAGCGTCTCTGGCGCGGTATCCACGCCGCCGATATTCATTGAAAGTATCAATCAGGACAATATTGTTATTGACGACAATGCCAGCCAGCGCAATGACCCCAAGACCCGACATGACAATGCCAAATGGCCGACCGGTAATCCACAAACCAAGAAAGACGCCACCAGTTGACAGGACAATCGCCGACATCGTGACAAATGCCTGCCAGCCGGAATTGAACTGCACCATCAGCACGATCAGCATCAATACCAGCGACACCGCAAACGCACTGATCAAAAAGCCACGGGTCTCGTTAATATCTTCGTCATCACCGCTAAATTTGACCTCAATATTTCCGGCAAGCGGTGTTTCGGCCAGTGACTGCCGCAGCGCATCCAGCCGTTCACCAGCCAGAACACCAACATCGACAGATGACTCAACATACATATAGCGTTGCCCATCCAGCCGCTCGATATCCCCGCCCTTGACGCGTGGTTCCAGTTTGGCAAAAACCGACAATGGCACAAAGACCCCGCTGGCTGTCGGCACGCGCAATTCCTGCAGCCTGTCCAGATTGCGTTGATCACCCATAAACCGCATGACCACATCAAGCTCGTCTTCAGCGTCATCCGGGCGATATTCCGAGATACGCATGCCGCGGGTCAGCATCTTGATCATCGTGCCAAGCCCGGCAATCGACACACCATGCCGGCTGGCCGCATCACGGTCTGTGACCAGCGACCATTCGGTACCCGGCAGCGGGCGGCTGTCAGTGACATCGACAAATCCGCCAAGCTGATCCATCCGCGCCACCAGATCACTTGTCGCCGCGGCGAGTTCGTCAAGCGATAGCCCGATAATTTCAACCTTGATCGGCTTTGCCGCCCCGGGGCCCTGTTGCTGTTTCAAAATGCTGATATCTGCGCCCGCCAGACCGGCCAGACGCGCCCGCATCTCAGCAATCACCACATCGGCTTTTTCACGCATCTGCCAATCATCAAATACCGTGCGGATTGTGCCAACCGAATCACGTGCTTCCTGTCGTCCGGCAGTGCCCGAGCGGAACGATTGGGCATAAAAATCACGCACCCCGGCCACCGACAAAATGCTGTTTTCGGTTTCCTGCACCAGCAGGTCACGTTCCTTCGCCGATAAATCACCGCGTGCCAGCACCTGCACCTGCGCCTGTTCCGGCTCAATATCCGGGAAAAACTCAACGCCTAAACCAGCCGACACATAGCCCATAAAGCTGGCTGTCATGATGCTGACAACGGCTGTCATCACGACGATTGGCCGGCGCACGGCAAATTTCAGAACCCGCCGGTAAAATTGCGGCGCTGTTGCCACCACCGCGGTTCGGTCAATATGGCGTTTGCCGATCAACCCCCCTAATACCGGAATAAAAATCAACGCCATCAGCAAGGATGCGACCAACACGGCGACCACGGTCATCGGCAGATATTTCATAAATTGCCCGACTATTCCCGGCCAGACAAGCAATGGCAAAAACACCATCAATGTGGTGATTGTCGATGAAATAATTGGCCAGGCCATACGCTGTGCACCGGCCCGGTAAGCGTCGCGCCGATGCATGCCGGTGGCAATTTGCCGATCCGCATATTCGGTGGTGACAATGACCCCGTCAACCAGCATGCCGGCGACCAATATCAACGAGAACAGCACGACAATATTCATCGTCACACCGACTGCGTTCAGCACCGTAATGCCGACAAAAAATGATCCGGGAATAGCCAGACCCACCAATGTTGCATTACGCAACCCCAGCATTGCCAGAACCACGATCATCACAATGATCACCGCCGCCATGACATTATTGCCAAGATCACTTAACATGCGGCGCACTTCCTGCGAATCGTCAAAAAGATAGCTGACTTTGACATCCGGGCTGATTTTCGGTGCGGCGTTGTCGATCACTGTGCGTGCCGCCTCAACAACTTCGATCACATTGGCGCCAACCCGCTTGCGGACATCCAGCACAATCGCCGCTTCACCATTCACCCGGCTCCAGCCTTCGGCCTGCCGAAAGGTGCGGCGCACCACCGCCACATCGCCAAAATTGATGCTGCGGCCATCGCGTGCTTTGATCGGCATATTGATCAGATCGTCAACCGTTTCGATCACACCCGGCACCTTGACCACCAGCCGGCCGCCGCCATCATCAATCGCCCCGGCCGTCACCAGCTGGTTATTCTGCCGCACCAGATTGCTGACTTCAGACGGGTCAATGCCATAGGCCTCAATCGCCGACGCATCGACCAGAATTTCCAAAACCTCTTCGCGATCACCGCCAATCTCAACTTCAAGAACACCCGGCAGTGATTCAAGACGGTCTTTGATACGCCGCGCGGCCTGCACCATTTCGCGCTCCGGCACCGGCCCGTAAAGCGCCGCCGTCAACACCGGAAACAACGACAGGCTGACCTCGATAACTTTTGGTTCATCGGCATCTGCCGGCAAATCCGGCTTGGCATCATCTACCGCCTGTCGCACATCGGCAATGGCGGTATCAATATCTTCGCCAGCGGCAAACTCCAGCGACACCGATCCATACCCCTCGGCTGCCACCGATGACATCCTGTCCAGCCCTTCGACAGAACGTAAATGTTTTTCCAGTGGCTTGACCAACAGACGTTCGGCATCTTCTGGCGAAATGCCCTCATAGCCGACTGAAACATAAGCAACCGGAATATCAATATCAGGCCGGGCTTCTTTCGGAATGCTGAAATAGGACGACACCCCGGCTGCAAATAACAGCAACAACCCCACCAATACCGCACTGGTTCGCGAAAACGCCGCATTGATGATGCTGTTCATGATGCCGAAGCCAGACTATAAGTAACAGCGTCGCCAGCAGACACAAAAGCCTGCCCGACAGTTAATAAAATTGTGCCGTCATCCAGCCCTGAGACAAAGACCAGTTCAGCCCCGGTGCGCACCACCTCAACCGGTACAAGATGCACCAGGTCACCGCGGCTGACCTTGGCCATCAGCTGACCATTTTCGGTAACCGACAAATGCGCTGGCGACACCCCAAAAGCGGTCACCACGCCGGTATCAATGGTCGCTTCAACGCTCATGCCGGCGCGCAGCAAACGGTCGCTATTTGGCATATCGATGGTCACCTCAAATGTCCGCGTTGCGGCATTTGACTGGGCGGCAATTTTCGTCACTTTGCCCTGACGTTTGACGCCGGACACCAGCAATGTCACAGCGTTACCAATGTTGATATTGGCGATGTCTGTCTGTGGCACGGCAACCACCACCGACAGCGTATCAAGACCCAGAATGGTCGCCGCCGGCATATCGCTGCGCATGCGTTCGCCGGCCTCTACATGCAGGGTTTCAAGATGGCCCGACACCGGCGAGGCAATCACCGTGTCATCAAGCTGCTCTTGCAGCAGCGTCAGTTGCACCAGCGCATTCTGGTAATCGGCGGCACGCTCTGCTTGTTCAAGCGGGGCGCTGAAATTTTCCTTGGCCAAACGCGCCGCCACTTCCTGGCGTTTTTTGGCAACCTCCAGATTGGCCCGTGCGGCGCGAATTTGCTCGGGTAATGTGCCGGAATCAAGCTGCACCAGAACATCGCCTTTTTTTACGTCACTTCCCTCTTTGCTGCCGATTTTGACAATCTCACCGGATGTTTTCGCCGACACGGTCACCACAAATTCGGCCTCACTAAAGCCGTTGGCACGCACAACTTGGGTGATTGGCTGGTTTTCGACGCGGACAGCCGACACGATAAATTGCGGGGTTTTTTTCGCCGCATCTTCGGCGCTTTCTATCTCAGCTTCGGCTGTCGGCGCCGATCCAAAGATGTTGTCAGACAGCATCCACGCGGTAACGCCGAGCGCCACCGCCCCGGCCAGAATATAAGATTTTTTTGAAGTCATTTTTGCCGCCTTGCCAGACATGTGTCATCTTGGACTGCCCACACACACATATAAGTCGTTTTACCCACCGCTGCAAGACAGACAGCTTATCTCCGGCTTGCCAGAATCAGTTCAGCGGCCTTATGCGCCACCATAATTGTCGGCGCATTTGTATTGGCCGAGGTGATGTTTGGAAAGATCGCCGCATCAGCCACCCGCAGCCGGTCAACACCATACACACGAAGCTGTGGATCAACGACACAATGGCGTTGATCAGGCCCCATCCGGCAGGTGCCAGTCGGATGAAACACCGTGCCGCTACGCGCTTTGAAATCGTCAAGAATATGCGCGTCTGACAGGGCCTGCAAATCAGTCTCCGGCGGCGCTGCCAGTAATTGCTGCACCGCCGGGCTATGTTGCATACGCCCGATAAAGCGTGCCATCCGGATCACATCATCAAGATCACGCTGATCATCCAGATAATTGCCATGAATGGCTGGCGCAACTGTGGCATCCGGCGATTTTATCGACACCGATCCGGTGCTGTGGGGGCGGCAGGCATTAAAGCTAAGAACAAAGCCGGGGGCGCGATCCGGTTTTGTCAGCCGGCGCTTGTTATCATCGGGAATACGATAGGTAATCGGGTTGATATAAAGCTGTGTGTCCAGTCGCGGCGCGTCTGCTGTTGCCCGCACCAACCCGCCAAGCTGGTTGACACCAATCGATAACGGCCCCTGACGCTGTAACAGATAGCGCGCCCCTGCCAGCAGCAGATGCGGCCAGCTGCCCAAAATATTATTCAATGTCGGGCGGTTTGCCAGATGGAAATAATTGATGCCAAGATGATCAGCCAGATGCTGGCCGACATTTGGCTGATCACAGACAGTTTCAATGCCGTGCGACTGACACAACGCGCCGGGGCCGATGCCGGATAATTGCAAGATATGGGGTGACCCGATGGCACCGGCTGCCAAGATGATTTCGGCACGCGCCGAAAAAATATGCGACTGGCCATGCTGTTCTGCCGCCACCCCCACCGCAGCACCATCTCGTATGATGAGTTTGGTTACCATGGCACCGGTCATAACCCGCAGATTTTGCCGGTGTTTCGCTGGCCATAAAAACGCCGTTGCCGATGAACAGCGCTTGCCATTGCGGGTGGTGATATAATAGGGGTAGACGCCTTCGCCGCTCATCTGACAGCGCTCTTTATGCGGTATCTGCAACTCGCGGCTCATCGCAAAAAATGCCGATTTAATCGGATGATATTGATCGGCGACATCGGTAATTGCCAGCTTGCCAGCCGCATTTTGCGGTGGCTGATTGGCGCCGACAACGCTCTCAAAACGCTCAAAAAAAGGTAACAGAGACTGATAATCCCAGCCCGCATTACCAGCCCGCTGCCAGTCGTCATAATCGCTTGGTTGCCCGCGGTGATAGACCAGCGCGTTAATTGAGCCGGATCCCCCCAAAACCTTGCCGCGTGGCATATACATGCTGCGGCCGTTAAGCCCGGCCTCAGGCACCCCATGAAACCGCCAATTTACCGATGGGTCAGTAAAGGTCGCACCATAGCCGATTGGCGTCTGCACCCAGAAACGGCGATCCGATGGCCCTGCCTCAAGCAGTAAAACCGAGTGCCGCCCATCCGCGCTCAGCTTGTCCGCCAGCACACATCCGGCTGAACCTGCGCCGACAATAATATAATCAAATGCTGTCATCGTCCCCACCAACCGCATCGATGCTGTGCCACTGGCAGCCATGCCCGTTTGATGCAAATTCTGTTGCAGAGTGAGGTCAAACCGGCCCATTTTGCAATGCGAAAAATCACCGGCTGCAAAAATTTCCGACCGATTAAGCGCAGCTAGACTCCGCCATGCGCCTGTGACCAGTCTCGCGGATTATGCAAAAACGCCTCAACCGCCGACAGCGTCGCCGTGTCAAACCGACCCGACTCCTTGCAGGCTGCCAGAACATCCCACCATGTCGCCAGATAATGCAGCTTGATACCAACCTCGGCCAGACGATCGGGCGTGTCGGTGAAAATATCATAATAGAAAATGACAAAAGTATGCGCGACTTCAGCACCGGCGGTGCGCAAAGCCTCAACAAAATTCAGCTTGCTGCCACCATCGGTGGTCAAATCTTCAACCAGCAGGATTCGCTGGCCGTCTTTAATGTCGCCCTCAATTCTGGCATCGCGGCCAAAGCCTTTTGGTTTTTTCCGTACATATTGCATGGGAAGATGCGTGCGCTCGGCAAGCCATGCGGCAAACGGAATGCCAGCGGTTTCGCCACCAGCCAGCGCATCCAGCGACTCATAGCCAATATCATTCAGAATCACCGTTGCGCCATAATCCATCATGGCCGCCCGCATCCGCGGAAATGAAATGATTTTGCGGCAATCAATATAGACCGGGCTGACCATCCCGGAGGTCAGTTTGAACGGCTCGTCGGCGCGGAATAATACCGCATCAATTTCAAGCAGCATGCGCGCCACAGACCGGGCCATCGCGGCTTTGTCATAAACATATGTGATATCACCGCCTGCTGAATAATCGCTCATCTGGCCATCCTGTTACTGGTTTTGTCTTTACTGGTTCTGTCATTGCTTGCGCAGCACCGCGCCGCGCCGGGCATCATAGCGATAACCGCCCGGCTTGTCATTATCGTGTTAACTGATTGACGCAGCCGACAGACCGGCGGGATCAGGCGCGCGCTGCTTTTTTGCGTTCATGTGGACACAGATATTGTTTGCGCAGCCGCAGGTTGGTTGGCGTCACTTCAAGCAATTCATCTTCATTGATATAGGCCATCATTTCTTCGAGCGACATCCGCACCGGCGGCACCAGCTTGACCGCGTCATCGCTCCCCGACGCCCGCACATTGGTCAATTGCTTGCCTTTGAGCACATTGATCTCAAGGTCATTGCCCCGGCTATGTTCACCAACGATCATGCCCTGATAGACAGCGGTTTGCGGCCCCACAAACATCTGCCCGCGATCCTGCAGGTTAAACAGCGCATAGGCCACAGCCATGCCGGAATCAGTCGATATCAAAGCACCATTACGGCGGCTTTCGATGGGCCCTTTATGCGGCCCGAATGAGTGAAAAATACGGTTTAATACGCCGGTGCCACGGGTCTGTGTCAAAAACCGGCTTTGATAGCCAATCAGCCCGCGCGACGGGGCCAAAAACAACAGCCGGGTTTTGCCGGCACCAGCCGACCGCATATCCAGCATTTCGCCTTTGCGCCGGTTCAGACTGTCAACAACAGCGCTGGCATATTCCTCGTCAACATCAATGGTCACTTCTTCAATTGGCTCAAGGCGGCTGCCATCTTCGGCTTGCTGATACAACACACGCGGCCGCGACACGGTCATCTCAAAACCCTCGCGGCGCATGGTTTCGATCAATACGCCAAGCTGTAATTCGCCACGCCCACCAATTTCAAAAGCATCACGGTTGCTGCTTTCGGTAAAGGTGATCGCCACATTGGTCTCTGCCTCGGCCAGCAATCGTTCCCGAATCACCGTCGAGGTCACTTTTTTGCCCTCGCGGCCGGCGAGCGGCGAGTCATTGACCGTGATATTGACCGACATTGTTGGCGGATCAATCGGTGTTGAGCGTAATGGCTCGGTCACTTCGGGCACACAGATCGTGTCGGAAACCGAGCTTTTCGTCAGCCCGGCAATACATACAATGTCACCCGCCATCACCTTATCAACCGGCACCCGGCTGGTGCCTTCAAACCGCAATAATTTTGTCAGCCGGCCGCTTTCCACAACCTCGCCATCCAGATTCAGTCCACGCACCGAATCATTGACCGATGCCTGGCCCTGCATCACCCGACCGACAAGACAGCGCCCAAGATAAGGATCTGAATCGAGCAAGGTCGCCAGCATGGCAAATGGCGCATCATGCGCGACATCAGGCTGCGGCACATGGTCGAGGATCACATCCAGCAACGGGTGCAGATTATCCCGTGGGTCTTCCAGTTCGCGCACACACCAGCCATCACGACCAGACGCGTAGAGAATAGGAAATTCAAGCTGTTGTTCATTCGCATCAAGTGCCACAAACAAATCAAAAACCTCGTCCACCACCTCTTCCGGGCGGGCATCACCACGATCAATTTTATTGATGATGACAATCGGCCGCAGCCCTTGTGCCAGTGCCTTGCCAAGAACAAATTTCGTTTGTGGCATTGGCCCCTCGGCAGCGTCGGTAAGCAGAATCACACCATCCGCCATGCCAAGAACACGCTCGACCTCACCGCCAAAATCAGCATGGCCGGGGGTGTCGATGATATTGATTCTTATATCGCGCCACATAATTGATGTCGGTTTGGCAAGAATGGTGATGCCGCGTTCTTTTTCCAGATCACCTGAATCCATCATCCTTTCATCGACCGTCTGATTGTCGCGGAACATGCCGCTTTGTTTCATGATCGAGTCGATGAGTGTCGTTTTGCCATGGTCAACATGGGCAATAATGGCAATATTGCGCAATTCCTGGGTCATATAAATGTCTCTTATTTTGGCGTCATATCGGGGTTTAGCGTCATATCGGGCCCGCGCCGCATTCCTACTGCCAATACACAGTAATGGAAAGCGTTATTTTACACGCCAGCCGACTATTTCACACTCTGATCGGCGAAAAGCCAGCCGCAAACAAGGCTGGCAGCGGCAGCGGCAAGCATCTGCGCGATAATGAAAAACGGCATATCACCGGGGAAAATACCCGAAAAACTATCGGTGAATGAGCGCGCAATGGTCACCGCCGGATTGGCAAAACTGGTCGATGCGGTGAACCAATAGGCAGCCGTGATATACAGCCCAACCAGCCATGGCACGGCTGTCTGGCGATAACAAATGCCACCAAAAATGACTGCCAGAAGACCGAAAGTGGCGACAAATTCAGACCCATATTGCGCCATCCCGGATCGCATATGCGCCGAGGTCTGCCAGACCGTTTGTTCAAACATCAGATGCGCCAAAACCGTTCCGCACAGGCCACCAATAATTTGCCAGATCGCATATAGCGCGGCAATTTTCGGCGTGATTTCACCGCGCAGGGCAAAGGCAAAACTGACCGCCGGGTTGAAATGCGCGCCGGATAGCGGGCCAAGAATTGTAATTAACACCACCAGAATGGCACCGGTGGCAATGGTATTGCCAAGCAAAGCGATGGCCACATTACCACCCGCCAGTTGCTCGGCCATGATGCCTGACCCGACAACCGTGGCGACCAGCATCATCGTGCCAAACCATTCGGCAAATAACCGGCGTGACAGGCTGACCATCAGCTGGCCTCACGGCTTTGCAGCTGTTGCGCCAGACTGCCGATATTTGCGGCATTCGGATGCTGCGCCAACAGCTGTGTCAGGCGCTGTACGAAAACGTCATAGGTGGCCTTAAAGGCCGCATCAATTTCATCCCGATCACCCTCAACAGCGGCCGGGTCAGGCAGACCCCAATGCGCGGTTGCCGGGCGGCCGGGCCAGACCGGGCAGGTTTCGCCAGCCGCGTTATCGCAAACCGTCACAATCAAATCGAAATGCGGGGCATCAGCGCCGGAAAATTCATCCCAGCTTTTGGAACGCGCAAAACTGGTATCAATATCATGCTGGCGCAACACCGCAATGGCGTGCGGGTTTGGCATGCCGGTTGGAAATGAGCCAGCCGAAAACACCCGGAAACCATCGCCGCCCAGAGTGCGCAATACCCCCTCGGCAATCAGCGATCGCGCCGAATTTCCGGTACATAAAAATAACACATGAAGCGGTGCGGTCGATGCGGTCACGAGATACCAACCCTTTACATTTGTGAATATTTTTAAGATACAGGTCTAGTATGACAAAGATGTTAAAAAAAGCCAACCTGCCAACAAAAATATGCGCCCATTGCGGACGCCCATTCACATGGCGCAAAAAATGGGAACGTGACTGGCCGCAGGTCCGCTATTGTTCAAAACGCTGCCAATCCGGCAAATCGGCTTAACCCCGGCCGCTGCTCGCCTGACGCAACAGCAATTCCAGCGCATTTCGGAACTGTGACCGGTCTCTGGCGGAAAAACTCTTGCCGCGATGTTTGCCGCCTTCCTGCATAAACACATCGGCTGCCCGCCGATCTGCCAGCAAATCGCGGGTGGCGAGCTGCATTCCGATATTTGACGCGGTAAAGATATCACCATTCGGCCGCAACGCCACCGCGCCTGCCGCCAGCACTTTTGCTGCCAGTGGAATGTCACTGGTGATCACAATGTCACCCGGCTGCACCTGCATGGCGATATATTTGTCGGCCTCATCCGGCCCGGCATCCACAATCACCAGCTCCACCAGCGGGTTGGCTGATGGCCGAATACCGCCGTTTGATACCAATATCATGTTGCACTGATGGCGGTTTGCCAGCTGTTCGGTCTCGGCCTTGACCGGGCAGGCATCAGCATCAACGTAAATCACCGGCATCAGTCCTACCCGGTTAGCATGCGTCGGCGAGCGCGATCACAGCGGCCTCGATTGCCGCTTTATCGATGACTTCGCCAACCAGCCCGTTTTTCAATGTCTCGCCAATCGCAACTTCATCAATATAAATGCCAAAATCATCGGTGCCATAGCAATCCGCCGGAATCCATGCAAATACCGTCTGATGATGTTTTGGCGTTATGCGGCGGGCTTCGTCAGACAGTGGTTCGGGCGAGTCAAACTGTGTTGTCACCGCTACCGTGACCAAGAATTTTTGCACGTCCTTATTGGCAATTTCAACGCTGATCGGCATGGTGACAACAACATCGCTGGCATTTGTGTCACGCATATAGCTGAGCAATGCCCCATCATGGGATTGCATAATATCTGCCAGCGGCACGAAATGCGCCGGGGACAGCTGGTCAGCCGCACCTTTTGACGTTGCCGCATCTTTTGATGTTAAACGTGACATAACCCTGCCTTGCTGTGGTGTGTCCCACAATAGCCGCATTGCCGCTGCTGTGTGTCCGTGCCCAGTGGTACCAGCCATTGCCGCCAGGTGCAAAGCGATATTTCAATGTCGCCCGGTTGGATGACGGCTGCGTATTACCGCTTAATGCGGGGCGCGCAAGGCATAGCCGCTGCCGCGAACGGTGCGGATCAAATTTGGCATTTCAGCCCGGCCGTCTGGTTTGTTAATGGCTTTGCGCAAACGGCTGAGATGCACATCAACCGTGCGTTCCTCAACATACACACCATGCCCCCAGACAAGATCGAGAAGCTGTGCGCGGCTAAACACCTGACCGGGGCGTTCGATCAGAATCGATAACAGACGAAATTCCTTTGGCCCCAACGGAACCATCTGACCGGCCCGATGCACCTCCATCCGGCTCGGAAAAAGCTGTAAATCTTCAAATTCCAGCGTATCGTTCATCAATGCCGGACGCGAGCGCCGCAACAGCGCCTTGACCCGCGACACCAGTT
>Ga0255756_1000908_pt1 | contig 34971 bp, 27 predicted proteins | sample 011ome_20_FD_179956 | JGI IMG/M metagenome (GOLD analysis project Ga0255756, IMG submission 179956) | Coastal salt marsh microbial communities from the Groves Creek Marsh, Skidaway Island, Georgia - 011509CT metaG (version 2) | ecosystem: Environmental > Aquatic > Marine > Intertidal zone > Salt... | reverse complement strand
CATCTCGAGATTGCGTCTAGCATGGAAAACGACCGTTTTACCCATCATATCGGGTTGCCTTAAACGTCGGATGAGGGGCAGCAAGCGATAACTGGTGACACCTTTGGGTAGGTGATGCTGGCCTAGCACGATCACAGTGATTTGATCTTGCTGAGCCTTTAAAACTTGTAACATGGTGGAGGTCACGCCTGAAAATCTTCTATTGGCGTTGCCTAATATGAGCTCTGGGGTGGTGCTGGCAGCGACGTCAGACATCAAAAATTCGAGCATCTGAAAGGTCAAAGATGTTCGAGCCCAGCAAGTTGAAGTGACTGGTAGCGGCAAAGAAGCCAAAGGTCGATCGAAGAACTCTAGACAAAATGACCTGTGTGACCGAGTTGATCTTGGCCCCTGGAAAGACGAAATTTGTTAGACTCAAGCGATGATCGTCCCTAATGATGGAGTTCGAATTGGCACTCACGTTCTATTATGCGCCGGGAGCTTGCTCGCTGGCCAGTCACATTGCGCTGATTGAGTCCGACCTTACCTTCGAGGCGATTCCTGTTGCTTTAGCAAAAGGCGAACAGCAGCAACCCAGGTTTTTAGCTTTGAATCCTAAAGGCCGGATTCCTTTGTTAATGACGGATTTTGGCCCTTTGACCGAAAATCCTGCCATCCTCGAGTATGTTGCCGATCTGGCCCCAGAGGTCGCGTTAAAACCGGTAGGTTGCCCGGACTTGTTGGCTAAAATGCGGGAGTTAAATGCCTATTTGTCCTCCACCGTACATGTTGCGCATGCCCATGGGCCACGAGGCTATCGCTGGGCATCGTCAGCAGAAGCGCTACTGGATATGAAAGCAAAGGTACCAGAGACCATGTTGGCTGCTTTTGAATATCTGGAGCAGCAATTGGCCGCGTTTGCCGGACCCTGGTGTTTGGGCGAGGTATACTCTGTAGCGGATATGTACTTATACACGTTTTCCCGTTGGCTGGAGATGGATAAAGTCGACACCCAAAAATTGCCTCGGGTGCTTGCGCACCGGGCTCAAATGGAGTCGCGAGAGGCTGTAAAAACCGTCTTGTTACGAGAAGGTATCCCCGCCATGGGCGGCAATTCAATGGCCGACGCTACGCCCAAGACGGATCGTTAGAATGAGACTCGCTAAGCCATATATTGATGTAGGACTTCAGACGAACCAGCGGGACGCGCAGCGTGAATTTTGGGCGGAGACCATTGGTTTGCCTTTTGAAGAGCTGTTGAAGGTTGGTGGCGGCACCCATCAGTTGCGCCATGACTTAAAGGGGTCGGTGTTTAAGCTGAATCATCTTCGCGAGCCTTTGTCAGATAACCTACCAACCGGATATCAAGGGCTGATCATCGCTGAAGATGCGGTGGATGAACCGGCGACACTTTTCGATCCAGATGGCAATCGGGTTACCTTAGTACCTGAGGGGTACGATGGGATAGAACAGGTCGCAATCGAAATGGTGGTGAGATCGTTGGCAGCGCATCAGGCATTCTACCGAGATGTCTTAGGCCTCGAGCAGATTCAGGAGCGGTGTTTTCTTTGGGGCGAAACTAGAATTTACCTGTCTGAGAAAGTTGATCAGCCTGTCTGTAGCCAAATGCAAGGCGTTGGTTACCGCTATCTGACGGCCCAAGTGTTTGATGTAGATCGTGTGCATCATCAAGCCCTTGAAGCTGGCGCTAAAGAGGGGCGCCCTGTGCGCACCCTAGGAGAGACCGCGCGAATTTCATTCATCTGTGATCCTGACGGTAATTGGATCGAATTATCTCAGCGCGCGTCTTTAACGGGTCCTTTGCCAAAATAGGCCGCCATCAAACCGTTGCAAGGGATTAGGCTTTGTCGTTTAAGACAGGGGTAAGGCAAGAGGGCTGAGTATGAAAATCGATGCACCTTTGGTGGCAGAGCTTAAGCAGGTTGGCGCGGCCGCGCGTAAGCTCGAGGCGCTTGGATACGACGGTGTGCGAGTGGCTGAACTCGACCACGATCCTTTCCTCGCCCTAACACTAGCCGCTGACTACACCGAGCACCTCCAGCTCATTACTTCAGTGGCAGTGGCCTTCGCTCGGAACCCGATGAGTACAGCGCAATTGGCCCATGACCTGAATGCCTTTAGTAATGGTCGATTTATTTTGGGTCTAGGCACGCAGGTTAAGGCCCATATCACGCGACGATTTGGTATGCCCTGGCATCAAGGTCCGGCACAGATGCGGGAGTTTATTGAGGCCTTGCACCATATTTTCGATCATTTTTATGACAACGATCCACTCTCCTTTCGAGGTCGCTATTACGAGCATTCGTTAATGCCAAAAACCTTCAAACCCGCAGATATCGAGGCAGGTAGGCCAAGTATCTATCTCTCGGCAACTGGCCCTTTAATGACCGCCGTCGCGGCCGAAACCGCCGACGGCTTGATCATGCATCCATTTTCAACCGAGGCGTATATTCGGGACATCAATTTACCGGCTTTGGCCAATGGATTAAGCGAAGTTGGATTTTCTCGCGATGACTTTACCGTTGACTTCTCGCCGCTGGTAGCGACGGGAGAGACTGACGAGGCTATCGAGCGCGCGATCGAGGTGGTGCGTGGACGAATCGCTTTCTACGGATCGACCAAAGGATATCAGATGGTGTTAGCTCATCATGGGTGGGGCGAGTTGCAGCCAGAGTTGAATAACCTCATGAAGCAGCGGCGTACCGATGAAATGCCGGCATTGATTGATAACGATGTTTTAAAGGCCTTTGCCGTAATTGGTACGCCCGAGGAGGTTGGCGCAGAGTTAAAAACGCGTTTTAGCGATATCGTCGACAGGATGACGTTGTCGCCGGTAGGTTTATCTGAGTCATCCTTAGCGTTGCTGATAGAACAGGTAAAAGCAGATGCACCGGTAGTTTAGGTAATTTTAGTAAAAAAGGAGCGGGTATGAAGTCGCCAATTTGTCAACAGTTGGGTATAGAGTTCCCTTTAATCGCCTTCACGCATTGTCGAGACGTGGTTTGTGCGGTGTCTAAGGCAGGCGGTATGGGGGTTCTGGGTGCCGCCGGTTATTCGGCTGAGCAATTAGAAATAGAGCTCGCTTGGATTGATGCTCACATCGAGGGTAAACCCTATGGCGTCGATCTAATCGTACCAACCACAATGGCCAACAAAGACGAAAAGCTGTCTGCGGATGAAATTCGAGCGCTTGTGCCAGACGAACATCGAGACTATGCCGCTGGTGTGTTGGCTCGACACAACATAGACACCAGTGATCTTTATCAGCGGACACCATCAAGTGGCGGAGGGTTTTTGGGTGAAGGCCAGGCCGCCAACATATTAGATGTAGCCTTTGCGCATCCTATTAGCATTATTGTCAATGCCCTAGGCGTGCCGCCTGCTTATATGCTGGCACTGGGCAAAGCCAAGGGGGTGCCCGTCGGCGCCCTAGTCGGGACCAAGCAACATGCCATTAAGCAGGCAGAAGCTGGTGTTGATATTTTGATTGTATCGGGTACAGAAGCGGGTGGTCATTGCGGAGAAGTGTCCACCATGGTGCTCGTCCCCGAGGTGGCCGATGCCGTCGCCGACTTTAAAGATGTCAGTATTTTAGCTGCAGGCGGCATCGTGACGGGTCGTCAGATGGCTGCCGCGATGGCAATGGGTGCTCATGGAGTTTGGACTGGCTCGGTATGGCTTACCACAACGGAAGCGGAAACCTCTCCCATTATTAAAGAAAAACTTTTGGCGACAAGCTCGAATCAAACAGTTCGCTCAAAAAGTCGAACCGGAAAATATTCTAGGCAGATTCGGTCTCCATGGACCGATGCCTGGGAGTTGGCAGAAGATGCGCCTGACCCGTTGCCTATGCCGCTACAATCTCTGGTCAGCGAACCGGCTTTAGGGAAGGTGACCAAATTAGCCGAGTCTGGTCATGAAGGCGCCAAGCAATTAGCGACCTATTGGGTAGGTCAGGGCGTGGGATTGATGAATCACTCCATTTCAGCAAAGCAGGTGGTTTACGATTTCATGGAAGATTTTCTCAATGCCAAAGAGCGATTGCAGTCTTTCGTAGACGAATAGAGCCATTTTTCTGACCCCCAGTCGGCGCTTGAACCTGAGGGTTTGCGCATCTTAGCAAGCGAGTCATGGTGGGGAGAGTAATCCCAAGGAACCATCACGTAGCCAAGGATGACCAAGCTGGTTTTACAGATTCTGGATCGGGTGAGGCTGCGCCACTAAAACGGCGCTGCTCGCGTTTGAGGGCGCCACTCATTGTAGGTGATGCTGAAGATGCGGTGCGCAAAACCCTGTAGCCGCGACGGCGCTCGATGCACATTGTGTTGGCCTCTAAACGGGTTTTAAAGGCAGCTAGTGGTCGCAGAGCTGAATCAAAATTTCAGTTGGTAGCAAGACGCCATGTTGCGGTCGCCGAGCGCTAAATAAAAATTTGCACAGTTTTTAAAACTTTTAAGCGGGCTCTGGTAGGAGGGATCTTAAGGAGGGATCTTAATGAAGATTGTCGGGCATCAAAATGTACTTTTCGTGAAAAATTTCGGGGTCATGAGCCGGTTCTACACGGAAGTATTAGGTTTTCACGTCGATGAATCGAGTGCTCAATATGAAGACTGGTTACCATTACAATTGGGGCAAATGCGATTAGCGTTGCATGCGATCCCGCCGGTTTATGCCGCAGACATTGTGATTACTGATCCCCCGCAAGCGAGGGCTGATATGCCGTTCAAACCGGTCTTCTTGGTCGCCGACTTAAGGTTAGCAGTGCTGGACCTCCAAGCCGTTGGGGTCCCGAGACTAAAGGGGGACGCAGGCACAGATGTTGATGCAGTTGACTTTCTGGACCCCGAGGGAAATGTGTTTCAGATCGCAAAAGCCGATGTCGGCTGACCAAGAAATATAAAGAAGCGAGCGTGATGTTGGTTATTTTGACCGACCTTTGAGGAGATATCATGGACAATGACCAGTGGTTACTAGCGCGCCAACCGCCGGGTGGCTGGCCTAGTGCTTCCGATTTTAGGTGGCAAACGTCTGCTGCACCTGAGCCTGGTCCGGGTCAGTTTCTCAGCGAAACGCTATTTTTATCACTCGATCCCTATCAGTGGGGCCGCCGCCGTCGGGGCATTGAGTTACCAGGCAGCGTCTGTCACGGTCGTACGGTCTCAAGGGTTTTGGCCTCACGTCATAATGGCTTTAGGCCCGGTGATTACGTGTTCAATACCGTCGGCTGGCAACGCTACGGTTTAACAGGCGCGGGGGTGAGCGATTTCGGATATATGATACCTCGACGCCTTGATCCAACGCTTGCGCCTGTCTCTACCGCCCTAGGGGTTCTTGGTATGTTAGGGCTCACCGCTTATGCAGGTATGATAGTCCAATGTGCGCCGCGAGCCGCTGAGACGGTCGTTGTCTCGGCGGCCTCTGGTGGCGTTGGACAAGTCGCCGGACAGCTTGCCAAATTGGCGGGAGCAAGGGTAGTAGGGATTGCGGGCGCCAACAAAAAAGTGGATTTTTGCCTCGAGGCTCTAGGGTTCGACGCTTGTGTGTCTCATTTAGATCCGGATTATCCCAGCTTGTTGCGACAAGCCTGTCCGGATGGTATCGATGTTTACTTCGAAAATGTTGGCGGTGCGGTTTTTGAAGGGGTCCTACCGCTGCTCAATCAAGCCGCGAGAATCAGCCTCTGTGGCATGATCGCGCAATATGGAGACGCTGAGGGCCAGTCGCCGCAGGAGGCGTGGATGGCGGCCGGCCAGGCGGTATTCGAGCAACAACGCGTAAAAATTCTACCTCTCTTTGTCGGTGATTACGTGGCCCAATATCAAGACGCGTTTTTAAGTGAAATGAGTGACCTACTGAAAGATAACAAAATACACTACCGTGAAGATGTTTGGTTTGGCCTTGAGCAGGCGCCCGCGGCATTTTCAGCGATGCTAAAGGGAGATAATTTTGGTAAGACGCTAATTGCCGTTAGCGACAATAAATAGCCGTACCATGAGATGCGATGCTAGAAGGCCGCTGGCGAGTGCGATAGGCGGGGCTGCAGATGGCTGCGAGCTGGTGAAGGTCTTGGGAATATGCTTACATTGGGTTGAGCTCAAACGAAGCATCAGGAGAAAAGCCAATGGCGCATGAACAATTGAATCTAAGTAACGACGAACTATTGAGTACCACGCGCGCCGTGCGTAAACGGTTGGATTTTGATCGGCCGGTATCCCTGGATGTGATTAAAGAATGCATGGATATGGCGGTTCAGGCACCGTCCGGATCGAATGCTCAAGGTTGGCAGTTTATGTTTGTGACTGACCCGGATAAACGAGCCCAGATCGGTGAGTACTATCGGCAGGCCTTCGAAATTTATAAAGATATGCCGGTGGCGATTCACAAGTTGCATGCGGACTCTGCTGATCAAAACCTCACAGCAAGCCAGCAGCGGTCAGCGTCCTCGGCGGATTTTCTTGGTGACAACATGGGAAGGGCGCCTGTTCTGATGATTCCTTGCATTGCCGGTAGGACAGACAACGAAGCCGGCGCGAATGTGCTATCGCAAACGGCGACCTTGGGATCGGTCATCCCTGCAGCCTGGAGCTTTATGTTGGCGGCCAGAGCGAGAGGCTTAGGAACCGCTTGGACGACACTGCATCTGATGCACGAAGCGGCGATCGCTGAGTTGCTTGGAATCCCCTATGACGAATATATGCAAGTAGCCTTGATACCGATTGCCTATACCAAAGGCACTGATTTTAAGCCTGCTTATCGTCCGCCCCTTGATACCGTCATGCATGTCGACCAATGGTAGTCAGGTAGCGGTCCGGCTCGATAGACCTGAGTTTACGGCGAGAGGCTTTTCAGGTTGCTAGGACAGTACTCGCGTGACTTGGCTTCACCTTGAGTTGCCAGGGTAGCAGGGGCAAGTGGTTTGGTGGGCTGTCGGTCTGCTATGACGGGTCGATCGATGGCTGAAATGATCCCCAAAGTCCAACGAATCGCTTTGGTCTAACGAATCGCTTTAAAGGTTTAACCATCGTTTTTGTAGGGTTGCTTTGGGGTAGCGTGTTTCGTGGTAGCAGATTCAATTGGGTAGGCGTTTCGGGCAGGTTTTGAAGGTCGCTATGAGGGTCGCAGGATTGCTCCAGAGGAACTGAGAGCGGCGGTTACTGAAATTTGGGTAGAGCCTAAAGCGCCGCCCGAAAATCACAGGGAGGCTCATTGGACAATATGGACCAAGCTATCGAATTTGGACCTACCGATCGTCCTTTATTGAACCAGACTATTGGTGAAAACCTTGCTGCGACAGTCGACGCCCATGGTCCACGGGATGCGATTGTCTCGTTGCATCAAGATATCCGCTGGTCTTACCAAAATTTTTATCAAAAGGTGCGCAGTCTTGGGACCGGATTGTTGGCCTTAGGGTTAAAGCCGGGTGATCGAGTGGGTCTTTGGAGTCCCAATTACGCTGAGTGGGTGCTACTGCAGTATGCCACGGCAGAGGTCGGGGTTATTTTAGTTAACATCAATCCCGCCTACCGCACCCATGAGTTGGCGTTTGTTTTGAACCAATCCGGCTGTCGAATGCTGATTGCGGCCCCTGCCTTTGCGAGCTCTGATTACCAAGCGATGGCCGCGGCGGTTCGTGGTGAAGTGCCAAGCCTTGAGCGCGTCATATTTTTTTGGAGCGATAGTTGGGAGCAATTGCTCGAGGGGGATCAAGCGCGTGAGGCAGACTTGCTAGCAATCGCAAGCAGCCTAAGTCCTGATGATGCGATCAACATTCAGTACACTTCTGGAACGACAGGGTTCCCAAAAGGCGCAACCCTGACACACCGTAATATCTTGAACAATGGTTATTTCGTAGGCGAGCTTCAGCAACTTACAGAACTGGATAGGATGTGCATCCCGGTGCCCTTCTACCATTGTTTCGGCATGGTGATGGCCAATTTGGGGTGTACAACTCATGGCGCGGCAATGGTAATACCCAGCGCAGGCTTTGATCCAGCTCGCACGTTGGCAGCGGTCAGTCAGGAAAGTTGCACCTCCTTGTACGGTGTGCCGACCATGTTTATCGCAGCGCTGGCCTTGGATACGTTTTCTGAATTTGATCTGACGAGTTTGAGGACTGGGGTGATGGCGGGGTCTCCGTGTCCTGTGGAAGTCATGAAAGCCTGTATTGATCGCATGCACCTGCGGGAAATAACAATTTGCTATGGCATGACTGAAACTTCGCCAGTTTCCACCCAAACGTTACCTGGGGATTCGTTACAGCATCGAACCGAAACTGTTGGTAGGGCGCATCCTCACGTAGATATTCGCATAGCTGATCCAGAAACAGGACGAACCGTGCCGAGGGGAACTACAGGGGAATTTTGTACCCGCGGCTACTCAGTGATGAGCGGCTACTGGGACGAGCCCGTTAAAACTCAAGAGGCCATCGATAAGGATGGTTGGATGCATACCGGTGATCTTGCGGTAATGACTGATGATGGGTATGTCAATATTGTCGGTCGAATTAAAGATATGATTATTCGAGGCGGAGAGAACATTTACCCCAGAGAGATTGAGGAATTTTTATATACCCATCCTCTGATTCAAGACGTGCAAGTGATCGGTGTGCCAGACGTCAAATACGGTGAACAATTGATGGCCTGGATCAAGCTCAAAGGTGAGGTGAATTTATCGGCGAGGGCAATAGAGGATGACATCAGAACCTTTTGTCGTGGGAAAATTGCGCATTTTAAGGTGCCGCATTATCTCCACTTTGTGGATGATTTTCCGATGACGGTAACGGGCAAGGTGCGTAAAGTAGAAATGCGCTCGCAGGCGATTGAACTGCTCGGGTTAAATGAGGCGTCGACCACTGTTCATGCCTGATGTGATGCAGGAGATCGGGCTCTAGGGTTAAGTCAATCGGCAAAGCATGCGCCATTTGGGGATAAATCATTTAATACGTTCGCAAAAGGATTTGATGTGCGGGATTAACATTGATTACAGCCCTCAGGCTGATACAAAAAAGTTGTTAGGCTGAGAGCAGGTTTTGATCATTCAGCGAAGCTCGCTGGGCAAAAGGGTTGGGTTAAAAAAAGCGATTGGCAGTGCTGGTGATTACCGGCAGAAGTAAGCCTAACGAAATGCAATGAGTGAGTAAAAGAGCGCAATCTATGAAGCAATGGATGGTTTTGCGACACAATCCGGTGTCGCTGCTGGTGTTAATGAGTATCGCGATGCCAATTGCTTTCCATATTTGGTCGGCATTACTCAATAACTTTGTGGTTGAGCGGGCGAACTTTACAGGCATTGAGATCGGCATTTTACAAAGTCTTCGAGAGGTTCCAGGTTTTCTGGCCTTCACTACCGTCTTCGTTTTGCTGATTTTAAGGGAGCAGACCTTCGCCGTGATGTCTCTGGCGATGTTGGGGCTCGGCGTTGCACTGACGGGGTTCTTCCCAACCGAGTATGGCCTTTACTTCACCACCGTTTTGATGAGTCTTGGATTTCATTATTTCGAGGCTGTGAAACAATCCCTGAGTCTCCAGTGGCTTAGCAAGGAAGAGGCGCCCAGAGTCCTTGGCCGTTTAATCGCGGTGGGTGCATTCACCTCATTGACGGTCTATGGGCTTTTGTGGGTTTGCCTAGAGTGGCTGGGTTGGTCCTTTCAAACCAATTTTGCGCTAGCAGGTAGTGTCTGTTTGGTCTTGTCAGTTTTGATGTGGTTGGTGTTCCCGAGATTTGAAAGCAACACAACCCAGCACAAGACGTTAATTCTGAGGCGTCGTTATTGGCTCTACTACACGCTCACCTTTTTATCCGGTGCTAGGCGCCAGATATTTGTGGTTTTCGCTGCTTTCCTAATGGTTGAAAAGTTTGGCTATAGCGCCTCAGAAATTACGTTACTGTTTTTGATCAACTATGCATTTAATTGGCTGTTTGCCGAACGCATAGGCTCGCTCATTGGGCACTGGGGTGAACGGGCCTCGTTGACCTTTGAGTACGTTGGCTTGATTCTCGTCTTTTTGGCTTACGGGCTGGTCACTCATCCCATTTTGGCCGCGACCCTTTATGTCGTTGATCATATGTTTTTTGCATTGGCGATCGCGATCAGTACCTATTTCCAAAAAATTGCAGATCCTCGAGATATGGCCAGTTCCGCAGGAGTGTCCTTCACCATCAACCACATAGCAGCAGTGGTTGTGCCAGCAGCCCTAGGTTTGGTTTGGATGGTTTCTTCGATGTGGGTCTTTTTTATCGGTGCTGGCTTTGCGATCTTGTCCTTGATCGCAGCGCAATTGATACCTCGGCATCCAAAAGCAGGCGAAGAGGTTAACTTACCTTTTGCAACGGCAAGTCATCCAATCACTTGATCTTAGGCGCGGCCAGTGAGCGATTCGTCACGGCTTGCGCAAAATTAGGGTAAAGCTTGTCGTGCTAGGGCGCTTCGATTGGGATCACGCCCAACAGCCCTAGTAGGGTCTGCGACCCCGGGTGAATGCGAACTGGCACTGATGTTAAACGGGCTGTACCAGCGTCTGCTGTCGATCAGTCTGCAGTATCAGGCTTCGCGTCCGGTGCCCTCAAGGCGGCGATGTCGATGAGATGAGCCTGTGTCGGTGATTGGCTCCTGCCATCGAGGATCGGAACATTTGGCCATGCAAGTTGGGTTTGAGGCAGATACGAGGCATTGTTTGCAAAGTGTGAGACACTCAGACGTGCTGGAGGGAAAGCAAGGCGAGTAAACTTGCCCGCGGACCGCGCTAAGACTCGCCCAGTCTAGCGATGGTCAGTGGTCTTTTGCACGACATATTTGATGATTGTGCAGAGTTAGGGGGATTGGCTTGCTGTTTGCCTCGGTTAGATTCTTGAGGATGGAATGTTCCAAGAAATAATGTTCCAAGAAATAAAAGATGAATTGATAACAATTAGGAGAAAACATGAGCAGCTCTGGACCAATAGAAGATAGGCTTTCAATTCGAGAACTTGTTGATTCGTATAATGACGCAGTGATGCGCTTTGACGGCGATGCTTGGTCAGCGAATTGGGCTGAAGACGCAGTTTGGAATTTGCCTGGTGCAGGAGAAATTGCCGGTCGATCAGCGATTTTAACCGTTTGGCAAGGTGCGATGAGTGCGTTTAGCTTTGTCGGCTTTTTTGCATCAGCGGGTCCAATCACCGTGACTGGCGATACCGCTGCTGGTATCTGGTACCAGCAGGAATTCCTACATGGAAAAGATGGTGGTAAAAGGGTCGTCACAGGGCGCTATCAGGATGCCTATTCTAGAAAAGACGGTCGATGGTTCTTTCAGCGACGGGATTATGAAGTATTACACGCTGAGGTTACGGATCCGTCCTAAGGGCCGGAAGTCATAACCTCTTTCGATGAAGTGAATGCCTCAGATTGCGCTTGGCTTGACAATGCTCAAGTTGATGACTGTGAATACTTTTGCGTCGCCGTAGGCCGATCCTAGGTAAGGCGCCTGATGCGATCTTAATGCCTTAGACGCGGGGGTAGGCTCGGACAGCCGTGAATCGGAAGGGGCGGCCGAATGAGGGCCGGGATTCGGCAATTGAATCGATACAATATGGGTTTAGGTTTCGTCGCGCGGCATTCAGCGAGTCTTTTTGTTTTATAGGATATTGCGTTTGAAACGCTCGAAGAAGGGTTGAGCTTGCATTCATTGAGACGGGAATGAGTGCGATAAGAATTGCACCTTGGCGTGCAGACAATTAACAACAGTAAAAATAAGGAAGCGATAACATTATGGCAACGATACTGATCACTGGTACTAATAAGGGCGTCGGCCTTGAACTCACCAAAATTTATGCAGCAAGAGGTGACACCGTGTATGCCGCTTGCCGAGACCCAGGATCGGCTGAGGCGTTGGCAGCAATCGCGGGCGACGTCAAGGTGCTTTCATTGATCGTCGGCGATTCAGGATCAGTGGATGAAATGGCGGTAAGCCTTAAGGACGTTGTCATTGACGTTGTCATTAATAATGCGGGGATGAAAGGCCCCGAATTCGATCAGCAAAACACCTATGCGATGGATTTTGATGGCTGGGCGGAGACCTTTAATGTGAATAGCATGGGGCCTGTTCGAGTCATGCAAGCACTCCTACCTAATCTCAAGCAATCGACGAATGCAAAAGTTGTGACGATCACCTCACAGATGGGAGCACTGTCCCTTGATATGGCAGCAGCGCACGCTTACTGTGCTTCGAAGGCGGCGGTCAATAAATTTATGCGGCTTGCTAGCATCGATTTAAAGAAAGATGGAGTCGCGGTTGGATTGATTCACCCAGGTTGGGTACAAACGGACATGGGCGGGCCACAAGCGGATTTAACGCCCCAAGAAAGTGCCGAAGGCATTGTTGCCGTTGTTGATCGGCTGTCGATAGCGTCCACTGGCGGTTTTTGGAAGTGGAATGGAGAGACGCACGATTGGTAGACGCTGATGTTTACCCCGACTCGGTGTTCGTCTTGTCGCTGGGTTAAGCGTTAGACCGGCTATGGTGCTTGAGGCTAAAAGCGCCTGACATCATGATCAAAGCCTGGGGGTCTGGAGTATTCTGAGTAGGACCCCAGGCCTTTTGCCTTCGGGTCGTCGCCTGCTGCGTCTGTCAGTAAGGTTTGCTTAAAAAGCCAGAACCTATCGGTGCCTAACGCCCAGAGGGACTGTCATGAAATATCGCTGCCCAGTGTGTCAGAAGCATGCCCTGGTTAAGGAAACAGGAGGATTCAGTTGTGATGCTGGGCATCGTTTCGATAGGTCCCGGTATGGATATGTCAACCTGTTACTAGCTCACCAACGTCGCAGCAAAAACCCTGGCGATGCTGCGGCCATGTTGGCTGCGAGGCGCACATTTTTATCCACCGGCCATTACGCGCCGTTGGCTCAAGCTCTGGCTGGAGCCATCGCAACCGATTGGTTGCCGAGCGCCTGCCTGTTAGATGTCGGCTGTGGAGAGGGCTATTACTTGTCGGCTCTGGAGCGAGCGGATGTCGGCATTAAAGCGGACCAGTTATGGGGGATCGATATTGCCAAGGCTGCGGTACAAATGGCGGCCCAGCGTGATACTGCGCGGTCCCTTGCGGTCGCTGCAGCGCGGGTTTTACCCTTTTTTGATAACAGTTTTGATGTCGTACTGTCCGTTTTCTCGCCTTTTGATCTAGACGAGGTTGAGCGTGTCTTAAAGCCGAGTGGGCAATTTGTGGTGGTCGGACCTGGCCCCCAACATTTGCAAGAATTGAAGGCAATGATCTATGCCGAGGTTCAACCCCATGCTGCAAATTTTGCCAAGCTAGAGGCAATGCGAGTATGGAAAATGGCTAGTCAACGGCAGATACTGTCTGAAGCCTTTTTACAAGATGATGCGCTTGCAGCCCTTTTTCAAATGACCCCTTATTACTGGCGGGCAACCGCTCAGCAACAGGATGACATCGAATCGGTTCGCCAGGCTGTCGTCACCTTAGATTTTGATCTACGAACCTATCGATTAGGTGATTTACCTTAAATTTTTTTAAGATACTGGGGCATCGTTTTGAAGGCCGTCAACGAAAAGCGTCGTAAATTTGTAATTTTGTTACTTAAAATGATTATTTCTTGGTAAATTTGGACTAAAATTAGTATTTTTACTACATATCTAGGTCGAGGATGGTTAGGATTCAGCGGCGCTCAAATCAAGTGCGGCCAACCAAACCGGTTTTTTCAGGTAGCTAGGGCGCCATTGTTGCTGTCAAAAAAAGGGGTTGCGGGAAAACCTTAAATAGGAATTTATCAAGGGCAAGCTAAAAGTGTTAGCCAGAGAGGTCGACCTCGAAAAACTGGATGTGTAGAAGACAAGTACAACAAATACTCGACGCTGGGCTTCATTGGTAGGGTTGATTAGATTGAACTCCAACCCTCTCTAAGTTCTGATGTCGTCCCTAATCTCAGGCTTGTTATGAAGCTGGAGTGGCTAAAGTACCAAGCGTCGTTAGAGTCTTTGATCCAATAGGTGTAATTAGGAGAGCCAACCGGCATGCATCCAATCGTTAAGCAAGTAACCGATACTATTCAGCAGCGAAGTCTGCAGCTGCGCCAAAGCTATTTAGAGCAAATAACAGCCGCAAAAAAAGATCAACCTAGGCGAGATGCGCTCAGTTGCGGAAATTTAGCCCACGGGGTTGCTGCCTGTGGCGGAGATAGAGATCGGCTAAAGTTGATGCAGAGCAGCAATATCGCAATCATTTCCGCGTACAACGACATGTTGTCCGCCCATCAACCGTATGCAGGTTATCCAGAGATTATCAAGGCAGCACTTCGTGGAATGGGCGCAACGGGACAAGTAGCGGCAGGGGTGCCCGCTATGTGCGATGGCGTCACCCAAGGGCGACCGGGAATGGAACTTAGCCTGCTAAGTCGCGATCTCATAGCGCAATGCACTGCGGTGGGTTTGTCCCACGAGATGTTTGACGGCGTATTGGCCCTTGGGGTGTGCGATAAAATTGTTCCCGGACTGTTGATGGGCGCCCTATCTTTTGGCCACTTGCCAGCCATATTTGTGCCAGCAGGACCAATGCCATCTGGGCTGGCTAATAAAGAAAAGCAGGCGGTGCGACAGCGTTATGCACGGGGAGAAATCTCTCGAGACGCGCTGTTGGAAGCAGAAGTTGCCTCGTATCACAGCCCCGGCACCTGCACTTTTTACGGTACCGCCAATAGTAACCAAGTGATGTTGGAGGCCATGGGCCTACAGCTACCTGGTAGCGCATTTGTTCAGCCTGATGATGGCCTACGCTTGGCCCTTACCCAAGCCGCCAGCGAACAAGTCACGCGTATTACCGCGCTTGGTAATGACTATCGGCCAGTCGGCCAAGTTGTAGACGAGCGGTCAATCGTCAATGCTGTGGTTGCTTTGCTTGCCTCTGGCGGTTCAACGAACCACACCATCCATCTGATTGCGATTGCCAGAACTGCAGGTATCGCACTGAATTGGTCCGATTTCTCTGATTTGTCCAAGGTCGTGCCATCAATCTGTAAGATTTATCCCAACGGTGAAGCAGACATCAATCATTTTCATGCAGCTGGAGGAACTGGTTGCTTTTTTCAAGCGCTGTTAGAGGCTGGGTTAATGCACGCTGACACAAAAACCGTGTGGGGCTCAGATTTTGCTGACTTTACCCAGGAGCCATGGTTAAACAACGAAGCGCTTGATTGGCGACCGGCGCCAAAACAGTCGCTAGACAAAGACGTTCTAACCGATTGTGATTCGCCATTTTCTGACCAAGGTGGCCTGTCACTGTTGACCGGTAACGTGGGTCGCAGCGTCATTAAGGTGTCGGCAGTACCCCAGACTCACTGGGAGATCACCGCACCTGCGATTGTAATTGATGACCAAGATGAGCTGGAAGCACTCTTCACTGCTGGTCATCTGAATCGGGACTTTGTGCTGGTGGTTCGGGGTCAGGGTCCGAAGGCTAACGGGATGCCAGAGTTACATAAGCTGACACCATTCTTGGGGTCATTGCAGGATCAAGGTTTTCGAGTTGCGCTGGTGACCGATGGCCGTATGAGCGGTGCCTCGGGCAAAGTGCCAGCAGCGATCCATGTATCACCAGAAGCCCTCGCAGGTGGCATGATTGGAAAGATTGAGTCCGGTGATCGCATTCATCTAGATGCCAATCAGGGCACGTTGAATGTCGTAGTGGATCCAGAGGTGCTTGCAGCGCGCCCAGCGTGGCAAAAGCCCAGCCTTAATGACTATGCGTGTGCTAGGTTTTTGTTCAGCAGTAGTCGGATGCAACTTTCGAGTCCCGAATCAGGGGCAACTTATTTGTTCGAGGCCTTGGCAGATGCTTGAGCAGTGGTCGTTGATTGCGGATATTGGCGGCACCAATGCCCGTTTTTGGGTTGTTCCTGAAGACAGTATTTCACACCAATGGGCCAAGCAATATCTGGTCAATGAGTTCCCGTCATTCCCGGATGTGCTGCGTCAAGTATTGGCGGACATTGCTGAATCACGGCTTTTTACAACCTTACCCAGTCGGGCATGTTTTGCAGTCGCTTGCCCGACGGACGTTGATCGGATTGTCTTTACCAATAGCCATTGGAACTTCTCTAAAGATGAAGTGGCCAAGCTCCTTGGTGGTTGCTGGGTGGTATTTATCAACGATTTTGTTGCGGTAGCGCACGGTGTTTTGCACCTTGATGCTGGTGATGTACGCCAAATTGGTGGCCGTAGTCCGCAGGAAGACCGTGTCAAGGTAGTATTGGGCGCCGGTACTGGGTTGGGTGTAGCCGGTATTGTACCGGTGAAAGGCCGATACGTTGTGGTTGAGAGTGAGGGCGGGCATGCCGATTATGCGCCGGTGGGTGATCTGCAGATAGAGGTTAAGCGCCGATTGCGTAGACAGTTTAATCGGGTGTGCGTAGAACGCGTTGTGTCGGGCCCAGGGCTTGTGAACATTGCAAATGCGCTTGCCGATATTCAGCACCGAACCAATCGTTTTGAGACTCCGAAAGCCATCGTTGAAGCCGCAATCGCGGAGCAAGATGAATTGGCCTTAGAGACGCTAACTTTTTTTTGTGATGTCGCAGGTGCTGTGGCGGGTAATTTGGCGCTGACTTTTGGCGCCAAGGGTGGTGTTTATCTGGCCGGCGGGGTGATTCCAAGGTTTGCCACCATTTTAGCTGAGAGCGGGTTTCGTAGTGCCTTCGAAGACAAAGGCCGATTTAGAAGCTATTTGGCCGATATTCCGGTGTACCTCATAACCCATGAAACTTTGGGCCTTGAAGGCGCGGCCCAGTATTTAAAGGAGGGTATGACAGTATGATGACGAGAATTTTAACAGAGCAACCGATTGTTCCGGTGCTAACGGTCCATCATCTGGACGATGCGCTGCCCATGGCAGAGGCACTGGTTGCTGGCGGTCTAGAGGTCTTGGAAGTAACCCTTCGGACGCCAGCGGCGTTAGCCTCTTTACGCTTAATGGCAGACCAAGTCCCCGGGGCGATTGTTGGTGCCGGGACGGTCTTATCAACCGATCAATATCGAGCCGCTGAGGATGCTGGGGCACAATTTTTTGTCTCGCCCGGCGCAACCGATGAGTTGTTGAAGGCGCTGCCGACTCACGCTTCTTTGCCGGGGGTTGCCAGTGCCAGCGAGATGATGCGAGCGTTTGATGCCGGGTTTCTTGTTCAGAAATTTTTCCCAGCGGAAGCGCTCGGAGGCACCTCGTTGCTAAAGTCGATTGCTGGGCCCTTAGAGCAATTGCATTTTTGTGCAACGGGTGGAATTGACGCTTCGAATATGGCGAGTTATTTGGAATTGTCGAACGTGCTTGCTGTGGGGGGATCGTGGATGCTTCCCAAAGACGCGATTGAAGGCGGAAATTGGCAATGGATTACCGAGTTGGCTAGACAAGCCACTGCAGTCGCTGCTGCTGCTCGGCCGGCAGCAGCTCACGCTACTGCGACGGCGGCGATCTTATGAATGAACAAAATATCGATCTGGTTATCTTCGGCGGGCTGGGCGATCTTGCGGGCAGAAAGTTGTTGCCTGCATTATATCAAATCGAGCGTGCGGGTCTGCTCTCAGACCGGGTTAGACTTGCAGCTGTAGCAAGAGATCCCATCGAAACCAAAGGTTTCTTGGATTATGTCGAGGGTCGCCTCAAACAGAGTTTAGCGAGCGCCGACTGGTCTGAGAGCGTTTGGCAGAAACTCTCGAAACGTTTCTCTTACATTGGCATGGACTTTTCGAATAAAAAGCACTTTAGTGCTTTAAACGCCTGGTTAGACTCGGATCGCTTGGTGATTTACTACTTAGCGACACCGCCGAGCCTGTTCGGTGCGATCAGTCAGCATTTGCATGACGCCGGTTGCATTGCCTCGACCAGCAGGATTGTGCTCGAAAAACCCATTGGGCATGATCTTGCCAGTTCGAAATCGGTCAACGACACCGTCGCGCGTTATTTTACCGAACGTAATATTTACCGTATCGATCATTATCTGGGCAAAGAAACCGTGCAAAATTTGCTTGCGCTGCGCTTTGCCAATCGTTTGATTAACTCGCAGTGGGATAATACTTGTATTGACCATGTGCAAATCACGGTGTCCGAGACGGTGGGAATCGAGGGTCGTTGGGGTTACTACGATCAGGTCGGACAACTGCGCGATATGGTTCAAAATCACTTGTTGCAGCTGCTTTGTATGGTAGCAATGGAGCCGCCAAATTCCTTTGAAGCCGATGAAATTCGCGCGGAAAAAGTAAAAATCCTGCGTGCGTTGACGATGATCGATGCCAGCGATGTCGAGCAATGTGCAGTAAGAGGGCAATATGCAGCTGGCTGGATTGCTGGCCAACCAGTCGTTGGGTACACCGAGGAAATCGGATGTTCGCAGAAAGATTCAGCCACCGAAACTTTTGTGGCCATTAAAGCTTTTATCGACAATTGGCGCTGGTCCGGCGTGCCGTTTTATCTCAGAACGGGCAAGCGACTGGGAGAAAAAGCAACACAAATCGTGATCGCTTATAAAAACCAACCCCATGCGATTTTTCCGGATCGGCAAGCTTTAGGAAGTAATCGCTTAGTGATTCGGCTGCAACCTAACGAGGGAATTCAGTTAGAAATGGCCTCAAAGAAGCAAACCTTGAAAGATCGGCTCAGTCTCGAAAAGCGCTTATTGAACTTGGATTTTTTTGACACAGAAGGTCAAGATCGTATTCCAGATGCCTACGAACGACTCTTGTTAGAGGTGTTCAAAGGTGACCAATGGTTGTTTGTGAGTCGGGGCGAAATTGAAGCTTCTTGGCGCTGGTGTGATCAACTAATTGGCGCTTGGCAAGACAAAGCTTTGAAGGTGCATCGTTATAGTGCAGGGTCATCAGGCCCGTCTAAGGCAGAATTGTTGATAGAGCGTGATGGGCGTAGTTGGTTTGGTGAGAGCACGCTGTCGTGAACGAATTTGTCGATGAGGCGGCGCTCGTCTTGGCGCTGAGTACAGCGATAGCGACGCAATTGCGGGCTGGTATTGAGACTCGGGGTTCAGCGTATCTGGTGGTGTCAGGCGGTCGGTCGCCGGTTCCGTTGTTTCGAGCGCTGAGCGTTGCCGAAATAGATTTTTCAAAGGTGACAATTTTATTGGCTGATGAGCGTTGGGTGCCGCGAGATCATGCCGACAGCAACGCACGTTTGGTCGCCGAGCATTTGTGTCAAGATCGGGCGCGCGCTGCAACCCTGCTACAGTATTATAGGTCTGGGGTGACCTTAGAAGCACAAGTTCAGCAGTTAGACCCTGTAGTCGGTCAATTGCCGATTTTTGATGCTGTGGTCTTAGGCATGGGGCTAGACGGACATACTGCATCGTTGTTTCCGGACACTAAAGCTTTGACCGAGGGGCTAAATCTAGCGAGTCCACACTCGGTGCTTGCGGTTAAACCCCTCTCAGCGCCTCATGCTCGATTAACCCTAACCGCTGCTCGATTGTTGAGGACCCACAGCTTGTATCTACCGATTATCGGACACGATAAGCGCCGAGTGTTGCTGGCAGCTGCAAAAGCTGAAATCGAACGGTTGCCGATCGGGCGCTTTCTGCAGCAATCGAAAGCATCTTTAGAGGTGTATTGGGCGGCGTGAGTGGACACTTAACACACAAGCAACAGATGCGCTGCACGCCTTATGGGTTGCAGTTTGGCGGTCTTGGGCTGCCTTGCATTACGCACTTAAGACTGACTAATGACTCACGACCAAGCGTCCATGGATAAAGCCTGTTGAGTAACCGCTTACACGATATATCCCCACCAGGCGTGTGTGGGTTGAGCCGATAATAGGTCTCTGGTGGTCGCTATAAGAAGGCTAAGATCTGGTGCCGAAGACTAGGCTGAATGAGTGACAAGGGGCGCTAGATTTATCTGGCGCGTGTTTCTTAACGCTTGGCTGAGTGCCGGCATCGCTCAGGTTCTACAGATTAGTGTGGTGTAGATTGGTCCGCGAAACAGGTTAGCGACCGAGGTGAGTTCGATATTCACAGACGAACCTTCGCTAGCTTGAGACCTTTTTTAATAATAGGTTTTTGCGCTTGATAGGCGTATCTCCTCGAAAGTACGCGTCCTGCTGTCAGGCAAGTAAGCAAGGCGTTAAGTCGACGAGGGGTCTAACCGGGTGGCCCGAAGGCTGTCTTTGATTCGCGCCAGATGTGGCAAGTGGCTCTCTCCTTGACGTAGCGTTACCCCTGTAGCGATCACATCAAGCACTGTGAGCTGAGCTAACCGTGAGGTCATTGGTAGGTATTCATCAGTGTTTTCAGGGACATCCAAGGTTATCGCAAGATCGCTGATGCGAGCGAGTTCTGAATTGGGTGCGGTTAGGCTAATTACCCTAGCACCCGAATCTCTAATCAAGGCTGCAGTGCTGATCAAAGCCTTGGTTCGTCCGGTGTGCGAAATTAATAAAAAAACGTCTTCGGATTGTGCTGCGGCCGCAATCATGCGCTGCATCATCGGATCGATTTGGGCAGATACTGGAATTTTAAAGCGAAAAAATTTGAACTCTGCGTCGAGCGCGACGGGTCCCGAGTTACCTTGGCCAAAAAAATAAATCTGCCTCGCTGCCAGCATGAAATTGATCACTTGTTGTAACTGCGCTGTGTCTAGGTTGTCTCTGACGCGAGTCAGGGTGCTGATACTGGCATCGAATAGTTTAGGCATGAAGGTTGTGATGTCATCGTCGGGATCGACTGCACTATTTATAAAACGCGCCCCTGAAGCGAGTGCCAAGGCTAGTTGTAGTTTAAAGTCAGGAAAGCCGCTCGCACCGAGTCGCTTACACAACCGGTTGACCGTGGGCTCGCTGACCCGTGCTGCTTGCGCGAGTTTAGCGATCGACACTCGTGTTGCAGCCTCTGGATTGACTAAGATGGTTTCGATCACCTTGCGTTCGGCCTTGCTGAAGGCGTCTAGATTCTGGTTGAGTTTTTCGAGTATAGGCATGGAAGTATCCCGTTTGGTGGCTGCTCGATATCAGATGTAGTTAAGCAACATTCTCATAATATATCGTCCTTTTTATCGGGTATTTGACCGTTTTCGACGAATTATGTAATTTAATTAGGTAATTTTAACCAATTAAGTGGGATATCGTTCCATTTAAGAAATAAAATTACAAAATAATTGGCCAGTAGATCCAAAAAGAGTGCAAGCAACATGTGGGATGTTAAAGAAGCGTCTTTTGACAACAAGGATTGATACAACGATATGATGGTAACCAAAATTGCGATCAACGGCTTCGGTCGCATCGGGCGAAATATATTAAGGGCCTATTATGAAGGTGTGATTGATCGTCAGAGTCTACAGATTGTTGCGATAAACGATCTGGCTTCCCTTGAAACCTTGGCACATTTGCTGGCCTATGACTCAACGCTCGGCCCGTTTGCGCATGAAGTTATTGCGACAGAAGACGCGCTGATTGTCGCAGGTGATAAAATCCCTGTGTTACAGGAGCGCTCACCGAGTTTGTTGCCTTGGAGATCCCTGGGCGTCGATGTTGTCCTTGAGTGCACCGGCCGGATGACCGATCGAGACGCCGCCGCTACGCATCTAACAGCAGGCGCCAATCGGGTCTTGTTATCGGCGCCGGGGAAAGAGTTCGACGCAACGGTTGTCTATGGTGTCAACCAAGACGTGCTGAGCGCCTCAGATAGACTGATCTCGAATGCCTCGTGTACGACCAATTGTCTGGCGCCCATGTGTCAAGTGCTAGATGACCGGTTTGGAATCGAGCAAGGATTAATGACCACTGTGCACGCCTATACAGCTGACCAACAATTAATAGATGGTCCGCACGATGACTTGTTTAGGGCCCGATCGGCGGCGCAGTCGATGATTCCCACTAAGACCGGCGCTGCAGCTGCCATTGGGGCTGTTCTGCCTGATTTAGCGGGTAAGCTCAATGGTCTTGCCATAAGAGTGCCAACACCTAATGTATCTCTGGTGGATTTAACCTTCGTCGCCGCTCGGTCTGTATCGGTCCATTCAGTCAATCAAGCGATGGAAGAAGCTTCTAGGGCGGATACCCACCGCGTACTCGGATATAACACGAGACCATTGGTGTCAGTTGATTTTCAACGTTCACCTTTCTCTTGTAATTTTGATGCCAACCACACCAGCGTCTCGGGTCAACTCGTCAAAGTTTTAGCTTGGTACGACAACGAATGGGCGTTTGCCTTGCGAATGTTGGATCATGCGCTGTTCCTGGGACAGCTAGATCAAGTTGATGCGGTGGCCTAACCTCTAAAAATGCCGAAACACCTCTCAGCAGAAACGATTGCCAGACAAATAGTCTACCTAGGCCGTGCAAACTAAGCAGATACACTGAAAAAGCTTGATCTGAGCCGCTGACGACTGAGCTTGCAGGAACCGATGAACTCGACAGAATCCCCTAATTGCCTTTCACGAGGAAAAATAATGAAGTCTTTGCAACGCTTTAAAAGTTTAAAAAGTTTAGCAGCTTCCTTCGCTTTGCTATTGAGTGGGGACGCCATCTGGGCTGCTAATGATCGTGTGCCCATTCACCAAGGATTGGTATCAATCAATGTCGGTGGCCAAGCCCTGATCGCAGCCGATGGCCGCAATTTTTCTGAGGATGTGTGTGATCGAAAGATCATGCCGCAGTCCTCATGCCGCACCATGGCAGGGATGAAAGGTACGCAAGATCCGCTGCTCTATCAGAGCTATCGTTCGGGACCCCAAAACTATCGGTTCGATGTTCCCGAAGGACGATATGCGGTCACCCTGCACTTTGCCGAACCAGCGACGGGAGTGGGTGCTGATAGCGTATTTCATGTGGAGATTGGTGGACGGCGGGTTTTAAGTGATTTTAGTGTCAAAGCTAATCGAGATGGTCACAGCGAGGCTGCGTTGTCCAGAACCTTTGTGGCCTTGGTGAAAGCTAACGACGGGATCGATTTACGCCTAGTTAGGTCGATTGGTCAGCCTATTTTAAGTGGGCTTGAAATTTACGCTATAAGTGGACCGTCACCCTTTTTAAAGGGATCCCTTGTTTGGTCGGATGAGTTTGAGGGAGCTGGTAGCGAAACGGTGGCAAGTCCAGATGAAAATCGCTGGGTGTTTGACGTTTGGCCGCCAGGCAAGGTCAATTCTGAAGATCAAGCCTATACCGACCGATTAAAAAATGCGCGGGTCGCCGAGGGTTGGCTTGTAATAGAGGCCCACAAAGAATCCTATGGTGAGGCCGCGTATACCTCAGCTAGATTGCACACTTTAGGAAAATTGGATTTGCGGTATGGTGCGATCGAGGTTCGTGCTCGTTTACCGAAAGGGCAAGGCACCTGGCCAGCGATATGGATGTTGCCCTCAGACCCGTTTCAGTTTGCCACAACTTGCGATGCCTCCGTTGACTCATGGCAGGGTAACGCTGACTGCGATGCCTGGCCTAATAGCGGCGAGATTGACATCATGGAACACGTAGGATTTGACCCGGGAGTGGTGCATGGAACCGTGCATACGCAGGCTTATTACTGGGCTAAGTGGAATCAGCACAAGGGCAGTGTTTTCTTAAATGACTTCGATGATTTTCATCGGTATCAATTGGTTTGGACCGAGCAGCAAATGCTTTGGTTAGTCGATGATATTCCTTACTACAGTTACGTTAGAGCAAGCAATGATTGGCGAGCTTGGCCCTTTTCTGAGCCTTTTCACTTGATTTTAAATCTCGCTATCGGTGGCAACTGGGGTCGGGCTGGTGGGCCGATTGATGATGCGAGTTTACCTGCTCAATTTGCAGTCGATTATGTCCGTATTTATGAGCTACCAGAGGATTAAAGGGGACGGCGGTTATGGTCGCGTGGCATCGTCGTCTAAGCTTGCCGAGTCGCTGCTCGGGCAACCATCGTTAACAAGACTAGTGGGCGCAGGTTTGAGAAGGTACTACACAAAAAGCCAGGTCGGGCGTCTCAGATTTGTCGCTCGCGGCGTTACCGAGCGCCGTTTGGCACGTCGGTAAGGACCACTTGGCACCTGGGTAAGAACCGCTCGGCGTCACCCCCCTTCGACAGTTTCGGCAACAAAGTTGTTCTGAACGCTCCTTGCGCCCTCGGGTCTTCTCGCTCGGGCCATGTAGAAACCCGCTAGAGCGTGTTAGAGGTGCTTAGAACCCGCCCAAATAGCGCGTTTTAGCAAGTAAACCCTGAAAAACCGAGTCTTTCCGTCTCACCGCATATAACTCCCTATTCACCGTTTTGAGCTGGAGCTGTGGCAGGCTCGGGAACAAAATGATTCGGTTAAAATTCTATGGGTCTCCTTGGGCCCGTCGTAAACAGATAGGGGAAGGCATGCATCAGCAAAAAAGAGATATTTCGTGGGGCGCATTGGCGCAACTTTGGCAGAAAAGGACTCTGGTTGCCGCGCTTTCGCTGACCAGCCTGTTGTTGCTGTCGGCCTGTGGGGGTAGCAGCAGTCGAATTACAGAAAATGATCTGGTAGACCCAGGTTCAGATGGCGTGCCGCCGACGCTGACATCAGTATCGATTAAGCAATCCAAGGAGAAAGCTGGATCCAAAACCGGTATTGCCAAGTTGGGACAGGGTGTCACGATCACTTTCACGGCATCCGAAGGCCTGATGACGCCATCAGTGATGATCAATGGTAAAGCGGCTACGGTCGAAGGCAAGATCCAGTCTTGGTCGGCAAAGCGCACCATGGACGAATCAGATGTCGATGGCATGGTTTCGTTTGAAATCTCCTATCAAGACGTCAGTGGCGAAGTTGGGGTCTCCGTGACAGAAACCACTGACGGCAGTGCGGTTGAGTACTGCGTGGAAGGCTGCGCTGACCCGAATGATAATCCCTTGGTGGGTGATTGGCGTTTCGCGGGCGCAGGATCGTTTAGAGTGGGTCCGGCACCGCTGAACGGTGAATGGTATAGCGTCGGCGCTGCTGATGTCGTCGCTCGAGCGTGCCAGTTTGACGATGTATTTCGGTTTAATGCGGACGGTACTTTCGAGAATGTGAACGGCGACGACACTTGGCTGGAAGCTTGGCAAGGTGGCGGTGACGCTGGTTCCTGTGGAGCCTCTGTCGCCCCACATGATGGATCATCGGTGGCTTTCTGGGAGTACGATGATGTTGCCAGTACCTTAACGTTGGATGGTTTAGGCGCCTATCTTGGACTACCCAAAGCCGTTAACGAAGGCGAACTTCCCAATGTTGGAGTGCCCGAGTCAGTGACCTATAGTGTAGAGACCTTGTCTGCTAGCGGTACTGACTTAACCGTCGTGATCGAATCCGGTAGCGGGGTGTTTTGGACTTTCGATTTCAAGAAAGCACAGTCGAGACCACCGATTGTTGGTAGCTGGAAGTTAGCAGGTGAGGGTTCATTCAGAGTGGGGCCTGAGCCGCTCGATGGGGGCTGGTTTAGTCCAGATGCCACGATTGTCGCCGAGCGCGCTTGTTTGATGGACGATATATTTTACTTCGGTGAAGACGGCGCTTTCTACAATGTTCAAGGTGGCTCGACTTGGTTAGAAGGTTGGCAGAATGGTGGCGGTGCAGAAGCTTGTGGCACGCCTGTTGCCCCGCACGACGGGAGCATGAGAGGCTTCTATATGCTTGACGAAGAAGCGGGTACCCTGACCTTAGAGGGTAAAGGAGCACATCTTGGTTTGCCGAAAGCGGTTAACACCGGTGAGATTAGCAATGGAGCGGCAATTCCAGACCGGGTTACCTATGTGGTAGACGTGTTGGGGTCAGATGGAGCGGCAATGACAGTCTACATCGAGTCAGGTGACGGCGTGTTTTGGACCTTCGATTTCGAAAAAGTCAGTGATTCACCGCTAATCGGTAGTTGGAAGCTGGCAGGAGAGGGATCCTTCAGAGTGGGCCCCGCAGCATTGGATGGTGGTTGGTTCAGCCCCGATGCCACTGTGGTCGCTGATCGAGCTTGTTTGATGGATGATGTTTTCTATTTTGGCCCTGATGGATCCTTTGCGAATGTGCAAGGTGGCTCTACCTGGCTAGAAGGTTGGCAGAACGGCGGCGCGGCAGAAGCGTGCGGCACGCCGGTCGCGCCACATGATGGCAGCGCCGATGCGAGTTACGCCTATGACGCCGATGCTGGCACCTTAACCGTCGCTGGAATTGGCGCACATTTAGGTCTGCCTAAGGTGGTCAATGCGGGCGAAATCAGCAATGGGGTTCCTGTTCCAGAATCTGTAACTTATACGGTTGATACGCTCACCGCTGACGGTAGTGCAATGACTGTCTTTGTGGAAGCGGGAGCCGGCGTATTTTGGACCTTCGATTTGGTTAAAGTGGCAGATGCTGCAATTGTAGGTAGCTGGAAGTTAGGCGGTGAAGGTTCGTTTAGAGTTGGCCCCACAGCCCTTGATGGTGGTTGGTTCAGTCCGGATTCAGTGGTGGTCGCAGAACGTGCTTGTCTTATGGATGATGTGTACTACTTTGGTGCCGACGGGTCCTTCACGAACGTGCAGGGAGGGTCAACTTGGCTTGAAGGGTGGCAAAATGGTGGTGCTGCCGAGGCCTGCGGTGCCCCCGTTGCACCACACGATGGTAGCGCTGATGCAACATATGTTTACGACGCGGAAGCCGGAACGTTGATGCTCGATGGTACGGGCGCGCATTTAGGATTACCTAAAGCCGTGAATACCGGTGAAATCAGTAACGGTGCAGCGATACCAGATTCGGTCACGTATCAAGTGGAAGCGCTGCCCTCTGATGGCTCAGCAATGACGGTCTATATCGAGTCAGGATCTGGCGTCTTTTGGACATTTGATCTTGTTAAATAACGTCTAAGTCGACGATAAAAAAAGCGGCGCTCGCCGCTTTTTTTATGTCTCAAATTTACAATGTTGCGTTGATCAAAAAACGGGTGAAAGGGAGGTTACTGTTTATAGGGATTTGCCTGTAGTGTAGGCGCTTAAAAAATCTTGATGGCTGGGTAGCACATTAAGAATTTGCTCTACTTTCTTCTTCTGTCGTTCCATGAATTCGCGCAATTCTGAGTCGGACATCATGTCCACAATGTGATGATACCTCTCAGGCATAATTCCCTGACCGAGCATCACTTGGGTCCAGCTGTTTTCTCCGAATACATCGCCCTGTGCTTGAAAAACTCTGCCAGTCTCTTTAAAAAGTTTGATTCGATGCGCCAGCGTCTCAGGTATCGATAGGGCTGCCATATCTTCCCAAAAAGGCTCGCCCCGCCGTTCGTTACAATGGTAATGCAACACAATAAAGTCTCGAATGAAGGCGACCTCTTCGCGCATCTGACGATTGAACTCTGCGACATCGCTTTCATTATGGCCTCGATGCGGAAACATCTGCATGAGTCTAATGATGCCGCGCATAATTAAATGGATACTGGTAGATTCCATCGGCTCGATAAAACCAGCGGAAAGGCCAATAGCAACGCAATTTTTAGTCCAGTGTTGCAGTCTTTGGCCAGTTTTGAATCGAATCACTCTTGGGTCAGTGATCATCTTTCCATCCAGGTTGTGACTCAAACGGTGGATGGCTTCATCCTCTGAATAATACTTGCTACTAAACACCAAACCATTGCCTACTCTATGCTGGAGTGGAATTCGCCATTGCCATCCTGCTGAATGCGCGATCGATCGAGTGTAAGGAATAGGAGCCGTGGTGCTCTCCGTCTGCACAGCAATTGCTCGATCGCAAGGCAGCCAATGCGAATAATCCTCGAAGCCAACGTTCAAAGTTTTGTCGATCAGTAATCCTGTAAAGCCACTACAATCTACGAAAAGATCGCCCTCGATAGTTTGGCCGTCCTCCAGAGACACTGACTGAATCATGCCGTTTGAGTCTTGACCCACCTTTATGATCCGACCTTCAATTCGCACGGCGCCCTGGTCCTCGGCGAGGTTTCTTAGAAATGCAGCATACCCGCTAGCGTCAAGGTGGTAGGCGTAATTTAGAGGCTCTGGTTTAAGGAACCCAAACTTGCCGGCCTTCGCGGCAGCCAATTCGGGCGCGTAGTCACCATAATCTAATGTATCGATTCCAAGCGCTCGACTTTTTAACCAAAAATGTTGAAATCCAGCTGCCCAACAGGATTCGCCCGTATATCCAAAAGAGTGAATGTAGGTTTGATCAGGTTTGAACCAATGCTCAAATTGAATCCCGAGCTTAATGGTTGCATTAGCGGCTTTTAAGAAGGCTCGCTCATCGATTTTTAGTAACTTGTGTAATGTCAAAAGCGTTGGGATGGTGGCTTCGCCAACGCCGACAGTCCCGATGGCCTCAGATTCGACGACAGTTACGGTCAGGGTGCGACCCAGCAATTTTGATAAAGCCGCAGCTGTCATCCAGCCGGCGGTTCCGCCGCCAACAATGACGACGCGCGTATTAGGATTTTGATGGTCCATAGGTGGGCCTCTTCATTTTAGCATTTGTCGAATTATTGTCCTGAGTTGAGCAGACAATTCCGGCGTCAAAGGATTAAGGATGCCCCTTGCTGAAACTGGTAGATAATCAAACCTCGTATCATCGGTATCGAAAACGTAATAATCGAGTAATGTTCGCCAGGCGCGTCTCTCTTCCGGGCTTAGGTCTTTGAACGCCAGCATAGCGTGTTGTAAAGCTGCAAGCGGAGGACCGCCGTATCCTTGCCCTGGTCGCCACCAGTAATTAATCAAAGCGTTCACGGTTTCGAGCCCCTCAACATGATGCCACCACAGGCTGGGAATGAAGATGGCATCACCGGCGTTGAGTTCTGTCGACAATCCGTTGGATAGGGCATGTTTAAATCGCGGGTGGGCATCAAAATCAGGCGCTTTTAAATCAACCAAGCTAATAGGCTGACCGGCTGGGGTAAGGTCAATTGGTCCAATGTATAAGTCCGGTAACGATTCAGGTGGAAATACACTAAACCGTCTTCTTCCAGAGACGACGCAGGCCAAGTTGTGGGGTACGTCAAAGTGGGCGGCGATGATGCTTTTATTGCCGAGCCATAAACTGGCGGTCGGTGTCACAAGTTCTACTGGTTGTGGGTTTTGGTTCGCGAAACTGGGTAACCAGTGCTCAAGATTGACAGACCCAATGTATAGCGTCTTGGATGGCTCCACTTGATTGAAGCGCATGAGCTCTTCGATAGCGCCAGCTAAAGATGTACGAACCCTAGAAAAATTAAAATCGGTGTAGCCAGCATTGTAGAAAACCCGGCCGCGATGCTCTGCCTCGAGGATAAAGGCTGTGACAGGGTCAGGGCTCGCATCAGCAGATAGTTGCGTTAAAAACTCGGAGGAAGAACGCTGTGCGGTCTTTACTGCAGGCCAATGATCGACGAGTCCACGGATAACAATCGGTTGTGCACGGTCAACAAATGACGATGTAGCGCTTTGAAATTCCTGTTGATCGACCTCTTTTATAGACTGCATGGGATCAAGAAGGTCGCTCTGAGGCTGTGCTCTTAAGTTTTCTTTGAATGAGCCCGCTCATTTGGCTGAGCGAGGCCAGCTGCATGTATGCGGATTCCAGCCAGCCGTCTCGGGCGAGGGTCTGGCGCGACTCAGGATCCAGTTCGGAGAGTCTGGCTTCATCAATTGAGTAAAACCCGCTCAGTTCCAGGGCCTCCTGAAGCGGGATATTGATAGTGATGGGCGTGATGAGTCTGTTTTGCTCCAATGCTGTAAAAAACTGCTGACTTTGCTGATACCCCTCCTGCATGGCGCGTAGGTGCCCGAGTATTTCCTGAAGATAGGGTGTCGGCGAGTGATCCGCTAAAAATAACGGTTGGCCGCCGGGTAATTGCACTCGAGGATGATCCATGTTGATGGACACGACAAAGTCTTGGGTGATATCCGACGCCTCGATTCTTCGCTCTGCGAGTAAGAAAGGCTCTCGTCGTATCGATAGGGGCAATGTCCGCGCTTGCCACACAGCATCGCTGAGGTAGAGGTTTTCTTCCGGCGCAAGACCAAAGAGTGCAATCGCTTGGAACTGGCCGGATTCCTCAGACTTTTTAAACAACAGCGGGTATTCAGCCTGCAATGCTCTAAATTCAAAAGGGTAGGCTAAGCTGTACATAATTTGATCGCCATACTGGCTGCCTCGTCCATCATTCACGCATAGATCTTTGTGTCGTTTGGGGTCGAGTATTTCGAAATTTCCCATGCTTTGATTACCTAGGTTATGCGATTAGATGGTTTTGAGGCCGTACTGCCCAATTTTAGTTAACAGCGAGCGATTGGTTGGCATCGCCTGTTCAAGTTTTTGGCCATCCTTGGCGACGTTCTGAAAGATTCGGAAACTCTGATTAAGACGGTCCTGGAAATCTCGGTACGCCGGTGTCGGTTGCGTGGGTTTGAATTTCATGCCGTAGAGCACGTATTGGTAGCTCGCTGAGGGAAACATCTCGTCCGCATGATAATGATCGTCGTGCCAAGGCGTTCGGTATGACCAAGCCTGCATCTGCTCAATGAGACTTTCTGGGATACTGGCACGATCTCGATGATCCTGCCAGTAGGATTCGGCACGATCAGAAAGAATGTAGTGAAGCTTTAAAAAGTCGACAATACGGTCCCATCGATAATTAAAGCGTTCATTATATCGTTGGCTTACGCGCGTCATGGCGGCTCGATGTGGCGGTAATTCGTCGGCAATCATAGCCGCCCCTAGTTCCACCAAAACTAACGCTGAGGCTTCTAGCGGTTCGATAAAGCCAGCAGCCATACCCAGCGCAACACAGTTTTTGTGCCAGAATGCCGACCGGTGTCCAGGCTGGAATGAAATGACTCGGCTGGGAAGTTGACCTACCGCTGTCTCGTCTCGAGCGTTTTGAACGTACCTATGGAGTGTTTCGATTGCCAGTTCGTCGGATTGATGATGGCTTGAGAACACGTAACCAACGCCTCGCCGAGTAGTTAGCCCGATATCCCAGATCCAGCCGTTTTCTTGAGCGGTTGCTTGGGTACAAGAGGCGATAGCTGATTCAGGCGTTGCATAGGGCACTTGAGTCGCAACTGCGCGGTTGTTAAACAATAGGTGGTCTAAGGCTTTAAAGCCGATATTGTAGTGTTCATGGATAAGAAGGCCTCTAGCACCCGAGCAGTCGACAAAGAGATCACCGTCGATCGGATCGGTCCGGTCGGTTTTGAGTGCTGCGATATCGCCGTTGTCTTGGGAGACAATGTCGCGTACGTTGGCAACGACATGTTTCACGCCAAGTTGACTGATACAGTGCTTTTTTAAAATTTCGGCGAACTTACTGGCGTCGAGATGATAGCCATAATTGCTGGCGCCAGCATATTCCGCGGAGGTAATCTGTTTTGGCGCTTGGTGCTTTTTAAAAAGATGGGTTTGAGGACACACCGTCTGGTCAAAACGCAAATCGTCTGAAAGGGTCAAGAAAGCCGGCGCTGGGTTGCAATGATCATAAGCCAAGGGAGGTGAAAAGGGGTGCGTGTAGCTTGAAGTATCTGCCGCCCGCCAGTTGAAAAATTCGGTACCCTGCTTAAAACTTGCATCGCAGAAAGTGAGGAAGTCGGTTTCAGACAAACCAATTCTTTCAAGGGTTCGGCGCATCGATGGCCAAGTCCCTTCCCCCACACCGATGGTATTGATATCGGGGGATTCTACAAGCGTCACGCTTATGCCGTTGTCCGTTTTGTCAGAGGCATAGGTTGCAGCAATGACACCGGCAGCAAGCCAGCCCGCTGAACCGCCGCCAACGATGACAATGCGTGAGACGCTGCTGCTCATAGTGTGATGAGTCCTAACTTCATTATGACGTGTTGTACTGTTTTAGATTATACGGCTCAAATAAAAAAGCCGCCCAAAGGAGCGGCTTTTTTGATCGGAGGAACGCTTAGTTAAATTCGTAACGTATCCCTAGATCGTATCGTGGACCACCCTGAACAGCCTGCAGGACTTGATCTTTGGTCAAGCCATACACGTGCACCGTTTCCTCAGTGATATTAATACCACTGAAATAAACCGTCAGATTGTCGTTAACGTAGTAGGTCACGCCTAAGTCGAGCTGGCCATACGCTTCGACATTAGTCGGGTTGGTATAAGTGCCTTGACCTTGGCCTGCCCCAGCTAAAAAGTCATCGCGCCAGTTATAAGCAAGACGAATCTGGAGATCGTTTTTATCATAAAAACCGATCAGGTTCGCCGAATCACTGAGGCCATTTAGGACAAATTGCCCTTCGCCGACCTTGGATACATCGTAGCCTACATCGGCACTGGCGAAGGTGGCATTAGCGATGAAGCCAAAACCGCTATCTCCAAAGGTGTGTTGTAGGTTAACTTCGACGCCATCAACAGCGGCCTCACGTTGGTTCACAGGGCGCGTTAACGTCCAAACCAAAGCTGGGTCGCCAGATTGACCATAAATTTCTGCTGGTGAAACATCGGCATTGACTGCAGCGCTGTCAGCATAATTGTCGATAATATAGTTACCGATTTCGCCATAGTCGGTGTCGGTGAAGCCACCCGCGGCCTTGGCGTCTTCCCAAAGTTGGCCGCCAATCACGTTAGGAATATCGAATATAGCTGTATCTTCAATGCCGGTACCGATGAAATTCTTGACGTCCTTCTCGAAGTACCCCACTGAGAAGTAGCTGTCAGCACCGTAGTACCACTCGAGTGACACATCGATATTGTCTGATTGAATTGGACGAAGACCAGGGTTTCCTGCAAAAGCGCCTGGCGCCGTGTTTGTTCGGTATTGGACGCGACCAGAAACACTCAAGCCACCCTTGATGTCGTTATAACTAGGGCGAGTGATGGTTTCACTGTAAGAAAAGCGCATGACGACGTCTTCGAGCACCTCAACATCGAGGTCAAGGCTCGGCAACATTAAGTCATAGGACGCTTCGATATCTTCAAAACCCTGAATCAGATTGCCCTCAGCATCTTCGGCAGGGAGTACTAGAACCTCTTCTCCCGGTGCCAGCCAAACGGTGCGATCATATAGTACGCTCTTAGCGGCGGATGTTACGTCGGTTTCTTCGTAGCGTACGCCGGCCCGTAAGTTAGCTGGCAGGTTACCGATGTCGCCCGACCAATTTAATTGAATGTAGGCAGACAAGGATTCCTCTGTCGTTCTGATATCGTTGCCCCAATCGGTGCTGGCGCAGTAGCCTGTGCCACAATCTCCGGTATTGGCATAATCAGCTCCTGTGGCCGCATAGTGCGCTTCGCCTGCTGCTTGCAAGTCGGCGAGATTTGCAGAGAAAAACTCGGTCTGAAGATCCGGGTGATTACTGCCCGATAATTCATCGAACTGCCCGTCGATTGATGATCGCATAACGATGTCGGCTAGAGAGCCAGGGGGGGTCAATCCGCCCCAGTTATCTAGCTGAACAGTGCTTGATACCGAGCGGTTACTAACCTCGGTAAGCTGTACGCCAAAGTCAACGCTTGAGCTGTCATCAACATTGAAGGTGCCGCTGAATTTAGATTGCTGAATATCCATATAGGCGGCGTCGTTGCTAAATACGCTACCAGTAATAACCATATCGTTAGCATACAGCGGGCGATTGGTCTCGCCACCTGAGTTAAGATTGAGCACCATAACGGGCATGTCGTAGCCGGTAATGATGCTTTGACCCACCTTGTTGAAAGATGCCATGGTAATAAGTGAGCTAGTGCCGTTGTCATCCATTGCACCAGTTTCTGCACTTGAGTCGTGATGATCGAAGGCAAGTACTAGATTATCGGTGACCTGCCACTCAAAATTGAAACCCACAGATTCGTTGGTGTTCTCCCGGCTGTCTTCACCCGTCCCCATGGCGTAATCGGCATTAGGAACGACTTCGCTATAAATTTCAGGTGTGTAATGAATGCCTGACTGTCCCCAAGAGCTGCTCTGGGAGATGGCGTTGGTGTTTGAGAACCATGCCGACATATCGCTGTATGAGCGCTCTAGGGTGAAGTTGGATTGAATATAGTCGAGCGTGGCCATAATGCTGTCGCTGGGAGCCCATTGCAGCACTACCTGGCTGTTGGTGCGTTCGCTCTCGAACTCGGCAATGTTGTATGCCATCGACTGCGGGATCGAGTAAAACTCGCCGGCAGACTGTGGTCGGTTGACCTGATTCGCATCGTTGACGACGATGCTGGCATCATCCCCAGCGCGGGTAAACCAACCGCCGGTAGAAGCTGCGTTCACACCGTTATTGCGTAATTGGTTGCTAGCGGTAATCGCGATCCCAAAGGTATCCTCTGCAAAGCGACCAATGTAGATGCCAGAAAATTCAGGGGTAATGTCGTCGCCGGTGCGAGTGGACGTATCTTGCACCATCTTGGCTGCAATGCTGGCGGTCGGTTGCGCCTTTAAGGGTTCGGGCATTGAGATGTTGATGGTAGACCCAACCCCACCCGTTGGGATATCAGCACGGCCAGTTTTATACACTTGCACGCCTGCGACGCCCTCAGAAGCGAGGTCGCCGAAATCAAACGACCGACTAGCACCATTATGCGTAGGCATTTGTCGACCCTTCAGGGTCACGAGGTTGTACTCTGGGCCAAAGCCGCGCACCGTCACCTGGCTGCCTTCTCCTCGCGAGCGAGAGATCGACACACCAGTGATTCTTTGTAGGGATTCCGCTAGGTTAGCATCAGGGAATTTACCCATTTCCTCAGCAGAGATGGCGTCGACAACCCCATTGGCGTTGCGTTTCACATCCATAGAGCGTTGGATACTGCCGCGTATCCCCTTGACGATGACTTCCTCCATGACCGCTTCCCCAGCGTCGCCCTCAGCTGCCAGCGTCGGTGCTGCTTGACTCGCAATGGCTAAAGCGATGCTGCTAGAAAGTAGTTTGCGTTTGAATACCATGTTTGTAACCCCCTAGGTCGATCTGCGGTCTTCCCGAACGCAGTTGAATGCTGATGGCCCGTTGTAGGGCATCTCTCCACTGAAAATGCTAACGTTTGGCCCCCGTAAACACATGTTTTTTGAGACTAACAGGACATTTATGCGATAACAGGGACGTCAAAACTGGTACCA
>Ga0255756_1000900_pt1 | contig 35154 bp, 38 predicted proteins | sample 011ome_20_FD_179956 | JGI IMG/M metagenome (GOLD analysis project Ga0255756, IMG submission 179956) | Coastal salt marsh microbial communities from the Groves Creek Marsh, Skidaway Island, Georgia - 011509CT metaG (version 2) | ecosystem: Environmental > Aquatic > Marine > Intertidal zone > Salt... | reverse complement strand
GCCCTTGGCCCCTGTCATGGCTATATGGCGACCACTGGAGGGCCGATGACAGATAGACCTAAAACACCGCTTTTGGATCAAGTGACCACGCCGCGCGATTTGCAGCGGTTTTCTGATCATGATCTAACCCGCTTGGCCGATGAATTGCGCGCCGAGACGATTTCGGCTGTCGCTGAGACGGGTGGGCATTTGGGGGCTGGTCTGGGTGTGGTTGAGTTGACCGTGGCACTTCACGCCGTATTTGATGCCCCGCGTGACAAGATCATTTGGGATGTCAGCCACCAATGTTATCCGCATAAGATTTTGACAGGGCGGCGGGATCGTATCCGCAGTCTGCGCCAAAAGGGTGGCTTGTCAGGTTTCACGAAACGCAGCGAGTCGCTCTATGACCCATTTGGCGCTGCGCATAGTTCCACCTCTATTTCTGCGGCGCTCGGCTTTGCCGTTGCGCGCGATTTAAGCGGTGCCTGCGAGACAGGTTTGGGAGATGCGATTGCGATTATCGGTGATGGTTCCATTTCCGCAGGCATGGCCTATGAGGCCCTGAACAATGCGGGCCATCTGAAAAAGCGGTTGATTGTGATCCTCAACGACAATGAAATGTCGATTGCACCGCCAACAGGTGCGATGTCGGCTTATTTGTCCCGCCTTTATGCAGGCGCGCCGTTTCAGGAATTCAAAGCCGCCGCCAAGGGCGCTGTATCGCTTTTGCCTGAGCCGTTCCAACACGGGGCGCGCCGCGCGAAAGAACTGCTGAAATCCGCGACAGTCGGCGGCACCTTGTTCGAAGAATTGGGCTTTGATTATATCGGCCCGATTGATGGGCATGATATGGATCAGCTGCTTGCGGTTTTGCGCACCGTCAAGGCGCGGGCGGATGGGCCGATGCTCATTCATGCGATTACCAAGAAGGGCAAAGGCTATGCCGAAGATCGCCCAGATCGCGGCCACGCCACCGCGCGCTTCGATGTGGTCACGGGCAAGCAACACAAAGCGCCCTCAAACGCGCCCTCATATACGCGTGTCTTTGCAGATGCGCTGATTGCCGAGGCCGCAGAGGATCCGTTGGTGACGGCTGTCACGGCGGCGATGCCAGACGGAACAGGCCTGAAACTATTTGCAGAACGCTTTCCCGAACGCTGTTTTGATGTGGGCATTGCCGAACAGCATGCGGTGACCTTTTCGGCGGGTATGGCCGCGGGTGGATTAAAACCCTTCTGCGCGCTTTATTCGACCTTCTTGCAACGCGGCTATGATCAAGTTGTGCATGACGTGGCCATACAACGTCTGCCTGTGCGCTTTGCGATTGATCGCGCGGGGCTTGTTGGTGCCGATGGCGCGACCCATGCGGGCAGTTTTGACATCGCCTATCTGGCAAATTTGCCCGATTTCGTGGTAATGGCGGCTGCCGATGAAGCGGAATTGGTGCATATGGTGCGTACCGCCCTAGAGATTGGGGATCGCTCCTCTGCCTTCCGCTTTCCGCGCGGCGAAGGTGTTGGGGTCGAGTTACCTGCACGCGGTCAGGCGCTTGAAATCGGCAAGGGGCGGATGATCGCAGACGGCAATCGCGTGGCTCTCTTGAACTTTGGCACCCGCCTGAAAGAAGTGCGCGAAGCTGCGGAGATTTTGGCCCAGAAAGGGATCACGCCCACGATTGCTGACGCGCGTTTTGCCAAACCGTTGGATACAGATTTGATCGACCAACTCGCCCGTCATCACGAGGCGCTGATCACCATTGAAGAAGGGGCGATTGGCGGCTTTGGCAGCCATGTCGCGCATCATCTGGCGGAAACGGGCGTGTTTGATCGGGGGATCAAATACCGCTCCATGGTGCTGCCCGATATTTTCATCGACCAAGCCAGCCCGCGCGACATGTATGCGGTGGCAGGCATGAATGCCGAGGATATCGTGACCAAGGTTCTCGTGACCTTGGGTGTAGATGTTTTGGGGAAGCGGGCTTGAACGCCTACTTCCCCAACCGCTCCTCAATCTTGCGCAGTCGGTCTAGCACCTCATCACGATAGGCATCTGTGGCGGCGTTGCTTTCTTCGGCATGCGCGTCTTGCATGGAATTGACGATCAGGCCAACCAGCAGGTTCACCACCGCAAAGGTCGTGACCATGATGAAAGGCACAAAGAACAGCCACGCATAAGGATAAACATCCATCACGGGGCGCACGATGCCCATGGACCAACTTTCCAATGTCATGATTTGGAACAGGGAATAGAAAGACGCGCCAAGCGTGCCGAACCATTCGGGGAAAGATGCCCCGAACAGTTTGGTTGCCATCACGGCACCGATGTAAAAGATGATCCCCATCAGCAAGAACACGCTGCCCATTCCCGGCAAGGCGGTGACAAACCCCTCGACCACGCGGCGCAATCGTGGCGCGGCTGAAATGACCCGAAGCACCCGCAAGATGCGCAAGGCGCGCAGAACTGACAGCCCGTGGGTGGCGGGCATCAGTGCTATCCCAACGATCAAGAAATCAAAAACGTTCCATCCCGAGCGGAAAAACCGCGCGCCATGGGCCACCAGTTTCAGCGCAATTTCGATCACGAAAATCGCAAGGCAAATCCAGTCCAATGTAAGGATGATGGTGCCCGCCGTGCCCATAACTTCGGGCGATGTCTCAAGGTCCAAAAGAATGGCGTTAAAAATGATCACGCCGATGATGAATTGGCGGATGCGGGGGCGGTCTAGCCAATCGGCAAGTATCTGTCGCGTGGTCGCAAAATCACGGGTCATAGCAGCCATCCTTGAGCGCCTTACCGCCCCTTATGGGGTCGGGTAAAGCGGGCGGCAAGTTCTATATGCGGCGACCAACGGAATTGGTCGATGGGCTGCACCCATTCAAGGCAATAACCTGCGTCAATGAGGGTTTTTGCGTCACGGGCAAAACTGATCGGGTTGCAGGATAGAAATGCAATCTGGGGGATCTCGGTTTTCGCCAATTCATGCACCTGTGCCTGTGCGCCTGCACGGGGCGGGTCGATGACCACCGCGTCATATTTGGCGAATTCGTCACTTAAAACGGGGCGGCGAAACAGGTCGCGGGTTTCGGCGGTAATGGGCTTTAGCCCGTCCGCATAGCGGGCCGCGTCTTGTAAGGTCTTGACCATATCGGCGCTGCCTTCGACTGCGTGCACGGGCGCTGTTTCGGCCATTGGAAAGGTAAAGGTTCCACATCCCGCAAAAAGGTCAATGATGCGTGTGGCCCCCGAAATCGCGCTGCGTGCAGTGGCTAAAAGCGCCGCTTCGCCCGCTTTGGTGGCTTGCAAAAATGCACCTGCGGGTGGGGTGACGCGGGCGCGCCCCATTTGGTGATAGGGTGGGGTTTCCATAAAGACGACCTCATCCCCCCATGTCAGGCGCAGAAATTTGGAGCGGAATTTTGGCAATTCAGCTCGCAGCGCATGATCCAAGGGCTTGCCGCCCGTCACGTGCAGGTCAAGCCCGATGTCGGACTGGGTTAGGCTAAAGCTCAAAACTGCACTACGCGATCCCCCCAAACGGGCGATCTCGGCCAATACGGGCAGCGTGGCCACCATCTCATCGGGTAAAAGGTGACATTCGCCGATCGGCACAAGGACGTCCGATTTTCGGGCATGAAATCCCACCATCGCCCCCGATTTCGTGCGCCGCGCGGCAAAGGTGGCGCGCCTGCGTGAGTGCGCAGGCGAAGTTAGGGTTGCGCGGATATCGGTTGTGATCCCGTGCGCGGCAAGCGCAATTGCAATTTGGTCTGCCTTCCACGCACTGACAAATGTGTCCGAGGCATGTTGCAGGCTGCACCCGCCACAGGATTTATAATGCGCGCAGACAGGTTTTACCCGCGCGGGGGAAGGGGTCACAATTTTGGCCCCGTCCAATTGACCTTCGTTTACCACGCCGCGCACCACCTCGTCAGGCAGGGTAAGGGGGACGAGGATTTGGCCTCCGTCCGCGTTCTGTGCAATGCCATCGCCCCGATGTCCGAGGCGGGTGATGGTGAGGGTTTCTTCGCTCACGCGGAACCTCCGTCTGGATTAAGAAAGCCGCCCGATTGGCGGTTCCACAGCGAAGCATAGAGCCCGCCCTTTGCCAAAAGCACCTCATGCGGGCCATCTTCGATGATGTGGCCTTCATCTAAAACGATGATGCGATCCATCTGCGCAATGGTCGACAGTCTATGCGCAATCGCAATCACGGTTTTGCCTGCCATCAGGTCGCTCAGCGTGTTTTGGATGCTCGCTTCAATCTCGCTATCAAGCGCGCTTGTGGCCTCGTCTAAAATCAAAATCGGCGCATCTTTCAGAACCACCCGCGCAAGCGCGATGCGCTGTCTTTGCCCGCCCGAAAGTTTCACCCCGCGTTCACCAACATGGGCCTCAAACCCTGTGCGGCCCTCTGGGTCTTCGAGATCATGGATGAACCCTAAGGCCTCGGCGCGTTCTGCGGCGCGGATTATGTCAGCATCACTTGCATCGGGGCGGCCATAGGCGATGTTGTCGCGCACGGAGCGGTGCAACAGGCTGCTGTCTTGCTGCACAACGCCCATTGTGGCGCGTAGGCTGTCTTGGGTCACATCGGCAATATTTTGGCCATCAATGCGGATTACGCCGCCTTCACAGTCATAAAAACGCAGCAAAAGTTTCACGAGGGTCGATTTCCCAGCGCCAGAGCGCCCGACAAGCCCGACCTTTTCGCCGGGCTGGATGGTTAAACTGAGGCGATCTAAGCCACCCGCGCCGCGCCCATAATGGTGACTGACCGCGTCAAATTCGATCAATCCTTTCTCGAATTTGAGGGCGGATGCGTTCTGGCGGTCACGCAATGTGATCGGTTGGGCAATGGTCTCCATCCCCTCCATCACCACCCCCAATTCCCGGAATAGGCTTGAGAGAGCCCACATGATCCAGCCTGTCATTGCGTTGAGCTGTAAGGTCAGGGCGGTTGCCGCCGCCACAACGCCAACAGTTGCCGTTCCCGTATACCACAACCAAACCGACCAACCGACTACGGACACGATCAAAAGTCCGTTCAAGGTCAACAGCGTGACGTCCATTATCGTGAATATCCGCATCTCGCGGGCGAATGTTTGGCGGGTATGCTCAATGGCCTCGTGGGCATAGTCCAGTTCGCGTGTTGTATGCGCGAAAAGCTTGACCGAGTGGATGTTGGTATAGCTGTCAACGACCCGTCCCATTGTCATGGATCGCGCATCTGAACTGGCCTTGGAGGCGGGGGTGACATTGCGGATTGTCCAGCGCACCAACAGCCCATAGAGCCCGCACCAAATCACCAAGGGCACGGCAAGCCGTGGGTCTGACTGGGTCAGTAGGATCAGCGCGCCGATGAAATAGGCGATGGAAAATGTGATGGCGTCAAAAATCTGAAAAACCGCATCGCCTGCGGCGGGAGGGGTTTGCATAATCCGCCCTGCGATACGGCCCGCAAAATCATTTTCAAACCATCCGACCGATTGACGTAAAACATGCCGATGTGCCCGCCAACGGATCAGCGTGCCGAAATTCGGCAGGATCGCATTGTTCAAAAGCCCCACATCCAAAAGCTGCATCAAAGGGCGGACTAGCACCACAAAAAGCGCGACTAAGCCAAGCTCGAGCCCGTGATTTGCAAAGAGTTCTGCGGGACTATTGACTGATAGCATATCAACAACGCGCCCCAAATAGACGATCAACCCCAATTCAATCGAAGCGACCACCATCGACATAAAGGCGGCTGCGATGAACACCCGTTTGAAGGGTTGCGCATAGCCCCGCAAAAACGGCCAGAGCCGATTGGGGGGCGTATCCTCATCGGCGTAGGGCGTATAAGGATCTACCAGTGTTTCGAAAAATCGGAACATTGCATCGGGCCTGATTGGTTGATTGGGTCGCAGCCTGACCCTGTGGCGCAATATAGGGCGGGGCTCAATTAAAGACCATTGCGGCTGTCAGCGCGAGGGCGCTTGCCATGGTTTTGCGAAAAATATTCCATGCACGCGGCGTGGTCAGAAGCCGCGCCAAGGCCGTTCCTGCCGCTGCCCAAAACAGACAGACAAAAAGATTAATTCCTGAAAAGGCGGAGGAAAGGCGCAAGGCTTCTGTCAACAGCGTGCCGCTCGCGCCAAAGCCCGCTGCGGCGGCAAGGCTGACGGCCCAGACCTTGGGATTGACCCATTGAAACATCACAGCCTGAAGAAAGGTAAACGGCTTTGCGACCTGTCGCGCCTTAGGATCTGCCGGTTTGGCCCGCCATAGGGTGAATGCCATATAGAGGATCCAAGATGCCGCGGCTAATTTCATCACCAAGGCAGCCACTGGATAGGCCAATAAAATCGCGCTGACACCTAAGCTTGAGGCCGCGGCAATCACCCCCACCCCTGCAGCGACACCGAAAATATGTGGAATGGTCGCGCGAAACCCGAACAGCGCGCCTGATGTGGTCAAGAGGATAACATTTGGCCCAGGCGAAAACAGCCCTGCAAAAACAAATGGGTAAAGCGGATCCATGGGCGATGGTTAGGCAGGCGCACGCAGGATGCGCGGCACTTTGAACTCAACATTTTCCACGGCAGTCTCAACCTGTTCGACTGTCACATCATAGCGCGCCCGCACGGCATCAATCACCTCATTGACCAACAGCTCTGGCGCAGATGCGCCCGCCGTCAGACCAAGGCTGGTAATCCCCTCAAGCGCGCGCCAGTCAATATCAGTCGCCCGTTGCACAAGCTGCGCATAGTTGCAGCCCATTTTTGCGCCCACCTCGACCAAGCGTTTTGAATTTGAGGAATTGGGCGCGCCCACGACAAGCATGGCATCTGCCTTGACCGCCATCGCCTTGACGGCCTCTTGGCGGTTGGTGGTGGCGTAGCAAATATCTTCTTTGTGCGGGCCGATAATTGCAGGAAACCGCGTCTTGAGGGCCGCAACAACATCGGCGGTGTCATCAATCGAAAGGGTGGTTTGCGTCACAAAGGCAAGTTTCAGGGGGTCGCGCACCGTGAGGGTCGCAACATCCGCCACTGTTTCAACCAAGACAACTTCGCCCTCGGGCAATTGGCCCATAGTGCCAATCGTTTCAGGATGGCCCGCGTGGCCGATCATCACGATCTGCAACCCCGCCTCATGATGCCGCGCCGCCTCGATATGCACTTTGGACACAAGCGGGCAGGTTGCATCAACATATATCATCTGCCGCCGCTCTGCGGTTGCGGGCACAGATTTGGGCACCCCATGGGCAGAAAAAATGACGGGTCGATCATTGGGGCACTCGTCCAATTCTTCGACAAAAACTGCGCCCTTTTCGCGTAGGGCATCCACCACGAATTTGTTATGCACGATTTCATGGCGCACAAAGACGGGTGCGCCCCATTTCTCGAGAGCCATTTCCACGATTTTAATTGCGCGATCTACACCTGCGCAAAATCCGCGCGGCGCGGCCAAATAGAGGGTGAGGGGCGGTTTTTGCATAGTGTCTCTCCGATCACCCCACAGTTAAGTCTTTGTGGCCCGGCCGTCTAGCGTTTCTGCCTAATCGCCATCACAGCTGACGCCGTTGGCCATGACCGCCAAAAGGGGATTGATGTCGGCATGGATGCCTATCTGACCAAGCCTGTGGGCTTAGGGGATTTGTCGAAGATGTTGTCGCTCTATCTGGTGGGGGAGGAACAGGGGCGCGGTGCCGTGCGCAGCGCGCCTTAATAGCTTTCCTCAAAGTTATCCTCATCGCCATTTTCGCGCGGGGGGCGTCCTACTGCGTCTTTTAACTCGTCCAATTCAATGAAATTGTCCGCCTGCCGCCTTAGGTCATCGGCAATCATTGGCGGGTTCGAGCGGATGGTGGACACAACCGAAACCCGAACGCCTTTGCGTTGGATGGCAGCCACAAGCGGGCGAAAATCACCATCGCCAGAAAACAGCACGATATGATCGACATGGTCTGCGATTTCCATCGCATCGACCGCCAAATCAATATCCATATTCCCTTTGATCTTGCGCCGCCCTTGCGCATCTGTGAATTCCTTGGCGGCTTTCGTCACCATGGTGAACCCGTTGTAGTTCAACCAATCCACCAGAGGGCGAATCGGGGAATATTCGTCATTCTCAAGAAGGGCCGTATAATAAAATGCGCGAAGAAGTTTTCCGCGTTGCATGAATTCTTGGCGTAACAGTTTATAGTCGATATCAAACGCCAAAGCCTTGGCTGCTGCATAAAGATTTGAGCCGTCAATAAAGAGCGCGAGGCGCTCATCACGATAAAACATTTGAAAGACCTTATAATAAACAGACCAATCGCGGCCTTGAATAATTCGTCAAAATATCACGATCAGCAATGCACAGCAAAATAGAGGATAAATCATTTGGCGCAAGCTTTCCTTTCTAATGCGGAGCCGCGCAAAGCACTTGTCGCGCTTGGCTCAAATCTACCTGTCGAGGGGCAGGCGCCGCGCGTGGTTTTGGATCGTGCGATTGCACAGTTGCGGGACTATGTGACCGCGCAGGGTGGTGGCGATTTCAAATTGAGCCAATTCTATCGAACCCCTGCATTTCCTGCAGGTTCTGGCCCTGATTTTGTGAATGCTGCGATCTCCTTTGACTGGCCATTAGGCCCAAATTTGCTGCTAGAAAAGCTGCATGCCATAGAGGCCGATTTTGGCCGCAGCCGTTTACAACGCTGGGCCGCGCGTGGGTTGGATTTAGATCTTTTAGGCCTCGGCAATTTGGTTTTGCCAGATCCAAACACATGGCAAGTTTGGGCCAATCTCTCGACAAAAGAGGCGCAATCGCGCGCGCCTGATCAATTGATTTTACCCCACCCCCGCATGGCTGAGCGCGGCTTTGTTTTAATCCCGCTCTGTGATGTTGCCCCAAATTGGTGTCACCCGATCCTTGGCGAAACGGTTTCTGAATTGCGCGCAAAATTGCCGCCCGAAGAGTGTCGTGAGATCAATCCACTGTGAGGGCGCGCGCGGTCTTTTGCACTTGTATTTCGGGGGCGGTCTGACTATTTACGAGGCTTGCGCCCCTCCCTTAATCAGCCTTGGAGAGTTTAGTATGGCCCGCGTGACGGTAGAAGATTGCGTAGATAAGGTTCCCAACCGCTTTGAATTGGTGATGCTTGCTGCACATCGCGCCCGCGAAATGGCGTCTGGCTCGCCGCTTACTGTGGATCGCGACAATGACAAGAATCCTGTCGTTGCGTTGCGCGAGATTGCAGAAGAGACACAATCCGCAGATGGCCTGCGCGAGCGTTTCATTGAATCGCATCAAACTCAGATTGAGGTTGATGAGCCTGAAGAAGACACGATGACATTGCTGCAAAGCGCGGATCAGGATCGTCCACAAGCGGATGACATGACCGAAGAACAGATGTTGCGTGCCCTGCTTGAAGCGCAGGGGCAGAACTAATACAGGCGATTTATGGACGGAAATGGATCAGATCGAAGCGGCCTTCTCGATGCCGATGATCTGATCAGTCTTGTCCGAAACTACAATCCAAAATGCAATGAGGCCCTCCTGCGGGGGGCCTATTCCTATGCGCAGGATATGCATCAGGGTCAAATGCGCCAATCGGGTGAGGCCTATTTCACCCACCCTGTTGCGGTGGCAGCGATCCTAACCGAAATGCGGCTGGACGATGCCACAATCGCAACGGCGCTGCTGCATGACACGATCGAAGATACCAAGGGCACCTATTCCGAACTGGAAAGCCGTTTTGGGACGGATGTTGCGGAATTGGTCGACGGCGTGACCAAGCTGACCAATTTGCAGCTGTCCAATCGCGAATCAAAGCAGGCTGAGAACTTTCGCAAATTGTTCATGGCCATGTCTAAGGATCTGCGCGTGATCCTCGTGAAACTGGCCGACCGATTGCACAATATGCGCACCATCCGCCATATGCGCCCTGAAAAGCAGCTGCAAAAATCGCGCGAGACAATGGATATCTACGCGCCGCTTGCAGGCCGTATGGGGATGCAATGGATGCGCGAGGAGTTGGAAGACCTCGCTTTTCGTGTGGTCAATCCCGAAGCGCGCAATTCGATCATGCGCCGCTTTTTGACCCTGCAGAAAGAATCGGGCGATGTGATCCCAAAGATCACCGACGATATCGAAGCCGTTTTGGCCAAGCATGGCATTTCTGGCGATGTCTATGGCCGTGCCAAAAAGCCGTTTTCGATTTGGCGCAAAATGCAGGAAAAAGACCTCGCCTTTTCGAGTTTGTCTGACATTTACGGGTTTCGCGTCATCGTTGAGACAGAGGATGAATGCTATCGCGTTTTAGGGGCGATGCATCAAAGATGGCGTTCGGTGCCGGGAAGATTCAAGGATTACATCAGCCAGCCCAAATCGAACGGATATCGTTCGATCCATACCTCTGTTTCAGGGCGAGATGGCAAGCGTGTCGAAATCCAAATCCGCACGCGCCAGATGCATGAAGTTGCTGAATCTGGTGTCGCGGCGCATTGGTCCTATCGAGACGGGGTGCGCGCGGCGAACCCGTTTGCGGTTGATCCTGCAAAATGGTTGTCCACGCTGACAGAACGCTTTGAGATGGCCGAGGATCATGATGAATTCCTCGAACATGTGAAGTTGGAAATGTATTCCGACCAAGTGTTTTGCTTCACGCCTAAAGGGGATGTTGTGAAGTTGCCGCGCGGGGCGACCCCGTTGGATTTCGCCTATTCGATTCACACGCGCATTGGCCATTCTTGCGTGGGGGCCAAGGTTGATGGCATTCGCGTGCCGCTTTGGACACGCCTGAAAAATGGCCAATCGGTCGAGGTTGTGACTGCCGAAGGTCAAAGCCCGCAGGCCACATGGATTGATATCGTGGTCACAGGTCGCGCCAAGGCCGCAATCCGCCGCCGCCTCCGCGAAGAGGATCGGGGGCGTTACATCAAGTTGGGGCGCGAATTGGCGCGGGTGGCGTTTGAGCATGCCAATAAGAAATCCACCCCCAAGGCCTTGGACACAGCCGCCAAGGCCCTTGGCCTCGAAGATGGTGACGAGGTTTTGGCGCGGATCGGATCTGCTGAAATTTCGGCGCGCGATGTGGTGACCAAGCTTTATCCAGAACTCGCCACCAGCGGTGATTTTGTCGATGTCGATCAAAAGCGGGCTGTGATTGGTTTGCCTTCGGGGTCGGATGTGCAGCGTGCCCAATGTTGCCAGCCTGTGCCCGGTGAACGGATTGTGGGCATCACCTATCGCGGGCGTGGGCCAATGGTTCATGCGATTGACTGCGAATCTTTGGCTGAATTCGACAACGCGCCCGAGCGTTGGATTGACCTGCATTGGTCAGAAGGTCGGCATGCAGCGGTGCATAACGTCACGATCAACGTGACGATTTCGAATTTTAACGGTGTTTTGGGAAGAATCTGCACATTGATTGGCGAGCAAAATGCCAATATCTCTGATTTACATTTTATCGACCGAAAGCCAGACTTCTTTCGTTTATTAATTGATGTTGATGTAAGGGATGCTGAACATCTGCATGCGGTGATGATGGCATTGGAGGCTGATAGCGATGTCGCCAAGCTTGGCCGTTATCGAGATGTAGAAAGGCGTCCTTAGACCCGACACGGCGCGGGTGTAGCTACGCGAGTAAGGGAGAGGAACAATCCGTGGTGTTTAAGCGAAGGGATCAGCGACCCTTGCTTCGGATTGTGGCCGAATGGGTCTATCCGCGTGGCGGATGGATGCGTGCCTTCCAATATGTCACCCATCGTCTGAACCGCCTGCCGGGATCGGCGGAATCGATTGGGCGCGGTGTTGCCGCTGGTGTATTTGCAGTCTTTACACCCTTTTTTGGGTTCCATTTTTTCATCGCAGCTCTCCTTGCATGGATTTTGCGGGGCAATGTGATTGCTTCGCTTCTGGCGACTTTTGTCGGCAACCCGCTGACCTATGTGCCGATTGCGATAATCTCGCTTGAAACAGGGCATTTCATGCTTGGCTCAACCATGCGCAGTGATGTGAATGCAGGGTTGATTGCGCGGTTTCGGGGGGCGGCGGGTGATTTGTTGCATAACCTGTGGTCGATCTTCTCAGGTGTGCCCGCGCATTGGCATGAACTGAAGATTTTCTATGACACGGCATTCTTCCCATGGATGATTGGGGCGATTATTCCGGGGATTTTATCATCAATCTTGGCCTATTTTATCAGTGTGCCCCTGATCCGTGCATATCAAAAGCGCCGTATTGCCAAGCGCAGAGCGAAGATTGAGAAACGCCGTGAACAGGCTGGCACTTCGGGCGCAAAACGCTAGATTAGCACTCATTGTCCAATGGGTGGGAGGCGCCAGATGACCCACGATCTTAGGCTGGGTGTCAATATTGACCATGTCGCAACATTGCGAAACGCGCGCGGTGGTGCGCTTCCTGATCCTGTCCGGGCTGCCCTCTTGGCCGAAGCGGCGGGGGCTGATGGCATCACGGCGCATTTGCGCGAAGACCGCCGTCACATTCGGGACGAAGATATCGCGGGGCTAATGGCGGCGATTAAAACCCCGCTCAATTTCGAGATGGCCGCCACCGCGGAGATGCAAAAAATCGCCCTGTCTCATCGCCCACATGCCGCCTGTATCGTTCCTGAGCGGCGCGAAGAACGCACCACCGAAGGCGGCCTTGATGTGGCAGGGGACGAGGCGCGCCTTGCGGAATTCATTGCGCCTTTGCGCGATGCAGGCATCCGTGTGTCGATGTTCATCGCCGCAGACCCGCTGCAAATTGCGGCAGCCGCGCGCATTGGGGCGCCTGTGATTGAACTGCATACGGGGGCCTATTGCGATTACCACGCCGAGGGTGAGATGGAGGCCCACAAAGCCGAACTTTCCCGCTTGATCGCAGGTGCGAAACAGGCGGCTGATCTGGGCCTTGAGGTTCATATGGGGCATGGCTTGAATTATGAGACAGTCACCCCGATTGCAGCCATCAAAGAGGTGCGCGAATTGAATATTGGCCATTTCTTGATCGGCGAGGCGGTGTTTGCAGGGTTGTCTGCGGCCATCGGTGAAATGCGCCGCCTGATGGAGGAGGCCCGCGCGTGATTTTGGGGATCGGAACGGATCTGGCAAATATCGAACGCATCCAACGTGCGCTTGATCGGTTTGGTGATCGGTTCCGCAACCGCGTGTTCACCGAACATGAACAAAAACGTGCCGAACGCATGCAAAACCCCGCTGCGGTTTACGCCAAAAGATGGGCCGCCAAAGAGGCCTGTTCCAAGGCACTGGGAACGGGGCTACGCATGGGGATTGCGTGGCGCGATATGTCGGTGACGAATTTGGAAACGGGCCAGCCCGTGATGCACGTCACAGGATGGGCGCAAGAGCGGCTCAACGAAATGACCCCAAAAGGGTATGATGCCGTTATCCACGTTACATTGACCGATGATCACCCATGGGCGCAGGCATTCGTGGTGATTGAGGCGCTGCCAGATGGGATATCTGCGCAACTTCCCGCTATGCCAACCCCGCCAAACCGTTCGCTTGCTTGACAGCAGGGCGCGCGCGGCCCATGAGGGGCATGGGTCGGTTGACGTTTTGGCAATCCTGCCGCGATGCGACACAAGGGTGCCACAGGCGAAGGCCACCGCGATTTTTAGCGGATGGGGCAAAACGCATGGCAAGCTATAAGGCAAAAAAAGAGGGAATTGGCGAGACGATCAAAACGATTGTCTACGCGCTGCTGATTGCAGGTGTCTTTCGCACCTTGTTCTTTCAGCCATTTTGGATCCCTTCAGGGTCGATGAAAGACACGTTGCTGATCGGTGATTTCCTGTTTGTCAATAAAATGGCCTATGGCTATTCGCGTCACAGCTGCCCTTTCTCGATGTGTCCCTTCTCAGGCCGCATCTTCGAGACATTGCCCGAGCGTGGTGATATCGCCGTCTTCCGCCATCCCACCAATGATGCAGATTTCATCAAGCGTGTTATTGGTCTGCCCGGGGATGTGATCCAAGTTCAAGATGGCCAGTTGATCATCAACGGCACGCCCGTCCCACAAGAGCCAACAGCACCTTTCGTTGAGGCGTTCGAGCCACAAGGCCCGCTAGGCCACCTTCCGCGCTGTTCAAATGCGCCTGTTGGGGCGGGTGGGATCTGCGAAAAAGACCGCGCGATTGAGACGCTTCCCAATGGGGTATCGCATGCGGTGTTGAATATTGATGACCGCTCTTTCGCGGATAACACCCCCGAATTTACCGTGCCCGAGGGTCATGTTTTCGTGATGGGCGACAATCGTGACAACTCTCAAGATAGCCGTTTCCCTCGTTCTATTGGCGGGGTTGGGTTCGTGCCTGTTGAAAATCTTTTGGGCCGCGCAGATCGGGTGATCTTTTCCTCTGCAGGGGATCGCATGGTTTATTTCTGGACATGGCGCAGTGATCGGTTTTTTAGAGCATTACAGTGAAATTATCGCGTGAGATTGACGAGTTTTGCGCCCGTTTAGGGCATAGCTTTTCCCGCCCCGAATTGATTTTGCGGGCTTTGACCCATTCTTCGCTCTCCTCTCCGACCCGTGCGGATAATCAACGCTTGGAATTCTTGGGGGATCGCGTTTTGGGATTGGTCATCGCTGAGCTGTTGCTCGAACAGGATCAAGACGCGCCAGAGGGGCAATTGGCCCCCCGTTTTAACGCACTTGTGCGCAAGGAAACCTGTGCCGAAGTCGCGCGCAGCGTAGATTTGGGCGCGGTGTTGAAATTGGGCAAATCCGAAATGATGACGGGGGGGCGCCGCAAAGATGCCCTTTTGGGCGATGCCATGGAGGCTGTGATTGCCGCCGTTTACTTGGACGCAGGTTATGATGCGGTGCGTGGGCTGATCCGCCATCTTTGGGCGGGCAAGGCCGATACAGTGGCCGATGATGCCCGCGATGCGAAAACCGCCTTGCAGGAATGGGCGCAGGCCAAGGGGAAAGGCCTGCCTCGCTATGCCGAGCTAAGCCGTGAAGGGCCAGATCATGCTCCCACCTTCACCATCGAAGTTACGCTCAGTTCGGGCGAGGCCGCGCAGGCCAGTGCCAAAGCCAAGCGTCACGCCGAACAAGAAGCCGCAAAAAAATTGCTTGCCGCCCTAGAGGGTGGTTCCGCTTAATGCGTCTGGCGCTAGGGCTGATTTCCCGCTATGCCCAAAGATCGTTGAAAAAAGGAACTGCCCATGACCAGCCGCGCTGGATTTGTTGCCCTTATTGGTGAACCGAACGCAGGTAAATCTACCTTGCTTAATCATATGGTCGGGGCAAAAGTTTCGATTGTGACCCATAAGGTCCAGACCACCCGCGCGCGTATTCGTGGTGTGGCGCTTGAGGGCGAAAGCCAGATTGTTTTTGTCGACACGCCTGGTCTGTTTCGGCCGCGCCGCCGTTTGGATCGGGCGATGGTCGCGGCCGCTTGGACAGGGGCCGCGGATGCGGATGTGGTTGTCCTGCTCATCGAGGCCCATCGTGGATTGACCGAAGGGGTCAAAGAAATCTTGAGCGGTTTGCCTGAAAAGGCCTCGGGTCGGAAGATCGCTTTGGCGATTAACAAAATCGACCGCGTTGAGGCCCCTCAGCTGTTAAAACTGACCGAAGAGGCCAACGCGGCTTTTCCATTTGTGAAAACCTTTATGATCTCAGCAGAGCGCGGCCATGGTGTGGGCGATTTGCGCGAATGGTTGGCGCAAGAGATGCCAGAGGGGCCGTGGCTTTACCCTGAGGATCAGATTGCGGATTTGCCAATGCGGATGATCGCTGCGGAAATGACCCGTGAAAAGCTAACACTGCGCCTGCATCAAGAATTGCCCTATCAATTGACGGTGGAAACCGAGGGTTGGCAGGAACGCGATGATGGCAGCGCGCGCATTGATCAAGTGATTTACGTCAGCCGTGACGGACATAAGGGCATTTTGTTGGGCCATCGGGGCGAAACAATTAAGGCTGTTTCGCGCGCCGCGCGCGAAGAATTGGCCGAGTTTCTTGGCCGCACAGTGCATCTATTTTTGCAGGTTAAAGTGCGCCCGAATTGGCTCGAAGAATCTGAGCGCTATTCAGAAATGGGCCTCGATTTTAAGGACGGGAACACCAAGTGACCCCCCGTCTGCGCGCAGAGTTTTGGGTTCAGGCCTATCTGCGGCGGCTGTCTTTGTCCGAGATCCCCGCCTTTGTCGTGGCGCGGGGTGATAGCGATGCGGGTGCGGTCTTGGTTAAGCTGTCCTTGCTTGATGGCACTGCCTCCTTGTTTCATCGTGGGTTTGATCTAGAGACTGGTGCGCGGGTCTGGGATGTGCTGACGCAAGGGCCAGAGGCCGAGGTGGATGCAGCCATCGCCAAACAGCGCGAATTTGACCCTGATCTTTGGGTGATTGAGGTGGAAGATCGTGCGGGTCGGCATATGCTAGATCAAGAGGGATTGCTTTAGCCTCAGCAAAGGGTCTGATCTGATGGAATGGCACGCAGAAGGTGTATTGCTCGCGGCGCGGCGCCATGGGGAATCTGCCGCCATCCTTGAAATTTTCACGGCAGAGCAGGGCCGTTTCGTGGGCGTTTTGCGGGGTGGCGCCTCTCGCAAAATGGCCGCCCATTTGCAAGTTGGAACGCAGCTTCAGGCGACATGGCGCGCGCGCCTCGCGGATCATATGGGCGTCTTCACAATCGAGCCTTTGATCGCGCGCGCGGCCCCTGTGATGAGCGACCCTGTGCAGCTTGCAGGGCTCAACGCGGTTTGCGCACTTTTGTCTTTTGCCCTGCCTGAACGCAGCGCTTACCCCGCGCTTTATGCACATAGCCTTGCACTGCTGGATGGGCTTGGTGCGGATCATTGGCTCGATGCCTATGTGCAATGGGAATTGGCGCTGTTGTCTGAGTTGGGCTTTGGCCTTGATCTGAGCCACTGCGCCCGCACAGGTGTGTCGCAGGATTTGGCATATGTGTCGCCGCGCACAGGGCGCGCTGTGGCGCGCGATGCGGCGGGTGAATGGGCAGATCGCCTTTTGCCCTTGCCGCGTTTTTTGCAGGGGGTTGGCCCCGCTGATCACGCTGAACGGCAAGCAGGCTTGCGCCTGACAGGGCATTTCTTGGCCAATCATTTGGCCCCCAGTTTGGGGGATCGCCCACTTCCCGCCGCGCGTGGGCGCTTAGTGGATATCCTCAAACGTCAAGGTTGAGGGCTGAAAACGAGGGCTGCGCCCTCAGCACTGCGCAGAACCAATTGCCCATCCTTCACAGCCGTGCTGCGGGTCGCCTCAAGGGCGCTGAAATAGGCGAATTCTTGGTCGAGATTGGGGCAGGCCATCAGCGTAGCGCCAATTAGGCCTGACCTAAGGCCAGTATCCACCACTTCGAACCGACCAAAATAACGGTTGCAGGGGCCTTGACCGTAAAAGTTAAATTCTGCGTCCACCTCCAAGGTTATGCTTGGATCAGACTGCAAGACCCATGCCCCGACAGGGGGCATAGGCGTGTCTTCATTGCAGGCGGCAAGTGCCAGAAGGGCGGCACATGCCCTCAAGGCGCGCATGATTAGCCCAGTAGGCGGCGCGCAATCACCTGAGCTTGGATCTCTGCCGCGCCTTCAAAGATGTTGAGGATACGGGCATCGCACAAAATACGGCTGATTTTATATTCAAGCGCAAACCCATTGCCGCCGTGAATTTGCAATCCGTTATCCGCGGCGGCCCATGCCACCCGTGCGCCAAGCAATTTGGCCATTCCTGCCTCAAGGTCGCAACGGCGGTCATTGTCTTTTTCGCGAGCGGAGAAATAGGTCAGTTGCCGCGCAATCATGATTTCTACGGCCATCATGGCCAATTTTGAGGCAACACGCGGGAATTCGATTAGGGATTTGCCGAATTGTTTGCGATCTTGGGCATATTGCATCGAAACATCCAAGGCGGATTGTGCCACGCCGATGGCGCGGGCAGCGGTTTGGATGCGCGCGCTTTCAAAAGTTTGCATCAGTTGCTTGAAGCCTTGCCCCTCTTGGCCGCCCAAAAGGTTCTCGCCCTTCACCTCGAAATTGTCGAAGCCAAGTTCATATTCTTTCATGCCGCGATAACCCAAGACCTCGATCTCGCCGCCGGTCATACTTGCGGTGGGGAAGGGGTTTTCGTCATCGCCCGGTGTCTTTTCGGCCAAGAACATCGACAGACCACGGTAATCGGTGGTCGTGGGGTCAGTGCGGGCCAAGAGGGTCATGACATGGGTGCGTGACGCGTGCGTGATCCATGTCTTGTTACCCGTGATGCGGTAATTGCCCGCCTTATCCTTGACCGCGCGGGTGCGCAGGCTGCCCAAGTCTGAGCCAGTGTTGGGTTCGGTGAACACGGCTGTTGGCAGCTTCTCGGCGCTTGCCAAGGCGGGCAGCCATTTTTCCTTTTGCTCATCCGTTCCCCCAGCAAGGATCAACTCAGCCGCGATTTCTGAACGCGTTCCAAGGGACCCCACACCAATATATCCGCGGCTAAGTTCTTCCGAGACGACACACATCGCCGCTTTGGACAGGCCAAAGCCACCATACTCCTCTGGAATGGTGAGGCCGAACACGCCCATCTCTGCCAGCTCTTCGATCACCGAGAGGGGGATCAGTTCGTCTTTCAGATGCCAGTCATGTGCGAAAGGCTCGACCTTTTCCAGCGCATAGCGGCGGAATTGTTCGCGGATCATTTCCAATTCATCTTCAAGGCCTGAGGCGCCAACAGTGATTTCTGCGGCGCGCTCCTGCATCAACTCAACAAGGCGCAAACGGGCCGCTTGGGTGTTGCCGCGTGTGACCAATGTGGCGATTGCATCCGTTTTCAGAAGATTTGCATCTGTGTTCCCAAGCCCAAGTTCAGGCAGGCGCAGCACTTCGCCTTGGTTCATGGCAATCCCGCCCTGAAGTTGGGCCAGATATTCGCCAAAAGCAATTTGCAAGATTAATTGTTCAATATCACCAAACTTGCCCTCACTGCCCAAGAGTTCGGCCCATGTTTGCATCTGGCGCAGTGCCTCAACATAGGTGGCAAGCCAGGCCAGACCATGGGCAGCAGTCTGTTCCGCCTCAATCGCCGCGCCCGAGATTTTCCCGTCCACTGTCACCAAATCGCGCACGGCGTCTTTGGCACGGGCCAAAACCGCCTCGACTGGGGGCAGGGCCTCTGCCGTCAAAGCGGTGAGATTGGCCAAGATCACAGGGGCAGCGGTCATTTCGGCGTCACGGGGCATAGCGTCTCTCCAAATTGAGGGTGCGCAAGGGCAAGCTTATCTTTCGATTCTGCACCTGCTTCTAAATCATTTTGCAGGTGCAGCGCAACATTAATTCGAAAAAATGCACCGAAAAGAATTAAAATGTCGCGCTTGTTTTGGTGTTGGATGTGCGCAATACCCTGACCAAGGCAGGGAGCAGCCATGACAGATTTCTTACACCTTATGCCATATTGGGCTTTCGCCCTCGCCCTTGGCGTGACTTTCGCAGCGGGTTTCGTGAAAGGTGCGGTTGGCTTTGCCATGCCCTTGATCATGATTTCGGGTCTGTCGATGTTTCTAGAGCCGCAATTGGCGATTGCAGGCATCATTTTCCCGATCGTCCTTTCCAACGGATTGCAGGTGGCCCGTTATGGCTGGGCTGAGGCCAAAACGGCGTTCGCGGAATATTGGCGGTATATCCTGATCGTCTGTGTGATGATCATTATCGTTGCGCAATTTGTGACCGTCATACCAAACCAAACGATGTATCTGATCCTTGGTTTGCCTGTGGTGGTGTTAACCCTGATCCAGTTGATGGGCATCAAATTTCACATTCCACCGCAGCACCGCCGCAAGGCGGAATGGGGTGTCGGCACTTTGGCGGGGGCTTTGGGGGGGCTGACAGGCACATGGGGGCCGCCCACGGTTCTTTATCTCATTGCCCTTGATACCCCAAAGGCCCGCCAGATGTTGGTGCAGGGTGTGGTCTATGGTCTGGGGTCGGTCAGCCTGTTGACGGGGCATCTTTCCTCAGGGGTGCTGAACCTGACCACGGCACCGTTTTCGGTGGCGCTGCTCATCCCTGCCTTTCTGGGCATGCAGGTGGGGTTCAAGCTGTCTGATCGGCTTGATCCCGTCAAATTTCGCAAGATCACATTGATCGTTCTACTTGTGGCAGGGGCCAATTTGGTGCGCCGTGGTCTGATGGGCTGATAAAAAAACCGCCCCTGTGTCGGGGGCGGTTTTCGAAGCCTTGCTCTTGCGATGAGGTTTAGCTGATCGCGGCTGCTTTTACGTCTTCGTCTATGTAGGGCACATATTGCGCAAAGTTATCGGCGAACATCCCAACCAATTTTGCGGCCTGCGCATCATAGGCTGCGGCATCTGACCATGTGCTGCGTGGATCAAGCAGGGCATCATCTACCCCTTTAAGGCTGACAGGCACTTCGAAGCCGAAATTGGAGTCTTTGCGGAATTGGCCTTGATTGAGTGACCCATCCAGTGCCGCGGTCAAAAGGGCGCGGGTTGCTTTAATGGGCATGCGCGACCCTGTGCCATAGGCCCCGCCCGTCCAGCCCGTGTTCACAAGCCAGCAGGTCGACCCGTAAGTGGCGATTTTTTCGCGCAGAAGGTTGCCATAGGCCTCAGGGCGGCGCGGCATAAAGGGGGCGCCAAAACAGGTTGAGAAGGTTGGTTCTGGCTCGGTCACGCCGCGCTCTGTGCCGGCAACCTTAGAGGTGAAACCTGACAAGAAATGATACATCGCCTGCGCAGGGGTCAGGCGCGCAATCGGAGGTAAAACACCAAAAGCATCACAGGTCAGCATGATGATATTTTTCGGATGCCCGCCAAGCCCTGTGTCGGATGCGTTTGAGATCTGCTCCAACGGATAGGCGCAGCGGGTGTTTGCCGTCAGGCTTGCATCGTCAAAATCAAGCTCGAGCGTTTCTTCGTCATAGACCATATTTTCGATCACAGTGCCGAAACTATGGGTCGTGGCGTAGATTTCTGGTTCTGCCTCTTTGCGCAGGTTGATGGTCTTGGCGTAACAGCCACCCTCAAAATTGAAGATGCCATTTTCTGACCATCCATGCTCATCATCACCAATCAACACGCGAACAGGATCAGCGGAAAGCGTGGTTTTTCCTGTGCCAGAAAGACCAAAGAACACCGCGCTATCATCAGGGTTACCCGTGGCGTGATTGGCCGAGCAATGCATCGGCATGACGCCCTTCTCAGGCAAGAGATAGTTCAACAAGGTGAAAACCGATTTCTTGTTTTCGCCCGCATATTCGGTGCCACCGATCAAGATCAGTTTTTTGTCAAAATTCAGTGCGATCACTGTATCCGTGCGGCAGCCATGTTTCGCAGGATCCGCCTTAAAGCTGGGGCAATTGATGATTGTGAATTCGGGCACAAAGCTGTCCAGTTCTGTGCGCGATGGGCGGCGCAGCAGGTGACGGATGAACAGGTTATGCCATGCCAACTCTGAGATCACGCGCACATCAAGGCGGTGGTCTGCATCCGCGCCAGCGTAGAGATCTTGCACGAAATATTCGCCGCCTTTCATATGCGCGACCATGTCGGAATAAAGGCGATCGAAGGCATCCATTTCCATGCGGGCGTTGTTGTCCCACCAGATATGCGGCTCGACCGAAGGGGTTGCGACAACAAATTTATCTTTAGGAGAGCGGCCCGTATATTTCCCCGTGCTGACCAACAGAGTGCCGCCGTTGCCAAGGCGACCCTCATTGCGGGTCAAAGCGGCTTGGATCAGTGCAGGTTCAAGCAGGTTATAGTGAACCTGGCCCAGATCCGAAATGCCTTGATGCTCCAGCCGATGGGCGGGGTTCACGCGTCCTGTGCTCATGTTCTCTTGTGCTCCTGTGCCGATGCTGCCCGGCAATGATGAAAATCAACGCGGGAACAGAGCTGCACTCAACCCCGCGTAAGCCCCGTATAACATGATGGTTTTATTACTGAACAGGACGCATCCGCACAGTTAGCGCAACCATTTCCCCGATTGGACAAATTTTGTCGAACTCGCCCGATTTGTTGAGGCGCTAACGGTTCGTTCACAAGCAGATGCCACATTCTGGCCGCAGAAAAACCGTGATTCGAAATATTTCGATTGTTTTGTCGCTTGTCTTGGCCTCAACCATTGCCAACCCTCTGTCCGATTTGGCCGATGCCGCCGAACTGGGCCGCGATAAAAATGCCCGCAAGCTTATCCTCACCCGTGTCCGCATCCCTGATCTGACGGGGCGGCTAGATGAAATAGGCCGTCTCTCTGCGGCCCTGCGTGGCATGGTGGGCGCGCTCTATGATCGGATTGAATCAAACGAGCAGTTTGCCGTAGATGTCAGCCATGAGATCAAAAACCCATTGGCCAGTTTGCGGTCAGCGGTCAGCACTTTGCAGCGCGCCAATACGGATGATCAGCGCAGCAGGCTCTATGAGGTGATCACCCATGATGTGCAACGATTGGACAGGCTTGTGTCAGATATTTCGAATGCCTCGCGATTAGATGCTGATTTGGTCAAGGAGGAGGAAGAAGAATTCGATCTTCTGCGAACCTTGCGCAACATCTGTGACTATCACGCGGGCGCGGCGCGCGCGAAAGATGTGAGTTTCATCACGGATTTGCCAGATGCGCCCATCCTGATCACTGGGCTAGAGGGGCGTTTGGCGCAGGTCTTTGTTAACCTCTTGTCCAATGCCTTGTCTTTTTGCGATGCTGGGGATGCTGTCCGCATCTGGGCGCGCAAGAGAGAGGATCGCATTTTGGTGGTAGTAGAAGATACAGGGCCAGGCATCCCTGATGACGCGCTGACGAAAGTGTTCACCCGTTTCTATTCAGAGCGGCCCCAAGCACAATTTGGCAATCACTCGGGCCTCGGCCTTGCGATTTCCAAGCAGATTGTTGAGGCGCATGGTGGGGTGATTTGGGCTGAAAATATTCGCCCCACTGAGGCTGATGTCACCTCCGACCCGCTTGGTGCGCGGTTCATCGTGGGCTTGCCGATTTAATCTATGGCTGAGGATCGTGGGGATTTCGCCAATGCGCTCGATTTGGCGCAGTTTGGCCATATGCACGATGCTGCGCTGCGTTTGCACGCCACGGCGGTGGCGTATGAAGGGCAGGGGGTGCTTATCTTGGGGGCATCTGGTGCAGGCAAATCCTTGCTTGCGCTTGATTTGATGGCGTTTGGTGCAGAGCTGATCTGTGATGACGCGATCCTGCTTGAGGCAGATGCCGAAGGTTTAACCTTGCGCGCGCCCCCTGAACGCCTGCCGATGATTGAGGCGCGGGGGATTGGGCTTTTGAATGCGGGTCCATTGGTGGATCAGGCGGCCCTTGCGCTTGTCTTACATCTGCAAGACATGCCGCAGCCACGCCTGCCTGCCACCCGCATGGCGATGTGGCGCGGGCATTTTACGCGTCTTTTGAGCGTCAATGCGCGCGTCCCGCAGACCAGCGCGGTGGTTCACGCCCTGCGACATGGCTTCGCCCCGCTCGCGTAATCGCTTGGATCGCAGCCCATTTGCGCTACAGTTGTGAAAAAGCGTCTATGCCACCCGATCTTAACAAGTGCCAAGCCGATGGATCGCGAAGATAAAACAGGCCACCCAAAGCACAAGCGCCCCTCCGGAGATGACGAGGCGCAACGAGTGGTCTTTGTCACAGGGCCGTCTGGTGCGGGCCGCAGCAGCGCCATCCATACATTAGAGGATTTAGGATACGAGGCGATTGATAACCTGCCATTGTCGCTCTTGCCCCGCCTCTTGGAAGGCCCACCTTTGACGCGGCCTCTGGCGCTGGGCACAGATCCACGAAACCGCGATTTCTCCGCACAGGCATTGATTGCTGCGGTCGATGGATTGGCCGCGCATGAGCAGGTTTTATCCGAACTGGTTTATCTCGACTGCGCCGATGATGTTCTTGTTCGCCGCTTTTCAGAGACGCGGCGGCGGCATCCAATGGCCCCCGCCGAGGATACACTGACAGGCATACGCCGTGAGAAGGAATTGCTTAGCCCTGTGCGCGCCCGCGCCACAAGCCTGATCGATACCAGCACCCTCAGCCCGCATGAGTTGCGCGAGGACATTGCGCGCCATTTCAGCGCAACAACCCCGCATCGCTTGGCGCTGACGATCCAAAGCTTTTCTTACAAGCGCGGCCTGCCGACTGGTGCAGATATGGTGTTTGACTGTCGCTTTTTGGAAAATCCATATTGGCAAGATGATCTGCGCCAATCTGATGGGCGCGACAAAGCCGTGCGCGATTTCATTGCCAAAGATCCGCGGTTCGCGCCCTTCTCCACCCAAGTTTTGGGACTGATTGAAACGCTCCTTCCTGCTTATGTTGATGAAGGAAAAACGCATCTGACAGTTGCGTTTGGATGCACGGGGGGGCAACACCGCTCTGTTGCAATGACGGAAATCATCGTAAGCCACCTTGCACAAGCGGGCTGGCAAGTGTCAAAACGTCATAGAGAATTGGAGCGGCGCGGCCTCATCGCCACGCCCTGAAATACAATAGGGTCTTGCGGGTGATAGGGATTGTTATCGTTGCACATGGTGGATTGGCCCGCGAATTGTTGGCCGCGACTGAACATGTGGTGGGGCCTGTTCACGCGGCCCGCGCGATCCCCATCGGCCCCGAAGATGATCGCGCCACCTGCCAACGTGATATTTCTGCCGCCGCAGATGCCGTAGATACTGGCTATGGCGTGGTTGTGGTCACCGATATGTATGGCGGTTCGCCCTCGAACTTATCCTTGCCCGCGTGTCGCAGTGCCAACCGCAAAATTCTGACCGGTGTTAATCTGCCGATGCTGATCAAATTGGCCAAATCGCGCCATTTGCCCTTGGATCAAGCGGTGGCGCGCGCCACTGAGGCGGGGCGGCGCTATATCAACAGCTTTGATGGAACCCCTGAATGACCGAGACGGTACGCTGCGTTCTGAAAATCGTGAATGAAAAAGGCCTACATGCGCGGGCCTCTGCGAAATTTGTCGAAACAGTCGAAAAATTCGATGCCGAAGCGACAGTGAGCAAAGATGGCATTTCTGCTTCGGGCGACTCGATTATGGGCCTTTTGATGCTTGCAGGCTCGATTGGCACTGAAATTGAGGTTGAAACAACTGGCACTCAAGCGCAATCTCTGGCAGAGGCGCTGACGGAGCTTGTCGCAGATAAATTTGGCGAAGGCCGTTAACGCCCGTTTGCGACAGGCGGCTGGAGGGGACAGATCGCGTGACTGAGACGACAGAAGCAAAATCTGGCGCAGCGCCTGTTGTGGCGGCCGAAGCGCCGCAAGGCCCCGTCTATGATCGGCGCAGCCTGACCTACTCCAACACATTCGACAGCCCCGTCACACGCACGATTATTCGCGCGATAGAATGGATGACGGGCAAGATCACGATCATCCGCCGCGTGCGTGCATTTGAAAAACTTGGTGCTCCGAAGGGGCAGGAGTTTTGGCCTGCTACGATGAAGGTCATGGGCATTTATTTGCTGACCCCAGAGGCACAGCTTGACCGTATTCCAGCAACAGGGCCCGTGGTGTTGGTGGCCAATCATCCGCATGGTTTGGTGGATGGCATGATCTTGGCTGATCTGATCGGGCGCAAAAGGCCAGATTACCGCATTTTGACCCGCGCACTGTTGACTGGGATTGATGAAAGCGCGGCTCAATACATGATCCCAGTGCCGTTTCCCCATGAATCCGAGGCCCAGCGCAAGATGGTTGAAATGCGCAACAAAGCGATGAGTCATCTCAAGGCGGGCGGTTTGATTGCGCTTTTCCCATCAGGGGTGGTCGCCGCCGCAAAAACCGCCTTCGGCCCTGCGGTTGAGGCGGAATGGAATGTGTTTACCGCAAAGATGATCCGCACATCGGGGGCAACAATTTTGCCGCTCAATTTCCCTGGATCAAATTCGCGTTGGTATCAAATTGCCAATCGGATTTCGCCCATTTTGCGGCAGGGTCTTTTGCTGCATGAGGTGGCCCATGCGTTTGATAAACCGCAGGCCCCCGTAATCGGGCACCCAATCCTACCAGAAGACTGGAAGGAGGCCAGCGCCTCCCCGCGTCAATTTATGGCTGATTTGCGGGAGCATGTCTTATCGTTGAAAGACAACCCTGACGCGCGATTCATGTCTAGGCCCTAGCGGGTGGGCACTGGCACTTCGCCCCGGTAATCGTAAAAGCCACGCTCGGTCTTGCGTCCCAGCCACCCTGCCTCGACATATTTGGTCAAAAGTGGGCAAGGCCGATATTTCGTATCGGCCAATCCATCATGTAGGACATTCATAATGGCAAGGCAGGTGTCCAAACCGATGAAATCCGCCAATTCAAGCGGCCCCATTGGATGATTGGCGCCAAGCTTCATCGACTCGTCAATTGATTGCACGCTGCCGACACCTTCATAGAGGGTATAAACCGCCTCGTTGATCATCGGCATCAGGATGCGATTAACGATGAACGCAGGAAAATCTTCCGCTGTGGCCGATGTTTTCCCAAGGCGATCCACGACCGCCTTACAGGCCGTAAAGGTTTCGTCATCTGTTGCGATGCCGCGGATCAGTTCAACCAACTGCATCACGGGCACAGGGTTCATAAAGTGGAACCCCATAAATTTCTCAGGCCGATCCGTGCGACTGGCCAAGCGCGTGATGGAGATGGAGGAGGTGTTGGATGTCAAAATCGTATGCGGCTGCAAATGTGGAAGCAGATCTTCGAAGATGGCTTGCTTCACAGTTTCGCGTTCGGTCGCGGCCTCGATGACGAGATCAGTTTTGCCCAATTCAGAGAGGTGCAATGTCGTATGAATGCGCGCCAAGGCACTTGCCTTATCTGCGGCCGAGATTTTCTCGCGGCTCACTTGGCGCTCAAGGTTGCGGTCAATCAGCGCTACGCCCTTGTCCAACTGATCTTGGCTGACATCGTTCAGCCAGATTTCATAACCTGCCAAGGCGCAGACATGCGCGATGCCATTGCCCATCTGGCCTGCGCCTACGATGCCGATTTTGTTGATTTCCATCGCTGAACCTTTGTCTTGAAAACGCGTGGTCTTTGCACGCTGCACCATAAAAGGCGAAGCCCCAAAGACACAAGCCGTAACCGCGCAAAAGCGGTTTAGCAGTTGAGAGCGCAAAGCTGCAGGATCATTCAAAAATCAATATAAAATCCCGTAAAATCTGATGGTTAGGGAATTCGTAAGAGGCTTTGGCCATTCTTTCTCTTGGGCGAGACGAATCAAGGTGGGAGCAGGCAATGAGCTTTGCCTTCAAGGGGCATGGCCCCCTCGATTATAAACTTGTGACCTATGAGGGGTCACCGATGCGGTTTCGTGGGCCGCAAATTGATCTAACCAAGCTGTTTTTGCTGTGTTTGGGCGGCTCTGAGACATTCGGCAAATTCGTGCCGCAGCCCTATCCTGACCGCTTGTCGGCGATGTTGGGGCGCCCCGTGGCGAATATGGCCGCAATGAATGCGGGGTTGGAATTGGCGCTTGACGATGGGGCTATCGCCGATGCGATGAGTAAGGCAGAGGCCATTGTGTTGCAAATTACAGGTGCGCATCACCTGACCAACCGCTTCTATCAAGTACATCCACGCCGCAATGATAGGTTCCTGCAACCCTCTGACATATTGCGGGTAATCTATCGCGAGGTTGATTTCACGGATTTCCACTTCTCGCGCCATATGTTGGAACATCTTTTAACCTGTTCCGAAGATCGGTTTCAGATCGTTGTGGATGAATTAAAGATGGCTTGGATTGCGCGTATGCGCAGCCTTTTGAACCGCGCCATTTGCCCAGTTCACTTGCTATGGATCGGGCACCGCCCTCCTGCGGAAACGGGCTATTGTCGTGAGTTGGGGGCAGACCCGCTTTTTGTCACCAAAGGAATGTTGGAAGAAATAGCCGCCCAAGCGGCCTCATTGACGATCTGCGTGACAACGCGTGAGGAACAACAAAAACCAACGCGGGGTATGTTCTTTGGATTGGGGGAGGAGAAAATAGCGCGCGCTTTGCTTGGGCCTGATATCCATGTCCGTGCGGCGCGTGACCTCTCAGAAAAAATCCTCAAGCTTTAGAAAAAACAAAACCCGCGCCACAAATTCGGGGCGCGGGTCTATAGAGCCAAGTTTGATTGGATCAGAGCTTGCCTGTCAATTCAGGCACGACATCAAACAAATCCCCAACCAGCCCGTAATCCGCCACTTGGAAGATGGGGGCTTCTTCGTCTTTGTTGATTGCCACAATCACCTTGCTGTCTTTCATACCCGCAAGGTGCTGAATGGCACCTGAGATACCAACGGCAACATAGAGATCCGGCGCGACAACCTTACCCGTCTGGCCCACCTGCCAATCATTGGGGGCGTAGCCAGAATCGACCGCCGCACGGCTTGCGCCAACCGCAGCGCCCAGCTTGTCGGCCAGTCCTTCAATGAGGGCAAATTGTTCTTGGCTGCCAACGCCGCGGCCGCCCGAAACAACGATGCCTGCAGAGGTCAGTTCGGGACGATCCGAAGCAGCCACCTTATCCTCAACCCATTGGGACAGGCCTATTGTGGCGGCTGTGCCAAGGGCCTCAACAGGGGCCGAGTTGCCAGTGGCGGCGGCATCGAATCCTGCGGTGCGGATGGTCATGACCTTCACGCTGTCGTTTGATTTTACCGTTTGGATGGCGTTGCCCGCGTAAATGGGGCGCTCGAACGTGTCCGTATCCACAACGCCCACAACTTCGGAAATGATCATCACATCTAGCAAAGCGGCCACACGGGGCAGCACGTTTTTTGCGTCCGAGGTCGCCGCAGCAGCAATATGGCTATAGCCGCCCGCCATCGACACGATCAAATCGGCAACTGGTTCGGCCAACATGTGGCAAAAGCCGTGATCGCCCGCAAAGATTACTTTGGATGCGCCTGCGAGGGTTGCGGCCTCTGCAGCAGCGGCATCGCCACCTTCGCCTGCAACCAGAATATGAACATCGCCCAAGCCAGATACGGCTGTCAGGGCCTTGGACACCTGATCAACGGCAAGCTGGCCGTTGGTGACATCTGCAAGAAGAAGAACCGCCATCAGATTACCCCCGCTTCGTCTTTAAGTTTCGAGATAAGCTCTTCAACCGAAGCCACCTTGATGCCCGCTTTGCGGGTTTCTGGCTCGGTCGTTTTGATCACTGTCAAACGCGGGGTCACATCCACGCCGTAATCTGCCGCTGTTTTTTCATCGAGGGGCTTTTTCTTCGCCTTCATGATGTTTGGCAGTGACGCGTAACGCGGCTCGTTCAAGCGCAGGTCAACTGTGACAATTGCGGGCATTTTGACCGTAATTGTCTGCAAGCCGCCATCAACCTCGCGGGTCACAGTGGCGCTGTTGCCCTCAACCTCAAGGGCAGAGGCAAAGGTTGCTTGGCTCCACCCTAGAAGGGCGGCAAGCATCTGACCGGTTGCGTTCATGTCATTGTCGATGGCCTGCTTGCCTGCAATCACAAGGCTTGGGCCCTCGTCTGCAATCACAGCCTTCAGGATTTTGGCAACGGCCAGAGGCTCGATATCCTGATGCACATCATCGGCGGCTTCTACAAGGATCGCGCGATCTGCCCCCATTGCCAAAGCGGTGCGCAATGTGTCTTGCGCCTGTTTGACGCCGATGGACACAACCACCACTTCCTCGGCCTTGCCCGCTTCTTTCAGGCGGATTGCCTGTTCCACGGCAATCTCGTCAAACGGGTTCATCGACATTTTCACATTGGCGAGATCAACACCCGAACCATCCGCTTTGACACGAACTTTTACGTTATAGTCGATCACGCGCTTGACCGGCACCAGAATTTTCATCCGCACGTTCTCCAGTTAAAGCATTTCGATCACGCGCCGCGGCGCGATTATTCAAACGCTGTTGTAATCGCTGATTCCCTGCGGCAACAGACCAAAAGCGGCATCTGAGACGCTCTAACGCGGCGCTGCTCTCGAGAAAACTAATTTTAAAGGCTTGTTTGCGGTAACCTACTCAGCCTCGCGATTGGCGCCTGGTGTCCACAAAATATCCGCTTTGCCACCCTCATTGGCCACGCGACCCGCAACGAAGAACCAATCAGAGAGGCGGTTTAGATATTTCACCGCCATAGGGTTGACCGATTCCATCGTCGCCAATTCCACGCAATTGCGCTCAGCGCGGCGGCAGACGGTGCGACACATGTGCAGATGTGCCGACAAGGCGGTGCCACCTGGCAAAATGAAACTGCGCAGCGGTTCCAAATCGGCGTTCATCGTGTCGATTTCTTTTTCCAAACGCGTCACTTGCGCCTCAACAATGCGTAGGGCGGGATAGGGACGTTCGGCGTCTTTCTCGATATTTGGGGTGCAAAGATCAGCCCCTAGGTCGAAAAGATCGTTTTGAATGCGGGCAAGATGCGCACTCATCTCGTCACTGGCTTCAAGCCGCGCGATGCCCAAGGTCGCGTTTAACTCGTCCACGGTTCCATATGCTGTGACGCGCATGGAATGTTTCGCCACGCGGCTGCCATCACCCAAGGCGGTTTCACCGTCATCACCTGTTTTTGTGTAAATTTTATTCAAAACGACCATGGGTCTGCTCCCTTAATTGGCTGGCTAGCCGCGCAAAATGACAAAAAGAACGATCAAAATCACCGCCACAAATTGTGCGATGATACGGGCTTGCATGAATTTATTTGATTGCTTCGCGCTTTCGGCGGTGCCTTTGCGGAAGGAATTAATGCCAAGAAACAAGATCGCCACAACGACCAGACAGGCCAAGGCGACAACAATAAAAAGCGGGTCGTTGATCATTTGGGTTTCCCTTCGGTCGTGGCGGTCTGTGATAGGCCACAGCTAGGGCGTTTTTCACAGAGGCGAATTATTTTTGCCAGAGGGCAGTGGACGGATGCGGCAATCTCACCCTTTTGCGATCAGCCAATCAAGGGCGCGGGTCGGTAACACCCGTTTCGCGGTCGACATGAAATAGCTTGGCGTTGTGATGTAATAGCGCGGCTTGGGGCGTGGTGCCTCAAGCGCATGAACAAGCTTCTTCAGAACTGCCTCGGGAGGCAGCTCAAAGGGGTCAGGCCCGCGCTCTTCGTAGAGGCGTTTCAACAAGCCGTTGCGATATTGATCCGCGCGTGCAGAATTTTCCCAATCAATCCATTTTTCGAAAAGCGGAATAGAATTCTGTCGGATTTTCGAGGTGACGGGCCCCGTGTTCAATGTGCTGATGCTGATATTTGTATCCCGCATCTCAAGGCGCAGCGTGTCGGTCAGCCCTTCAAGCGCGAATTTGGTCGACACATAGGCCGCGCGCCATTTCAAGGTCACAAGCCCTAAGATAGACGAATGTTGCACGATGCGGCCATGCCCCTGTGCGCGCATCACAGGGATCACGCGGCGCGTCAGATCATGAACGCCAAAGACATTGGTTTCGAAAATCTCGGCCAGAGCGCCGCGTGGCAAATCTTCGACTGCACCGGGGATACCAAAGGCCCCGTTTGAGAAAAGCGCGTCAAGGGTGCCGCCCGTCAGCTCAAGGCAGTTTGCAAGCCCCGTCTCCACAGATGCAGGGTCGGCGTAATCCAATTGCACGGCCTCGAACCCATCGGCGCGCAGCGCCGCAACATCCGCCGCTTTGCGGGCGCTTGCGATGACCCGCCAACCGCGTGCCCGCAACCCGCGCGCGCAGCACGCCCCGATGCCTGACGAACAGCCTGTTATCAGAATAGATTTTGTCATGGTCTTTGCCTTTGCCCTGTCGCAGCCTTTGCCTATGTGTGACGCACAAAATGCGCAATCACGGATCACTGCGGCGGCCTGCTATTCTGGCGATCTGGGGCAAAAAACCGCGCAGGCGAGGAATAATTTATCGCAATGGGCGCACGGGGCGCTTGTTTGGTCGGGGCAATTTGCCTATCAGGTTGTGCAATGAGCGAGCAGAATGACAGTTTTGACGAGAAGCGGGAAGTTGAGCCGCTCAGCCGTGCCATTGGCACGCGCTATCTGCAATATGCGCTGTCCACCATCATGCATCGCGCCCTGCCTGATGCGCGTGATGGCCTGAAACCCGTTCATCGCCGCATCCTGTTTGCAATGCGCGAGTTGCGTTTGGCCTCGAACGGGGGCTTCCGTAAATCTGCGAAAATCTCGGGCGATGTGATGGGGAATTACCACCCACATGGCGATGCCGCGATTTATGACGCAATGGCGCGTTTGGCCCAAGATTTTAACCTGCGCTATCCACTGGTCGATGGTCAGGGAAATTTTGGAAATATTGATGGCGATAACCCCGCGGCAAGCCGATATACTGAGGCGCGCATGACCGCGATGGCCGAGGCGCTGCTTGAAGGGTTGGACGAAAACGCCGTTGATTTCCGCCCAAATTACGATGGCACCTTGACGGAACCCGAGGTTCTGCCCGCAGCCTTCCCCAATCTTTTGGCCAACGGGGCGAGCGGGATTGCGGTGGGCATGGCCACAAACATTCCTCCGCATAATTTGGACGAGCTCATCGCCGCATGTTTGCATTTGATCAAAACCCCAGATGCCCGCGATGAAACACTTTTGAATTATATCCAAGGCCCCGATTTCCCCACAGGAGGCGTGATTGTCGAGCCGCGTGATAGTATCGCGGAAACATATCGCACGGGCCGTGGCGCGTTTCGCTTGCGCGCAAAATGGGAGGTCGAGGATCAAGGCCGCGGATCATGGGTGGTCGTGGTTACAGAAATCCCGTTTCAGGTTCAAAAATCCAAGCTGATTGAAAAGCTGGCCGAACTGATCCAAACAAAAAAAGTGCCGATTTTGGCGGATCTTCGGGATGAATCGACCGAAGATATTCGCATCGTGCTTGAGCCGCGCTCGCGCAATGTAGACCCAGAAGTTTTGATGGGGATGCTGTTCCGCAATTCAGACCTTGAGACGCGGTTTTCGCTGAATATGAATGTGCTGATCGATGGGCGCGTGCCAAAAGTGTGCAGCCTCAAGGAAGTGCTGCGCGCCTTCCTCGACCATCGCTGCGATGTGTTGATCCGCCGTTCCGAGCATCGCATGGCAAAAATCGATCACCGCTTAGAGGTTCTTGAAGGCTTTCTGATCGCCTTCCTCAACCTTGACCGCGTGATTGATATTATCCGCTATGACCAAGACCCCAAAGCTGCACTGATGCGCGAAGATTGGTCACGCACATTCGTGCGCGCCACCTCCGAATTGGATTATCAGACCCCGCCCGAAGGCGAGGGTGAACTGACCGAAACGCAAACCGATGCCATTCTCAATATGCGTCTGCGCAGTCTGCGCCGACTGGAGGAGATGGAATTGCAGCGCGAACGTGACGCGCTGATGGAGGAACGTGCGGGCCTAGAGGATTTGTTGGAAACCGAAAGCCTGCAATGGGCGCGGATTGCCGATGAATTGCGTGAATTCCGCAAGAAATTTGGCGCAAGCGCCGAAGGTGGCGCACGCCGCACCGCCTTTGCCGAAGCGGGCGAGATTGAAGATGTGCCGCTTGAGGCGATGATTGAGCGCGAACCGATTACGGTGGTGTGTTCGGCCATGGGATGGGTGCGGGCGGTCAAAGGCCATGTTGATCTTGGCACAGAGATGAAGTTCCGCGATGGCGATGCGGGCCGTTTCCTGTTCCATGCGGAAACAACCGATAAGTTGCTGGCTTTTGCCTCCAACGGACGTTTCTACACGATCCAAGCCTCAAACCTGCCTGGCGGGCGCGGCTTGGGCGAGCCGTTGCGCCTGATGGTAGATTTGCCCAATGAGGCCGAGATTTTGGCGTTCTTCCCCTATCGTGAGGGGCAAAAGTTACTTTTGGCCTCCAGTGCGGGGGACGGGTTCCTCGTAGCTGAAGATGAGGTTTTGGCGCAGACGCGCACGGGGCGGCAAGTCTTGAACCTGCGCGAAGGTGTGCGTGCGGTTGTCTGCCATAGATTGGCGGCAGAGGATGATCACATCGCCGTTGTCGGGGAAAATCGCAAAGTGCTGATCTTCCCTCTTGACGAATTGCCCGAACTTGGGCGCGGTAAAGGTGTGCGGCTGCAAAAATACAAAGATGGCGGTTTGGTCGATGCGCGTGGCTTGCGTTTGGCCGATGGTCTAAGTTGGTCTGATCCTGCGGGACGCACCCGCACGGAAACAGAACTTGCCGATTGGATTGGCAAACGGGCCACAGCAGGGCGCATGGCACCGCGCGGTTTCCCAAGGGATAACCGCTTTACATAACCGCTTTGACAACACTGGGGGTCTGTCATGCGATTTTTAACATTCTCAAGGCGCAGTGTTGCGGCGGGAATGATGTCCCTGCTGCTACTTGGTTGTACAGCCCCCGATCCTTTGGGTCAGGCGCAAATCCCGATGGGGGATTTTGCCTTGGGGTTCAATATTGTTGTTGCTGATAATATGCAGCAAGTCCCCCCCTCACGCGATGCCACACCCGAAGAGTGGATTGCGGTGATCTCCTCAGAGATTGATCGCCGATTTGGCGCATATGAGGGGGATAAGCTCTACCATATTGCGCTGAGTGTAGATGCCTATTCTCTGGCCCCTCCTGGTATTCCCGTCCTTCTCAGCCCAAAATCGGTTTTGGTGATTTCTGCCAATATTTGGGACGATGCGGCAGGGGTGAAATTGCATGAGGCACCCAACCAAATCACCATTTTTGAGGGCGCGTCACCCGATACGATATTTGGGTCGGGCTTCACCCGTGACCGCGAAGAACAGATGCAGATTTTGGCCCGCAACGCGGCCAAGCGCGTGCAGGCATGGATGCTTGAAAACCCGCAATGGTTTGGCATTGACCCCGATGCGGCAAATGCGGCGCTTGAGGGGTTAGATGTGCCCCCCGATCCTTTGGCTGAGGCGGATCTTACTGCCCTTGAGGTGCCCGAAATGGCCGTGGCAGAAACCAGTGCCACGCCAACTGTCACGCCCGTTCCACGTCCTACGCCCTAACCAAGTTTGCAACCATGGGCTGAATGGTCTGAATGTCGTCTTGATTTTTTGTCTCAAGCCTCGTAACGAGCGCGCGTGTTGAACTCGGGCACAGATTTTGCCCCCCAAAAAATGAGGCGCCAGGGCTATGGCAAAGGAAAAGTTTGAACGTAATAAGCCGCACGTGAACATTGGCACGATTGGTCACGTTGACCACGGCAAGACGACACTGACAGCGGCGATCACGAAGTATTTTGGTGATTTCAAGGCGTATG